>JABLTO010152782.1_pt1 | contig 40503 bp, 19 predicted proteins | sample 7160091 | NCBI WGS metagenome assembly JABLTO01 (sample SAMN14651225, study PRJNA627086) | human gut metagenome | isolation source: feces | host: Homo sapiens
AATAAAAAAATAACAATATATTATTTTTAATATATTGTTATTTTTTTATTGTTAATTTTTATTTTTTAAATCTTAAATCATCACCAAAAAATTTACAAATATTATATTCTCCGACTATTCTTGAAAAAATTCTTTCATCATAAGTTTGTAAGATTTCACGAAGATTTAAATTTGTTGAAATAATAGTTTTTGTTGTTTTATTATTTTCATTTAAAGAACGTGTATTTATTATATTAAATAATTCTGTATATTTTATATCATTTTTAAATTCTGTACCTAAATCATCAATTATTAATAAATCTACATTAAGAAGGTCAGAGTAAAAATTCTTTAAGTTAGCATTACCAAATCTATAAGAAATAATATTATCTAACATATTAGGAGCTGTTTGATATAAAACTGTTTTATTAACATCCAATAATTCTTTAGCTATACAATTTGTAAGAAATGTTTTTCCGAAGTCCAGTGTTTCCGGTAAAAAGAAGATTTTTTTCATTAATATCGCTAAAATTTTCAATAAAGTTATCAGCAATTTTTCGAATATGTTTTATATTTTCTCGTGGAGAAATATTTGAATTATACTTTTCTTTATTAACTTCATCAGAATAAATATTGTATGAAAAACTGTTAAAATTGTCTTTTTCTAAATTTCCTATATTACTTTTATTATAACGTTCATTAATTAAAGCTTGTTTAACACATTTACATAGCTGTCTATTTCTATTTGAGTCTTCAAGAAAGCCAGTATCATTACATATAGTGCATTCAAAAACCGGTTTCAAATAATCAGAACTTATTTTTAATTTTTGTAATAAATTAGATTTTAAGTTATTATAGTAATCTATTTTTTTATTAATTGAATTAATATCATCTATTGATTTATTCGATAAAAGTGACTGAGATTTTTTTATATATAATTTATTAAGATTATTTTCTATTTTTTCTAGTTCTGGATAGGTATTAAGTAAGTGTTCTTTTTTTAAATCCACATCTTTTAAAGCTTTGTTATGTTTATACTCTACATCTGATAGTATTTTATTTAATAATATATCTTTCATAACTTTCTCCTATTAAAATTTATTTGCATAAAGGGAATCTAAATTATCATAATTACGTTGTTCATAATTCTGATAAGAAGTTTTCTTTTTTAAGTTTGAAATAGTTTTATTTTTTTGTTTTGAATCTGCTAAGAATTTCTCAATTTCTGATGTAGTTTTTAAATTTCTATCATGCCAATTAGATAAAATTTTGTCTAAATAATTAAAATTAAAATTAGACTTAGATGTTGTTTGTTTTAAAGCTAGTGTAATTATATCTATATCGTATTCATAATCAACAATCCACTTTTTTACGTAACTTTCTTCAAATTCTGTTAATTGTCTATTTAATCTTAGTTTTTTAGATATATCTTTTAATATTAGCGTAAATTTTTCTTGTTTAGCAAAATAATTTTCTAAATCTGTAAAAGTTTTTACGTTATTTTTGTGCCAACTTTCTGCTACTGTTTCTATATAATTTCTACTAGTACCATTTTTTTGAAAACAATGACTAAATAAAGCTAGCATAACTTCATCGTCAAAATTATATTTTTTAAACCATAAATCTATATCATTGTACCAAGTTGGACGCATCATACCTTGAAAACATAAATTGTTAATATTTTCTATAACTTTTGCTCTAGATTGACTCTTCTCATTTTTCTCAATTTTTTCAGGAGAAGATGAAAGTTTAGGTGAATATAAGCTAAACAATTCTATTTCTTGTAAATCATTAAAAATAAAACCAGAAGGTGTTTTAGTAATAACATTTTGTGTTTCCCAATATTTTAAAGCCTCCTCTATTGTTTTAAAAGAAAGATTAAGTTTTTTTGATAAATCATTTATTTTTATATCCTTATTATACTTAGATAAATATAAAATATATAAATATACTTTAATAAAGTCTCCACTTGCAGAAGATAAATATTCTGCAAAGAATACGTCTGGTATAGTTGTATTTGAAAATAAAGAAGATGGTTCTTTTAATTTTAATTTCATTTATTAAGCCTCCATAAAATTCTTTATGAAGAATTATACCATTTAAAACGAAATTTTACAATCAAAAGAGAATTATTTGTCAAATAAATAAACTTTAGGTCTAAATAAGAATTTAAAAAAGTAAACAAAAACATATAGTATATTTTCGTTATTAAAACCAATTAAACTTATTAATATGATTGGAAAAGTAAAAACAATAATAAAAAATATTTTTAGATTTATACTTTTAAATATAAAATTACAAATAAAAAATACTAGAATACTCCAAATTAAAACAAAAATTGCTGTTGAGTAATCAAAAACACCAAATAGCTTATTTTTTAAATTATAATTTTGCGGGAAAATAAACTTCATATATTAATTTTTCCTTTCTAAATAATAACATTTTATGATATCTTATAAATTTAATTTTAATTAAGAACTGCTTGTACATTACCTTCTTAAAATATTATTGAAATTTGAAATATTATTTTGTACATCTGTTGATATACCACCAAAAATTTCCCTTACATAAGAATTGGCTTTTATTAATGCATATATAGAACCTATATACATAAATTGAGAAAAAGGATCAGCGTTAAATTTTATAGAAAAAATAATTAAAAAAATAAAAGAAATTAATTGTTGCACAAACAATAAAGAAATAAAACATTTAATCCAAGACTTAAATATCCAACTACTGTTAGAATTTAATAGAGTTAAAATACAAAAAGGAAATATTAAAATAAATACTTTTACCATTATATATCTTAGAGAATAATTAAAAATTAAGTTTAAAAGACCAGTAGTTGATAAAAATTTAAGTATTCCATTAAAAGATAATAAATTTAAATCTCCCTCAACAGAAATACAGGAATTTAATTCATTTATTAGTTCTGAAAAACACATATTTTTGTTATATAAGTTTTCACCAATTTCTCTTATAGCTGAAGAAATAGTTGAGTTTAAAAATAACATTTTGTCACAAATAAAAAAGGAACTGTTTAAAAAAATAGATATTAATAAAATTTTAAAAATAAATTTAAAAGGAGATTCTATACGAGAATTTAAGTAGCTTGCAAATAAGAGCTGAATACAATAGTATAAAACAAAGCCTATTAATAGAGAATTGGCTATAAGCAAAATACCTTTATTAGAGTTTGTTCCTAAAATATTTTGAAAGTATTTATCGGATAAAATATTAGGTGTAATAAATGTTATATCATCTAAAATAGAATATAAAGAATTGTGTATAGAACCTAATAAATTATTAAAAATTGAATTAATTGTTTGAGTTATTATTTCAGTAATTTCAGTACTAGACATAGAACCTCCTTTTGGTTATCCAACTAAGCTTTTTACAGCTGCTAAAACTAAATCAATTGCTAAAATAAAAGCATAAGAAATTAAAGAATTACGCACTAATTTTTTTCCAGTTCTAATTTTTTCTTCATCACCAAAACTAAATTTTTGCATTAAAAATCCACTAGCCACAGATACTGCCGCAATAGGAGTGGCAATTTTCATAATCCATTTTTCGATTTCTTCAAATGCTTTTTGAATTGTAGAAACAAGTTTTGGATCTGCACAAAATGTTATTGTAGAAAAATTAAAAAATAATAATATAAAGAAAAGTAGGGTAAATATTAAATAAAATTGTCTTTTTTTCATTTTGTCTCCTTCTTAAAATATGGAATCATTTTTAATTTGGTAGGTGGTAAAATCATATTTCCATTAGAAAGAAAGCCTAAACAAGAGAATGTTTCTAAATTTTGAGTGAAAAAATTATAATCATAAATATAATCATTTTGTATTTGAGTGCTAATACTTTCTGATATATTTGATTTTTTTGAAAGAAAAGAATTGAAAATAAAATTATAGTTTGTTTCATTTGAATTTTCAGAAATACTTTTTAAAATTTTCTTTTTATCTTCTTTGCCAATTTGTTTTTGCACATTTTCTATAGTGAAGATATCATCAGTTCTAAACCATAATTTGTTAATTAAATTTTGAACTATAACTTTTGTAGAATTTTCATCATGAAGAGTATTCAAAATAGAAGAATAACTTTGTGTTGCAACAATATTTATACATTTTGCCTCTCTAGACTGAGAAAAAAAGTCAGCATCTGTTGAAGTTACATATTCATGAAATTCATCACATATAAAACAAACAGTTCTAAGATTGTTTTTGTTGTATTTTAATCTTGTCATTACCTCAGTTTGAAAATCTAGTTTTAAATATGTAGCTATAATTTTAGCTAAATTTTTATATTCAAAAATATTCATGCATAATACAACAATTTTTCCTTTATTAAAAACCTCATTAAAATTTTTAAATGATAACGAATTTTTATCAGAAGAAAAAGTATTTAAAACATCATAATCAGAAATAAAAACATTAGTTATTCTTGTTATTTCTGACTTTAAAATATTTAAAGTTCTATCATCTAAAGAAAAAAATTCTTTTTCTAAAAAATTAATTGAAGATAAAACATCATAAATTTTGTATTTATCTAATTTTCCTTTTCTAAATAATTTACGTATATAAATTATTTTTTCCATATAATATTTTTTAGAAGAAATTAATTCATGAAGTTCTTTAAATGTAACATAGCCATTATTATATATTCTACAAAATTTAATACATTCTGTTAATATTTGTTCAACTTTATCTAACCAATAACTTTCTGAATTATTAGGAGAAAATAAAGTTAAAATGGTTTTAAGTCTATTGGCTAGAACAATAGGTGAGATATTGGGTTTATGAACGGGATTATACTTTTCACCAGAAAATAAACTAATAACTATTAAATCTTTTTCTCTATTATATTTTTTTGCGTATTCTTTTACTTGAAAATACATATTACCTTTTACATCTAAAATAAGCATACCTAATTTTTCATTTATATTATTGCTTTTGTACGAAATTAATTGTTCAAGAAAAGGGTAAATTGCCGAGGCTGTTTTTCCACTACCTATTGTTCCTGTTACTAAAATATTTTGAAATAAACTTTTTTCACATAAATATATTGGAAATCGTGTAGTAGAATCTAATCCAATTAATAAATTCAAATTAGAGTTATTATAAGTAATAGGAACTTGTTTATTTGATTCTATATTATTATTTGGAAATAATTTGTTATATAGTATATTTAAAAGAATGGTATTTGAAATAATAAAAATAAAAATTGAATAAAATTTTAATAATTTCCAAAAAAAAGGGTGTAAAGTACAAATATCAAAAGGGGTTAAAGTATATGGTATAATAATAGTTTTATAAAAAAATATTTTATGGAAAAATATAAGATATAATATAGAAAGAAGTAAGCAAAAAGTAAAAATAAATGCTTTTTTAGATATAAATATAATATTCAGAATAACACCTACCTAAGTTAAATTTTAAATTTTTTTAGTTTTGTACCTTGTTTTGAAAAGAAGAAATAATTACTGAAAAAAATATAAATTGAATAAAAAGTAAAAAAAGAATTTATAATAATAGAAACAAAAAATAAATTTAATAATTTAAAAATAAAATCACCTACCAAAATAAAAATGTAAACAAATATTATACAAAATATTAATATATGTCTATACTTTTTTTGAAAAAAGTGATAAAATGTAAGACATATTTCGACAAAAGGAGGAAAGATATGAAAATAGAAAAAACTACAAAAATTGGTGAATTACTAGAAGCAGCTCCAGAAAAAGCAGAAATTTTATTATCTGCAGGAATGCATTGTTTAGGATGCCCAGCATCACAAGCAGAAACATTAGAAGAAGCTTGCATGGTACATGGAATAGATGTTGAAGAATTGCTTGTAGAATTAAATAAATAATAGTATAAACTATAGGAATGTTCTAGTTTAGATGTAGGAGTCGGCATACTTAAAAAAATAACGACTTTGGAAGTTCTCATATGCACGGCTCCGAAATATTTGAGACAACAAGTATATCATAATTCAAAAGTGATACTAATCTTATTGAAAGTACTTATATAATTTGTACCGTATATGGATATTATGGTTTCATAAGGTAAGTTTTCTATGTAATTCAAAAAAATTCAAAAAAATTTCAAAAAAATGTTGACAATTACAGAAAAATAGTGTAATATATAGAAGCGTTGTTAATAAACAACTTATGTGGGCTATTAGCTCAGGTGGTAGAGCACTTGACTTTTAATCAAGTTGTCCCGCGTTCGAGTCGCGGATAGCTCACCAAGTGAATACTATATATTTGATATATAGTATTCATTTATTTAAGGCCCGTTGGTCAAGCGGTTAAGACATCGCCCTTTCACGGCGGAGACATGGGTTCGATTCCCGTACGGGTCACCAATTTAATATTTTGCCACTTTAGCTCAGTTGGCCAGAGCACCGCACTTGTAATGCGGGGGTCCTCAGTTCGAATCTGAGAAGTGGCTCCATAATTGTCAGTAGTTTTGCAATAAGCTTAATTACTGGCTTTTTTATATAATAGAAAAATTCTATTTTGGATGTAGGGGTCGATGTCCTTAAGGAGATCTGCATAACAATTACATATTTGTAGATGTATGTGTATCCGGAAATGCACATACTTTTTTTGTATTATAGGAAATTATTATTTTTTATTGTAGGGGCGGACGCCTCTGTCCGCCCACGTATAAAAATAAAATTATTCATTAAATGCAATTTTAATATCTTCTATAGCTTGTAATAATTCAATTTTTTCATTATCATTAAAATTTTATTTAGAAAAATCAATTATTTCCTTTATATTTTTAACATTATTTCTAAACTTACTCATCCAATTATGTATTGAAACGATTCAAATGTGAAAATGATTTGCTTTTTCTTCCTATAAATATTGAAATATCAATAAAAAACAAGTATAATTGCTTATACCAAGTAATTTCAAGAATTGTTCACATTATAAAACGAGCCCCCGCATTACAAGTGCGGTGCTCTCTAATAATAAAAATTAAAAAAGGAGAAAATTTATGAAAACAGCTATTATTACAGGAGGAGCACGAGGAATAGGCAAGGCTATATCAATAGCATTAGCAAAGAACGGGTATAATGTAGTAATTAATTATAATACTTCTGAAAAACAAGCTTTAGAATTACAAGAATATATAGAAAAAAGTAATGGAATAGCAGAAATTTTTAAGGCTGATTTAACAAAAAGAGAAGAAGTAAAAAGATTAATTCAATTCACAATACAAAAATTTAAAACAATAGATGTGCTAATTAATAATGCAGGAATTAGTTTAATTAAGCTATTTACAGATTATACAGATGATGATTGGCATAATATAATAAATAGTAATTTATATTCAGCTTTTTGTACAACTCAAGAGGTATCAAAATTTATGATAAATAAAAAACAAGGATGTATAATAAATATTTCTTCAATATGGGGAGAAATTGGAGCTTCTTGCGAGTGTTTATATTCTATTACTAAGGCTGGAGTAGATGCATTAACTAAATCTTTAGCAAAAGAATTAGGTCCATCAAATATTAGAGTAAACTCAATTGCACCAGGCATTATAAATACAAAAATGAATAGCAATTTAAATAAAAAAGAAATAGAAGAAATAAAGGAAGAAATTCCTTTAGAGAGAATTGGAGAACCAGAAGATATTGCGAAATGTGTTGAATGGCTTATAGAAGATACGTATACAACAGGGCAGGTAATTTCTATAAATGGTGGATGGTCAATTTAAAGAATACAATAAAAAAATGGCCTTTGGCCATTTTTTTTTATCTTATTTTATTCTTCTGTTATTTTTCTTTTATAATTTCCAGATAATATTTTTGGTACATATTTTATTAACTTATAAACAGCTAAACGAATTTTTTTACTCCATATATAAGATTTTCTAAGTCTATGAGGTTTACTTAAAGAAAATTCGTTATTTTCAACAGCTATTAAATCTGTACATACTTTTTCTATTGGAAAAATATAATTTTCTCCATTATTATTATCCCATACATCTTCACTATTTTTAAAACAGAAATTAAAAGACTCGCTATCTGGTAAAGTTATTTCAGCTTGATAACCTAAATCTGTTTTTTTCATTTCTATATCATTAACATTTTCCCAAGAAGGACCAAAACCATAATGTAAAAAAATATTTCCTTCATAGTCATCTTGAAATAAACTTCCTGTATAAGAAAGTTTTATTGTAGTGTTTTCAACTAATTTATCTGTATTAAAAAAAATATTTTTAGTTAGTTCCATAATTGTTCTCCTTATTTATCTTTTGAATATAATCAATTATACCATTAAAAAAATATTATTCAAGTAAATTTTAGAAAAAAATAAAATATATTGTAAAAAAATATTTTTTATGATAGTATTTTATCGAAAAAGATAGGGGAGTTAATATGGAAGAAAATAAGAAAGAAGAAAAATTTAAATTTGTAAAAAATGTAACAAATAATAAGAAAAAAATAATATTAACAAGTATTATAATTATAGTTGCATTTATATTAATAACATTATATTGTACAATATTTGCATTATTAAACATAAATAATACTAAAATTATTAGTGGGGTAAAAATAAATAATATTGATATTTCTAATTTAACACAAGAAGAAGCTAAAGAAAAAGTACAAAAGTTAATAGATGAAAAGAAGAAAGAAAATATAAAATTACAAAAAGATGACTTTGAAAATGATTTAAGTGTTGAACAATTAGAAGTTAACTATGAGGTAGATAGTGCAATAGAACAAGCTTATAATATAGGAAGATCAAACAATATTATAAAAAACAATTTTGAAATAATGAAATGCAAAAATAAAGAAAAAAATATAGAATTAAAATTACAATATAATGAAGAAAATTTGAAAAATATAATAACTGAAATAAACGGAAGTATACCAGGCGCAGGCAAAGAAACATCTTATTTTATAGAAGATAAAAATTTAATAATTACAAAAGGAACAAAAGGAAATACTATAAATGAAGATGAATTAAAAGAAGTTGTAAAACAAGATTTAAGCAAAATAGAAGAAAAAGAGCAAACAATAGAGATTCCAATACAAGAAAAAGAGCCAGATGCAATAGACATTGAAAAAATCTACAACGAAATACATACGGAAGCAAAAGATGCATATTACACTAAAGATCCATTTACAATCTACCCACATGTAAATGGAGTAGATTTTGCAATAAGTATGGATGAAGCTAAAAAAATTATTCAAGAAGATAAAATGGAATATACAATTCCTCTAAAAATAACAATTCCTAGTATAACAACAGATAAATTAGGTTCAGAAGCTTTTCCAGATTTATTAGGTTCATATTCAACTAAATATGATGGCGGAAATTCTGATAGAACAACAAATTTAAGAATAGCAATAAATAAAATAAATGGCACTGTAGTAAATCCAGGCCAAACATTTTCATATAACACAACATTAGGAGAAAGAAGTGTTGCTGCAGGATATAAAGAAGCAAAAGTTTATCAAGGTGGAAAAGTAGTTGATGGAATTGGTGGAGGAATATGCCAAATATCATCTACATTATACAATGCTGTGGTATATGCAAATTTAGACATAGTAAGTAGAAAAAATCATGGATTTATGACATCATATGCTGGAGCAGGAAGAGATGCAACAGTTGTATATGGAGCTATAGATTTTAAATTTAAAAATACAAGAAAATATCCAATAAAAATAGTAGGAAGTGTAAAAAATGGAATTGCAAAAGTAGATATATATGGAGCAAAAGAAGAAACAGAATATAAAGTAGAATTTCAAACAAATGTAACAGAAACAATACCATATAATGTAACATATATAGATGATGAAACTCTTCCTATTGGCAAAGAAGTAGTTGAACAAAAAGGTGCAAACGGATGTAAAAGCGTAACATATAAAATATTATATTTAAACGGAGCAGTAGTATCAAAAAAAGTTTTATCAACAGACACATATAATGCAATGGAAAGAGTTATAAGAAGAGGAGTAGCAGCGCAAATAGCAGAGCCAGTTCAAAAACAACCTACAGTAGAACCAACTCCAACACCAGAACCAGTACCAGAACCAACAACTCCTAGTACAAATACAACAACTGAAAATACAGTAACAACAACTGAATAAAAAGCAAATTAATAAAAAAAGTGTTTTGGCCACAGGGGCAGAATTAAGGTATCTGCACCTATGGCGTTTGACAATAATTTTATAGCAATATAATAATATTTGTGTAAAACATAATTATAATAAAATTATAGGGGCGACCATTGGTTGCCTTTTATATCTTTTTTAGTGGTCAATGACTGCTGAAAATATTATTTAATATTAATTTTGGGTAATGAATTATTACTAGGTCCATAGATACATTTTCCATCTATATTATAACGTGAACCATGACAAGGACAATCCCATGTTTTTAATGTATTATTCCAAGAAAGTAAACAACCTAGATGAGAACAAACAGGTTTTACAGCATGAATTTCCTCATTTTCATCTTTATATACTCCAATTATTTCTCCATCAGCTTTAAAAATTTTGCTACTATTATTAGGAATTTTTTCTATATCGAAATCCTTTAAAATGAACTTTTTAAAAATAACTCCTTCTGTAGCTTCTTTTATATTATTTTTTGTTTCATCTATATTTTTAAAAGGATGAAATCTTTTTGAATTAAACAAGTATGCATATTTATTTGGTATGCCACAAATTTCATCGCAAAAAATGTTTGCAGCAAGGTTAGAAGTAGTCATTCCCCATTTTTTAAAACCAGTAGCAATATATACATGTGGCATAAAAGTGGAAAACGATCCAATATAAGGAAGTTTATCCACAGAAACGCAATCCTCCGTTGCCCATTTTGAGATTACTTTATTATCAGGATATATTTTATTTGCAATTTGTTCTAAAAATAAATAGGCATTTTTGGAATCTTGTAATTTTCCTGTTTTATGATCGAAACCAGCAATAATAGCGATTTTTTTATTATTATAAAAGGCAGTTCTGTAAGAGAGTGTTGGAGCTTCAAAACTAATATACATATCATCTATAATAGGCAAATTAGTTTCTAAAGCTATAGCATAAGCAGAACTTTGGTACATTTTTAAAAAGTGAAATCCTGGAAAATTAATAAAAGGATAGCCACATGCTAAAACAACAAATTTACTATTAACACAACCATTATCTGTTAATACAGTGTAAAAATCATCATTCTTTTTTATATCATTAACCTTTGAATTCTCATAAATATTAATCTTATAATTTTCTAAAATTTCTAACAAACCATTTATATACTTTAGTGGATTAAATTGTGCTTGATTTGGAAATTTTATAGCAGATTTTATTGAAAGAGGTAGTTGTATGTTATCTATTAATTCTGCATTATGGTTTATATGTTTTAAAGATTTAAATTCATCTTTAAATTGAACTACATTGCTTTCTTTTTGAGTAAATACATATGCACTTTTCTTTTCAAAATCACAATTAATGTTATTATAATTAATAATATTTTCTATGTTTGATTTAGCAAATTCATTAGCCTCAAAATAATCTTTAGCAAATTCTAATCCAAAAGTTTTATACAAATAATCATAAAAAATATTATGCTGAGATGTAATTTTGCCAGTTGTATTTCCAGAAGTTTTTTGTAAAATACAATCTTTTTCTAAAATTGAAACAGAAAAGCCTTTTTTACATAAATAATAAGCGGTAGAAATACCTGTTATTCCTCCACCAACAATACACACATCGCAATTAATATCTTTATTTAATTTCTCATAAATTTTCAATTTACAAGAATCTAACCAAATACTCATAAAAACACTCCCTAAAATTCAATTAAAAATATTCTTTACAAAAAGAAACAAAATATTCTAAAAAGGTTAAATCCCTATAAAAAATGTAAAAAAATGCAACAATTATTACAAAAATGTAAAAGAAATGTATAAAAAGAAATATAAAATCTAGAAAAGGTATTTCCCTAAAGCAAAAAACGTAAAAATATTGAAATGTAAGGAATTGGAAGAAAAATGCTATTGAAAATAAAGAATAAATTTTTTATTATTTAATTAATATAAAAGGTTTAGAAAGGGAGTACGAAAATGAAAAAAAGAAAGGCATTAATTACAAGTATAATTACAATTTTAATTCTAGCAATAGCTGGGATTGTTTTTGCAAGCATTAATTCAACTCAAAATAATTATGCAGTTGAAGTGGTTAATGATGGAAGTGAAGTTTCAACAGAAGATGATAACATGAAATCACAAACAAAAATCATAAATGTAAATGAAGATAAAGATGAACTTACATATGAAACCACACTTACAAACATGGTAAAAGCAACAAAAGAAAAAGAACTTGCAATGGTAGTAGATACATCATACAGTATGGAGCAAAACTCTGAAGGATATGATATAAAAGCAACGGCTATAGATATGGCAACAAATATATTAAACAGAGTTAATGGCTCAAAAGTTTCAGTAGTTGATAATACTGGAATAAAAATAGCAAGAACAAACAGTATATCTGATATAAAAAAAGCAATAAATGGCTTAACATATTCAAGTGGAACAACAATAGAAAAAGGAATTGAATATGCATATAGTTCTTTTGATAATAGCAAAGATAACGATAAATATGTAATAATAATTACCGATGCAACAGATCCAGCAAAAGCAAAACTTGAAGATATGGAAACAAGAGGAGTAAAGGTTAATTCTATATTAGTGGATATAACAAGTACTGAATTTGGAAATGAAGAATCTCCAATACCAAATTCAGGTAAAGTTTACTTAATGAAAAACTATAGTGTAGACACTCTTGTTAACGATATAAATAAAATAGTTAGAGATATTACTTTTACAAATAAATTTAATGAAGAAATATTAAAAGATTCAAGTAAAGGAAACTTTAATTTAGAAATAATAGATTCTGAAACAGATGGAACAGCCACTATAAATAAAGATGGAACAATTACTTGGAATGTAGAAAATATAAGTGCCTCTGAATCTGCAAAATTAAAATATAAGTTAAAACTAAATAAAAAACAAACATTAGCAACATATTCCCTTTATGAAGATATAAAAACGAATAAAGAAACAACAATAAAATATACAAAAGATGGCTCAGAAAAAAGTTTACAAGGTAAAGAAACAGAGCCAACAATACAAATATGTGATGCATATGATGTTGTATTGCAAGCAGTTGGAAGAGATACTACAATACCAGTAGAAAATGCAAAAATAAATGTTACAGGAGTAGATGAAAAAGGTAATATAATTGTAAATAAACCAGGTTTAGTAACAGATAAAGAAGGAAAAGTAACAATAAAAAATATAACACAATTAGGAAAAATAAGATTTACAATTACACCAGATGTAACAGGATTACTTGGATACGATACAACAAAATCTGTAGAATTAGAAGTAAACAATAAATATGGAGAAACAGGAGGGGAACTAACAACAGTATATACAGAAGATTCAAGTTTAGTTTCAACAGACGATACAAATGGAAGAAGAAAAGTAGAAGCATTAGTACCTATAGAATTAAAGAAATTTACAATAAAATTAAGCGCATCAGACTTAAGCGATGATACAGCAAAACTAGAAGGAATAAACTTTAGATTAATTCAACCAAAATTAAATAACAAATATGAAATGGGAGCATTATATGGTACAACAGACAATAATGGAGAAATAAACTTTAATGCTACAGTAATGTCAGAAGGAGAATATGATTACATATTATCTCAAACATCAGATAAATTTGGATATGAAAATGTAGGAAATACAACAGTAAGAATAAAATTTGATAGTAACGGAGATGTAGTAGAAAAAGGAGTTTATACATTATATAATTCAAATGTATCAGCAGAAAGAATAGAAAAAAATCAAGTATTAATAAATGTAAAAGAAAAATGTAATAACTCGAATACATTTAATATAAAAATGAACTTGGTAGATGAAGAAACAAAACAAGCAATAGAAGGTGCAATATATGATATAAGAGTAATAAATGTTGCAAGTAGTGGAAATGATACAGTTACATATACAAAAGCAACAGGAACAGATGGAAATATTGAATTTAGAGCATTAGGAGTAGATGATGGATATACAAAAATTGAATTACACGAAAGTGCTCCCAATAGCTCATATATTGCGGAAAGTAATGATAAAGAAATAATAATAAAAAGAGAAAATGGAATTATAAAAGAAATTACAATAGGAAGACAAATTGCTAGAATAGATCCAGATAACAATAATGGAATTGTTGTTAGTTTAACAAGCAAGAAAAAACAAGAACTTAACGTTGTAAGAGTACACGTAACAGATAAAGAAGACATAGGAATGAATTTAATAGGTGTTCCTATGGAATTAGAAGATATTACGCCAGATGGAAAAAATAAAGGAAAAGTATTATATGTAAAATCAGATACAAATGGAACAGCAAACTTTGTATTAGAAGATCCAAAAACAATACAAGATGGAACATATATATTTGAAGTAAGAGCAAATCCAATACCAGTTGGGTATATACTTCCAGATACACAAACAATAAAAGTATCTGTATTAGATGGAAAAATTACAGATATAATTGGAGTAACAACACCAGGTGTAATTACGATTTTACAAAATCCAACAATATTAGAAGAAAATCTTAATGAAACATTTTCAAATATTGCTTATATAGACTTTGCAATGGAACCAGATAGCAATACTACATCATATTTAAAAATACAATTAAAAGATAAAGACAGTGGAAATCCAGTAAAAAATGGAAAATATCAAATTACAATGGAAAGAGATGGAGCTCAAATAGCAAATGCAGGATCAACAGGAAAATACACAAATACAGATGGAATAGCTAAAATGAGCATACCAGGTCTAGATAAAAACAGAGTAACAATTACAATTGCACAAATATATGACGAAACAAGACAAAACGGATATAAAGTAGATAAAAACATATATCAAATAACAGTACACAAAGAAAATGGTGAAAGTATAGTTGTAGATAATACACAATTAGATGATGGATCACCATTTCCAGTTGGAGTAAGTGTAACTTATGAAGATAACAATGATGATAGTAAATATGATACAATTGTATTTAATCATATAAACACTGTATTAAATCCAGGAGATGTGTTACTTGATTTCACAGTATTAAAATACGACTATGTAACTAAAACTCCAGATCAACAACAAGAATTAGTAATATGGTCAGACGACTTTAATATATATAATGAAACAACAAAAAATTTTGAAGCATTTGGAAAAGATAATCCATTTAATCCATTTACAACAGGTGTATATGGGTCAAATAATAATCCAGGACAAACACAAATTATGTTAAAACCAAATAATTTGCCAGAAGTAGAAGATGTAAATAGAGATGGATTTCCAACAGGAGGAGCAATTTTACATATAGGAGAATATAACAATACAACAAAAGAAGTTATTGAAGGAACAGAATATCAAATACAAATAAACTTTACATATTCAAAAGATACAGGAACATATAAATATAGTGGATATTCAAACCTTTCAAATTGGTATTTATTAAAAGATTTCCACCACTCTACAGCAATGAATACTGCAGAAGGATATAAAGAAACTGCAATTCTAGAATTATGGTCAAATTATGGACAAACTGCAAACTTTGCAATAGACTTTAGCAAATATAATAAAGATAACGAAGAATTAGTAGGAGCAAAATATAAATTAAAAGCAGTATTACCAACAGGTAAATTTATAGAATTAAAAACAGATGTATTAAATGGAGATAACACAGTTGAAATACCAAACTTATTTGTAAAAGATGGAACAATATTAACAATATCAGAAATAGAAGCACCAATTGGATATCAAGTAGATAAAACAGAGACATCATTTATAATAGAATCTGTAAATTCTGCAACAGGAACAGCAACTATAAAGCCATATGGAGAACAAAATAATAGAGTAAAATTAGATGGAAATAAATTAGAAAAACAAAAAGATGGAACATTCAAATTTGTACAAAAAATAAAATTAACAGATTTAGAAGTAGACAACTTGAAAGTTGGAATACAAACAAAAGATAAAGATACAAATAAAGGAACAAAAGGAAATACATATTTAATAGAAGCAAGCTCAGGTTCTGTAAAAACAACGGGGGCAACAAGTGAAGATGGAATGGTTTATTTACAAGTAGGTTCAGAAAAAAGAAATGACTATGTAGAATACACAATAAGCCAAAAAATATCAGATGGAACAAAAGTAGCACAATATTATAAAAGATTAAAAGAAGATATACACATAAAAGTATATTTTGATGCAAATGGAAATATAGAAACAATAGATCCAAACGATAATTACAACGCTTTAAATAGCACAGACCCAAACTACAACAAAACATGGTTCATAAGCGAAGTAAATAGTGATAATAGACTAGGTATTACAATTTTACAAGAAAGGGAAGATCCTTTAAAAGTTAATGTAAAAACGAAAGATGCATTTACAGGAGCAATTGTAAATGATGTTGCAAATTTTGAAATAACGCCAACAGAGAATTTAACTGGAAAAGGAAGTTCATATATAGAAGTAGGATATGTAGACCCAACAAAAACAGTAACATACAATTTAAAAACAATAACAAAAGAAAACTATGTTACACCAGATGATCAACAATTTTCAGTAACATACAATGAAGAAGGAAATATAACCAATGCAAATATTGTAGGTGATAGTTCAAAAATAACAATAAAAAAAGAGGCAAGTGATGTACACACAGTAAATATAGAACTAACAATAGAGCCAGCAGTACCATTTGAAATACACAACACAGACTTTTATGATAACAGTAATTTAGCAAATGGAAAATTTGTAATAGAAAGAGAAGACAATATACTTTCAAACGAAAAAATAACAAACCAAGATGGAGAAACAGTTATATACAACGGTGAATTTGGAGAAGGAACAAATTCAAACAATAGAACATATATCTATACTGTTAAACAGTTAGAAGCTAAATATGGTTATGCAACAGTAGAAGACTTTAAAATAGCAGTTGAATATAATTCAAGAAGAGAAATTGTAAGTGCAAGAGTAAGCGAAGATACAGATTCTACAAATAAATTAATAAAAGTAACAGCAAAAGCAAATACAGGTTTAAATGGAAACAATAAAGGAATTGTAAATATAGAAGTTAAAAACTTACCAGCATTTAAAATTAATTTAGATAACTATGATAGACCCGATTATAACGAAGGAATTATAACAAATTTAGCAGGTGCAGAATATGAAATAACATCAAACTATAACACTTCAGCAAAAGCAATAAAATCAACAACAGATACATTACAATTTATAGTAGGAAGAAATCCTATTAATGGAACAGGAATATACACAATAAAAGAAACAAAAGCAGAAATAAACCATCAAACAATAGAAAAAGATATAACAGTAACAGTAGAATTTGCAGACGGAAAAGTAGTAGATAGCTCAATAAGAATTTCAGACAACGAAAATATACCATATTCAACAGTTAGCGCAGTAACACCTAAGGTAAATAATGAAGATTATCATGCGATTAACATGAATATTAGAAATAACAAACTAATACAAGTAAACTTACACAAAATAAATGAAGATGAAAATCCAGTAAGTAATGTAAAATTCAGAATAGAGGGTAAAAATAAGGAAAACGATGAAGTATTATTCACACAAGAAGTAACAACATTAGAAGGATTAGGTGCATTTAGGCTAAATAGAGCATTAAATAACACAACAATAATATACACAATAAAAGAGTTAAAAAATACAGCAGGATACCAATACATACCAGAAGATTTAACTCTAGAAATTACTTATGATAATAATGGAAAAATTGCAAAAGATGATGATAATAATTATAGAGTAAAACTAACACCAGAGGTTAGTTGGGCAAAAATAACAAATATAACAGACTTTGCAATAGACATGAATGTTACAAACGAAAGAATAAAAGAAATAGGGGTAAACTTAAATACTATAGATAAATATGACAATAATAAAAGAGCAGAAAAAGCTGAGATAAAAGCATACTTTGTAAAAGATAACACAGCATTTGACGAAGATGAAAATCATACAAATACATTAATAACAGGTAGAGATGATGATAATGATGGAGAACCAGATTTTTCACATGGACAAGACTATAAAACATTAGGAAGAGCAGAAGATATAGTAAAAAATGAAATTGAAGGAAAGAAAACAGCAACATTAGTATTAAAAGAAATAAAAACACCAACATCATATTACGATACAATAAACAAAGTATCAAAAGATAATATATATATGAATTGGGGATATTATGGAGTAAGTAGTGCAAGAATTGACTTAACATTTACAGATGAAGGTAAAATTGCAACAGCAAATCTTATTCCAGATAGTTTAGGAACAAGTCCATTAGGAAAATGTTTAGATTCACAATACATTACACTTACAATAGATCCAACAAATCCATATGCTTTAAATATAGATTTAAGGTATTATCCAATGCTTGAAATGACAATAAATGCAGTTTCAGATGATACATATGAAAGAGCAGAAGACAACAATGATAATGATTTAATAGGAACATATAAAATAAGAACACAACATTATGACGATGTTGTTAGTGTATTAAATGATAAAAATGAAAATAGAAGAAATGGTTTAGTAACAGCAGGATATATAGGACAAGCTATATTAAGAGGAATAGTACCTTCAACAATAAGGCAAGATTCAAAAATAAAAAATAAAGAAACAAATATATACGAGGCAAACAATTATGGATTATGGCCAGGAGAGCAACAAGAAATTAACAATGAAGAAGATATAGAAAATGGAGGAAGAATAAGATACTTATATATATCAGAGCCAAATAATGAGCAAAAAAGTGAACCAGCAGATAACTACGAAGGATACAAACAACTTCAATACCAACAAAATGGACAACAAGATTATTCTCCAATGTATATGAGCTTCAACAATGCTTTAATGGGAGCAATTAGAGTAAAATACAATGAAAAAGGAGAAATAATAGAAGCAATAATACTAAAAGATAAACAAGCAAATTCAGACAATAGAGATGAAAACAATGATAAATCTGAATATATAACAGTAGAAATTTCAGACAATAAACATGGAATAATAGTTAAATCACAATACAAGAGAACAACAACAATAGAAACAAAAGTTACAGATAATGTAACAGGAGCAGAATTAAATAACATAACGTTATATCCATTTAAAGGAAAAACAGTAAATACAAATAGAAATTATACGTTTTATCCTACTGGAATGAAGAACTTATCAAATGGAGAAAATACATGGACATATTGGGGAGGAAACGATGCAAATGGAAGCAATCAATATGTAATAGGAACAGAATTTAATAATTCAACACAATATAATGGTTACTCAAATATTGGAGATGTAAAATTAGATATACATTACGATAAATATGGTTATGTAGATAAAGAAGCTTCAAAAGTTGTAAGTACAAATGCAAATGGAGATCCAAATGCAGTAATAACAGCAGTAGACAAAGATAGAATATATTTGAATATTATTGCTAATAGAAAATTTGATATACAAATAGATAAAAAAGATAAATATGACAATTCAAAAATAATAAATAATGTTAGATATTCTATAACATCATCAAAATACGATTGTGGAAGTGCAAATAGTATCCAAACAAATGTAAGAACAGATATAGAACAAGGAAAACGTCAATCTATAGGACTAATGCACAAAGGTGAAACTGTAAGATATACAATATCAGAAACATTTACACCAGAAGGCTATTATACAATGGATGACTTCTATATGGATGTAACATACAATAAAAATGGAGTTATAACAGAAATTGTATTAGAAGATGGAACAAAGATCTACGATTCATTAGGAATACACAAAAGTTCAAATATACCAATAAAATTAGTTTCAGTAGCACCAAAATATGAAGAGTTAAAACCACAAAGTGTAACAGACCTAAGATTTGAATTAATTAATACACCAAAATTTAATACAAACATAACTACAAAAGACCAATTCTACAAAGAAGAAACAATACAAGGGGTAACATACACAATACAAGATATAACACACAATATATCAGCTACAGGAAATCCAACAACAAATGAAAACGGAAAAATAGACACATATGTTGGAACAGTATATCCAAATGAAAAAGTAAAATACAAGATAGCGCAAACAAATACAGCAAATGGATATTATGCAAAAGATTCAGACATAGAAATAGAAGTAGAATTTGATACACTAGGATATGTTACAAACTATGTAGTAACAAAAGGAAATGATAATCAATCAGAAATAGAAGTACAAACAGGAAAAAGAGGATTAAACATAACAATATACAATAAACCAAAAGACGTAAAAATAGGATTCGAAAAATACGATAAATTAACACAAGATAAACTAGAAAATGTAGGATTCCAAATAACCGCACAAGAAATAAATACAACTAAAAAATCTACATTCGATGAACAAACAAGTGCAACAGGAAATATAACAGAAACAATAGATACATTTAACAGTGAAAAAGAAGTATTATATACAATTACAGAAACAAAACAATTAGATGCATATAGAAGAATTGGAGATATACAAATAAGAGTAAAATATGCAGCAGATGGAAGTATAGACTATTACAATGTTGATAGTAATCCAAGTAATATAGGCATAAAATTTGCAGATAAAAAATTCGAAACACTAACAAATGGAGATAAAGTTCATATAAAACTAGATATTGCAAACGATGACACATACGATGTAGTTGTAAAAGACGAAGACAAAGACATAAGCAAACTAGGAATTTTAGGAACAAAATACAATATAGCAATAAATGGAAATCAAGTAGAAAAAGTAGATACTACAGATAGTAATGGATATACATCTGTACTAAACAGAAAAGAAAATGGAAACATTACAATAAAAGTTGCAGAAGAAAATGTTGGAGAAGGTTATAGAGAAAATCTTCAAAATAATGCAGAATTAACATTTATAAAAGGTGTTGAAACGTATTCACTAAAACTAGATGAAAATTCAATTACATCAAAGGGTTACACTCTACTTTCTGGACCAGAAGATTGCTATGATACAGAATATAAAAATGGTATAGAATATGAGATAAGCTTAGATAAAGCAACAAATACAACTTTATACCTAAGAATATTCGAAGACACAGGAAAAATAACATATACATTTAAAAATAACTCAAAAGAAATATTAAAAATAAGAAAAATAGACTCAATAAGTGGAGAGCCACTAGAAGGAGCAGAATTTACTGTAGAAGCACAAGAAGTAGATTCTTATGGAAATCCACAAGACAATCCAACAACAATTGCAACAAACCTAAGAACAAATAGCGAAGGAATAGCAACATTTGACTTAGGAACAAGACCTCAAAGCAAAAAAATAAAATATACATTCATAGAAACAAAAGCACCAAAAGGATATGTAGCAATAGAAAATGTTTCTGTAACATACACATATGATGTAGACTGCAAAATAACAAACAACGAAAGTTCAAACAAAAGAATAAAAGGAGATAGTAGTTGGTACGATCTAAATGTAACAATTAAAAACGGAGATTTAAATACATATAGTGTAAAAGTAATTTCTGTAGATTCTAGAAAAGGCTCAACAGCAAAAGGAATGTCAAACAATAGAATAAACGATTCAGTATTCGATATATCTATTGCAGATAGCACAGGAAAAATTTTAAAACAAGTTCAAAATACAAAAACAGCAGATGGATTAGATAGTTTTGGATATTTAGAAAAAGGAATAATTACATTAAATAATTTAACAGCAGAAGGAACAATATCTGTAAACGTAGCACAAAAAGATGTTGTAGAAGGATTTGTAAGAGGAGAAAATCAAACAGCAGGAACAGTTACATTTGAAAACAACTATGTAAGAACATCTCCAACAGCACAAGCAGAAGTTTCATTAAGTAACTTAAAAGAAAATGGATTTATAGATTCATATATAGATACAAACGAAAATGAAATCGTTATAAAAGTATACAATGATCCACAAACAAAATTAAACTTACATAAACAAGATTTAGATACTGGAAAACCAATAGCAGGAGCAACATTTACAATAACATCTCAAATAGATGGAAAAAATCAAGTTGCAACAACAGATACAAGCTTGAATGTAACAACAAATGGAACAGACGAAGAAGGAAACGAAGAAGTAATAATAGGAGCACCAGAATATGGAAAAACAGTAGTATATAAAATACACGAAAATGCTCTAGATCAATATAAAGAAATAGAAGATACAAAAATAAAAGTGACCTACGATGCATATGGAAAAATTACAGGATGGGAAATATTAGGAGACGAATCTTACGTTCAAGTAAAAGATCAAGTATTAAGAAGAAAAGGCAAGTTCGATTGGAATACATATTCTTCAGAACAATTAAAAGCCATATTAGAAGAAAAGGATGAAGAGGGAAACAAAACATCAGAAATGGTTAAAACTGTAGGTTCAAGAAGACTAAATGTGGCAATAAGCAATAAAGCTGAAGATAAAATAATTCCATATACATTAATTGTAGAAGCACAAGATGAATTAAGAGTTCCTGTATCAGGAATAGATATTGACTTAAAACTACAACAAGATAAAGGAGAAAGACCAGTATATCCAACAAAAACAACAAACAATAAAGGTCAAACAACATATACAGCACAAGGTTCAGATAGACTAAGCATTAATATAGAGATATCAAATGCACAAAACTACACATTTAATGAAAACCTAAACTGTATATTATACAAAGATTCATCTACTGGAGAAATAAAAGCTTTACAAAACAATAATATTTATCCAGAAATAGATAATGTAAATCACATTGTAAAACTTGTAATACTATGTGAAATACCAGATAATAAATTTAATTTGGCGTTATATAAAATGAACCAAGCAGCAAACACTACAATAGCAGATAATCCAGCAACATTTACAATAACAAAAGAAGAAAATTTATCTGAAAGTGTAGTTGTAGAGAAAACGATAGCTTCTAGAGTACAAACAAATGAAGCAGGTATTCTTAACTTACAAAAGTTAGATATGCCAGAAACTATTGGAACATACAAATATAAAATATATGAAAATGAAGCACCAACAGGATTCAACAAATTAGAAGATCCAATTGAAGTAAATATTACATTTGCATTAGATGATTTAGGAAACAAAATAATTACAAATATAGAAACAAATGACGAAAAAACTGCATATATTGCAAAATTTGCAACAAAAGGAATGATTATATGTGTAAATAACGATGAAGAAGTAGCAGAAGATAAATATATGATAAATGCATTTAAAGTAGATGCTGAAACTTCAGAAAAAATAAATGGTGCAATGTTTAAAGTAAAATTACCAGATGAACAAGGTACAACAGTTGTAACAGAATCTGGAGAAAATACAACAAACGAAGGACAATTAGATTATTGTTATGTAGAACAAGATAAAGATTACAAAGTTCGATTGAAAGAAATGGAAAGACCAGACGTTTCAGTTATAAAATCTGTACAAGAATCTGGAAATGTATATAAACACGAATATATATTCCAAGAAATTTCAGCACCAGATGAATATGAATTAAATAGAGATCCACTTACATTAAGCTTAGAATTTGATGTGGAGACAAATGATAAAGGAAATGAAAAAGCAATAATAAAACAAGCAACATCAAGTGATTCTAGATTGGTAATAAAAGAAGTTAAAGAAGACAGAGTAAACTTAGATATACTAAATAATAAAGAAAGTAAGCTATCAGGAGCACATAGAGTTACATACAATGAAAATTCAACAGAAATAGTAAATAATATGCCTTCTGACCAAGCTAAACTTACAGGAATTGATTTGATGTTAGATAGTAAAGTTCCAACAATAGATGGACTTAAGTTTACAGGATGGAATACTGAAATTGATGGAAGCGGAACAACATATAATCCAGGAGATGCATACACTGTAGACGAAGACATAACCTTATATGCACAATGGAGCATAGCAGATTACAAAATAACATACAATGCAAATGAACCAATAGACCAAGAAACAAAAGAGAAAATAGGAACAGCCAAAAATATTCCAGAAACACAAATGAAAACATATGCAAAAGATATAATAATAGATGATGATGATGCAACTCCAGAAATTACAGACTTAGAAGAAGAATACGAGTTTGCAGGATGGAACACAAAAGAAGATGGAACAGGAACACAATATAATCCAAAAGATACTTATAATATAAATGCAGACCTAGAACTATACGCACAATGGAAATATATAATTAAGTATGACCAAAATATTCCAACAGATGAAAATGGATTCCCAGTAGGAACACCAAGTAACATTCCAGAAACAGAAAAAGTAAACACATTAGAAGATACAATAATAAATGACCTAAGCAAATATAAAGATGTACCAGCATTAAAAGATTATACATTCAAAGGATGGAATACTAAAGCAGACGGAACAGGAACAATGTATCAACCAAATGATAAATATACACAAAGAAAAGGAATGCAGTTATATGCAATATGGGATAAAATAGGAGGGCTATATTTAAAAATTCCAGATGGTTCACAATACGAAATAGGAGAAAACGATAAAAAAATATACGAAGATGGAGATAAATACATTGCTAAAATAATACCTCAATTCTCATTAGATAAAAAAGGAACAAATATACAAAAAGGAACAACAGTGCAAGAATTTAAATTTAATATAGAAACAAATGCAACAACAATAGAAATAAAAGATAAAGATGGAAGCTCTTTAGGAGAAGAAGATTTAGTAGGAACAGGAGCAATGCTACATTTAAGTAAAGATGGTGAAAATATAGATATAGCAATATCTGTAATAGGAGACTTAAATGGAGATGGAAAAATAACAGCAACAGATGTATCCGAAGAATTAATAGCATACAGTAAAGGAAAAAGAGACAAAACAGGAGAAACAGCAAAACAATACTTTACAAGCACATATCCATCAGCAACACTAAATATAGATGGAGAAGTAATATATAAATCATCAGATATAAATGACAATAACATAGGCTCAGATATAAACGACTTGTCAACAATAAAATTAATATATGGACTAGCAACAGGAAAAACATTCGATAGTAGTAGTGGAATTAATACCATAAAATTATGGAGAGGAGGTATATAAAATGAAAGTCAAATCTATAGTAGTATTAATAATATTAACAATGTTATTTGGAATAAATTGTGCGTATGCAACAGATAATGAAAATACCAATCTTCAGTTTCAATTTGAAACTGAAGATAAGGTATATCAAAAAGACGATATAGTAACATTAGAGGTGAAAATAAGCAACCCAAACAAAATAGGGATAAATGTGTTTTCATTTGCATTAGACTTTGATAAAGATATTTTAGAACTTAACAAAGTATATGATGAGGAAGAAGACGAATATGTGCAAGACATAAAAGCATATAAATCATGGGAAATGAATTACGACGAAGAAATAAATAGTGTTACATTAACAAGGTCAGATTTATACAAAAACGACAATGAAAGAATATGCAAAATAAATTTTAAAGTAAAAAAAGATTTTAAAGAAAGCAATATGAACATTATAGGAATAGAATCAGCAGGAGGAGCAATAGACACATACACTCAAGAAGATAAACAAATAGAATTAAAAGGAAACGAACAAACAGAGCCAGAAGAAGATTTATACTTAAAAACAGAAAAATACAAAATAGGTGAAGAAGACACAAATAACTATACAAATGGAGATAAATATATTTATAGAGTATCACCAAACACACAAATATCAGAATTTATAAACAACTTATCAACAAATGGTAATATAAGCGTATACAGTGCAAATGGAGAAGAACAAACCAATTATGATGAATTAGTTGGAACAGGAATGATATTAAAAATAAGTAAAGATAACCAAACAATAGAACTTATAATAAGTGTATTGGGAGACATAAATGAAAATGGAAAAGTTGGAGGAGATACTTTAACAGAATTAAGAGGAATTTTATATGAAAATATGGAAGTAGATGAATTGTTCATAAAATCACTAGATATAAATGGAAATAAAACAATAGAAGCAGAAGACTTAACATTAATTAGAGGTGTATTATATGAAGAACAAATAATTTAAATTAATATATAGTATTTAAGAAAACAAAAATGGTGACCGTGATGGTCGCCTAATTTTTTTATAAAAAATAAGAATATTAAAAAAAGATAAAATAAAAACACACATAAACATTATTATTCTAAATAAAAATATGTCAAACGTTGTAGGGGTCGACGCCTCTGTCGACCTACTTAATATACATAATATAAAAAAATACAACCAAAATAACTATATTTCAAAAATGTAATATAAATTAAATAATTAGAAATAAAATAATGTTAAATGCACCTCCGTAGGCAATTAGAGAAGTAACAATGTAATATTTGCAAAATAGCAAAAAAGTGCTATTGAAAATTAAAAATAAAAAAGTTATATTGAAGATAATGTTAAACGAATAAAAGGAGGAACCAAAAATGGGAAAAGGAGAAGAAGAAAAAATAAGCACATTAAATAGAATATTAAGTTTATTTCTTATTAATGTTATATTAATAAGTTTATTTGCCCCATATTCAACAGTATTTGCAAGTGCAGAAGATGGAAAAGTAGATATGAAAATACTAACAACATCAACAGATCAAACTGTAATTAGTGGAAATACATATGTAATGCAAGTACAATTAGATTATGTACCAACAGGTATAAATCTTATCAATTTTGATTTTAATTACGATAAATCAGTATTTGAATTAAATTATAATGATGATGATGGTGAATATGATTATAGTGGAAAACAAAGTTGGAACTTTAGTGCAGATAGTGATGAAAATCCAACAGGAGGAACACTTACAAGAACAGAATTATATTCAACATTGCAAAAAACAATATTTACATTTACATTAAAAGCTATAGCAAATGCCAATAGTTCAGATGTTACAATAAATGTAAACGATATTGCTGGAGGAGCAACAATAACATATGACGCTAATGTAACAGCGTGCAAAGTTGGAACAAATTTAGGTTCACACACAGTAACATACGACTATACTACAAATGGAGGAACAAGTTCAACATTAGAAAATGCAAGTGTTATAGAAAATTCAGCAATAGACCTATCTGCGACAGCAACAAAAGAAGGATATAATTTTGTAGGATGGAATACAGATTCAACAGCCAAAACCGGATTAGACTCATTAAATATGTCTTCAAACGATATAACATTATATGCAATTTTTAGTAAAGAAATAACAACAACATTTAAATATTATAATGGAACTTCTGAAACACAAGAAAATGTTATAGGAACAATGTATAATAATGATGCAGATGTAACAATACAAACACCAATGGGGAAAGCATATACAGATGCAGAAGGAAACACATGGACAAAAAATGGTTGGACAAAAGAATTAGGAGCAACAATAGCGGCAGGAACAACAGAAAACACAGATATAGCAGTAAATGCAGATAGTACATACTACATGCTATACAAAAGAAATATAACATTAAATTATAATGTTAATGGTGGAAGTAGTATTGCGCCAACAAATGGACAAGGAGTTGTAGGAACAAACTCTGCAGATCCAACAACAATATTAGGAAGCAATATAATGGTAGATTCTTCTACACCAGTAAAGACTGGATATACATTTGCAGGGTGGAATACAAAGCAAAATGGAACAGGAAATACAATAACAGGAATGCAAAATTTTACAAAAGATACAGTTTTATATGCAAACTGGACACCAAACACAAATACAATATATACAGTAGAACACTATAAAGAACAAGAAGATGGTTCATATGTTAAAGCAGATACAGATACTTTAACAGGAACAACAGATACACAAGTAACAGCTGGAGCTAAAACAAGTTATACAGGATACACATTAGACACAAATGTTGAAGGAACATTAACAGGAGGAACAATACAAGGTGATGGAAGTTTAGTTTTAAAGCTATATTATAAATTAAATGAATATACAGTTACATTTAAAAATGATAATGGAACTTTAATAGATACAAAAACAGTAAAATATGGCGGAAGTGCAACAATAGAAAATCCAACAAAAGAAGCAGACGCACAATACACATATACATTTGAAAAATGGGTAGATAATACAGGTGCAGATGTAGACTTAAACAATATAACATCAAATATGGAAGTATTTGCAAAATATACAAAAGAAAGTAATAAATATACAATAACATTCTACGATGAAGATGGTGTATCAAAATTAGGAGAAAGTACAGTAGACTATGGAAACAATGCAACAGCTCCAGTAACACCAACAAAAGCAGAAGATAATACATACACATATGTATTTGAAAAATGGGTAACAGAAGTAAGTGGAGAAATAGAAGACAACTTAAGCAATGTAACAGCAAATAGAAATGTATATGCAAAATATACAGCAAATTACAAAGAATATAACATTAAATTTGTAAATGATAATGGAGATTCAATAAGTAGCAAAACAGACTATCACTATGGAGATTTATTAGTATTACCAGAAAATCCAACAAAAGAAGCAACTGCAGAATACACATATAAATTTGCAGGTTGGTCAGAAGATGGAATAAATGTAATAGATTTAAATACAGCAACAGTATCAGAAAACAAAACATACAAAGCAGTATATACAGAAGAAAAAAATAAATATACAATAACATTCTACGATGAAGATGGTGTAGCAAAATTAGGAGAAAGTACTGTAAAATACGGAGAAACAGCTGTATATCCAAATAGCTTACCAACAAAAGCATCTACAGACGGACATACATACGCATTTGAAAAATGGGTAACAACAGTAGGAGGAACAACAGAAGATAACTTAAGCAATGTAATAGCAAATAGAAATGTATATGCAAGTTATTCAGATACAGTTGCAAAATATACAGTAAGATTCTTTAATGAGGGAACTCAAATTGGTGCAGACCAAACTATAGAACATGGAAATTCAGCCGTAAAACCAGAAAATCCAACAAAAGAGGCAGATGCACAATATACATACACATTTGAAAAATGGGTAGATAATACAGGTGCAGATGTTAACTTAGATCAAGTTACAAAAGATATAGATGCATATGCAAAATATACAACTACAACAAATAAATACACAGTAAGATTTTTTGATGAAAACGGAACACAAATTGGAGAAAGCCAAAGCATAGAATATGGAACAAGTGCAACAGCTCCAACACCAACAAAAGAAGCAACAGCTCAATATACATATAACTTTACAGGATGGGTAGACCAAATAGGAGGAACAACAACAGTAGATGTTACAAATATTACAGGAAATGTAGATGCATATGCTAAATTTGATCAAATAACAAATAAATACACAATAACATTCTACGATGAAGATGGAGTAGCAAAATTAGGAGAAAGCACAGTAGACTATGGAAGCAGTGCTGTAGCTCCAGAAACACCAACAAAAGCAGAAGATAATACATACACATATACATTCGAAAAATGGGTAACAGAAGTAAGTGGAGAAACAGAAGACAACTTAAGCAATGTAATAGCAAACAGAAACGTGTATGCAAAATATACAGCAAATTACAAAGAATACAAAATTGAATTTGTAAATGATAATGGAGATTCAATAAGTAGTAAAGCAGATTACCATTATGGAGAATTTATAATATTACCAGGAAATCCAACAAAAGAAGCAACAGCAGAATACACATATACATTTGCAGGTTGGTCAGAAGATGGAGAAAATGTAATAGATTTAAGAACAGCAACAGTATCAGAAAATAAAACATACAAAGCTGTATATACAAAAGAAAAAAATAAATATACAGTAAACTTTTATAACGAAGATAAAACAACATTATTAGAATCAAAAACAGTAGAATATGGAAGTAGTGCAACAACAGAAAATCCAACAAAAGAAGCAACTGCACAATACACATATACATTCGAAAAATGGCTAAATAAAGCAGATGATACAGATGCAAACTTAAGTAACATAACAGAAAATATAGATGTATATGCAAAATATACAGAAACAATAAATAAATACACAATAACATTCTACGATGAAGATGGAATAACAAAATTAGGAGAGAACACAGTAGATTACGGAAGTAATGCAACAGCTCCAGTAACACCAACAAAAACAGGAATAGGACATATTTACACATTTGAAAAATGGGTAACAGAAGCAAATGGAGAAATAGAAGATGATTTAAGCAATGTAATAGCAAATAGAAATGTATATGCAACATACAAAGATGAACTTGCAACATATACAGTAACATTTGATGTAAATGGCGGAAATCAACTTGAAACAAACAAAAAAGAAGTAAAATATAGTAATGAATATGGAACATTACCAACACCTACAAAAGAAGGATATACATTTGTAGGATGGTATGATAACAAAACAAATGGTAACAAAATAGAAGAAACAACAAAAGTAACTGCAACAAAAAATCATGTATTATATGCAATATGGAAAATTAATGTATACGATGTAGAATTTATAGGAAAAAATGAAAATGGAGAAGAAGCTACACTTGCTACAGTTAAAGTAGAACATGGAAACAATATAACAACAGCATTATTAGAAGCACAAGGAATAAACATAAATGAAATACAAAAAGATGTAATTACACCAGAGTATACATACAAATATAAGGAAATGGAAACAAGTAAATTCTATACAGTAACAGAAAATAGAAAAGTAAATATTATATATGAGACTGTAAAAAATAAATATAAAATAACATTCTACAATGATGATAAAACAACAGTACTAGGAGATTCAGAAGTAGAATATGGAGAAAATGCAGATGATACATACATAAATCCTGTAAAAGCAGAAGATGAAACATACACATATACATTTATAGGATGGACAAACGAAGATGGAATTACAGATAATTTAAGTAATGTAACAGAAAACAGAAATGTATATGCAAAATATGCACCAGTATATAAAGAATATACAATAAAATTTGTAAATGAAGATGGTAGTTTAGTAGAAGAAAAAACAGATTACCATTATGGAGATAATATAGTTTTACCTACAGAACCAACAAAAGATGCAGATGCAGAATACACATATACATTTGCAGGTTGGGCAGACAACAACGGAGAAATAGTAGACTTAAATAATGTTACAGTTACAGAAAATACAACATTTACAGCAAAATACGATAAAACAAAAAATAAATATAAAATAACATTCTATAATGATGATAAAACAGAAATTTTAGGAGACACAGAAGTAGAATATGGAGAAAATGCAGATTCTTCAAGTATAGTACCTACAAAAAATGATGAAAATGGATATAGTTTTACATTTGAAAAATGGGTAAATGAAGATGGAGAAGATGATGATTTAAGCAATGTAATAGCAAACAGAAATGTATATGCAAAATATACAAAAACACCAATAACATACAACATAGAATATGTAGATACATTTGGAGCAGACAATAGTAAAAATCCAACAACATATACTGTAGAAGATGCCGAGATTACTTTAGAACCATTAGAAAGCAAAATAGGAATGACATTTAAAGGATGGTATACAAACACAGACTATACAGATAAAGTTGAGAGTATAATAACATCTAAAATGGAAAATATAAAAGTATATGCTAAATGGGATATAGAAAAATTAATGTACTTTGTTAAAGTAGATGCAACTGTAGATAATGCAGATCCAAGTGTTAAAATATATGATAATTTTGACGAAGCAAAAGAATATGTAGACAACTTATTCGACAATGGAAATGGAACAGCACTAGGAATATACGATTTAAATGATGACTTAGTATATTTCCCAGAAGTAGAACCAAAATTATATTATATAACAGATGAAAATGATCAAAAATTAAACCTAGAATATAATGATTTTGATGAAGCAAAATCATATGTAGATGGAAAATTTGCAGAAGGAACAACTTTAAAAGTATATGACCAAGATGACAAATTAGTATATATGCCAAAAGATGAAACACCAAAAATACAATATTTTGTAAAAGTAAATAAAGAAGACGAAAATACAAATTCAAATACATTTACAAATTTCAACGATGCTAAAAAAGAGGCAGATAATAGTAATTTAAGAGGAATAAAAGTTTATGATATAAACGGAGATATTGTATATGAACCAGACAATTTATACTTAAAATCTCAAGCATATAAAATTGGAACAAATAATAGTGATGAAAAACTTGACGAATATGTAGAAGGTGATTTATACTTATACAGAGTTTCACCAGAAACGACATTTAAAAAATTTATTGAAAACTGTGATACAAATGGAACAATAACAGTTTACAAACAAGATGGAACAGTTCTTGGAGAAGACGAATTAATTGGAACAGGAATGACATTAAAAGATGAAAAAGGATCAAAAACAATTAGTATAAAAATAAGCGTCTTAGGTGACATAAATGGAAATGGAAAGATAGAAGGTGAAGACTTAACAGGACTAAGAGGAGACTTGTACGAAGATATAAAACTAAAAGATGAATACTTATTAGCAATGGACATAAATGATAATAATACTATAGAAGGTGAAGACCTAACAAAAATAAGAGGTGTTCTATACGAAGACTTATCTTTATAAATAGTTATTAATATTAAAAAATAAATACAAACTAAAGAAAGGAGAAAAAATGAAAAACATAAGTAAAAAAATATTTGCTGTAGTTGTAATGATTATATTATTAGCTACTGTAGCAGGAATTGAGGTAAAAGCAGCAGATAATAGTGTGGTTATGTCTTTATCAACTAATGATAAATTAGTTGCAGGAAGTACAATAACAATAAATGTTGATTTTAAAAAAAGTAATGAAGCTGGAATAGGTAGCGTTTTAGGTACATTAAATTATGATGAAAATGTTCTAGAATATGTAAGTACAACTGCAAAATCAGATTGGAATGTTAATTATGTTGCTAGTACTAAAAAGTTGGGAGTTGAAAGAAACAACAAAACAACTACAACAGGAACTATAGCTACAATGACATTTAAAGTAAAAGATAATATAACTGCAACAAGTACAACAATATCATATAATATTTATGATATAAGTGTTGGTGAAAATGTAAGTATTAATACATCAGCAACTTTATCAACAGATAAATCAACATCAACAGATGGTACTTATACACCAACAACACCAACAACACCAGCAACAAGTAGCAATAAAAATACATCAGTAAATACAACAAAAAACACATCTAAAAACACAATTCAATCATCAAAAACAACTGCAAAAAGAATATTAAATGCAGGAGATGCAACAACAATGGCAATAGTAGCTGTAGTAGCTGTAGTAACAATTGTAGGATGCTTGGGTTTTATAAAATATTCAAAAAACAAAGACATTAAATAAAAAATAAATGGAATCAATTTTGATTCCATTTATTTTTTGTATAAAAATTTCGATTTTAATCAATATCTTTTATTTTTTCAATTTGAATATCATAACAATTAGCAAAATCTTTAGAAGCCTTTATATCTATAGAAGATGAAGAATTAGCTTTTATCACACTATCTAATAAACCTTCAACTTCTGCAATAGAATTTCCAGATTCATCTAATGCTTTTATTCTAAAATAAAACCCAGAAATATCCGATTTCGTAGTGTTATTTACATTAGCAGTAATGGTTGTTTGATTATTAAGAGTAGAAATTTTAAAATTAGAAAATTCTAAATTTTCTACAGTTTTAGTTTCTTGAATTTTAGAACTTATATTATTTTTTTGACCATTTTCGCTAACAGTTACAAACGGTTCAGGTGAAACATTACCAGTTTCCAGATTAGTTTTTTTAGATTTTTGTATGCTAAAGATTATAAAGAAAATAATAAGAAGAAAAATAAAAAATGCTATGCATACTAAAGAAAATCTTTTTTTATTTGTTATTTTTAATTTCATTATATCCCTCCCAAAAATATTTTATCAAAACACAAAAAATATATCAATAAAAAATATTTAAAATGTAAAAATAATATGATATAATTTCCACAAAATAATAAAGGAGAAGAGTGTTTTGAGAAAAAAAGATTATTTAAAAAATAAAAAATCTCATAAAAAATACGAAAGAAAAATTAAAGAAATAACAAAAAAATATTGGAAACAAACAATTGCAATATTAACAATTCTTATAATATTAATAACAATTATAACAAATAAAAAGGAAGATAAAATAAATAGAGCTGTTACAGCAAATGCCGAAAAATTAAGTTATAATGAACCATATATACCATATGGATTTCAACATACAGAAGGTACGTGGAATACAGGGTACGTAATAAAAGAGAATACAACAGGAAACGAATTTGTATGGATACCAGTAGATGGAACAAATATAAAGTTAGAAAGAAAAGATTTCTCAGTTTCAGATGTTTCAAATAACAGTTGCACAGATATACAAAATCCATTATTCGAAGAAAGTGTTGCGCAAAATGGAGGATTTTATATAGCAAGATATGAGTCAGGAATTCCAGAAGGAAGTACAATAAGTGGAGAAAATAAAAATATAACAGGAATACCAGTTAGTAAAAAAACACAAGAAGTTTGGAATTATATAAATTATGAAAATGCTGAAACAAGCGCAAACCAAATGTACTCAGAAAACTCAGAACTAACAAGTAGTTTAATGAATGGAAAAGCGTGGGACACTGTATTAACATGGCTAGAACAAAATGGTGTAAATGTTTCTTCAGATAGTAGAGAATGGGGAAATTACTTAAATAATGAATATTCAAGCAAAGACGTATCTAAAACAGGGTATGAAAATTGGGTAGCAAATAATATTTACGATATTGCTGGTAATGTTTCAGAATGGACTACAGAAAAATTTGGAAATTCTATAATAAGAAGAGGTGGAAACTATAGTAACGAAGGCCAAATAGCACCAGCAGGAATGAGAGAAAAACAAAGTAAAACACAATTTAACAATACAACAGGATTTAGAGTAATGCTATACAAAACCGGAGAAAGAACAATAGAAGGATACGATACGCCATATGTACCATCTGGATTCGAACATACAGAAGGAACATGGAATACAGGATATGTAATAAAAGATACTTCAAACGGAAATGAATTTGTATGGGTACCAGTAAATGGAACAGATGTAAAAATAAAAAGAAATAACTTCGGAACAAGTTTTGCAAATAAAGAAAATGCAACAGATAGACTAGATTTACAATTTAAAATAAGTGTAAATACAAATGGAGGATTTTACATAGCAAGATACGAAAGTGGACAGGGAACGTCGAATACAGGGGAAAACTTGCAAGGAAATGTTTCCGGAAAGCCAGTTAGCAAAAAAGGTACAGAAGTATGGACAAATATAAGTCAAAATCAAGCAATAAAAAACTCTAGTAAAATGTATGCATCTCATCCAGATATGCAAAGTACATTAATTAGTGGTTATGCAATGGATATGACATTACAATGGTTAGAAAATAGTGGAGTAAATGTTTCAGAAAACAGTTCAACATGGGGAAATTATTCATCAGAAAATGCAAAGGCTTCAAAAGCATTAACAGGTTCAAATGAAAAATACAAAGCAAACAATATATACGACTTAGCAGGAAATGTATGGGAACTAACAACAGAAAAATATAATAATGGACAAGATATAATCGCAAGAGGAGGAGACTATTTAAGCACAGGAAGTGCATTACCAGCAGGCTCTAGAGATATAGCTAAAAATAGTGATGAATATAACTACATGGGATATAGAACTATACTATATAAAACAACAAAAATAAAAGATGCCGATATTCCAGAAGAATGGGATGCTACAAAAGTAAATGCAATACAAGACGAAGATGGAAACACAATACCAATTCCAAAAGGTTTTTACTATGTAAAAGGAAGTAAAGATACAGGAATAGTTATAAGTGACAATAGCGAAGACGAAAATAAAAGCAATGTAGAAGATAAAGACTTAAAAGGAAACCAATTTGTATATGTACCAGTAGATACAAGTACATATTTTACAAGAAGAGATTTTGGAAATACGTATGTAGATATTAATGCAACAGAAGCAGTAAATAATAAATATTGGGAAAATATACCAGAAGAATTAAAAGCAAGTGTATCTAGGTACAAAGGATTTTATATAGCAAGGTATGAGGCAAGCTATAAAAGTGGAACAACGGCAGAAGACTATATGCCAGCTTCAAAAGTAAGCACGCTTATAAATTCCTCTAATAAAGAAGGCAATTTATGGAATTATATATCGTTTGAAAATGCACAAAAAGCATCCGAAAATATGTATAAAGATAGCGAAAATGTAGTAAGTACATTAACATATGGAGCCGAGTGGGATACATGTATGCAATGGCTAATAGATTCAAGGGAAAAAACGTCAGATGAAGTAATAAAAGATTCAACAAGTTGGGGAAATTATTATGCTTCAAAGGTAACTGGAAATGATGGAAATACACTAAAAGAATCATATACAAGAACATTATTAAATACAGGTGTTACAGAATATACAATGGCAAATAATATTTACGACTTAGCAGGTAATTTAGATGAGCTTACAATGGAACAATATGCAACAAGCTATTGCTCTAATAGAGGAAATGATTATTATTCAACTAGTAATGCAGCAGGAATTAATAGAAATATGGGTTATATATCTGGAACAGGATATTGTGGTTTCAGACCAAGTTTATACATTTCTATGGATACAGAAAATATAAATATAAAAGCAGATGTAACGACGCAAAGAAATACAAGTTTTACGGGAGACAACAATGGAGTAGAATCAGGACCAATAACAGTAACAATTTCATATGGAGATGTTACACTTGCAAACGAAGATAAATATCAATATAAAATAGGAATAGATGGAGAATGGAAAACATCAAAAAGTAATATACAAACATTAACAATAACAGAAAATTGTACAATATTTGCTAGATATTATACAGGAGAAGTAGGTTATCAAACCAAATCTTATAATATAACAAATGTAGATAACGACCCACCGGCAGAATTTGAAATAGACGCAATGAATGCTACAGAAATAGGTTTAGTAGTAAATGCAGAAACAACAGATGCTTTGTCAAATATAAAATATTATGATTGCTATTTAAATAATGTAAAATATAGAGCTACAAAAGATACATATAAAAATTATTATACAATAACAAATGTAAGACCAGGAACAAAATATACAATAAGAGTAGAAGCAATAGATGAGGCTGGAAACAAAATAGCTTCAACAAATACAAAAGAAATTACAACATGGACTCCAACAACAAATGCATGGAACGAAAAAAAGCAAGCAAATAAACCAGAATTAACAGAAGGAATGATACCAATAAAATACAATGGAACAAAGTGGGTAACAACAACAGAAGACGACGAAGATTGGTACAATTACAACGAAAGTGGAAGTAATTATGAAAGTAAATGGGCAAACATAATGTTAAGCGACGGAAAATATAAATCAGATACAGTATTGCCAGGGACAGAAGTAGAAGAAAGTGATTTAGGAAGTATGTTTGTATGGATACCAAGATATGCATATAAAATAGAAAATGGATATCATTCAAGTATAGCAGGAGATATATCTATAGAATTTTTAGAAGGAACAAGTTCGCACAAAACAGGAGTAGATATAGGAAGTTATCCAGAATATAGTTATTCAACAACAGCAAGTGAATCAAAAATGAATAATTATGTAGTACACCCAGCATTTAATTACGATGAAACCCAACTAACAGGAATATGGATAGCAAAATTTATAGCAAGCAGAGCAGACGCAACAGATAGTAGTTCAGGAAGTAGTGAACAAATAAAAGTAGTAGGAAATAAATATGCTTGCTCAATGTATTTAGGAAAAATGTATACAACATGTATAGGAATGAATGATGAAGGAAATAGTTATGGATTAACAAGTAATGATGAAATGGTAGATCCACATTTAATAAAAAACACAGAATGGGGAGCAATGACATATCTAACACAAAGTAAATATGGATTAAATAAATCTAATCCAACAAGAGTATTGAATTTTACTGTAGGAGCAAATTATTCAGAAAATGTACAAAATGGAAGTACAAAAAATATATATGGAATATATGATTTAGAAACAAAAGACAGTATGAGTATGTGTGTTTCAGCATACGTAGATAATGGAAACAATGACTTAACTCAATATGCTAGTGAATTAATAGCAGCACCAAGCAAACATAAAGATGTATATAAAGTAGGAAAATTATCAGATACGGCAGTTGATAATTATGAGTTAACAAAAGAAAGATATGGAGATTCGTTATATGAAACATCATCAGGAGTTGGAAAGAACAGTGGGTGGAATTCAAAACTTAATAGTATGATATATCAAAGCGATGTATTTATTAGAAGAGGATTTTCAAATTATTATGGAATATTTGGAGTAGGTTGCGTATATGGATTTACTCCGGGAGTACTCAGACCAGTGATAGTCGTAATAGATGAAAATCCATCAGAAAACATACAAATAACAGCAGATGTAACAACACCAAGAAATACAAGTTTTACGGGAGACAACAATGGAGTAGTAGCAGGACCAATAACAGTAACAATAAACTATGGAGAAACAAGTTTACAAAAACAATATAAAGAAGGAATAAGCGGAAGTTGGAAAACAGTAAGTGAAAGTACAAAACAAATAAAAGTAACAAGTAACGAAACAATATATGCAAGATACTATGATGGAACAAATGGAATAAAAACAAAAAGTTACACAATAGCAAATGTAGATAATGAACCACCAACATTTGAAGCATACTATAAAAATGATGAAGATTATTGTATTGTTTCTGTAAGTAATGTGAAAGATAACAACGAAATAAAAAAATATTATAGTATAAATGATGAAAATTATACAGAATTTTCAGAAGATTCTGTAACAATAATGCAAGTAAAAATTGATAAATGTAATGTAAAAGTTATAGATAAAGCAGGAAATGCTACAATACAAGAGGCAACAAAACAAGGTGGAATAACAACGGCACAAATGATAGCAAGTGACCCAGCAAAATATTATGGACTAAAAGTAACAGACTACACATCACAAAACGGACAAAATGATTGGAGAATATTCTATTCAGATGGAACACATATATTTTTAATAACAGGAGACTGTATAAATACGGAAGAAACAGGTAGAATAGATGCATCAACAGAAATGACAACAACAGGATATAGAGCATACTGGTATTATGCACCAAGTGTTCTCCAAACAGTAGATTCTACAACATTAACAAGATTTAAAGCAACAGAATATACATTAGAAAGTTCAAGTAATTCAAGATGTGTATCAACATTATTAAATGACAATAATTGGAGCAGTTATAAAGATAGTGAAAATAAAGCAGAAAAAGTAATAGGAGGTCCAACAGTAGAAATGTGGATGGATAGTTGGAATGCAAGATATCCAGGAGATAAATTGTATAGACAGGCAAGTACAAGCACAAAATATCCAGGATATTATGTAGGAACAAGTTCAAGCCCGACAAATTATGGTATAAGTTCTAGTGTAATGAGTGCAAAAGAAGGATATAAAAACAAACTATATTATCCACATACATCAAACTATAATGAAACAGATGGATACTGGCTTGCTTCGCCTTCTGCTTCCCGCTATGGTAACTATGTGCTTTATGTGGCTTATAACGGCAGTGTGGACTATATAAACTATCGCTACGACTATAACGACTACGGTAGCGGATTGCGTCCTGTAGTTTCTCTAAAATCTGGAGTTAGTGTAACTACTACAGATGAAGAATAAAGTATAATATATGTTTAATATACAATATAAATGAAATTTACATTGTAGGGGCGACCATTGGTCGCCTTTTGCTGCCATTACAAACATTAATGCAAAAAAATATTCAATTGTAGGGGCACGGCGCTCCGTGCCCAAATAATAAAAAAATTTAAAAAACATTGAAAAAAACAAAAAAATAATGTATTATATAAAAAACATATTTTGCATAGGCATAATTTGATAATTTATATCAAACTAATTTTTATTCAAATATTTAAATCTTAAATAATCAAAAAAATTAAAATAATAAGAAAAAGGAGTGGTGCTTATTGAACAATGAAATCAACTCTGAGATAAATATTGATGAAAATATAGGAAAAATTTATAATGATGATAGCATACCAAAATTTACATTTGAAGATTTTCTAAAATATCAAGCAATATTTCATCCAGAAGATAAAATAGAATTTGAAAATATGCTTGAGCTAAAAGAGGATTCCGATAATTATGATTACAACAAGGTGAATAATGAACACGATAAAGTGTTTAGAACAATTTTAAGTGATAAAAAGGAAGCAGTAATTTTTATAAATAAAACATTGAAATTAAATCTAAAAGAAGATGAAATAGAAAAATACAAAGAAAATTACATAAC
>JABLTO010204950.1_pt1 | contig 40488 bp, 38 predicted proteins | sample 7160091 | NCBI WGS metagenome assembly JABLTO01 (sample SAMN14651225, study PRJNA627086) | human gut metagenome | isolation source: feces | host: Homo sapiens
AGCTGCCCTTCCGGAATTCGTGATAGCAGGTTCCCACCCGCTGGAACACGGTACAGCAGTATCTCATTGTGCTTTCTCCGCGATGATGTCCGCCAACTGAAAGGGCACCACCTGTTTCAGGCTGTCCAGCGACAGTTCCAGCTGGTGACCGATTTTTCCGGCGCTGCACAGAATTGTGGGGAAATTCTGTGCAGATTCGTGAATGGTGGTATGAAACAGTTTTTTCATGCCGATAGGGGAACAGCCGCCGTGGATATAGCCGGTCAGCGGCAGCAGATCCTTGGATTTGCACATGGAAATGGCCTTTTCTCCCACCGCAGCTGCGGCTTTTTTCAAATCCAGTTCTTCCGCAACCGGAACCAGGAATACATAATGCTCGCCGGATTTGGCTACGGTGACCAGGGTTTTAAAGACTTGTTCCGGATTTTGTCCCAGAGCCTGTGCCAGTTCCACGCCGGTATGCTGGCCGGTTGCCTGTTCCCAGCAGCGGTGCACATAGGGGACTTTGGCTTTCTCCAGAATGCGGATTGCGTTGGTTTTTATGATTTTTTCCTTTGCCATAAGATTACGCTCCTAACGTGACAACTGCATAAGAATGGTGCAGCTCTGCCGTCAATTTCGAAAAGACATCTTCGGTTTTAATCCGAATCGTGGAAGTATTGATACAGGGGTGGCATCCGAAACAGGACTCCTGCAAAAGATCTTTGTCTACCACAAGCTGCACACGGTTTTCGGTGTCATACATCAGACCGAAGATCGTCGCAGAGCCAGGTGTCAGGTGCAGAATCTGTTCCAGATCCTCTTCCTTTGCAAAGGAAAGCCTGGAGCATCCCAGCTGGCTGGTAATTTCCCTGGTATGAAATGATTTGTCTCCCGGCATCAGCAGCAGGTAAAAGTTGGTTCGCTGCCGGTTGCAGAGAAAGAGATTCTTGCAGATGGGTGTTTCCAGTGCCTCGGAAACAGCGTGGCAGGCATCCATTGTAAAAGCGGCTTCATGGTCTGCCCGTACAAACGGGATGTGCAGGCGTTCCAAAAGGTCATAGACGGCCAGTTCTTTTTCCAGTCGGTTTTCCGAAGAAGTGGGGCGGCCGGTTTCAATCAGCATAAGCATTTCCTCCCAAAAAGAGCGCATTGACAGTAAAAACGATCAATGCGCTCTGAAAGCGTGTCCTTCCAAAAAGGACAAGGTTTTATGTGAAATAGCTGCGCAAAGGTTATGAGAAAAGTGGCAGTTCCTTGCGCTTGGGGGTTACAGAGTGAACATAATTTCGTTCAGGATTGCTTCCAGCATTTCCTGACGGCCGCTGGTGAGAGAAGCAGTTACTTCGCCCTTTTCCAGTGCGTACTTTTCCAGATCAGCCATTGTTGCCTTGCCGGCAATGATATCTGCACCGATGCCGGTGTTCCAGCTTGCATAACGGTCAGCAACGAACTGATCCATTCTGCCGTCGGCAATCAGCTTGTCTGCAATACGCAGACCCAGTGCGAAGGTGTCCATTCCGGCGATATAGCTGTGGAAAATGTCCTCCAGTTCGAAGGAGCCGCGTCTTGCCTTAGCGTCAAAGTTCAGACCGCCGTTGGTGAAGCCGCCTGCTTTCAGAACTTCGTACATGCACAGTGCTGCATCATATACATTGGTGGGGAACTGGTCGGTATCCCAGCCCAGCAGCGGATCGCCCTGGTTTGCATCGATAGAACCGAACATGCCGTTGGTTCTTGCAACGCGGAGCTCGTGCTGGAAGGTGTGCTGTGCCAGTGTTGCATGGTTTGCTTCGATGTTCAGCTTGAAATCCTTGTCCAGGCCGTACTTCTGCAGGAAGCCGATTACAGTTGCAGAGTCGAAGTCATACTGATGCTTGGTGGGTTCCTTCGGCTTCGGTTCTACATAGAAGTCACCGGTAAAGCCGATGCTTCTTGCATAATCTACTGCCAGGTGCATCAGACGAGCCATGTTGTCCAGTTCCAGACCCATGTTGGTGTTCAGCAGGGTTTCATAACCTTCACGGCCGCCCCAGAAGACGTAGCCCTGGCCGCCCAGCTTTACTGTTGCATCGATTGCGCTCTTGATCTGTGCAGCTGCATAGGCAAAAACATCTGCACTGGGAGAAGTGCCGGCACCATGCATATAACGTGGATGATCAAAGCACTTTGCAGTACCCCACAGCAGCTTCTTTCCGGTTTCGTCCTGCTTCTGCTTGCACAGGTCTACGATTTCTCTCAGCTTTTCATTTGTTTCGCTGAGGGAGCCATACTCCGGAGACAGATCTCTGTCATGGAAGCAGTAGTAATCAATGCTCAGCTTGTCCATGATCTCAAATGCTGCTTCTACCTTAGCCTTTGCCCGTGCAGTAGGATCTGCGCAGCCCCAGGTCTTGTCCGTTGTGCCGCAGCCGAACATATCGGTACCGTCACCACCCATGGTGTGCCACCAGGACAGCGCAAACTTCAGCTGTTCCTTCATGGTCTTTCCGGCTACGATTTCATCCGGATTATAAAACTTAAATGCCAGTGGGTTCTTGGAGTTCTTTCCCTCGTATGCAATTTTGGGAATGCTCTTAAAAAATTCGCTCATTTCGAATAACCTCCTGAAAATGGAAATTTGACAGCCTGTCCAGGTGAATTCCGGCAGACCGCCTATATCACAGACATCTTTGAAATCGTTTGAAGCGACCTTTTTTGTGGGTTCACGTCCAGGTATGCACAGGAAAAATCTGCATTTCAGAGCACAATGCTCTATGTGAAGTGGTTCACAAAATTCGGTGTCTTTCAGATTTCAAGGTGGTCTGTTGAAATGCCTGCAAGAAAAAGCAAGGCAGTTCATCCAAAGAATTAGAATATGTTGATTTCACGGTTCCGGGTTGCAAAATAGTCTTCTAGAACCGCAATATAGGAGCGGAAGCAAACCTCGCCCCGGAAGGTGAGAACGTCATTTTGCTCCGGAACGCCCAGTTCTTCCAGCTGTGCGTCTGAAATATCCCGGAGATAAACCGTGTCCGTATTTGCCGCAATGCCCAGGGTCTCCTTTTGCGCATCGGTTAAATCCAGTTCTACATCCTGAGAAATTTCCAGAATCTGTGCGGTGATTTCGGAACGGGAAACCGTGCTCCACTCTGCGTGAACATCATCCGTTGTGGCAGGACGCTGTAAAAAGACTGTGCGGTCATAACCAGTAGCCACAAATGAAATCAAAGGCAGGTTGATGTCCTTGTCATTCGGCTCTACATGCACAGCAATGTTGCCGCCGGAACTGTCATCGGTCTGAATGATCTCATATCGGTAAGAACCGGAAGGGGACACGTTCTGTTCCAGAATGGTTTGCTGTGTTGTCGGTGTGAACAGAGAGAGCAGCATGAAATACGCCAGAGATCCCAGAATGTACAGCAGCAGGAACAAAACGCCAAAAATCGTTTTGACCGTTTCGCCTGCGCCGGACAGGAAAAAGATCAGAAGTGCAGTGATCGTAATCGGCAAAATCAGTTCCCATTCTCCAAAGCATAGGAGTATCATAGGGAAAATCGCCGGCAGCAATAGGATTCCGGTAATGCGCGTTAGAATCTGAAACCGGCTGTACAGCATAGCAGACAGTGCAAGAAATGACACAATGCAGAGGAAAATGCAAAACAGTGGCTTATTCGGAATCGATAGCTTGTAGAAAATCGAGAGATAGGAGAACCAGCACATCAAAGCACAATAACAAATGCCCAAGAATGAGCAGAAACGTCTCCACCAGATATTTGAAGTGTTTTCGTTCATGGATACAATCCTGTCCCCGGCACAGCGGCCGGAAATTTTTCCTTTCCTTCCAAAAACAGAGCGCACGGCAAAAAGCATCGCTGTCCTTTTTGCGGCAAATGCTGTTTTTGATTTGATGATCCCACCGGCACAGCAGAACCTGACTCCGGCGGATTTTTTCAGATACACGCAGCACATGAAATATATGCTGTATAAAAGTATCATGATTTCGTTGAATTGGTGCGGAAAGCTGCACCGGCATCATTTTTGATGCAAAGAATCCTGTATGATCTCTTTTATTATATCATTTTTTTCAGAATGTGGCAAGTGGTATTTCAAAAAAATTTGCGAAAATGGGATCTGGCTGCATAAATGTGAATCAGAAATCGGCACACATATGGATGATGTCCAAAAAAAGCGTGAAAAAAGAAAAAATCTCTTGAATCTTGACGGAAAATATGATATAATCAAGATTAACTGTCAATGTTGCAGAATAATGGAAAGGAGAGTGGAAAATCCGGGATTCTGGGAAAAATGTGCGCAGGGTGTACCTTTTAAATGGGATTCCGGTTTTTTCAGGGCGATTGTATGACGAAATCCGTAGTATGTATTTTGATTGCAATTTTGGTTTATATGTTGGCCATGATTGTGATTGGTGCTGTTTACAGCAAGAAGAACAGCAACGTAGGTGACTTTTATCTGGGAGGGCGAAAGCTGGGGCCGGTTGTTTCTGCCATGAGTGCGGAAGCATCAGACATGAGCAGCTATCTGCTTATGGGCTTGCCGGGACTGGCATATCTGAATGGCTGTGCGGAAGTCGGCTGGACGGCAATCGGACTGGCCATCGGAACCTATCTGAACTGGCTGCTGGTGGCAAAGCGCCTGCGCGTTTACTCGCAGAAATGCCGAAATTCCATTACCATTCCGGATTTCTTCTCGAATCGGTATCGGGATGACAAACATATCCTGATGGGAATTGCAGCAGTGATTATCCTGGTATTTTTTGTACCGTATACCGCTTCCGGCTTCTCTGCCTGCGGAAAGCTGTTCAATCAGCTGTTCGGTTGGGATTATCATGTGGCAATGATCATCAGCGCTGTGATCATCATTTCCTATACTTGTCTGGGCGGATTCCTGGCCGCAAGCTTTACCGACCTGATTCAGAGCATTGTAATGACATCGGCCTTGGTTGTGCTGGTGATTTATGGCGTGCATACAGCCGGCGGCTTTGGCAATGTCTGGGAAAATGCAAAGGGTCTGGAGCATTATCTCAGCTTTACCAGCACGCGTACCGCAGAGGGCGATCTGGTATCCTATGGCGGCCTGAGCATTGTTTCCACGCTGGCGTGGGGGCTGGGCTATTTCGGCATGCCGCATATTCTGCTGCGATTCATGGCAATTGATGACAAAAACAAGGTGAAGATTTCTCGCCGCATCGCTTCTATTTGGGTGGTACTGGCCATGGGCGTTGCGATTCTGATTGGTATTATCGGCAATGCGCTGACCGCAAACGGAACCGTTGTACCGCTTACCACTTCTTCCAAGGCAGAGACGATTGTCCTGGAAATGGCAACGGTACTGAGCAAACACAGCGTGGGAGCGGCGCTGATTGCCGGATTGATCTTTGCCGGAATTCTGGCCTGCACCATGTCCACCTCGGATTCACAGCTGCTGGCAGCTTCTTCCAGTATGTCTGAGAATCTGATGAAGGGCGTGTTCCGGGTAAAGTTGACGGAAAAGCAGTCGATGTTTGCCGCACGTGCGGTGCTGCTGGTGATTGCTGTGCTGGGAATTTTCCTGGCGTGGGATCAGAACAGCTCTGTTTTCCGCGTGGTTTCCTTTGCGTGGGCTGGATTTGGCGCGACATTCGGGCCGGTTGTTCTGACGGCGCTGTTCTGGAAGCGTTCCAATAAATACGGCGCAATCGCTGGCCTGCTGACCGGCGGCATTATGATTTTTGCCTGGAAGTTTGGCATCGCCAAGCTGGGCGGCGTGTTTGCCATCTATGAGCTGCTGCCGGCGTTCCTGTGTGCATTGATTGCAATTGTGGTTGTGTCACTGCTGACAAAGGCACCGGAACAGGAAATTGTGGACGAATTCGAGGCAGTTTCTGCGGAAATGAAGCAGAAGTAATCAAATCAAAAGCAAACCAAGCCGGTTTCTGCGTGAAGGCTGCGCAGATGCCGGCTTTTTTATGGAAAAACGAAGGACTTGACTTTTTTGTATGAAAATGGTATACTAATGCTGTAATTTATTGCAAAAAAGAAATGGAGGATGTAACAATGAAGTTATGGAAAAAGGCGGTCGCCGCGGTGACCGCAGGGGTGCTTTGCGTGGGAAGTGTTGGCGTGACTGGATTGCAGGGTGTGTTGGAATCTGTGGGGACGGTGTTGACGGCGAGCGCGCAAGTGCCAACTTCTTATGATGGTACATATGGAGATTTGTATTATCGTATTACAGATGCAGGCGAGATCGAAATTATTGGTTGCAATACAAATGCTACATCTATTGAAATTCCCGAAGAAATCGATGGGAAAAGTGTTATCAGTATCGAAGATTGGGCTTTTGATAACTGTACTGGTTTAACAGAAATCACGATACCGGACAGTGTGACGCAAATTGGATATGGTGCTTTTGAAAGGTGTACCAGCTTGACAGAAGTTACCATACCAAATGGGGTGATGAGCATTTGGGGAAATACTTTTTTAGGTTGTACTAGTTTGACAGAAGTTACTATACCAGACAGCGTGATGTATATTGGAGGAAAGGCTTTTGCTGAAACACCATGGCTGACTGAAAAACAAAAAGAAAACCCGTTGGTTATTGTAAATGGAACTTTAATTAATGGAACAACTTGTACCGATAACGTTGTGATACCGGATGGCGTGACGAGCATTGTAGATTCTGCTTTTGAAGGCTGTACTGGTTTGAGAGAAATCATGATACCGGACAGTGTGACAGAAATTGGGTATGGTGCTTTTGAGGGGTGTATCAATTTAAAGGAAATTACCATACCAGATGGTGTGACAGAAATTTGGGAACATACATTTTATAATTGTACTAATTTGAAAAAAATCATTATACCAGATGGCGTACCAAGTATTGGAGTTATGACTTTTTATCATTGTACCAGTTTGGAAGAAATTACGATACCAGACAGTGTGACAGAGATTGGATGGAGTTCTTTTGAAGGCTGTGCTAGCTTGAAGAAAATTACAATACCAGACGCTGTGACGAGTATTGAAAGTAATACCTTTAAAGATTGTGCTAGTTTGACGGAAATCACGATACCAGACAGCGTGACAATTATTGAAGGTGGCGCTTTTTCCGGCTGTGCGAGTTTAACAGAAATCAAGATACCGGAAGGTGTGACAAGTATTGAAAGTGATACTTTTTCCGGTTGTACAGGATTGACAAAAATCAAGATACCGGACGGTGTGACGAGTATTGGAGCTTCTGCTTTTAATGGCTGTACAAGTTTGGAAGAAATTACGATACCGGACAGCGTGACAAGCATTTATGATCTTAGTTGGGATGGTTTTAAGGGCTGTGAAAAATTAAAAAAAGTATATATTTCTAACCTTGAATCTTGGTGTAGTATTGACATTGATTCAAATCCATTGCGTAATGGGGCAGATCTTTATATAAATGGAGAATTAGCGACAGAGATTACTATACCATCCAGCGTGACGAATATTAAGGCTAATGCTTTTAATGGCTGTACTAGTTTAACAAAAATTATCATACCAGATAGTGTGACGAGTATTGGATGTTATGCTTTTGTGGATTGTACCAATTTGAATGAAATCACAATACCGAACGGTGTGACAAGTATCGAGAGAGGTGTTTTTGATAACTGTACCAGTTTAACAGAAATCACAATACCGGATAGCGTGACGAGTATTGAATACGGTACTTTTTCACGCTGTACTGCTCTGGAAAAAATTGTAATTCCAAGAAGTGTTACTGACATTGACTCTTCAGCATTTCAAAATGATACAAATCTGACCATTTACGGCTATACAAATTCCTATGCAGAGACATATGCAAAGGAGCAGAGTATCCCCTTTGTGGCACTGGACAATTCCAACACACCACCGGTAACCACGACCACCACCACAGGAACTACGACAACAACGACCACCACAACCACAACTACCACTGCCACCAAACCCACAGCAACAGACACCGCAACAGATCCCAAAACAGAAACCACAACCACTACCGGAACGACAACAACAGGCACTGCTACAACTACGACAACGACTTCTACCACAACAACAACTACAACGACAACCACCACCGAACCAGAACCGTCCTCCGCTGAAATGGGTGACCTGGACGGAGACGGCGTGATCTCCATTGATGACGCATACCAGGCACTGCTGGCATACTCCAGCATCAGCGCCGGCGGCACGCCGAATCTGACGGAGGCGCAGAAGAAATTTGCAGATGTGGACAAGGACGGAAAAATTACCATCAATGATGCGTTCTACATCCTGCGGTATTACGCAGAGCACTCCGCCGGGAATCCTGTTAGCTGGGAAGAATTGTTAGGCGCGTAATTGCGCTGTATTTACGAAAAACCGTGAACTATGAGAACAGTTCACGGTTTTGTTTTTATTGCGATTTTTCATAGGCCTGCCGCAATTTTTCAATGGCGTGCTTTTCCAGCCGGGAAATGTACGACCGGGAAATGCCCAGCTTTTTGGCAACCTCACGCTGAGTCATAGGGGTGCTGCCGTACAGCCCGTAGCGCTGCACCAGAATTTCCACCTCACGGGGTTCCAAAACCGTTTTCAGATAGGTGTACAGCTGCTTGGATTGAATCAGCGTATCAACCAGTTCCGGCAGGTCGGTTCCGTCATCGATAATATCCATGAGCGTCAGCTGATTTCCGTCACCGTCCGTTTCAATTGGCTCGCCCATATAAATTTGATCGGCGTGTTTCTTTTGCGAACGAAAATTCATGAGGATTTCATTTTCAATGCACCGGCTGGCATAGGTGGCAAACCGCGCCCCCTTGGCATAGTCAAAAGAATCCACCGCCTTTACCAGCCCGATTGTCCCAATGGAGATCAGCTCCTCTTGCTCCGGCTGGGGCATGCCGTATTTTTTGGTAATATGTGCCACAAGTCGCATGTTGTGCAGAATTAGTTTTTCCCGTGCCGCAGTGTCCCCGGCGGCCATGTTCTGAAAGCATTCCTGTTCTTCCTCCCGGTTCAGCGGCTTTCGAAAAGAGCCGGACTCTGTCACATGGAGAAAAAAGAAGAGCATCTGCTGTAAAATATGAAAAAACATCGAATCACCTCAGATCAGCTTATGCCGAAAAAAGACGAATCAGAACCCACGAAAAAAATTATACAGTTACAGCAGCCTGCTGCATACAAAATGCCCCATGATGTGCTATAATCATCATAGGGCATTTAGAACCTGTCTTCACAAGCGTATACACGTGTCTTTTCGGCAAATTGTGCTGCATACTGCGTGAAAAATACTTGCCTTGTATGCAACAAAATTATGCTCGAAAATCCATATATATTTCTTATGAAGACAGGTTCTTAGGGTCGAGTGTTTTATCCAAACATGCTTTCGTTAAATTTCATCGATGTTATCCGCGAGAGCACATACAGTTTTCAGAAACACTTTTACCTTTTCCGGATTTTTGTCCTCCAGGGTGAGTGCAAGAATCTTTATCATATTATTGCTGATCTCGGCTTCTCCGAACACCAGGTTGTCCAGACTGACGTGGAGAATTTGAGAGATTTTGGCAAGCGTTTCCAGAGACGGAGAGCGTGTGCCCCGCTCTAAGTGCCCGATATATCCGGTGGAAAGGGAGCAGGATTCACTAAGCTGCTCCTGCGTCATTCTCGAAAGCTCACGATGTTTGCGGATACGGTCACCGATGGCAATATAGTCAAGCGCTTGTTCCAATGACATCACTCCTTTTTTACTATTATACTGCATTTTCATTTTGGGTATAACAGACTGTACGAATTTCTTTTTCCGTCTTTTGGATTCTATTTTATTACTAAATAGACGGAAAATACTTGACCTATAGTATAAAAAGTGATATAATAAAATAAAGTCCGACTTTATATGAATTGAGGCGAAATGATATGAAAAAGTATTTTGGATTGATTTTGTGCTGTTTATTTTTGCTTACGGCTTGTCAGAGTGAAAAGAGCATAGGCAAACAGGCGAAACGCTCTGAAAGTTCGGCCCCTTCTTCTGCGGAAAACAGGGAGCAGGATGCTTCCGGAGATTCTGAGGATGCAGATGCCGCAGAGCAAGAGGGCTTGACAGACAGTGCTGTTGGCGTAAACTCCATGCATGTAAATGATGAAAATCTTAGCGAAGCGCAAAAAATGCTGATAGGGTATACCGATGATAACTATTTCCAGTTACATCAGTACGAACTGTTACAGCGGTATCCGGACGCTTATAATGATGCACAGGTGGTTTTTACCGGAAAGGTGACAAAGGTAATCCAGGCGGACGATAGCTCCTATGAGATATTGGCAACACTGGATGAATTCCATGATGATACCTTCTTTTCGCAAAATGAAGTTTGCATTAAGGGAAATCACGCGGATAATTATTCAGATGTCACGAAAAATTATCGTATTATCGAAGGCGATCAGATCAAGTGCTTTGGCGTTTCAAAGGGAAGCCAGAATGTAGAAGTCAATGGTGCGTCTTCCTACCTGCCTGTGTTTGAAGCCAATCAGGTGATTGTAGACAATGGAATCGGAAACTATACAAGATATAATCTCAGCTACATAAAGGAATTGTCGCAGGCCATGTTCCCCAACGGAATCAAAATTCGGGAACCGATTCAGGGACAGGATTTTGATATCAATGGCTCGTGGGACGGCATTCACGATTATTCGGACTTGTTTTTAATCGGGGAACCGGATGATCAGAGCAATGCCAATTTTACAAGATATGAATTTTATCAGTCGAGGGGCTATATCAGAGACAACAAGAGTACAGCAGATGTAATCCGGCAATTAAAAATGAGTTTGTATATGCAGCATTATATTCTGACTGTGTATGATTCTGCCTTGAAAACCTTTACAATTGAATATTACGATCTGAGTTACAATAAGCTCTGGTCCAGAGAATTCGAAAATGCTTCTATTTATCAGTTTGATACAATGAGCGATAACGATTTCTTTGACTATACGGAATCCAATATCTATCTGGATTTAAATAACAATTTGTATGTCATTGATATGGAGACAGGCGAAGACAGAATTTCTCCTGTGACAGTGGGCGCAAAGACGGATATTCGTAAAACTACGGATGGTATCTTGCTTTTTTCAGATAGTATGACGGATACGGTGATGAAAACCGACTTAGAAGGCAATATTCTTTGGAAACTGGATTTGCCGCTCTATGACACAGAATTGAAAGATTCCTACACAAGCATGGGAGACGATTTTACTGTAGCGATTAATGCCATTCAGTTTGATGCGGATTCCATCAAGATTGAGTATGCATTTACGGCCACAGAATATAATGCGGAATATGATTATGATGAAGTGGTTTATTCTTCTCAAAAAATATTTGTTGTCGATAACGACGGCAATATGCTGATGAATACAGAGGTTTTGTAATATGAATTATTATGGTGTTGGAACAAGATTTGGAGGCACAGAGTGCTTTTTGGATGAATGCTGCGATCATAACTTCTGGTGCATGGGAAGCCCCAGTGAAAGAATGCTGGAACTGTATCACAATCTTCAGGAAGGGGATGTGCTGGTTGCTAAAAAATACCACATGAAAAAGGGCGCGGCATTTTTTGCTATTGAAGCAATCGGCATTGTCACAGATACCAAAATGCCTGAGAATGTGCCGGCTCGCTTTAAAACAGACAGTACGATCTATGGCGTATCCGTCATTTGGATAAGACGTTTTTCTCAACCCATTTCATTTTCTTCAAAGGAATTCACATTGGGCGGGAAGAGATCAGGTTCTATTTTTCTTGAAAAAAAGGAGGAATGGAAAGATATTTTCAAAAAGCTTATGAAATACAATTATGCAGAAAATTTAGCGCAAATCATGTCGTGCGGGAAAATGGCTGACGCTTCTGTCAGTGATAAGGAAATTTCGGAAGAGGCAGAGTAAGGCGGAGAACACGAGATTTGCAAAAAGGGAGTGGGATATATGTTTTGCAGAAACTGCGGAAAAAAACTGGAACCCGGACAGCGGTTTTGCCCGGACTGTGGTGCCGGGATTGAAGAGATTCCGGGAAATCAGGCATACTTTAATGCGGCCAATGCGCAAAGTGTTGCGATGTCAACATATCAAATCCAGCTTTTGTATACTCTCAGCGGCAAGATAAAAACAAACGCAGTGATTTGGATTGTAATTGCGGCGGTGCAGGTGATTCTCGGTTTCGTATACAACTGGATTATTCTGGTGATTGGTGTATTGAATCTGATATCCTGTGTGCGGGATCTGTTGTATACCAAAACACTGCTGGTCAAGCCAACAGGAATCGTTGAAAAGTACAAGCCGCTGACTGAACCAATTATCACACTAGCATATAATCTGGTTTTTGGCGGTGTGATTGGTGTTGCAGGTACCATTTATTACTTGCTTGCCATACGGGCATATGTCATCCAGAATGAGCAGGAACTGCGGCAGATAGAAAGGCTTTACAGCTGATATTTCAACATAAATTGCAATAGGAGGAGAACAGGATGTTTTGTAAGAACTGTGGAAAAGAAATGAAGGAAAGCGATGCCTTTTGCCCGGTATGCGGCACCAGGAATGACAGCAATGCTGCACAGAATGCAGGTCAAATTGATGGAAGAGCGTATCCATCAAACATGGCAAATTATGCAGCTGCGAATATGGCAGTGCAGAAGAAACCCAAAAAGAAACCGCTTATCATTGTGGGAATTATTCTCGCTGCCATCATTGCAGTTGTGATACTCGCAGTGGTTCTTTTGGGATCTGATATTTCAACGGTCAAAAACGGAAGCCCCTATGATTATCCGGATAAAACATGGGGAGAGGTACTGGATGAATCCTGTAAGGATTCCGATTGGAGTTCCTTTACTTCTGAGGACGGAGACAGTGTTGTGGAATATAACGGCGTTGTGAAGTCAACTGGTGTTGATTTGTGCATCCAGTTTAAGGTGGACGATGATGAATTTGAAATAGCGTATATGGAGGTGGACGGCGAAAATTGCAGCTTGCTTGAAATAGCAAGTGTTGTAGCAGTGCTATTTGAGGATTAAGAAATTGGAAGTACAATCAAATGGCTTATCATTTTTTTAAATGCAAACGAACAGGTATTGATGGAAGGAGGAGCCAATAAGACAATCTTTCTGGGATTCAATAAAGGCGGTATGCTGATTTTAACCAACCAGAGACTGATTTTCAAAGCCACCTTTTCCTCGAAAATAGAGGAGATTCCGCTCGCTTCTATTTTAACCAGCGGTGATAGCTTTAACCTGCTGATTCCAACCGGAAACATGATTCGGGTATGTACCAGAGACGGCAAAACCCATCAGTTTTTGGTGGTTGGAAAACAAAAAGAGGATTGGAAGCGTGCTCTGACAAACGTGGTATATTCTCTTCGCTCCTAAGCTGCTCAAAACGATATCTCAAAGACAAGAGGGAAGTGCTTTACAACCTGGCAAAGCGCTTTCCTTTTATTTTTCGCACAAACATTTTAACTGGTGGTCGTACAAAAGCTCGTTGATTTCGGGGACGGATTTTTGGTGTGCGATCCCATAAATCAGAATGCTGTCCCGTTCATCCTTGGGGTAGAGCAGAGCAAACTTTGCAATTCGCAAGGCGGTCTGGATTTCATCCAGGTTCAGCTGCATTCCAATGCAAAAGCTGAGCAGCGTCTCTCTTGACGGGAGCCGCGGATTCTTAGGAGATAAAAACTGATGACAAAATGGCTCCGAAAGTTCGGCACTTTTTGCAATCTGTGCAACGGTATACCCCTTTTTCTGCTTTAATGTATTTAAGTATTCTTTGATTTCACAATCTAACAGAAAATCTTTGTTTTCCTGTAAATAAGCATCAATGCTGCCGGACTTTTTCAGCAATTCCAGCAGCTTTTCCGTATCTTTCGGCTTCATGTGGTGTTGCTCCTTCTGAAAAAACTTTACAGTTTTATTATAGCATGATATAATAGAAAAGGCAAGGAAACGGGGGGATTATTTTGTACAAATGGTTAGAAGCTGTACTAAAGGAACAGTACCAATTCATTCGCTGTCTGAGGAGAACGGCGCGGAGTGAAGTGATTCTGCTGGAACATAAAAACCTGCACCGCCGGATCATCAAACGTACTTTTACCGGGAATGCGGAGGTATACCGGAGACTGCTCCTGCTGAAACAGAAAAATATGCCCGAAGTCTTAGAGGTTGCAGAAAATGAGAATCGCGTGCTTGTGCTGGAAGAATATATTGACGGCGTAACACTTGCAGATCTGCTGAACGAAAGGTTGTATCAGGGAAACCAGGTGAGAAAGCTGGTTTGTGAACTGTGCGATGTGCTGTCATTGATTCACAGTTATGATATCATTCATAAAGATATCAAGGCGGAAAATATTATGATTGAAAACGGTACACAGACCTTGAAGCTGATCGATTTCAATGCGGCCAGAATCTATAAGAAGTATTCCCCCAGAGATACAGAGTATCTGGGGACAGCGGGCTATGCCGCTCCAGAACAATACGGCGGTGTCAGCGACAGAAGAACAGATATCAAGCAGGTGGGGGAATTGATGAAAGTGATGTTGACCGGAGAAACTTCTGACAAGATTCCATACAGCGGAGCACTGGCAGATGTGATTGCAAAGTGTATTCATATTTCTCCGGACAAACGATTTCAGACTGCGGAAGCCTTGAAAAGGAGTCTGAAAAGATGAAGTACTGTAAATATTGCGGAAAAGGGCTGCACACCGCCTCCAGCTTTTGTCCGTACTGCATGAAGAGTCAGATTGCAAAACAGAGTGCGGCAATGCAGCAGAAAAAATCCAAAAACATCCGCTATCGATTTCTGGAAGCAGGCTTGCTTCTGCTGTTGTGCGCAACGATTGCTGTACTCTGTCTCTTGGTTTGGGGAAAGGAGCCGGCGGAAACTAGCACGCCTTCGGACTCTGCGATAGACACTGTGAAATCAAGTGCCGCCACATGGACAGAACCGGCGCAGTCAACAACAGCAGCTGCAACTGTAAGCGTGGATGCAGCTGCATCCTCTGCGACGGACTTCATGGAAAATGCAAATGCTGCTGAAACTGCCGCAGCATCGGAAGCAGAAGCCAGTGCCCTTTCCATCGGCGATTATATCACGGCAGGGAAAACACGGAGTCAGATTCAAGGCTACGGCGGCTACACAGATATTGGCGGCACGATTTTAACAATAGAATCTATCACAGATCAGACTATTACGTTTTCCATTGTGCAGTACAGCGACAGTGGCTATGCTGCGGATACGGTTTCGGCAAAGCAAATTACAGCACAGTGGGTGAAAAATACAGCTGCGTTTGAGTTTTGTGATGATACCCTGGATGGAAAAGGTTATGGAACACTGTCCTATGAAAATGGAACCATTCATATTGAAACCCGGAGCAATACCAACCATCCTACAAAGCTTGTCTTAAATGAAGATCTGGTAGGAACATAACCATTTTTTCGTTTTTGGAATTGGCTTGCACTTTTTCGGATTTGGTGGTATAATATATGCATTGCAGTTTCAAATGGCAAGGCCGTTTTTGCGCTTGCCGCACATTTGAAAACAGCATTTCAAAATGGAAGGAGTTTTTATCATGTCAGATTGCAATCATCAGTGCAGTTCCTGTGCTTCCGGCGATGTCTGTCAGGAAAAAGAGCAGGATCCGCGGATTTTAAACAATACGAGGGGTGTCCGGAATGTAATTGGCGTTGTCGGCGGAAAAGGCGGTGTAGGAAAGTCTCTGGTTACCAGCCTTCTGGCCATTCAGACACGCCGTCTGGGATATGAAACAGCTGTTCTGGATGCAGATATCACCGGCCCTTCAATTCCGAAGATTTTTGGAATTCACGATCACGCACAGACCGATGATCAGAATCTGCTGCCGTATCTTGCAGCAGACGGTACAAAGGTAATGTCTCTGAATCTGCTGCTGGAGCATGAGACAGATCCGGTTTTTTGGAGAGGTCCTGTTATTTCCGGTGTTGTAAAGCAGTTCTGGGAAGAGGTTTCCTGGGGCGATGTAGATTTTATGTTTGTAGACATGCCTCCCGGGACGGGTGATGTTCCGCTGACTGTGTTCCAGAGCCTGCCGCTGGATGGCATCATTATTGTCTCTACACCTCAGTCCCTGGTATCCATGATTGTGCAGAAAGCGGTGAATATGGCACAGAAGATGAATATTCCTGTGTTGGGAATGGTAGAAAACATGCGCTTTCTCAAGTGTCCGGACTGCGGAAAGGAAATTCCGCTGTTCGGCTCTGATGCCGCAGTAGAGGATACCAATGTACCGGTTCTGGAACGTGTTCCTCTGGATCCCAAGGTAGCATCTGCCTGTGATGCCGGCACACTGGCTCAGACAGAGGTTCCGTATCTCTCCAAAACCGCAGAGATTCTGACGGCTTCTTTTGGTGAAAAGAAAAACGGATAATTTTTTCTGTTTTAAAAAGCAGAACCGCATTTTTTTCTTGAAATATAAGAAAGTGCAGAAAATCGACTGAAAATCCTTGACAAACGAATTGAAATCCGCTATACTGTAAACACAAACAGCAAAGGCGCTGTGCAGAAATGTACAATGCCTTTGCTGTTTTTTTATGATGCGGTGAGAAAAGCCGCATTTGGATCTGTGTAATAACAGATTTCAAAATCTGAAAGCAGAACTGGTACCACTGTTTTCAAGAACATCATGGAGAGGTGCTTTATTATGGATCAAACATCAATTTTGAGTTTAATCAGTGATAATGTGTATGGAATATGGTTCTTAGTCGGTGCGGCATTGGTATTCTTTATGCAGTGCGGATTTGCAATGGTTGAGGCTGGCTTTACCAGAGCAAAGAATGCCGGCAACATTATTATGAAAAATCTGATGGACTTTTGTCTGGGTACAGTGGTATTCATCCTGATCGGATTTGGTTTGCTGTGCGGAGAAGATGTGGTCGGCATTATCGGCAAGCCGGGATTTGATATCTTCTCAGATTATGCAAACTTTGACTGGTCCAGCTTTGTATTCAACCTGGTATTCTGCGCAACAGCGGCAACAATTGTTTCCGGTGCTATGGCAGAACGGACAAAGTTTATTTCCTATTGTATTTACTCTGCTGTCATTTCAGCATTGATTTATCCGGTAGAAACCCACTGGGTATGGGGCGGCGGCTGGCTGTCTCAGCTTTCTACTCCGTTCCACGATTTCGCAGGTTCCGGTGTCATCCATATGGTCGGTGGTGTTTCGGCACTGATTGGTGCTGCAATCCTCGGCCCGCGTATTGGTAAGTTCACCAAGACAAAGGACGGCAAGGTAAAGGTAAATGCCATTCCGGGACACTCCCTGACCATCGGTGCGTTGGGCGTATTTATCCTGTGGTTTGGCTGGTATGGATTTAATGGTGCAGCTGCTACTTCAGTACCGCAGCTGGGTACCATTTTCCTGACCACAACAATTGCACCGGCGCTGGCAACTGTTTCCTGCATGATCTTTACCTGGGTCAAGTATGGAAAGCCGGATGTTTCCATGTGCCTGAATGCTTCTCTGGCTGGTCTGGTTGCAATTACTGCTGGCTGTGATGTTGTGGATGCCTTTGGTTCTGCTGTCATTGGTATTGTTGCTGGTCTGCTGGTATGCTTCGGCGTATGGTTCCTGGATCACGTTCTCCACGTAGACGATCCGGTTGGTGCGGTCGCAGTACACTGCCTGAATGGCTTGTGGGGCACACTGGCAGTTGGTTTGTTTGCAACGACTTCCGTTCCGGCAAATGATGTTTATAACGGTTTGTTCTACGGCGGTGGCTTTACGGTTCTGGGTGTTCAGGCACTGGGTGTTGTCTGCATCCTGGCATGGACATCCGTGATGATTGCGCTGACCTTCTTCATCATCAAAAAGACAATCGGCCTGCGTGTTTCTGCTGAAGAAGAAGTTCTCGGTCTGGACGCAACCGAGCACAATCTGCCTTCTGCTTATGCAGACTTTATGCCGTCCACAGTTTCCATGGCTTCTGATGCCGCAGATGCTGCTGCAACCGGTGTGACCATTCCGGAATCGGAAATGATTATGAAGCCGGCAAACGGTGCAAAGGCAAAGATGACAAAGCTGGTTGTTATGTGCAACCCGGATCGCCTAGACGCATTGCAGGCAACGTTGTCTTCCATGGGTGTCAACGGTGTTACCGTAACACATGTAATGGGTTATGGTTCACAGAAGGGCAACGAGTCCTATTACCGTGGTGTCCGGACAGAGGGCACAAAGCTGCTGAAGAAAGTCAAGGTCGAAGCAGTTGTGGCAAAGATTCCGCCGCAGAAGATTATCGACGCGGTCAAGAAAGTGCTCTACACCGGCAAGATCGGCGATGGCAAGATCTTTGTTTACGATGTAGAAGATGTCGTAAAGATTCGTACCGGTGAAACCGGATACGATGCTTTGCAGGATGTCTGAGCGCATCCCTCTGGTTCTGAGATTTTAAAAAATCCAGTTCTGAAATAATCGGGTAATACCTTCTAAGAAAACGGCAGTAGCCGGAACAGAATACAGCGATTCTGAATCGTTTGCATTTCTGTTCCGGTTTTTGCCGTTTTGCAGAAATTGAAAGTGAAATTTGCACAATGAAAAATATATTTCAATCTTGGTATATTTTTATCAAAAGGGGAACAAAGAAAAGGAAACCGGAAAATGCTTCTTGCTGTTTTGCTGAAAAATATCCATGCTTTTCTATAGAATCTGCTGAAAAACAGGAAATAATCCTGTGCACTATTTACATTTTCCCGAAAGTATGTTACAATATGAACGATAGTTTGAAAAGGGAAGGATATTGATTGGCGTATGAAAAAAGAACGAATGGAAACAGATATGGAAGCGTTGTTTCAGGCAGTACTTTCCTTAAAGACAACGGAAGAATGCTATGCCTTTTTTAAAGATCTCTGTACATATCAGGAACTGAATGCATTGTCGCAGCGTCTTCAGGTGGCAAAACTATTGCACCGTGGACATGTGTTCCATGATATTGTAGCAGAAACCGGTGCGAGCACCGCTACAATCAGCCGTGTGAATCGTACTATTAAAGATGGATGCAATGGTTATCAACTAATATTTGACCGCATCTGTGATACCGCAGATGCAGAAAGTGAGGAGAATTTAAAACATGGAGAAACCTAATTTCCTACGGCGTGCGGCGGCTTTTCTGCTTAGCGGCATCATGCTGACCTCTTCAGCAGTGCTCCCTGTGGGCGCAGCCACCATTGACAAAGACAATCCTAATAACTATGATAATTTTGCCGAAGCACTGCAATTGGCGCTCTGTTTCTACGATGCCAACAAGTGCGGTGATGAAGTGGCTGAGGACGGCTATTATTCCTGGCGCGGGAATTGCCATGTGAAAGACGGGATGATTCCTTTAGTTCCCATGGAGAGCCTGGGCGGCGGAAAGGCAAATGAGGACAGCGGAAAAGGAGACGGCGGCGCCAGTGCAGCAGAGGGTCTTTATGTAGGAACCAACATGAGCCAGGCGTTTATCGATGCCAACAAGAAATACCTGGATCCGGACGGAGACGGCTGTGTCGATCTGACCGGTGGCTGGCACGATGCCGGAGACCATGTAAAGTTCGGTCTGCCGGGAAGCTACTCGGCCTCTACCGTGGGATGGGGCTATTATGAATTCCGGGATTCTTATATTGAGACCGGACTGCAAAAGCATGTGGAAGATGAACTGCGCTGGATCAATGACTATTTCCTGAAGGCCACCTTCTTAGATGATGACGGCAATGTCGTTGCATATTGCTATCAGGTGGGTGAGGGCAACAATGACCACAATTATTGGTGCGCACCGGAACTGCAGGTAGATGGCACTTATGTTGCCACTTCTTCCTGTGCTGTCAAGCGTCCGGCATACTTTGCCACTACTGAAACACCGGCATCTGATCAGACAGCTGGCGCAGCTGCTTCCCTGGCGATCAATTATCTGAACTTTAAAGATACGGATCCGGATTATGCACAGAAGTGCCTGGACTACGCCCTGGCGCTCTATGATTTTTCTGTGAAAACCCATCATGAAATCGGAGATGCCACACTGACTGTAGACAGTCTGGGCTATGACGGCGGTTTTTACACCTCCAGTTATGACTATGATGAACTGGCATGGGCAGCGGTATGGCTGTACTACTGCACAGAAAACTATGACTATATTGATGACATTATCAGCGTAGACGAAAGCGTTACCGGCGAAATGGGCGCGCATCCTTATACCGGTTACATGAAGCGGATAATCTCAGATACCGGAAACTGCTGGCAGAACATCTGGGTGCACTGCTGGGACACTGTCTGGGGCGGCGTATTTGCAAAGCTGGCTCCGGTGACCAATATTTCTCGGGACTGGTATATCTTCCGCTGGAATCTGGAGTTCTGGTCCGGACTCAGCGAAGCGGATGCCGCCAATGCCTCCTTTGATGTGCCTGTGACCAAGCACAAATATTTTGGCATGGATGATCAGCTGTGGAATACAACGATTACAGCAGACCAGATTCAGGATCTGCCGGAAACAGACGGCGCATGGATTGCCAAGTCTCCGGATGGATTTGCAGTAGTTTCTGACTACGGCAGTGCGCGTTATAATACGGCGGCCGGACTTTGTGCAATGGTTTATGCCAAGGAAACCGGTGACCTGACATTTGCAGAATGGTCAAAGGATCAGATGGAGTATATTCTGGGAGACAATCCCATGGGCTATGCCTATGAAGTGGGATATGAGAACAACTATGCAACCCATCCCCATCACAGAGCCGCTTCCTGCTCTTCTACACAGAGCATGGATGAGCCGGATCCGCAGACACATACCCTGTGGGGCGCACTGGTCGGCGGCCCGGATCTGAAGGACTATCACCACGATGTCACCAGCGACTATATTTACAATGAAGTGACGGATGACTATAACGCGGGCTTCTGCGGAGATTTGGCCGGACTCTATCATTTCTATGGCGCAAAGGGAAAGGAACTGGCAGACAAAAACGCTGTGATTCCGGATTTCAACATGTCCGAAAATGCGAAGTATGGGTATGATACGGATGAAAGCACACCTACTGGAATTTATGTAACGGCCGGAAAAGCCCAGGAGAATGATGCCGGGCTGCAAATTAAAATTGTCATTCATAACCGTACCATTGATCCGCCGCAGTTCTGTGATGATCTTCGGGTACGCTACTACTTTAATATAGACGAACTGACTGCAATCGGTGAAGATATCTCCATGGTAGAAACACGTGTGGATTATGACGCGGAAAGCGCCATGACTAACAATCAGACCAGCGCGACAATTTCTGATCCGGTAAAGTATGATGATAACGGAACCTATTATATTGAAATTGCCTGGGAACACTGCAATTTCTATGGAAGCCGGGTTTATCAGTTCGGACTGCTGAACAAGATGAATCCGACCACCTATGATACCACCTGGGATTCTTCCAATGACTACAGCTATGGTGATTTGATCAGCTTCGAGGATGACAACGATGCCGCAGCTATTACCAAAAAAATCACAGCCTATGTAGACGGTGACCTGGTCTGGGGCGTTGAGCCGGACGGAAAGACACCGGCAGTCACAACCACCACCACAGAAACAGAAAATCCTGTTTCTACGACCACAACCACAATTACATCCGTCATCGGCAGCCAGACAACAGCAGATGAAGAATTGTTGTATGGAGATGTCAATGTAGACGGAAAGGTCAATCTGGTAGATGCCGTTATGCTGAATAAGGCAGTCAGCGACACAATTACACTGAATGAACGGGGCAGAAAGAACGCGGACTGCGATGTTTCCGGTGAAATCAACGGAAACGATGCACTGATTCTGCTGCGGTTTTTGGTCAAGCTGGAAGATGTACTTCCGGTTACGCAATCCTGACCAGGCATCTTTGGATGTTCTGATTTTTACAATTTTCGATATGGATTTTGTGATAGAATAAATATCGAACAAAGGAGTTCAGAAGGTAGCAATACCGTCTGAACTCCTTTTTGCATTTTGCAGAAAAAACAGCCAGACTGAAATAGGATTTCAGAGCGGCAGGGAGGGCATATACAATGGAATATCCAAAAGTTGAATTCTTGTATTTGAATGAAGAAGACATGGTAAAGGCCGGCGTAAAAGATATGGCCGGATGTATTGAAGCCATGGAGGAAATGTTTAAGCTGATGAAGGTAGGCAACTACCGCATGGGCGGCGCAAACGGCAACTCACACGGATGTATGGTGATGTTTCCGCCTTCTTCTCCGTTTCCGGAAATGCCGGTGGACGGCCCTGACAGACGCTTTATGGCAATGCCAGCATATCTGGGCGGAAAGTTTGATATGGCAGGCATGAAGTGGTACGGTTCCAACTGTGCCAATAAGGAAAAGGGTTTGCCACGTTCTATCCTGATGCTGACATTGAATGACAAGGATACCGGTGCACCGGTTGCCTATATGTCCGCCAATATTCTTTCCGCATATCGAACCGGTGCTGTTCCGGGCGTGGGATACAAGCATTTGTCCAGACCGGATTCTAAGGTGGCTGCAATCATTGGCCCTGGCGTAATGAGCAAAACAGCGCTGGCTGCTATTATGGCAGTCCGGCCGGGAATTGAAACGGTAAAGGTAAAGGGACGCGGAAAGACTTCCCTGGAAAAGTTTATCGCCCATGTCAAGCAGGAATATCCGCAGGTCAATGTTTATGCGGTCGATACCATGGAAGAAGCAGTAAGAGATGCAGATATTGTTTCTGCCAGCACTTCGACTCCCACCGGAGATCCGGCAGAGTATCCTTACATCAAGGAATCGTGGATTAAGCCGGGGGCACTGATCAGTTCCACTGCGGCGCTCCGGTTTGATGATGACTTCATTATAAATCGTGCCAGAACCGTAACGGATAATATTAAGCTGTATGAAGCATGGGAAGAAGAGATGAAGCCCAATGCCTACAACACCGTGCCGATTCCGGCTGTGCATGTCATGGATCTGATTGCAGACGGCAAGATGCAGCCGGAGCAGGTAGACGACCTGGGAGATATTCTCATGGGACGGATTCCGGTGCATCGGAAGGACGATGAAATCATTGTGTACTCCATTGGCGGTATGCCGGTAGAGGATGTGGCATGGGGCACCATGGTTTACCGAAATGCACTGGCAAAGGGAATTGGTACGAAGCTAACACTTTGGAATACACCGCAGATGATTTAACAGACAGGAGGAGCAGACATGAGAATACAGGAACATCCGATTCTGGGAACCTACGAAAAGGGAGAGATGGTTTCCTTTACATTTGACGGAAAGCCGTTACTGGGATATTCCGGAGAGCCGATTGCAATGGCACTGAAAAATGCCGGCGTGATGGTGCACCGCTATACCAGAAAGGAACATAAGCCGCGCGGAATTTTCTGCGCAATCGGACGCTGTACCGACTGCGTTATGGTAGTCAACGGACAGCCAAATGTGCGGACATGTATTACACCTCTGGAAGAGGGCATGGAGATTCGGACACAATATGGTGTGACAGCACAGCAGCCAGGAGGTGCAGAAAAATGATGAAGCGTTATGATATGATCATTGTGGGTGCCGGCCCGGCTGGTTTATCCGCAGCAATTGAAGCCGCAAAGCATGGAATGCATGTGGTGGTATATGATGAAAATGCAAAGCCAGGCGGACAGCTGTTCAAGCAGATTCACAAGTTTTTTGGCTCTAAGGAGCACAAGGCAAAGATCCGCGGTTTCCGGATTGGAGAAGAACTTCTGGCGGAGGCAGCTTCTCTCGGTGTAGAAGTGGTGCTGAATGCAATTGTAATCGGTATTTTCCCGGAGAAGGAAGTTACGGTTAAGGTAGAAGATCGGGTGATTCATGTAAAGGGAGATACCATTTTAATTGCGACAGGTGCCAGCGAAAATATGGTAACCTTCCCGGGCTGGACGCTCCCTGGTGTCATTGGCGCCGGTGCAGCGCAGACAATGATGAATCTCCACGGTACGCTCCCCGGAAAGCGTGTGCTCATGTTAGGCTCCGGCAATGTAGGCCTGGTTGTCAGCTTCCAGCTGATGCAGGCCGGATGTGAAGTGGTGGCTGTTGCAGACGCTGCGCCTCGTGTGGGCGGATACGGTGTCCATGCAGCAAAGGTGGCCAGATGCGGCGTGCCGTTCTACCTGTCTCATACCATTATTGCCGCAGAAGGGGACGAATTTGTAACCGGCGTGACAATTGGTGAAGTGGATCAGAACTGGCAGATTATTCCCGGTACAGAAAAGCATTTTGATGTGGATACCATTTGCCTGGCAGTTGGCCTTTCGCCAATGTCCAAGCTGTGTGATATGGCCGGATGTGCCATGGAGGATAATCCGGCAAAGGCAGGATTTGTTCCAATTGTGGATGAATACGGAGAAACCTCTGTTCCCGGCATTTATGCTGCCGGAGACGTCTCCGGTATTGAAGAGGCATCCAGCGCAATGATTGAAGGCAGAATTGCCGGAATTATGGCATCTGCAAGACTGGGATATCTTTCCGAAGAAGAGGCCAAGGCAGAAGCCGCAGAACAGGAAGCAGCACTTTCCGGCCTGCGGCAGGGGATGTTTGCACCAGGTATGCGCGGAAAGCAGATTACGGAAACCGAAGAAGGCGTTGAAATCTCGCAAAACCTGTTGAAACATGGCTTTGTAGCAGAAGAAGAAATTGAGCGCTTTCCGGGTGTGACACACCATGCCGGAATCCATCCGGTAATGGAGTGTACCCAGAATATTCCGTGCAATCCGTGTCAGGATGCGTGTCCGAAGCACTGTATTCGGATTGGCAGCAATATTACGGCACTGCCGTCAATTGATCCGGAAAAAACATGCACCGGATGCGGTATGTGCGTGGCCTCCTGCTCCGGTCAGGCGATCTTTTTGGTCAATGAGGACTGCGGCGACGGATCAGCCGAAATTACACTGCCCTATGAATTTTTGCCCCTGCCGAAAAAGGGCGATAAGGGTATCGCGCTAAATCGGAAGGGTGATAAGGTCTGTGCCGCAGAAGTGGTAAATGTGCGCAGTGCAAAGGCGTTCGACCACACCAATCTGCTTACAATGAAAGTGCCGAAAGAATATGCCATGAAAGCAAGATTTTTTCGGGAGGAGGAAACAGTATGAATGACAGAAACCGTGAACTGAAACCGTTTGTTCCTCAGCCGGATGATGATATGATTGTCTGCCGCTGTGAGGAAATCACAAAGGGAGAAATTCGCCGTGCAGTTCATGACGGTATGTTTACATTAACAGAAATTCGCCGCTATTTGCGGACTGGAATGGGGCTTTGTCAGGGACAGACCTGTACAAAACTGGTAAAGGGAATCATGGCACGGGAACTGGGTGTGCGCCCTAATATGCTCGGCCCTGCAACCGGCAGAGCGCCCATGCGTCCAATTGAAATGCAAGTTCTGGCGAAAGATAAGGAGGAGACAAAATGAATGCAGAAGTCATTATTGTCGGCGGTGGCATCATTGGATGCGCTGCTGCATATAACCTTGCAAAAAATGGTGTCTCTGTCCTGGTGCTGGAAGGCAGCGACAATATCGGAAACGGAGGTTCCACCCGGAACGGCGGCGGCGTGCGGCAGTCCGGCCGTGACCCCAGAGAATTGCCTTTGGTGATGTACTCCATTGAGCATATCTGGCCCCATTTGTCGGATATGCTGGATACCAATGTAGAGTATTATCAGGAAGGAAACCTGCGTCTCGGAAGCACACCCCAGCATCAGAAAATCCTGGAGGGTCTGGCAAAGAGTGCAGCTTCCTGCGGTGTGGATGTGCGAATGATCTCCGGTGATGAGGCAAGACGAATCAATCCTTATTTGTCAGATGCTGTTACTTGTGCCAGCTGGTGCCCCACTGATGGCCACGCCAATCCGCTGATGGCCACTATGGGTTACTATAAAATGGCACGGCGGCTGGGTGCGCATTTCATTTCCGGTGAAAAAGTTGTGGAACTGCGAAAGATCAAGGGTGCCGCCCGGCAGGTTGTCACAGAATCCGGCAATGTGTATGAAGGCGATAAGATCATTCTGGCGGCAGGCTATGAAAGCCGGTTTATTGCTTCTACCGTGGGAATCGATGTGCCCATGCAACCGGTACTGCTGGAAACGCTGGTTACAGAAGCCGTTGGCCCGATGTTCTGGCAGATGCTGGGTACCGCAGACGCAGACTTCTACGGACACCAGACCGAGCACGGTTCGTTTGTCTTTGGCCTGAATTCCGGCCTGGAACCGTTTGCAAAGCCGGGAAAGCCCCTTTCCTCCAGCATTGCCGCTTCCGCTGCATGCCGCGGCATCATGCATTATTTCCCAGATTTGTCCAATATTAAAGTGGTTCGTACCTGGGCCGGCTGGATGGATGCCTGTGCAGATCATGTGCCGGTAATCAGCAAGGTGGAAGAGGTGCCGGGTCTGATTCTGGCCTGCGGCTTTACTGGTCACGGATTCGGCATTTCCCCGGCAGTAGGCCTGGTTCTGGCACAGCTGGCAATGGAACAGGAAACAGCAGTGGATTTAAGTGCGCTGCGGTATGACCGTTTTCAGTAAGTTTACAGGCTGTACGGAATCACGTTCCGATTTATACAATTTTTTTGATAAAATGTTTGCTATAATAAAGTGCAGAAAGACAAAGATGTCGAATTTCAGCAGAAATTCGGCATCTTTCTTTTTTGCAGAATGTTATAAACCTTGGGAGGAATTTGACAATGAAATTATCCAGAGTGGAGATTATTACAGGAATCTCAAAAATTGAACCGTTGAAAAAGGCACTGGGAAAGTTCCACATCACCGGCATGACAGTATATCAGGTTTTGGGATGTGGTGTGCAGCACGGCACACAGGAATTTGAAGTGGCGGAGAAAAATCAGGAGATTAGCCTGCTGCCCAAAGAAGTGGTTATGATTGTGCTGCCGACAGAAGAGCTGGACGGTCTGCTGGAATTTGTAAAGAAGGAATTGTATACCGGGCACATCGGAGACGGCAAAATATTTGTATCGGATGTCACCAATGTGGTACGGGTTCGTACCGGGGAAGAGGGAATTGATGCCCTGATGTACGGAGAAAAATAAGTGTGTATAATCCGCTGCAAATTTTCAGAAGATTGAGAAAAGAGTTGAATCGTGATGCAAGAAAAAAAATTAGGCTTGCCCAGCATTGTGGCAACTGGCGTGGGACTGATTATTGCGACAAGCTGTCTGCTTTCCATCGGGCAGGGTGCTTCTGCCATTGGACTGCCGTTTATCATTACCATGGCGATTGCCTGTGCCTTTAATATTCTGACGGCATTTTCTATTTGCGAGCTGAACGCATTGATGCCCAATCTGACCGGCGGCATGGCGCAGTACACCCTGGCATGTTTTGGCCCCTTTGTTTCCATTGTAATTACAGTAGGCGGCTATCTCACATGTCAGACGATTATGGGCAGTTCTGAGGCTGCAATGTTCGGCAACACCCTGAGCAGTGTGCTGACCGGTGTGCCGATTCCCGGTTCTGTTTACTCCGTTTTGTTAATTTTGCTCTTGCTGGGGCTGAATCTGTTCGGAGTAGATATGTTCGCAAAGGTACAAAACATCGTTGCCTACGGACTAATCGGCTCATTGCTGTTCCTCGGTATTATGGGCGCATTGAAGCTGGGAACGGGTGAAGTTGTGGAACAGCCGGCTGTTCTTTCCTCTAAGCCGGGAGATGTGTTCTCTCTGCTGGGACTGGCCTTCTTTCTGTTCATTGGTGTGGAATTTATCGTTCCAATTTCCGCACAGGTAAAAAATCCGCGAAAAAAGGTACCGCTGGGCATGGTAATCAGCTTGCTGGCAATCCTGGTGATGCAGATTTTTGTTGTCATTGGATTTAGCCATTATACGCCGTGGGATGAACTTCGCGTAAGCACAGTGCCCCATATTTTGTATGGCTCTTTGCTCTACGGCAAGGTGGGTACCGTCTGGATGACTGTGATCTCGCTGCTGGCGGTAATCAGTACGCTGAACACCGCGATGTTTTCCATTGCGCAGATTTGTTCCGGCATGGCGAAAATTCAGCTGCTGCCGTCTGTGTTTATGCGAAAAAACAAGCGCGGAACTCCGTATGTCGGATTGTTTCTGGTTGCGGCCGTAATGATTCTGATCAATGTCACTGGCTTGTCTACCAGCGATCAGCTGACATTCCTGATTCTGACCGGATGCACCTTCTGGATTTTCTCCTACATCATTCTGCACTGCGATGTGCTGATTCTCCGGAAGCGTCTGCCAAAGGCACCGCGTACCTTTAAGCTGCCCCTGGGGCCGGTGATTCCCATTGTGGGCATTATCGGAAACGCCTTTATGATTTATAACATTGATTCTGATTGGGAAGTCAAGAAGCGGATCTATTTGATCTTTGTGATTACTCTTGCAATTCTGTCCGTTTATGCGGTAATCTGGATTAAATGCGTCATGAAGCGACCCATGTTCCGGGCATACCAGATCAAAGAGGTTATGGCGATGGAATCGGATTTGTATCAGATTCACCATAACCCGGATGTGGCCAAAAAGCTGCGCCTGCATGCTAAACCTGAAATTAAGAGTCTCCCGGCAGACGTAAATACCGGAACGCGTCCGGAATCGTAAGCAAACCGCGAACGTTCCAAGCGCACATATCAAAAAGTCGTTTTTCATTGAGTTCTTTATGAAAGACGGCTTTTTTTCTTTTCAAAACAAGAAAAAATGGATTTTTTTCCGTTGGCGCTTGCAATTTCCTTCAAACTGTATTATAATGAAATTCTGCTGAAAAACGTGACAGCAAATGGTATCAAAACGATTTCAGCGCAGAAATTGCAGATGAAGGGGGAAGCAGAGTGGAACCGCTGGTATATATGACACCCAAACAGCCTTTCTTTGTAACTGCTTCAGAATCTTATATCAAATACGTTATGAACCGCTTTGGCATCGTGCATTTTTATCAGTGCCGGACGGGGAAGGAGCCGCGTTATGCGGTTCCGGATGGCTGTGTGGATATGGTTTTTTGCTGCAATCCGTCCCATCCCAGCGCGGATATCTGCGGTACGGTACTGTCACCGCAGGCGGTGCTTTTGGAATCCGACAGCTGTTATTTTGGCGTGCGTTTTCTGCCGGGATATAACCCGATTCTGGGGACAGCGCATGCGGTTCATGATCTGGTCAACCAGAGAGTGCCATTTTCTGCCCTGATTCAGGACGAATGGATGTTCGAAAATATCTGCGCTACCACTGATTTTCGAAAGCAGATTTCTGCATTTATGCATTCCTATATGAAAATTTACCGCCGGGTTTCGCCCCTGGAGAACAGCAACTTGCTTGTGCTGCATTCTGCCAATCAGCTGTTTCGGACGGCCGGACGCGTTTCGATTGAAAGCCTGGCCGAAGAGACTGGCTATACGCCGCGGTATCTGGATCGCAGCTTTCGGGAAGAAACCGGACTCAGCCCCAAACAGCTGGCAAAGATTGTTCGGTTTCAAACAGCAGTTTCAGCGCTGAACGCTCCCAATGGCCGGAATCTGACGGAAATTGCAATGGATCTGGGGTATTATGATCAGTCTCATTTTGTCCATGATTTCAAGGCATTCACCGGGCTGACACCCAAAAAATATGAGGCGCTGCTCCGTGCAGATGCGTATGATCAAAAGCTGCAAATTCTGCCGGCAAACATTCCGCTTTATGGATGACCGGCAATACCAAAAAAAGAAAGCGTATGAAAAATGGTTTTGCGATAGGATACCATTTTTCATACGCTTTCTTGGTATTTTAGCATCAGTGGAGGGAATGCTCTGTTTTCTGATTTTGATTCTGGTTTAATTTCCGGCGGAGATAGCCTTCTCGGACACCATACTTGCTGACATAGACAGATTCACACTCGGTGAGGTCCAGCAGTGCGTTCAGAATGAGAAGTCCTGGATAAATGGGGAACAGCCGATCCGGACAGTTCTGTAAAAGCAGGTTTCTGGCATCTGTATCCCGTTTCCAGAGGGCCTTCTCCAATGTGCGGATCTGCGCCAGTGTAATGACACGTTGTGATTCCGGAAGATCCTGCTGTGCCTGAACCAGTGCCAGCAGTGTTCGCGCTGTTCCGCCGATTCCGCAGAGATGGGGAAAAGCAGGGAGCCGATGCAGCTTCCGTTTGCGAAATGTCTTATGAATTTTTCCCAGCATGGCTTCTTTTTCTTTTTGCTTCGGGAAAATTTTTTCCACATAAGCCTGCGCCAGATTCAGAGAGCCGATGGGAAGGCTTTCAATCAAACCAGGACCGTCATGGGCAAAGGTGACAATTTCCGTGCTGCCGCCGCCAATGTCGAACAGAAGTCCATTTTCCAGGGGCGCTTCGTGCAGTACGCCGTAATAATCCAGGTAAGCCTCTGCCTGTCCGGACAGCACATCTACGGAGAATCCGGTTACCATAAAAATCTGATCCACTGCTTCCTGTGTATTCTGAACATTGCGCAGAGAGGCGGTCGCAAAGACGTATGTTTCTGCAATGCCGTCAAACAGGGCGATCAGTGACCGGCATTGCAGAAGGGTGTCACAGGCTTTCCGGATGCCTTCCGGCTGAAGAAAGCCGTCTGTTACATATCCGGCTAGTCCGATGGTGTATTTTTGTGAAAAAACCGGACTGAACTTGTCCCCGTCTGTGAGGTAAACTGCCAGACGGACAGTGTTGGATCCGATGTCAATGACTGCGTATTTCATGGTGGATTCTCCTGATCTGATAATAAAGCAGGTTTGTTATATTTTATTTTGCTGAACGCAAAGCGGAATGCAGAAAAAACCTGCTGTGTAATTTCTTTGATGCATATTTATTATATAACAAAATATGCTATTTATACAAGGGCGGTTCTTCGAAGATGATGTTAAATTCCGGTTAATTATCGAAGATTTATGCGTTAACGAAAAAATAACATATATTTTACATCATTGCGGTGTTGAAAAATATGAAAATCTTTTATAATAGAATCAGAACATGTTGTGCCAAAATCTATGCAGATATGGTCGAAAACGGGTGAATTACCAGATTTTTTCTGTCGCAGACAGAGGAAAATTTTAAGTTTTTATAAATGCAGTACACTGCATAACAAGTGGAGGAATGGATATGAAGTCGAAATGCTATGACAACCGGGAACTTTCCTGGTTAAAATTTAATCAGCGCGTCTTGGAAGAAGCGCAGGATGAACAGAATCCGCTTTGTGAACGACTTTCTTTTTTGTCTATTTTCCAGAGCAATCTGGATGAATTTTTTATGGTTCGATGCGGCTCCTTGTACGATCAGATGTGTGAGGATCCCCAGTTCCGGGAAAATAAAACCAACATGACCTGCAAGGAACAGCTGACGGCGATTTATGCCAGAGTCCGGGAACTGTTGCGGGAAAAAGACCGCACTTATGACGATCTGCGGGCAGAGCTTAGCATGCAGGGCGTGGATATCGTAGATTTTCACACCATTACACTGGAAGAGGCTGCCTGGTTGGAAGCATATTTCAAGGCAGAAATTGAGCCGCTTCTGTCACCGCAGATTATCGGCAAAAAGCAGCCGTTTCCGTTTTTGCAGAATAAAGCCATCTATGCCGTGGTAGTTCTGGAGAAAAAAGGAACACAGAAGCTGGGAATCGTGCCTTGCAGCAGCGGCGTATTCCCGAAGATTGTCTCATTGCCTACGGGTAAGAATCGTTTTATCCTGGTGGAAGAACTGATTCTCCATTTTGCCCCGGAGATTTTCTCCCGTCACACCATCAAGAGCAAGTCTTTGATTCGCATGGTGCGCAATGCGGATATTGAGCCGGATGAGCGGATTGAAGAAGAGGTGGACTATCGGGAAGCAATGGAACAGCTGATTCGGGAGCGCCGGAAGCTCTGCCCCATTAAGCTGGAGTTCTCCCGTCTGATGGACACTGCCGTCATTCAGACATTGTGCAAGTATCTGAATCTGACAGAGGGTCAGGTATTTTACTCAGAAGCTCCCCTGAACCTCTCTGTATTGTCTGTGGTAAGAGACATGCTGCGGCATAATAAATGCCTTTTCTATCAGCGCCGCGTGCCGCAGAGACCGGCGTGGCGTGACCTGTCTAAGCGCATGATTGAACAGGTGGAGGAACAGGATCGTTTCCTGACTTTTCCCTATGAGAGCATTCGTCCGTTCCTGACCCTGTTAAATGAAGCCGGAAAGGATCCACAGGTTGTTTCTATTAAAATGACATTGTATCGCGTGGCTTCGAACAGCAAGATTGTAGAAGCGCTGATTGAAGCCGCTGAAAACGGAAAAGATGTTGTGGTATTGGTTGAACTCCGCGCACGTTTTGATGAGGAGAACAACATCGAGTGGTCTCGTCGCCTGGAAGATGCCGGATGCCGGATCATCTATGGCCTGGATAATCTGAAGGTGCACAGCAAGCTCTGCCTGATCACCAAAAAAGTGGGAACGGAAATCTCCTACATTACACAGGTGGGAACCGGAAACTACAACGAGAAAACCTCTGCCATTTATACAGACTATTCTCTCATGACGGCCAATCACGAAATTGGCCTGGAAGCCAATCGGGTATTCCATGCCCTGTGTCTGGGGCAGACTGTTGAGCATACAGAACACTTGCTGGTTGCACCGAAGTGCCTGCAAAATAAGCTGGCAGACATGATTGATGAACAGACAAACCTGGCATTAAAGGGTGAGCCGGCGTATATCGGAATTAAGATCAACTCGCTGACAGATAAATATTTGATTGAAAAGCTGATTGAAGCTTCAAAGGCTGGCGTAAAAATCGAAATGATCATCCGCGGAATCAGCTGCCTGATTGCCGGTGTGCCGGGAGAGACAGAAAATATCTCTATCCGCAGCATTGTCGGACGCTTTTTGGAGCACACACGAATTTATATTTTCGGTGCTCACGAAAACTGCAAGGTATATATTGCATCTGCGGACTGGATGACGCGTAATACACGGCGGCGCGTGGAAGTTGCTGCACCGATCTATGATGCTTCCATCAAGCAGCGGATTCTGGATATGTTTGATGTCATGATGACGGATAATGTAAAGGCACGGGTACAGCAGCCGGACGGCTCCTATATCCGGGAACCTGCAACTGAACCGCAAATCAATGCACAGGAATACTTCTATGAGGCGGCTTATACAGCGCTGGAAGAAACAGCGGAAGCAGAAGAAGTAACAGAAGAATCGCAGAATTGACAAAAATAACCGTTTGTGTTATACTATAAGAAACGCTGGTGCGGCATGCCGAAAGGTGTTGCTGCACTTTTTTATAAGGTGGTCGATAGAAATGGAACATGTAACAAAAGCAAGGACGCTGTTTCAAAAGGGATATAATTGTGCACAGTCAGTGGCAGGAGCATTTCACGAAGAAATGGGGGTATCGCTGGAAACTGCGATGCGTATGGCTTCTGCCTTTGGCGGCGGAATGGGTGGTCAGAGGGAAACCTGTGGTGCAGTGACAGGAATGTATCTGGTTCTGGGGATGCTGGACGGTTACGATAATCCTTCCGAATATGATGGGAAAAAAGCGCTGTATGCACAGGTGCGGGAGTTGACTGAAAAATTCCGGCAGGTGCACCAGACTGTTTGCTGCCGGGAACTGTTGCGGGATCTTCCCGGAAAACTGAAACAGGATCCGCTGCCACGGACAGAAGCATATTATAGGGTGCGTCCGTGTGTACGTTTTGTAGAGACAGCAGCTTCTATTTTAGATGAATGGTTGGAAGAAAGGAATGTTCCGGTATTATGACATCTTATTTTGGCGATGTGTTACAACAATATATGCAGCAAAACAGCCTGCGTTCCGTTGATTTTTGTACGCTGCTGCGAATCAGCAAATCCTATTTCAGTAAAATTAAAAATGGCACGGCAATTCCACAGGACTTTGCAATGATTACGGAAATGGCAGATATTTTACAGCTGAATCCGGAGGAAACCGAGCATTTTTTTACCGCCTATAAAGTTTCCCGGTTTGGCCCCAATTATCAGCGGATTGAATCGGCGATTCAGGTGCTGTCACAGGCGGCCATGTTTCCGGAAAGTGCCATAACGGAACCGGAAATGCTGCCGCAAAACGGAAAAATGATACAAGGAAAAGAATTTGTTTTGCAGGCAGTTCGGTTTGTGCTGCAAGGGCAGCAGGACACTGAGAGAATCGACTTGCAGTTGCAGCCAAATGATGCAGACCTGGTACGTACTGTGCAGAACTGTATTATGAAATTGCCGGAGCAGGTGGTTTGCAACTGGCAGCTATTTCTGCATCAGCGTCTGAAAAGCATGGTATATGCTGAAAATCTTGAACTGTTGTCCTACAGCATGCCGCTTCTGCTCACATGTCGCATGCATGTTCGATACCAATATGCGAAGCTGGACGAATTCTTTTTGCATCAACGATTTCCGTTTCTCATCCGGAATGGACAAAAGCTGCTGCTCATGACCAAAGACTGCATGACCGGAATGTATTTTGACGATCCGGAGACAGTGCAGTTTTATGCAGGGGCAATGCAGAAATCATTTGAAAAATCAAAGTCATTTTGCAGTATGTATCAGGATTTGTCTGTATTTTTTCGGGATACGGCACTGGGAAAATTTACAGCATCTGCCTGCCGCAACGCGGATTTGTACGTGGTGGAAAAGAATCCCTGCATCTCTTCTGGTTTTGAGATTGAAGAAATGCGGCAGCACATTGTAGATGACATGCCAGGAAAAGTGGCGAGTCAGTACTACGCAATGCTGCTGAAAATCATTCAGAATACCGCGTCCCAGCATATGTTTTTTACAGAGGATGGCATGCGGGAATTGATGGAAAGTGAGGAATACTATGAATTCCTGCCGGGAATCACAAAGCCGATTCAAAAACCGATTCGCTACCGAATTTTGCAAAATGTTATTGGAATGGCGCAGAAAAGCGACTATATGCAGTACCATATGATACACCATTCACTCTTGTCATTTAGCACATTGACCTTGATGAATATCTGGAGTGACGGGAAAGTGCTTCTGGTATTCCATCTGGAGCAGGAAAATCGTTTTATGATCCTGGTTATGCGGGAAAAGAGCATTGCCTCGGCACTTATTGCCTATTTTCGGTATCTGCGAGAAAGCGGTATCGCACTGGGAAAGGAAGAATCTCTCCGCAAAATGCAGGAAATCTTTACACAGTTTGCAGACCCAAAATATCGATAAAACGCAAGTTTCACATGTGCGTTTGATTCCACAAGAAAAACATCGGAGCCGATTGCCCTTTTTGCAAAAGAAAATCGATTCCGGTATTTTGATAGATATCTGTTTAAGAACCTGTCTTCATAAGACACGTGTATACGCTTGTGAAGACAGGTTCTAAAGTTCAATTGCTGCGGAAGATATTGTGTGAAAATGCAGCTGATCGGCGTAGATTTCGCCCAATTTTTGCAGCTGTTCCAGAGGCGTTCCGGAAGAAATGCCGGACTTGGAGAGAAGCTGCTGCAAAACTGGAGGGACTGGCTGTTCCTTTTCGGCAGCAGGGACGAATTCTCCCGGAAGATAAAATGGCGTATAGGTACCAATACAGGGGATTCCGATGGCGTAGTTTTCCAGCACGCCAATTGTACCTTGTACAAGTCCGCACAAATGGCCGTATTTCAGATAGCCAATGGAAACGGTTTTATCTGCGCGGACGCAAAGCCCTTCTCCGGTGTCACCGTTCATGCCGCTGTTGATATCCACGCTGATGGTATACGCGGCGGACTGGTTGATTTGTTCCACCCATTTGTGCAGATCCGGGCGAAGCGCTCCCTGAAAGCCGGTGCCCAGGAGACAGTCTACCAGGATATCTGTCTGAGAAAAATCCATTTCAGTCATGATGGGAATGCCTAATTCCCGGCACTTTTCCAGATAAAACGCGCCGTCCGGCGAAAGCTTCGGACTTGTGCGCACAATGCGGCAGGAGATTCCGGCGCGGTGCAGGAGAAGCGCCAGAACGTAGCCATCTCCGGCATTGTTTCCGCTTCCGGCAACAATATCGATTTTTCCACGCCAGTCGCAGCTGTGAAAGATGCCCAGTCCGGCACGGTACATCAGCAGCTTGCTGTCCGTTCCGCCAGCAATTTCTGCGGCATCACTGGTGCGCATAGTGGAAACGGATATGATTTTTTCCATAGAAGTGACTCCTTTCCAAAATTCTAATTGTGACAGGCTTCAATTTTTCAAAAAAGAGCAATACTGCCGCACCCGGAAGCATTGCTCTTTTCATTTTTATAGGAACACAAAATTTACTGCAAACCTGCCAGTGTTGCAAACTGTGTTTTCAGTGCCGGATAAATCTGGCGGTACAGCTGGTAATAGGACTCATACGCCGGAACATTTTCTGCCTGCGGTGTCTGTGTCTTATCCGTTTTTACGATTGCGCTGCATGCTTCCGGAACGCTGCTGTAAATGCCGGCGCCCACAGAAGCCAGAATTGCAACACCCAGAGACGGGCCTTCTTTAGAAGCCACTGTTTTTACCGGACAGTTGTACAGATCGGACAGCATGCTTCTCCAGAGGGGAGAAGTGCCGCCGCCGCCGCATGCCATCATATCATCTACAGAAATGCCCATTTCCCGGAACACTTCTACACAATCCCGCAGGGAGTAAGTAACCCCTTCCATTACAGCGCGGAGCATGTCCCGTTTGGTGTGCATGGCAGACAGGCCAAAGAAAACACCCCGTGCGTTGGGATCCAGATGGGGTGTCCGTTCGCCCATGAGGTACGGCAGGTAGAGGAGACGATTTGCGCCTACCGGAACCTGCTCGGCTTCCTTGTCCATGAGGTAGTATTCATCCACGCCCATGAGGGAAGCAGTCTGCTTTTCTGCGGCGCAGAACTGATCCCGGAACCATTTCAGGGACAGTCCTGCGCCCTGTGTAACGCCCATAACGTGCCAGCTGTTCGGAACCGCTGCACAGCAGGTGTGGACTCTGCCCAGCTTATCCATTGCCATAGAAGAGGTGTGGGCGAATACAACACCGGAAGTACCAATGGTGGTAAACGCCTTTCCGTCCTGGACAACGCCGGTACCTACCGCAGCAGCAGCATTGTCTCCGGCACCGCCGACAACAACAATGCCTTCACACAGTCCCAGGGTGTCCGCCATTTCCCGTGTCAGAGTTCCGGTGACTTCACAGGATTCGTATACTTTGCCCAGGAGGGACTTGTCGATCTGGAGCAGGTGCAGCAGTTCATCCGACCAGCAGCGGTTTGCAATGTCCAGCAGCTGCATGCCGGAAGCGTCAGAAACTTCGGTTGCATATTCGCCGGTGAGAATCAGACGCAGATAATCCTTCGGCAGGAGAATGTGCCGGCATTTTTCATAAATATCCGGTTCATTGTTCCGCACCCACAGAATTTTTGCAGCAGTCCAGCCGGTCAGGGCGGGATTTGCGGTGATTTCCATGAGCTTTTCCCGGCCGACAACCCGGTTCATCTCGTCCACTTCCGCAGCGGTTCGCTGGTCGCACCAGATGATGGATTTCCGGAGCACCTGGTTGTTCTGATCCAGCATCACAAGGCCGTGCATTTGTCCGGAAATACCGATGCCCTTGATTTCTTCCTTGGGTACGCCGCTTTTGCACACCACGGTCTGAATGGTCTGGATCATGGCATTTTTCCAGTCTGCCGGATCCTGTTCTGCATAGCCGTTTTTCGGCTGATACATGGGGTATTCTACTGTGGCACTTGCCATTACTGTGCCATCTTCCTGAAAAAGTACGGTTTTGGTACCGCTCGTACCGCAGTCAACGCCAATTACATAAGCCATAATGGTTTTGTTCCTTTCTGGAATGCATTCTTTTGACAGAAAACAGTCTGTCTTGCTTGTTTTATTTTAACAAAAAACGTGCTTTTTGTCAAGCATGCCGATGTGGGGATCGTATACTTTCCGCGGCAGGGAAAGATACGATTTTGATAGTGTCCGCCTGACTGGATTTCTGCCAAAATGAGAACTGCCATGCCGCGTAAAACGGCACAGCAGTTCAGTTTTTCTATCTCTATTTATTTCAGGAACTATGCCGCCAGAAGCGTCAGCGCTGCACAGTCCTTATGTTTTGTTCTCTTTGTCTTTTGTCTCTGCTTTTTATTCCTGAGAGCTTTTTATTCCGCGTTTTCCGGCAGAGTATCAATCTTATGCGTCAGGAAGCGGAGAAGCGACAGCATATCGTCTGCGGAAATATCTCCGTCTCCATTGCAGTCCATCTGTACCTTTTGCGCATCTGTAACAGTAATACTGTCATTGACAGCTTTTCCCAGCAATACTGCGTCTGTCAAATTGATAAAGCCGTCCATATTGATATCACCGCATAAAGAACCATCATCTAAGTAGCTTGCATTGAAACTTTTTCGAATTCTTGTATAGAATACACGTTCCTGTTCGTCTTCTGCGTTCTCTATTTTTTTATCCAGAAGATCACAGCATATTTCATACTCTTTTGCAAATTGACTATCTTTATAGCAATAAACTAAAGATTTAGCGGTGGTAAACCAATTCTGGAACACCCATTTATTCCATCCCTCTTCTTCTTTTTCCTCAGGAAATGTCAGATTGGGATCCAGCTTGTATCCATAGATTGCATGTGATGGCACTTTCCATCCATAGGAGCCATAACCAGGGCCGGAAATCGTAATGATGCGGGTTGCATAATCGTATTTCCAGGTTGCGCCTTCTTTACAGGTTCCGGAAGTCCCATATAAAGGCTCTTTTGCAATTCCGGTTGGTTCAAAATTAACGCCCTTGTAGTGTGCAACATCGTAATACACTTGGGAACCATACAACCCTTTGACGTTGGTGACACCACCTAAATAGTATTTACCAACATGTTCCGGAAGCGTTACGGTATAATCAGAGGGATGATAATAATAGTCAGCATCAAAAAGGGGACGGCCTATCGAACCAATATCTTCGATGCCTTCTTCAAATACAAGATGTTTAATGCTTGAACCACTTGGGATGATGGTAATGTATTGATTTAGATTGGTAGTTTCATTGTCGGCATTCATCAAGGAGCCTGTTCCGGAGAATGTCACGGTCTCTGTTTCTGGATTATAAGTCCAGGTGATTGCATAATCGACACCGATTTTTCCGGTATAGATGGTGTTTTCTTGTGTTGCTGTTGCTACAGGAACTTCAGAAGCACTGACTGGTGCGGTAATTGGTGAAGCGCATGCCGCACACAATAATGTGGCTGCTGACAAACAAGTGAGTGCTTTTTTCATAAACGTTTTTCTCATAGTTTATTCCTCCTTAAATTGATTTGGTGTGCGTTTACTCACTCAAAAACTCCAATTTTCACCCCCTTTCTTTTTCTGCCTCTATTATAGCACAAAAAACGCCGCTGTGCGAGAAAATGGCGCGAACGTAGAGATTTTTGGCGTGAGCGTAGACTTTGGAAATTATACCCATTTTGAAATCCTAATCTTAGAGTGAAATCAATATAGTATAGGTTAAACTATCATAATAAATATTTAAATCAGACGCAAAATAAAAATGAAAAAGTGCAGGGAAGTCGCGCATTTTTTCTGCTTTTTTTGGGGAAAAAGGCAGCCGCATGATCTTGCATTCCGGACAAAAATATGCTATAATACAATCAGGCCACTGCCCATAGAGCTGCGGCAATTTTAAAGAAACGGAGTGCGAATGAACATGAAATATTCTTACACACCGCATGGTGTCTGTTCCCGTGCCATTCAGCTGGACGTAGAAGACGGCGTTGTCAATCAGGTACAATTTATCGGCGGATGCAGCGGAAATACACAAGGCATTGCTGCCCTGGTGCAGGGAATGCCGCTGGATGAAGTGGTAAAGCGTCTGGAGGGCATCCGTTGCGGAAGCCGTCCGACTTCATGTCCGGATCAGCTGGCAAAGGCGCTGAAAAAAATCGCAGAGGAACAGTAATTTTTTATCCCAATGCAAAAAACGGGACAAGGTTTTTCGAAAGAACCTTGTCCCGTTTTGCAGTTATATTCGTCTATGAAATCCACCATTCCGGCGTAATATCGCCCAGCCTGACCACACGCCCGGTGGCGTAGTCCATCATGATTTCGATGTCCTTATACTTGCCGTTTGGCATCAGCTGTACCATGAGTTCCCGGCAAGCGCCGCAGGGTGCTCCGCCGGAACTGTCCGGCAGAATACACAGCACCTTGTCAATTTCCTGTTCACCGTTGGTGATCATGTTGAAAATGGCATTCCGTTCCGCACAAATCCCCAGCGTGGAGCAGGTATCAATGCATACGCCGGTGTAGATTTTGCCGGATTTGGATAACACCGCAGCAGCAACACCGCCGGCAAGCACGTAGTCGGAAATTTGCCGCTCGTGCTGTACCGCTTTGGCAGCGGCGTAGAGTTTTGCCCAGATCTTGTCCATGGGGAATGCCTCCTTGTGTACGAAATGATCACCCAATCCATCGAACAATTACTGCCGATACCCAATACCAAAAACTTCTTTTTCTTGGTTTACATAGAGAATGATTGGACCGAGCAGACTATCTTCCGTTGTGGAAAAGGTGACTGCATAATAAGGACCGGAATTCCATATGAAATGGCATGATATGCGGA
>JABLTO010055591.1_pt1 | contig 40467 bp, 40 predicted proteins | sample 7160091 | NCBI WGS metagenome assembly JABLTO01 (sample SAMN14651225, study PRJNA627086) | human gut metagenome | isolation source: feces | host: Homo sapiens
CCCTAATTAACAGTTGGTTAACAAGATATTTATTTTCTATCATAATGGTTCAGCTCCTTTCCTCCTATACTCTATATATAAATATTAACATAAATATAAAATAAAAACAAGTATGCAAAAGAAAAAAATATTTTTTTGATAGAGACTAATATATTAGGCTCTATCAAACCTCGGAAGACTATAGGCTTACGAGGAAGAGAATATAAAAAATATTAGTAACTAATTAGCTACTAATATTTAATATTATCTTTCTTTTAAATAAGGTTTTGCCATTATATAATATTTTACTCCTGATACAACAGATAATATAGCTGCTAGTGCAAGTAAGAAATCAGATACACGAAGAGGTATTAATTCAAATGGTAAGTTATAAAAGAATGTTAATACTAATCCTATCATTAAGGTAGCTGTCTTTACTTTAGCTATTTTTATAGCCGCTACTGCAGCTCCTTTATTTCCTATTACCATCTTTATAGAATCTACTACTATATCTCTTGTTACTATTACTACTGCTACTACAGTACTTATTCTACCATCACAAGCTAAAATAATTAATACTGAATTTGTTAATAGTTTATCACTAATAGCATCCATCATTTTACCAAAATCTGTTATCATATTATATTTTCTAGCAGTATAACCATCTAAGAAATCAGTAAGTGAAGCTATTACAAATAATACTCCCGCTACTATATATTTTAAATTAACTACTATATTACCATTTACAATATAATTAGGAAATTCTAATCCTACTTGATCAAATGGAAATAATAATAAAATTATTATTATCAATGACATAACTATTCTACTCATTGTTATTTTATTTGCTTTATTCATACTCTATCTCCTTATACTATATGTTATATTATTATCACTAAAGTCATTCCCTTTATGTCTACTCATTAACATATATCCTACTATTACTAAAACTATTACTACTACAGCACAAATAATTATTCTTGGTATTTTTAACTTTCTTTTTTTTGTACTTGTATAGGGAGATGCTTTTTCATTTTCTTCTTTTCTTTCTTTTTTAGCACTATTTATTAATTCTATTGGTATCTTTGAAGTAATATCAAATAGATACTCATTGAATTCATCTAATAGTTTTTCTCCATCTAATCCTAAGTATTTAGCATAGTCTCTAATAAAGTACTTTAAATAGAATACATCTTTAAATTCCTCTACTGAGCCTTCTTCTATACTAGTTATTTGAGTAGGTCTCATTTTTAAATCTTCTGCTACTTCTTCTACTGATAGACCTTGCTCTTCCCTTTTTTCTTTTAATTTCAGTCCAATATTTTTCATAATTCTCCTTAATAATAATTAATCTTATAAGCCATGTTCTGTACCTATTACTAGGCGGTAAATATTTATCTATGACATTTGTCATCCTTCTTTGAATTTAATTCTTCAATAGAAAGTTCCCCTACCATAATTTGGGTTTCTCGCTTGTGGGGTTTACCTCGTTTCATTCTATTTATTTCTAAATAGCCTCGTTTCTGTGGCACTTTTACACTCGTTTTAACATAGATAATCCTTAGCTAAAACAAGAGCCGTCAGTTTCCTGCCTTAGGTTATTTTTTCCCTAAGCACAAACACTACTATCATCTCAGATAGTGCGAGCATGGACTTTCCTCTACATAACTGGTATGCAGCATTTACCCAGATAAATTATTGCTCTGATTTTCCTAAAATTATTTTTTCTAGTTGTGAAATTCTTCTTAGTAAATCAACATTAGTTATCTCTTTTTCACCTATTTTAGCAGCTTCAATACTTGATTTTAGGTTCCTTACTTCATTTCTAAGCGCTTGATTTTCTTCAATTAACATCTTCTTATCTTTTTCTAAACTTCTTATAATATTATTATATTCATTATAGTCTTTTATAATAATATCTAAGAATTTATCTACTTCTTGTAATCTATAACCACGGGCATCTATTTTGAATTCTTTTTCTAAAATATCTTGCATTGTTAAAGTTATTCTATCTTTATACATATACAACCACCTCTATATTAAAATTATCTCAAAAAATAGATATTTTGTCAATTAAAAAGAACTTCTTTCTAAGCAAATATAATTTTAGCACAATATAGTTATTTTGTCAAAATTTTTGGTTACGATTGTTATGTTAATTTTTTCCTTATATATTAAAAAGAAATACCTTGTGATATTTCTTTATTTTAATTAGTTTGTTTTTTCTTTTCTATTTCTTCTAATAGATAGTTTGTTATGTTATCAGGAGTTAGTTCTATATTTAGTTCTTTGGTTCTAGTTTTTAATACTTCTAGTAAGAGATCTATTGGTATTACTAAACCTAGATATGATCTAGTATCGTTATCGTTAGTAAAGCCAGCGATATCTTTATTCTCTATTAGTTTAGTTACTCCATATAATACCTGCTCTCTTTGATATTTTTTATTTGTCTCATATACTGCAGATATCAAAGCATTAAGTCCTATATTAGATATTATTAGTTTTAGTTTTTCAGGAGAAAAATTTTCTTTAATTATTTGTCTAATATTATCTTTTCTAGTAAATATATTTATATCTTTATTATCTAAATAGTATAGTATTCTTTGATGTACTTCTTCTAAACTATAGTGGTATGTTAATTTATTTATTACATATAGTACTTTATCTTTATCTTGCTCTGTATTTGTTATTATATTAGTATCCTCTATATGTTTAGCTTTAATATCTTGATAATTATATATGTCTTCAATTGTTATGGTATTATCTAGATATTTAATTAATAATTTAACTACTATTAGGAAGTCACTATATTCTCTTTCACTTTTAATATTATATGTTATTATATTCTTTTCTTTATTTAAACCATCTAATATATTTTTATTTATATAATCTATTAGTGAACTAATTATATCAGTAGGAATAATATCTTTATGACTTATTAGATATTTACTTAGTAAGATCGCTAATGTATGATTATAAGAAGTACTTAAGTCACCTTCTACTACTATACCTATATTATTATTTATATATATAAATGGATTTATAAAAGAAGGCTTAGTATATTTTATTATAGTATTTAGATAGTCTATTATTTTAGTTACATCTTCTTTAGTAGTAACTCTAAGTAAAAGAGCATCTTGACCTATATTTTTAGCTATTTTACATTGTACTAAAATATTTTCTTTTAAGATAAAATCTATTATTTTGTAAGAAGTAGTATATATCTTTTTAGATGTTACTGGTATATATAGTTTATAACCTTCTTTTAATTTATTATAGAATTCTTTATCATTTAGAGAAGATCTATTTTCAATTACTAAGTAGTAACCATTACTATAAGTATCAAGCATTTTATTATTTTTATATTTGTTATTTAATTTTACTTGGACCGCTAATAAGCTTTCTTTAGGTACTTTTACTACTTTATCTTCTTCAATAATGATAGTTCTTAGCTCATTATAGATTGTATCTGAAGTAATAGGAAGGGAAGAATTTTCTTTATATATATCTATTAAATATTTTAAAAATACTTCTATATTATTTTTCATTACCTTCTACTACTTCCTTTACTACTTCTTTTAAATCTATTGTATCATCTAATAATAATTCTAGTGTATTACTTTCTATTTCTTCTTTTGGTAGTGATACTACTATTTCTTCTTTTTTTCCCTTTATTATTACTTCTTTTTCTTCCATACTATTCCTCGCTTATTTTTTTATAATAATTATATCTATTTATAGCCCATTGCTTTTGTTTATTTAGGATTTCTTCAGCTTCTTCTTTATTTACTCTCTTTAAGTTAGCAAATCTATTCTCAGTCATTAGATAGCCTTCATATTTATCGAATTCTGGATTTTTGCTATCAAGAATAAACTTACCATTTGGGTTACTTCTAAAGGTTAGAAAATAACCACATTTACTTGCTAGATAAGCGTTTGATTGGGAATGTTCCATACCTGTTTTAATACCGTGCTCTATACAAGGACTATAAGCTATTACAAGAGATGGTCCATTATGTTCAGAAGCTTCTTTTAATACTTTTAGATACTGCTCTTTATTGTAACCTATGTTAGTAGCTGCTACATAGACATGTGGATAGCACATTGCAATACGAGCTAAATCTTTCTTATAATTTTCTTTTCCTTTAGAAGTAAATGATGCTACTGATCCTAGGTTTGATGATTTTGATGATTGACCTCCTGTATTGGAATATACTTCGGTATCTAAAACCAAGATATTTATATTTTCTTGTTTTGATAGAACGTGATCTAATCCTCCATAACCTATATCATAGGCAAAGCCATCTCCTCCTACTATCCAAACGGACTTTGGTAATATGTAATCTTTCATATTTAATAGAAATGGATGTTTTTTATAGTCTATTTCATTTAATACTTCCCTGCAGACACTATAGTTATCTTTATTATCTAACCATTTTTTAAACACTTTATTTCTTGGATATTCTTTCATATATTTTTGTATTTTATCTCTTTTTATATTGATACCTGTTAGAATACCTAGGCCATACTCGGAGTTATCTTCAAATAGTGAACTAGCCCAAGGTATACTGTATGGTGTACTTGGAACACTACCTCCATATATTGAAGAACAACCTGTAGCATTAGCTATTATTAGATTATCACTAAATACTCTAGTTAGGTTTGTTAAATATGGAGTTTCTCCACAACCAGCACAAGCTCCTGAATATTCAAACTTTGGTTCTTTAAAACTAATATTTTTTACAGTTAGAAGAGATGCTTCATATTTGTCATTAACATTATTTTTTAGTAGATAATCAAAGTTTGATTTTTGTTTAGTGTTAGGAACCATTTTTAAAGCTTTATTTCCTAGTTTTCCAGGACAAGTTACTGCACAAAGACCACATCCAGTACAAGCTTCATAATTAATTGAAACAGCAAATTCTTTACCCTTTGGTGTTAGAGCTGGTACTGATTCAATTTTATCTTGTTTTCCTTCTAAAAGAAATGGTCTTATTACTCCGTGAGGACAAGCAAAAGCACATTGATTACACTGTATGCAATTTTCACTTAGCCAACAAGGAATATTTTCCGCTATATTTCTCTTTTCTTTCTTAGTAGTTCCTGCTTCAAATATTCCACTTCTTTTATCTATAAAACTACTTACTGGTAACGTATCTCCTTTTAAGAGATTAATTGTTTCATTAAAGTTTAATTTCTTGTTATCTTTATATTCTAAAGTACTCCAAGAAGAAGATACTTTTACTTCTATTAGATTAGCTAGTGAAGCATCTATTACTTTATTATTGATATCAATAATTTTTTGTCCTTTAGAAGCAAAACGAGCTTTAGTGTTCTCTTTCATTATTGATATTACTTTATTTATATTATACTCTTTCATTATTTTAAAGATAGCAGTCTCCATACAAGTATTTATTTTGTTTTTTAATCCTAGTGAACCTGCTACTTTATAAGCATCTATTATATAGAACTTTATATTTTTAGTAGCTAATAGATATTTTACTTTATTTGGAAGGCTTTTTATTAGTTCTTCTTCATTTAGATTAGTATTTAGTAGGAATACACCATTTTGTTTTAGATTATCTAGAATGTCGTATTTATACATATAAGTATCTTTTGATACTACTATAAAGTCTGGATCATCTATATAGTAAGTACTTCTTATCTTTGATGACGATAATCTGATGTGACTTCTTGTTACTCCTCCTGATTTTTTAGAGTCATATTGGAAGTAGCCTTGTACATATTTAGGAGTATTGTCTCCAATTATTTTTAAGATATCTTTAGAGGTAGAAATCATACCATCTGATCCATAACCATAAATTAATAATTGATAACTATCTTGATTTACTTTGAAGTTATTATCATAATCTAAGCTTAGGTTTGTTACATCATCATTTATACCTATAGTGAAGTTATTTTTCATTTCTTTTTTTAGGTTATCATAGACAGCTTTTATCATTGGAGGAGTTGTATTCTTTGATGATAAGCCATATCTTCCTCCGATTACTTTTATGTTAGTATCTTTTAGAGCATTTACAACATCTAAGTATAGAGGCTCTCCTGATGAACCTGCTTCTTTTGTTCTATCTAGGACAGCTACTTTTTGTACAGTCTTTAGTATTACTTCAAGTAATTTTTCAACACTAAATGGTCTATATAGATGAACTTTTACTAATCCCACTTTATAGCCTTGATCATTTAGTTTATCTACTGTCTCTTCGATACATTGACATACAGAACCCATTGCTATTATTATTTCTTTAGCTTTTTCACTACCATAATAGTTAAATGGTTTATAGTTTTCTTTTGTTATCTTGTTTATTTTATTCATATAATCTTCGACTATGGCAATGGCATCTTCATAATATTGATTTCTTACTTCAGTATTTTGAAAATAAATATCATCGTTTTCAGCTGTTCCTCTAGTAGTTGGATTAGTGTTATTCATTGCCCTTTCTCTAAATTTTTGAAGAGCTTTTTTATCTATTAGAGCTTCTACTTTTGACAAATCTATTTCTTTTATTTTGTTTATTTCGTGACTTGTTCTAAAGCCATCGAAGAAGTGAATAAATGGTAGTGATGATTTTATACTTGAAAGATGAGCTATTGCCGCCATATGGTATGCTTCTTCGACTGATGAAGATGATAGCATACAGACACCAGTTTGTCTTGTAGCATAGACATCTTGGTGATCTCCAAAGATACTAAGACTGTGTGTTGATAGACTTCTCGCAGCAACATTGATTACTGCAGGTAACATTTCTCCAGCTAATTTATATAAGGTTGGTATCATTAGTAATAAGCCTTGGCTGGCGGTAAAAGTACTGGATAAAATACCACTTTGTAGAGCACCGTGAACTAAGGCTATTGCTCCGGCTTCAGATTCCATTTCTACTACTTTTACTTTATTTCCCCAAAAGTTTATCTCTCCATTAGTACTCATTACATCTATTTTTTCAGCCATTGGTGAGGCTGGCGTAATTGGATATATGCCTGCTAGTTCTGTAAATTTATAGGTAACTCTAGCTACTGCTTCATTTGCATCCATTGTTTTATATTTTGCCATTTAGATCTCTCCTTTTTATTTATATATGTTTATTTATACGATATAATTTTATCATAAATAACATAAAATAACAATAAAATAAAAAAAGACTATAAAAAAAAATAGTAAATTTATTACTATTTAGAAAAGTAATTCTTTATTTTTACTTTTTTATTAATTGGTTTATTCTTATCTTTCATTAATTCGGGTAATGTTTTTTGATGTATATATAATTCTTTGGTTACTATACTATTTGATAGTAATAGTTCTTGAAGATTATTATATACTTCTTCTTCATTAATGCTTTTAGTAAAAGCCCTGCTATAGATGAAGCCATTAATATAAGCTAATATGTTAGATATGTTATTTTCTATGAAACCATCTTTTAATAGAATAGTTGTAAATTCTTGGTAATACTTAAACATATAGTTTTTGAATTTTGTACTTTCAAAGAATTGACCATAAGTTGGATCTACAATAAACCATTCAGGAAAGTCTTTGGTATTAAAACCTATTAAACTAGCTCTATGAAAAGGCTTTTTAATACCTAGATGATTTAAATTTATTTGTTCATACCCTAATCTATTTACTATTGTAAACTTTAAGTTTTCACTATCACATTCATTACATAGTTTTTCTACTACATTAGGATAAACACCAATATTATAACCATTGCGTAGTAGTTCTACTTGTTTTTTTATTACTTCTTTATTAGTCATAATCCTATATAATCAATTTTATATTGATTTTTCCTTTCATTTGGGTATTATATCACTATTTATTTTGTATAGCAATAAATTTTTAAGTATATTAAAAGATCTAGCTATAGTTTTTTAGACTAGATCTTTATAAATTTCTTTATTTACAAGTAAGTCCACGATCAGTATATACTTTCTTTTGAGTATCAAAATCTCTATTTATACCAAATGTTTGTAGATCACTATCAGATAATTCTTTTAGATCATAAGTATATACTATCTCATAATCTTTGTCTGTATCAGTGTCTACTGAAGTGGTAAAGCCTTTGGTATTTGTATAAGTACCATACTTTTCGTTATGACGTGTTTTAATACTTGCGATATCAAGTATACCATCAGTTACTCCAGTTACTACATCATCTAGAGCTTCTCCAACTACTCCATCAACTATGTTATCTTTATCAGTATCAGTGTCTTCGGTTGTTCCATCAGTACCAGTTCCAACACCATCTTTATGATTATCGTTGTACTTATAAGAAACTGTTAACTTTTCTAATTCATTTCCTTTATATTCTAACTTGTAAGTTGACTTTGAAGTTAGATCTCCGACAGTATTATCAGAAGTACAAGTTAATGTTTCAGTCTTAGTACAACCTGACAATACAGCAATTATTGCTATTATTAATAATGCTTTCTTCATACAATTACTCCTTTCCTAGTAATAGTATTAACAGTTATTAGTAATAATAGTATTGGAAATTTTTGTATTTTTTTTAATAATCACAATTTCCTGGAGTTCTTGGATATGGTATTACATCTCTGATATTATCTACTCCTGTTAAGTAGATTAATAATCTTTCAAAGCCCATTCCAAATCCTGAGTGAACACATCCACCAAATCTTCGAAGATTTAAGTACCATTCCATAGAGCTTTCATCCATATTTAATTCTTTCATTCTATTTAGTAGTTTATCGTAATCTTCTTCTCTTTGGCTTCCTCCCATTAATTCTCCTGCTCCAGGAACTTCAAGATCAACAGCTGCTACTGTCTTTCCATCTTGATTTTGTTTCATATAGAAGGCTTTAATATCTTTAGGCCAATTTTTAATAAATACTGGACCATCAAAGTATTCTGTTATATATTTTTCATGTTCTTTAGCTATATCTTCACCATATTCTGGTTCGAATTCCCATTTTACTTTTGCCTTCTTTAATATTTTAATTACTTCTTCGTGATTTATTCTTGTAAAGTGACTATTTACTAATTTATTTAGTTTATCTAATAATCCTTTTTCAACAAATTTATCAAAGAATGCCATTTCATTAGGACAGTTATCTAAAACATATTTTACAACTTGTTTTAACATATCTTCCATTATATCCATATCTTGTTCTAGATCGCAAAATGCTATTTCAGGTTCAATCATCCAGAATTCTGATACGTGTGTTTTAGTATTAGAATTTTCTGCTCTAAATGTTGGACCAAAAGTATAGGTTTTTTTGTATGCCATTGCAAATGTTTCAGCTTCTAGTTGTCCTGATACTGTTAATGCAGATTGCTTTCCAAAGAAATCTTTACTATAATCTACTTTTGATGTTTCTGCTACTTTATTTAAGTCAAGTGTTGTTACTTGGAACATTTGACCTGCTCCTTCACAATCTGATGCAGTAATTAATGGTGCGTGAAAATAAACATAATTATTTTCTTGGAAATATTTGTGTATTGCATAAGCTGCTACGCTTCTTACTCTGAATACAGCATTGAATAAGTTAGTCCTAGGTCTTAGGTACGCTATTTCTCTTAAAAACTCTCTTGTTGGTCTTCCTTTAGCTTGTAATGGATAGTCTTCAGGACAATCTCCTTCTAATTTAAATGAAGACATAACAAGTTCAAATTCTTGACCTTCTTTTGGTGATTCTATTAGTTTTCCTGTTACTGTAATAGCAGATCCTAATTTTAATTTGGTTATATCATTAAATTTTTTTAACTTATCATCATATACTACTTGTAGACTTTTAAAACAAGTACCATCAGATAAATCAATAAAACCAAAATGAGCTTGTTTTCTATGGTTTTTAATCCAACCACTTATTGTAATTTTTTCTCCTATATAATCTTTTTCATATAAATCTTTAACATCTAACATAATTCTTCCTTCTTTCATTTGATTAACCTTTTATTTATAATGCTTGCTGATCTTTTGACATCTTTTAATAATTTGTTATATAAATTTGGGAAATGTCTAAGTTCTAAAATGAAACATACATCTTCATATGAAATAGAACCAATATATGTTTTATTTTCTTCATTCATAATTGGTATTTCTCTTCCTAGTAGAAAGTCCGTTGTTGTTTCTAGTGCATCTGCTAATTTAACTAACTTTTCTAAGTTGGGAAGTCTAGTACCATTTTCATATCCGCAAATGGAAACTTTTGTTACGCCAATTGCAGATCCAAGTTCTTGTTGTGATAACCCTTTTTCTATTCTTAATTCTTTTACTCTTTTGCCTATCATTTTATTACCATCCTTAAATATTATAGTTATCTCCTCTAGTTATCTCCTTGTTAATAATATTTTATAACAAAATATACGAAATGTATATATAATTAACTGTTTGTTAACTGTTTTTTTCTATATTTTACCATAATATTCAAGATGTAACCAAAAAGTAAGCACTTTTTAATAATAATACTTACTTATTGGTATTGAGGTAATTTATTCTATTATTATTTTTCTTCTTTTTTATTCTTTTCTATTTTCTTTTCTTGCTCTAGTTCTGTTTTCTTTCTATTTGGACTAGATGTTAGAAATGTTACTTTTTCTGCAACTATTTCTGTTTTTCTTCTTTTGGTTCCATCTGGAGCATCTACTATTCTTGTCTGAAGGCGACCTTTAACGCCTACCATATCTCCGGTACCACAATATTCACTGGTAGATTCTGCTACACCAGACCATAGAGTACAATCTAGAAAATCTGTATCATATTCACCATTGGCATTCTTGTAGTTTCTTGGAACTGCAAGTGTAATAGTGGCGTACTTTTTACCATTTTCTGTTACTTTTGTCTCTGGAGCTTTAGCTATTCTACCAACTAAAACTATTTGATTAACCATAATACCTCCTTTCGAAGGCAATATATCAAATAATTATAGTTAGTGCAAATTGTAAAAACTATCTTTTCATAGAACTTTATTATATGGAAAAAGACTTTTAGCTCTTCTAAAAATCTTTTAGGCTTCTTTTTATTATATCAAAATATATTTTTAGTATTTTTTCTACTTTACATAAACTTTACACTTGTAGTTCTATTTCTTTAATTATTGCGTCTGAGATTGCTTTAGCTAGTTTATCTTCACTATTTAAAATTATTTCTAAATCAGAAGAGTTTGATATATATCCTATTTCTAATAAATAAGCTTCGTTTCCAATGTTACTATTGTAGTATGGATTAACGCCAACTTTTTCAGGATTACTATCATCAACATAAGCTCCTGTCATATATCCACCTGTTTCTCTAATCATATATAAATAATTAGAGTTTTTAGTTACATTATATGCTTTATAGCCTTTATCTTCATAGCCTTTTAATGAAGAAGCTATTTCACTATCAGTAAAGTTATGAGTATATACACCATCAGATACTTTAAACAACCTATTAGTAGATGGTGATAATTCTGTTTGAGTAGTTATATTTTCAGCAATAGATTTAGCTAAATCATAATTAATATTTGCTGGAGTATACACTTCTAATCCGTGTACTTTTTTAGATGTATTTTTATTAATGTGTATTGAGAAAGTATATTTTGATTTTACTTCATTTGATATAACTGCTCTTCCACCTTTGTTATATTCGTCTAAGACATCATTAGTAGTTAGTTTTTCTTCTTCACGAGTAAGTTTTACTTTTAACCCTTGCTTTTCTAAATTAATTTTAATCTTTTTACTTATTTCCATTGTTAATTTAGACTCTTGATAGTCCCCAGATACACCACCACTATCCATACCACCGTGTCCTGGATCTATTGTTATATCATATATATCTTTGTTGTTTTTATTCTCTGTAATATCTAATGCCATTGTTGGATAATCATTATTTGAGTTTACTACTATCTTATTATTATACTTTGATAGTGTATAATAAGTTGTATCTTTATATTCAGTATCATTTTTAAGTATATAATATTTAGATATATCCTTTTCTTTATCTTCAGGATCTTTATATATTAACTTTAAAAACAAATAGTATTTTCCCTTTTCTAAATTATCAAGATAAAGTCCTTCATTTATAGTTTCAGATAGATAGAAGGTTATTTTATTATCTTCAACATCTGCTTTTATATCAATATCTTTATCTTCTCCATTATATAGAGTTAATTTTATATCTTCATAATTCTTATCTGTTACTTCTAGACTTCCTTTTAGATTTAAATGATTACCATATATATAGTATTCATTTACTGAAACTTTTTCTGTTTCTACTTCTTTAACTGCTATTTTATTTTCAAAATAGTTTGTATATATAAAGTATCCTAAGCAAGCCAATATAACTAGTGTTAGTATTATTCCTAATATTTTTTTCATTTATTTATCTCCTATATTTATTGCTAATAATCTATTTAACTCAACGGCATACTCCATTGGTAATTCTTCTCTAAAGGCTCCTATAAAGCCCATTATTATTAATTCTTTAGCAGCTTCTTCACTTATTCCTTTTGACATTAAATAAAATAATTTTTCTTCTGATATCTTTGATACTGTTGCTTCGTGTTCTAGGAATGATGAGCTATTATTTACAATATTAGTAGGTATTGTATCACTTGAGGATTTTTCATCTAATATTAGTGTGTCACATTTAACTGCTGCTCTTGAATTTATAGCACTCTTTGTTATCTTTGCTTCTCCTCTATATGTAGCGTTACCACCATTTGAAGCAATTGATTTTGACACTATATTACTCTTAGTATTCTTTCCAATATGGATCATTTTAGCACCACTATCTTGGATTTGTCCTTTACCTGCAGCTGCTACTGTTATACAACTTCCTCTTGAATTATCTCCTTTTAAGATACAACAAGGATATTTCATATTAGTTTTAGATCCTATATTTCCATCAATCCATTCCATTAAACCGTTTTCTTCAACAATAGCTCTTTTTGTAACTAAATTGTATACATCAGTAGACCAGTTCTGAATTGTGGTATATCTACAAGTGGAATTCTTTCCTACAAATATTTCTACAACGGCAGCGTGAAGAGAATCTTCTGTATATGTTGGAGCAGTACATCCTTCTATGTAATGAAGGGAACTATTGTCATCTACGATTATTAGTGTTCTTTCAAACTGTCCCATATTTTTACTATTTATTCTAAAATAACTTTGAAGTGGTCTATCTAAGTGAGTATTTGGTGGAATATATATAAATGTTCCCCCAGACCATACAGCACCATTTAGAGCTGTAAATTTATTTTCTTGGTATTTTACTAAAGTATTAAAATATTTTTTAAATATATCTGGATGTTCTTTTAAAGCAGTATCTGTATCTAAGAAAATAATATTTTTTTCTTTTAGCTCTTTATTCATATTATGATATATTACTTCACTATCATACTGAGCTCCTACACCATCTAAGAATTTCTTTTCCGCAGAAATTACTCCTAAATCATCAAATATATTTCTTACTTCACAAGATATATTATTCCAATTATCTGTAAGATTATTCTCTCTTTCTTTATAATAATTTATACTATCATAATCTATATCTAATTTTGGTCCAAAGCTTGGATTACTACTTTTATTAAAGGCATCTAAAGCATTTAGTCTAAAATCTAACATCCACGCTGGTTCTTTTTTTATTTTAGATATTTTTTCTACTACTTCTTTTGTTAGTTTCATATTTATCACCTTGTTTACCATTATTATATATGAAAAAAAATGATATGTAAAGGAAAAAACTATCTATTTACAATGTAATAGACAGTTTAACTTCCTTCGATTATATTAGATTTTGTAGTAAATCCATTCATATAGTATTCTGGTATTTTACCTTGAATTAATTTAGCCGCGATTGGGATACTACAATCTATGGTTATTTCATTACTAGTAATGGGGAGGATTATTTTGGTATCTACTTTTATATCAATGTTTAATTTTACTAGAGCATTATTTATTCCATATTCTTCTACTGAAGTACTAAAACCCGTTACTACATCTCCTACTAAAGATAGTTTTACTGGGATTTTAGGACCTAAATTGTACAATAAATTAGAGTTTGTTACTATTCCTACTGGTATTTCCATTATTATACCCTTCTCTAATAGATTTAAATCATATGCTTCTAAACTATTATCTGGTAACTCTAACATATCTATTTTTCCTTCTTCAACAGCTCGTAAGTTTAATTCTACTAAACTTGTCATTGTACTTAATATCTTTGATGTCTTTTTTGTATCAAAATCTACTGATGTTACCTCTCCTTGATCATTATAATTAATATTAAATATATTTTCAGTATCTGTATTATATATTTGTTTAGTTACTGCTTTATTTATTACTAATACAGTAAGTTTTTTTACTTCTGCTTCAGCATAATTCATTAGTATTGGAACTGCTTTCTTTGAAAAATAGTTTATGTATAATAAAGTTGTAACTATTATTACTATAGATATTATAAGTATAATTAAGGTTGTATTATTTCTTTTTTTACTTTTTCTTATAATCATTCTCATAGTAATATATATGTTTTTTATAAGAAATAATTAGTTATTTAAAATTAATAAAGCCACCTTCAATTGACTTAGTATGATATCCAAACGAATTTAGTCTTTCACTTATTTCATAACTTTGTTTTCCCTCTTCACAATATAAATAATAGATATTATTTTTTGATAGATAGTGAGAATAGTTATTAAGTAGATTGTAGTATGGAATGTTTATAGAATTTTTTAAATGTGAAATGCTATATGAATAGTTATCTCTTATATCCACTATTATTGGGTTTTTTATCTTTTTTAATTCTTGTAATGTTATTGTGTTCATATTACCACCTCACTATAATATATACATTGTTATTTAAAGTGAAAAGTTAATAAACACAAAAAAATGTAGCTTTAAAGTTAAAGTTACATTTTATTATTTATTCATCACTAAAGAAATCATCAAAGAAGTCGTCATCATCAGTATTATCTTCATACATATTGTCTACAATATCATCTTTATTTATTGGTGGTGTACTTACCTTAGGTGCTTCTACTTGGTTATTTACTTCTGGTACTTCTATTGTTTGATTTTCGACTTCAGATGGTATTGCTTCTGTCTGTGCTTCTACTTTGTTTGGAATAAGATCGTTTAGAGATTTACTTTCCTCTTCTGATTTAGCCTCTTCTTCTTTTTCTATTTCAGCAATTTTGGCATCAATCTTCTTAACTAGATCATCGATATTGAAGCTTTCTTGTTCTGGAGCTTGGCTCTTTGGTTCATCTAGAATATTAGGCATTTTGGCAAATGGATTTACTCCTTGCATAAATGGATTACTCATAAATGGATTGCCTCCTGGGACACCTCCAAATGGGTTATCTTGAACACCCATTGCTTCCATCTTTTCTCTTTTCTTTTCTTTTACGAATTCCCTTATATCAAATAATTGTAATTCTCTTTTTTCTCTTACTGGTGGAGTAGCTTTTGGATATGTTCTTCCCCAGTCTACTTCAAAGTCTGTTTGAAATCTAGTCTTATAAGGGAACATTCTTCTTCTTAAAACTATTATTTCAAACTTATTTAGTCTTTGCAAGTCACTTACTGTTACTAATGGTGTTGAAGCAGTTTTTTCTTTTTCTTTTGATTTTACTTCACCACACATTTTACTTATTTCTTCTAGTGCTGCTATTTCACTACTTATTAAGTATACTAGATTACAGTTACCACGAATAGTATCTCCATTTTCCTTACCATACACTTGAGTTAATTGTGCAAAGTTCTGAATTATAAATGTAAATCTAATTAATCTACTTCTTGCAGCAGTAACCATTGTAGTAACATCTTTTAATGGTGGCATATTAGCAAACTCATCAAGAATAAAGTTTGTTCTAAATGGTAATTTACCACCACTTTCTTGTGCTACATCAATTAGTGTTTCATAACATTGTTTTATAAATATAGTTGCTAATGGATGTAATGTCTTTTTTTCATCTTGTACAATTAAGAATACTGCTGTTTTCTTTCTACCAATATCTCGCATATCGAAATCACTATATGATAACATTTCTGATAAATTCTCTCTAGATGAGAATAATTTGATTTTTTGTTTAAATGTTGCAATAATACCTTGCTTTGTTTCATCAGCAGTAAATACTGTCCCTGAAGCGTTAATATAAGCTGGTTTTGATGGATCTTTTCCATTAAAATATTCTTTTATATAATTGTTATTTGGTCCCCCAAATCTTTCTTCACCTAAACTACTCATTAGGTTTATACTATTTAAGTTTACTTGTTCTGGTGTAGCATCTTCGAATAATCCAAGTGCTAATCCTGTGAAGTAGTCTGCTGCTGTTTTTTCCCAGAATGGATCACCACTACTTTTTTCTTCATACAAAATATTTAATGCTAAGTCATCAAGTAACTCTATAGCCTTATCTGCATTTCCTTCTTTATATAATTGGTATGGTAAGCTCATTGGGTTCCAAGCATTACCGTGTTGTGGTTCTCTGAAGTTTAATGTTATAATGTTATAACCTTCTGCTTTTAATAATTCTGCAGTTCCTTCATACAATTCACCCTTAGGGTCAGTCAAAATCATAGATTCATTATGTTTAGAAAGTAATTTTATCATTGGCATTGCTACAATAACGGTTTTACCTGAACCAGTAGCACCCATTACTAGGTAATGATCTTCACCATTATCTACCCACATTTGTCCTTTTTTACTGTGTAAAGGTATACCTGCTGCTGGTATTTGAGGATCTTTTATATTTACTACTTCTAGTCCTTTTTTAAACTCACTATCAGTAGCCCATTTTGAATAACCTTTTTCTTTTTTTGAACCAATACTAAATCCAAAACCTTTTTCTCTATCAAATATATAAGATTTTACTGCAATAAAAAGTCCTACTAGTGTTATTAAAAATAACATTAATGTTACACCTATATATTGTGGAGTAAAGGCTTTAAATGGTAGAAAACCATAAAACTTAGTTTCACTGGTTATACTGGCTATATTTAATACACCAATAGCACAAAGATATAACAAAAGAACACAAAATCCTATAAATATTATTAAATCTTTTTTTTCTACTTTGATCTTCATTATTTTTCCTCCAAATTACTATCATTATTATAGCATCAATAATTTAAATTGTAAACAATTATAATACTAAATATATTTGATTTTAACAGAAAAAAAGATAAAACTTAATTATTTATTTTTATCTTATTTATCCTTACTTAAATATATATCAACTTTATAGTTCATTACACTTTCTTCGGTGAAATTAAACTTATTTCCATTTTTATCTATAACACTATAAGTTCTATTTTCATCTACTTTATTTTCAAGGCATTTATCTGCGACTGTAGTTAATTTATTTTGATTTTCTATCATATAATTTTTATATTTTTCTAGACTAGAGAAATAATCTAGTTCTTTCATTTTATCACTTAATAGATCATATGATGCATCTATGTCACTATATAGTTTATCTATATAATCAGATAGATATAGGACACACACTTGCTCCTTAGTTATTAACTTTGGAGTAATTAGTTTATTATAGTCATTGCTTTCTACTTCTATTTTTTTAGTACTATTAATTATTTTTTTATAATTACTATCATCTACTGGATATACTGAGTACGCTGTATTATCAAAATCTAATTTAATTAGTGCTTGAAAATTATCATCTACTAGTGTTTTTCCATCTATATCATTTTGATATACTCTACCTTTAACATAATATAGATAAGAATCTTTTAATCTTACTGATTTCATATTCGTAACATTTAATGAAGAACCACTTGGATATTCTTTAGTATTATCAAAAGCATTATCTTCATTTATGTTATTATTAGTAATATATTCTTTATCTAATATACTTAAATATTCAGTACTTTTATTATCTGCTAAAGTAGTTATGTAAGTATTTGCATACGATGTAATAGAAAAATATGTATTGTATTCATTGACATTAGATAAATTATCATAATTACTTTTTCTTGTTAGCAATAGTATTATTACTGTCGATACACTACATACTATTAACACAACAATTAGAGTTTTTATATCATCCCTTGAAATTCTATTCATATTTATCTCCTCTACTTGCAGCCATTTCTTACATAACTTTCAAAATCTTTAGCTTGACTAGCTCTATTATTACAAGTTTTTGTAGTATCATATGGTACTTCAAAACTATAACAGAAATCATAAGTTAAATCTCTAGCACTCTTAGTACTATTTTTTAAATTGTTATTTAAGGCACTATAACTATTACTTAGTTCATATGAAAGATAACTTATTTGACCTGCTACTGTTTGGTAGTTATCTGGGAAAGATGCTTTTAAGTTTTCATATCTTTCATTATGCCATTGACATAGTCCATAACTTGGACCTCCATTATCATCAGGATTATAACTAGTTGGATTAAATGTACTCTCATTATAGATATTTGTCATTAATGCTATAACACCATTATTTGAAAAGCCACTTGCTTTAAGTGTTAAGCAGATACTTTCTTTTTCATTACTACCTTCTACATAATTAGTTGTTTTTGATATTGGTCTTGGGTTATCTGATGATACATAGTTTAGTGGTGCTACTGGAGAACCATTAACCCTTACTTCAAAATGTAAGTGAGCTCCAGTTGATTTACCACTGCTTCCTACTTTACCTATTACTTGTCCTTGTTCTACATAATCTCCTTCTTTAACTGTTATTGTTCCTTGATGCATATGAGCATAAATTATTACTACTCCTGAAGCATCTTCTATTTTTACATAGTTACCATAGCCAGAGCCATTACAAGGTACGACTTCAGTATTTGAAGGGCAATCAGGACTATCTTTAGCTAATATTACTTTACCACTTTGGGCTGCAATTACATTTACAACACCATAGTCAGCATATACTGCAATATCCATTCCAGTATGAACATCTTGTTGTCCATTAATTACTCTATTTTCATCATATGTTGATGTTATAGAAGTAGCTACTGGTGTTCCTGTAGCAAATGTCTTTCCATCTATAGTATCAGTCTCTTCACTTCCTATAGGCCACCAATAATCAGTATTATTGCTGATATTACTGTATCCGGAATTTCCAAGTCCAATACTACCTATATCATCATAATCTAATATACCTAATACCATCAATGGTACCATTATTAATATGCCAAAGATCATAATAAATCCTAAGATACTACCGCCCGCACCAATAAGAACTAAATTCCTTTTAAGTTTTAGGTACTTTTTTATGTTGAGTTTCCCCATTATATCATTTGATTTATTCTCTTTCTTATCGTTGGAAAATATTCCACCACTCTTTTTACTGTTATTATTATTTGAAGTAGCGGTATCATTACTGCTATTACTTTTATTTTGAGTGGCCTTAGCTTTTTGTTCTTTTTCTTTATTTTCTTTTGCTTTAGATATTGCTGATGTAGCTTTGCCTACTGCTGAAGTTGCTGCACCGATAGCTGATAATGGCAAGCCAATAGCAGCTCCGGCTCCTGTTTTTGATAATGCTCGACCTGCTCTACTTAAACCACTTCCTGCAGCTGTAGCGCCTTTACCAAATTTATTCATTCCTCTATTAGGCATTCTACCTATTCTATTATTACTATAATTTGGTTTATTATTAGTTCTATTATTAACTCCTACATTTGCTTCATTATTTGAAGGTATGTTGTTTTGATTAGTATTTGTAGAGTTATTATTTTCTCCATTCAAAGCTATCACCACCTAATAATGGCTTATAATCCACCACCTGAGCCAAATGACTCTAATTCTTGTTCTGTTACTATTACATTAATTTGCATTCTTCTATTACCACATACAAATAATGCTTCTCCCTGACTAAATCTCTTAATTCCTTCTTTTTCATTATCATTTAGATCTATCAACATTGATAAGTCTTCTACTGCTTGTTTCTTTAGTCCCATTACTAAGTAATAAGATGAGTTATCAAATATTGCTTTACCGTGCATTAGTATTCCATCTGCTACAAAGTCTGATGGTTGCTGAGTAATTATTATTGTACCAGTATTATACTTTCTTGCTCTTCTTTGTACTTGTGCCAAGAATTCTGCACCAAGTTCATTTTTTGCTCCTAATAATACATGTGCTTCATCAACAGATAATACTGTATTTACATTAGGATTTAAACATAATCCCCAAGCAAACTTTAATACATTAAATAATAATGCATTTCTAACATTTACGTCTGAATTCATTAATTCTTTTATATTAAATACTAAGAAATCACTTTCTGTATTTATTGATGTATGTCCATTAAAGTAGTATTGTAACTCTCTTACTAATGGTCTTAGTTTTAGTTCTAGTCTTTCCATAACATCTCTTTCGTGTGTTTTAACAGTCATAGATGTAAGCTTACTAGTTACTGTTACATATACATCACTAAATGTTGGATAGTCTTTAGAAGTAAATTTAGAGAAATCTGTATTAAAGTTAATACCAAATCTAGCATAAGTATCTTGTACCACTTCACTGAATAGTGTTAATACATCCTCTTCTATATCTGGTGCATAATATTTCATAAAGGCTTTTAAAGTCTGCAAAGTTTTAGTTAATACAGTATAGCCAAGTCCACTTTTAATTTCTTCATCATCTGCATCCATAACTATTTCTAGAGGATTTACCATACCAAATTCTCCACCTTTACCAAGGTCTATTACGTCTCCTCCATACATTTTAGTCATTTCACTTATTTCGCCTTCTGGGTCTACTGCTACTATTTGATAGCCATTTCTTATATGACTTCTAAGTATTAATTTTGCAGCTGTAGATTTACCACTACCTGAAGTACCTAGTATAATCATATTTGCATTATTTCTATTGCTTTCTTTTCGTAATTGATATAAGAACTGATTAAATAATACAACACCACCAGAGAAATCAACACCAAGTAATGTTGATAATCCATCATCTTTTATACTATCAAAGATAAATGGATACATTGCTGCCATTGTTGGTGATGGCATTGGAGTCCCAATTCTAGATTCAATTGGTTGTTTATCAAATATTGGAAGTATTGATTTTAACACTCTTTCTTGTTCAAATCTTAATGGAATAGCTCTAAGTTCCATTGCATCTAAATAGTTTTTCAAACTAACTTTTTTCATATCAAGCTCTTCTCTACTACTTGCAGTTACCATAATATGCATTTGAAAATCAAATGTTTTAGCTTGTGATGCAGTAAATTGTTGAATGAAATATTCTAATGACTCAACATCTTGTCTTATTCTTTCTTGTATTGTTCTATCTTTTTCTTGTTGATATCTACTTTTTAAATCTGCTATTTCTTTATTTAACATTTTAGATAATACAGAAAAAGGAAGTGGTATATGTTTAATAACTAACTTTACACCAGACATATTAGTAAGATTAGATAAATATCCTGGTCCTATAAATCTAGGATAAGATATTACTGTTAATATTGTTGCATATCTATCACTAATTACAAAGTCTGCTGGATTAAATTGTAATCCCTTAGGAGCCAACTCACTTTTTAAATTCATTATGAAATCACCGTCCCAAAATTAGTAGTCATACCACTATTAAGAAAGTTATCTAATATTATTCTTAAATCATCATTAGATACTTGTGTTGATTCTAATCCAGAATTAGCAAGACCTGTTATTAATGTTCTAAGTCTCTTTTGGATTAAATCATCATTCTTTTCTTTGAATAAAATATAATATTCTGTATCTGTTATGTTATTATTCATAAAGTCATTAGCTTTATCTATATCTTGATTTATTAGTTTTCTAACTGCTGGGTTAGAAGTTTGATTATATAGTAATTGTAATCTTGCTAGATAATTATTTAAATCAACTGGACGATCTGCCGCTATTAACCAAAATTCAAAATCTATAGTATTATAAAAGTTTTTAAGTGCTATTAATACATTTTCTTGTATTCCTTGTTCTAGTATGAAAATATTTCTAGGTCTTATTTTAACACCTGTAACTTTTAACTTATTATTTAATACTATTGTTCCATTGGAAATGGCTTTTATTGGTATCCAATCTTCAGTATATTTTGATTTATTTTTTTGGCTCTTCGCTGCCGAATTTTTCATAAAAACACCAACCTCTCCATATATAATTTCTTCTTTCTGTAAAGAAATTTATTATACTTTGTATTGCACATAAAACATTATGATAATTTGGTATAGGTACTACTAATAGTCCTGTTATACCTGCTGGTAGGCAGGAAATTAATATCATTACTGTTTCATTAGATGGTATTAATACTAGTAGTAACAATGTTATTATTATTCCTGTACCAAACATTATTAAATCAAATGGTCTAAATACATTAAGTATAAGTGTACCCCTTTTAGCATTAGCAGGTACTAAATATCCATTCACTATATATCACACTCCTTTTTATATTATTTTGTTTTGTAGTATTTTGCATTAGCTTCTGCTTCTTTGTATGCAGCATTTCTTGAACCACCGGCACCTTTAATTTCATTAGTTTCTGTTCCTGTTTGTTTTTTATTATTAAAGAATGCTTCGGTGCGTTCTGCATCTGTTCCAGAAGTTAATGAGCTATCATTAAATCCTGCATATTTGCTTTTTACGCCTTTTGCTCTGATTGCCTCAGCATTTGCAAGCATACCCATAAGTTTTCCATTTGTGCCACTAGCAATTTCAGCTTGCAATGTTTGCTTTTTAGCAAGCTTAATTGCCTCATCGGCATTAGTTATTTCTTGTGCCGATGGCGCTATTCCGCCTCTACTAGCGCGCTCCATAAGCGCTTGTTTTGCCGCCATTGCAGCTTGAACTTCTCCACTCTTTTCTAATTCTTTGTCTATGCCGTCTGCAATTGTATTGTAATCTGAGTATAAACTTAATTCATTATCAAATGCCTCTTTTGTTCTAGCAGCATCCCTTGATGTAACGTTTCTACCCATCCAAGTTGAACCATCATTATGCTTTTCATATGCCTTTTGGGCTGCTATTCTTTGATTAGCCATTCCTTTTTTAGCATTTGAAAATACATTTCCTTTGGTCTTGGCACCTCCTAAGGCGCCTCTTCCAAGGCCTCCTACTGCACCTGCAAATTTTCCTTTGATACCATCGCCGTGTGCAATACCAGTAGCAAGGCCTCCTACTGCTCCGATAGCAGCTCCTGCTCCAAATGTTGCTAATCCTTTTGCTGTCTTGTTGCTCAAACCAAATCCTAAACTTGCTGCTCCACCGCTCATTGGGAATAATTCTTTCAATAGATCTGGTACTTTCTTAGCAAATACCATAAGTGCTATTATCATAATTATTTGTGTATATAAAGCTTCTCCTTTACTAGCAAATCCTCCAACGGAATCATAGAATGTTCCTGTACCAGTCTTCATTATTACTTGAATTATTGTTATTGTAAAGAAAATAATCGCTGTTCTTAAAAAGAAATCTATATATGTTGTAGTACATTGTTTTACCCATTTTTTAAATGTTCCATCTTCTTTTGGTTCCAGATACATCATTATTGGTATCGGTGCTACTAATTGAAGATATGCCAATTGAATCAAACGTACACCAACACTAATTGTATACGATACTATCATCCAAAGTACTGCAATACCTGCTGCTAGAGCAAAGAACCCATTAAATACTATTACAAAGCTTTCCTCTGAGGTGCTCACATTTTCTCCTCTATTATTCAAGCAATTGTAAGCATAACTAAAGTCGGCGTCATCTTTTATATAGGCTCCTATTAAATCACTATCTAGTTCAGGGCATTCTTCACCATCATTTGGTGTAACTTCTTCATCTTGTTTGTAAAATGAACTAAATAGGTACCAAGTTAGTTCACCACCGAAGTTTTCTTCACTCGTTGAATATCCTGTTATTAATTTAGGAATTACGTTTTCGTTAATTATTAATCTTTGCAGACTGTATGCCGTTTTAAATATTGTTGGTGTTATACCTAACAATACTATTACTATTAATACTTTTTTTATTACATTCCCCATTCCTTTTTGTTTATCAGTCATCGAATCAGGATTTAGTATATATTGAATAAAAGAAAATGTTAATCTAAAGATCATATATAATCCCAGCAATAAGCCTACTTTTTGATATAGACTTTGTACTGCTGTGCTATCCATTATTTGTGCATTACCTATTCTTTGGAAAAGGTTATAGCAAAAATAGATTGATTGATATATGAATTCACATAAAGTCAGTAAAAGTGTTCTAATTGTTCCTAATGCTGCAAACTTTGCATCTTCGAATATATTAGCAAAATATATCATTATTATTCCTCCTCTACATCTATACAAGCTTCAGGGCTGATATAACTCCATACTTTATTTGCTAAGGTTAAAATTAAATTAACAAATACTGGAACCAAAAACACTAAAACTGACGCTATTAATCTTTTTATAAATGTTTTTTGGCTTTTCTTCATCTCGTCAGCATTACCACTGAAAACTGCTTTGGCAAAATCTACTGTACCAAGAGCTATTAACATTATTGGAACAGCTATTTTTATAATATTTAAAAATTGTAATATTTTTGCCCTAAAAGTATCACTAAATAAATCTTTACAAGAATTTATTTTTTCTTTTTGTGGCTCATTATTAGTTGTTCCTTCATAATATTTTGTTTCATCGCCTACTAATGTTATTTGATCATTAGTCCCGGCTTCTTCTTTATTAAGAAAAAACGATGTTCCCAGTGTCGTTTGATAATAATACATTCTTGGTGGGCAGGTATTTTTGCTTTTATTCATATAGTCTAATATTTTACTTGTACTAAAATGGGGTATAATTACACCTACTTTTTCATTTTTTGGATATATAATCATCTTTTCATTGTTGATATATAAATCAAAAAATTTACTATATGCACACTTTGCCTTCCACTTTGTGGAATCTATTTCTTTTTTATAATCATCTCTTTGACTATAGTAAAATTTCAAACCACTTGTACCTGTAGTGTTAGGCCTTTCCACACTATATGTTTCTGAAGTAAGCTTAGGAGAATTTTTACATTTTTCTGAGTCTTCTTCTAAGCAAGCCCATACTTCTAGAAATTCTTCACTTTTATGAATTCGAACGTCTTGCACTATTCCTTTTGGGCAAGATTTAATTTCATTGTTTAATGGAAGAGTATATAATTTTGTTTCTATAATCCTTCCGTCAGTACAATCAGTCCAATATTTCGATTCTAAAGATGCATTTTCTCTCTCTTTTGCTGTGGTAATACAGTATAATTCTTGTTTTCCATCCTTATCTTGAATAAACATAACAGCATTTTGATTTTTGCTTCCATTGTATACACAAGTCATTTCTTTAGCTGCATTTACTTTGCTGTTAAACATAAATATAGATATTAAAAATATAATAGTTAATGTTAGTGTCTTTTTTTTCATATATATCACTCCGACTTTTTCAAAAAGATAATTTATCACATTTAAATTATATCATAGAAGAATTAAAAAAGAAATCTTTTTTATAGATTTCTTTTATTTTTTTGTTGCTATATTAATTATTTACTTCTAATTTCATTCCAACAACTAAGCCAATTTGCTTGATCAGGATTTATAGTGTCACCTGTAGATTTTGCAACTATACTAAATACAGTTTGTACAATCCAAACTACTGCGAAAACTCCAACAGCATATAAAAATCTTTTAAAGAATAATTTAGTAGCTTTCTTAACCTCATCTTCTTTACTAGATATAACAGCCTTTCCTAAGTCTATCATTCCATATATAATTAATGCTATAGGAACTCCGATCATTATTAGATTTACAATAAAATTAACTATTCCTAAAATAGGGCCTAATTCTTTACATACATCTGCTACTAGAAATTCTGGACTAAACATATAAACTCTCCTCCTTTAACTATACTTATATATTACACTAAAAACCTTTAAAAGTCAATTGTTTTAAAATCTATTTTTTAATATTATACAATATGTAGAATAAAATAAAAACATACTCTAGTAAATCACTAAAGTATGTTTGATAATTATTATCTACTTTAATAAAAATAAATGGATAATAATTATTCAAATTATAAATGACGGATGAAGAACTCGACTGTAATCGAGTCCTGATTTTGTTACATCCATAAGTTTCCCCTTCATTAAAATAGTCTAGTTAAAATATAACTATTATAACTAGACTATTTATTTCTTTTAAATATATCAAATATACTTTTCTTTGTAGTAGTATCTTCTTCAGTACTTGCTTCTTTAATTAATCCCATTTTTTCTAATAATGGTAATAAGTTATTACTTACATCCTTCTTATCATTAAGAGGAGGTATATTATAGTATACTTTAGTATTTGATTCTACTTCAAAGTCTGCTATATCGTTATCTTGTAATAAACTTTTATTTAGTACTATCTTTTTACCTTGTAACTCTTTAAATATATTAGGATTAATTAATACTAATTTATTTAATTTAATAGTACTAGGTTCTATTAAATATAATACATCAGTACATAAATATTCTTTTTTTGATTTAGTTAAATCTACTAGAAATATATCTATACTATCATATCTATCTATTGTATTTTGTAATTCATCATCTTTTATTGATAATAAATCTTTATCTTTAAAATATATTAAATCCCTTGTTTCTACTTCTATTGCTTTTACACTGTAGTAGTCGCTTAATACTTTTTTTAATAAATATATTAAAGTAGTTGCTCCTGCGGAATCTGTTACATTTTTAACTCCTATTATTTTTTTATTGGTGTTAGTATGAGAGAATTCATTGGTATTATTCTCTGTATTTTCTTCTTTATTATCTATTGTTTGAAGATATGCTACATCTCTATAGATATTAGGATTAGTATATAAATACATTAGACTATCTTTATCTTTGGTGAAATTATATATACCTATACTAACTAATTTTGATAAGAACTTGTTTGAATCACTTATTGGATCATCTTTATCTAAAAGTAATATTACTTTATCCATATTAAGTGCCATTGATAGTTTTTGTAAATTAGTTATATCTTTGTAATCTTCAATAGCAGTTATATCTAAAAACATTTTATTAAAGAAGTAATTTTTAAAGGTAGATATTATTTCATCTACTGTGTATTCTCCTTCTAGTTTTTTTGATACTTCTATATCTAAATTACTAAGTACATCACTATATTTGTTTGATATTACTGTATCCATTATCTATTTATCCTTTCTATTTTACGAGTTTCGCCCTTTACTGGTATTTTTATATCAAAGTTTACAAATGGTATATTTATATATACAAATGTTTTTACGCTATATATCCCTTCATCTGTTTCTCCTATGCAATAACCTTTTTCTTTATTTATATAGTTATATGTTGTACTAGGACAATCGTCTTCTGTAATATTATTAACTTTATAATTAACATTATTTAAATATGTTTCTATTTCACCTAAGGCTCCTCCTTCGTCTTCAAAGTCGATGCCTTCGTTTTGTTCTATAATATCCATTACTTTGTCTTTTACTTTGAAGGCTCTTGCATAGTTAAAAGCTACTGCTACAAAGGCTATATATACAGCTAAAAATATTAATAATAAATATATCATAAATGTCCCACCAAATGAATCTCTCACTACTCTTCACCTACTTTTCTATTATCCATCAATTGCACCATTGTTGGCATTTTGTCCACTACCAGTAACATTTTCAGTACTGTTAATTTGTCTGTTAAACATATCATTTATCCACTTACGACCTATGCTATTTTCTCCTGCAAATAGCCAAGTTCCTAATGCTAATACTAGTGCTACTAATACTATAGTAATTACAGTCATTGATACTTCACCTGTTGCTTCTTTCATTATTTCTCACCTTCTTTCGTATATTATTATTCTTTTTTATTCTTTTTATATATATTTCAAATGTTTATACTGCTGCGCTCATCATTATAAACATTGAAATCAATAATAGTATTAGAGAACCTCCACCTGTTACTACCATCATAATCATAGTTCTTCTTTCCATTGAATCTAATCTTGATTGATATTTCTGTTCTCTTGCTTTAGCTTGTAATGATGATACTGATTTAGAAAATGATACTAGTTGTTGATGCTTCTTTTCTTGTTCTCCTAAACCTAATCTATATAGTAATCTCATCATTCTCATAGAATCTCTCACTGGATATTCTTTAGCAAAATCCATATATGGATCTATTGAAGAATCTCCTGCTTCTATTTTTTCTACTAATCTTTTTAATCCTGGTTTAAATACTTCTGGAGCATCATCTATACTTCTTGCTAATGCTACTGGTACTGTATAGTGATGTACTAGTACTTCTAATGTTTTTAAATAGTATGGTAATAGTGAGTCTATATAACTAAGATGGCCTCTATACCATTTTTTTAGACTTATATATTGATATTTATATACTAAAAATCCTATAACTATTGCAATAATTATTGTTAAATAATTTACTTGTGATAAAAACACAAATATTAAAGCTAGTCCTACTATAATTCCTTCTTTTATTCTTTTAATATATACTTCATTAGGATTATATACTCTATCACCATATTTAGCTATTAATAGAAAATCATAATCTTTTTCTTTTAATAGATTACATAATTTACTATCACTGCTTAATAAACTATTTTTATTTATTTTTCCATTTACTATAAATATGTATATAATTATTATAGCAATTATTAACATTTCTATATACATTATTCAGCACCTACATTCTCGTTATAATATTTTTCTCCCGCTAAAAGAAATAAACTATTTACTATGACTACTATATGTACAAAAATTCTTATAAATAAACTATCTATCATCGCTATATATGTTTCTTGACTTATAAGTATTTGAATTAAAGCTATCATTCCATACAGTGCTACTCCAAAAGTTAAGAATTGTTTATGAAAGTTTGCTCTAGCGGTTCTATCTCTATAAACACCCTCTACTAGTACATCTATATCTGATAACATATTTTCAAATGTTTCAGAAGTATCTTTAGCACCTTCTTTGGTTACTTGTAAGAATAATTGATGCATATTCTTTACCATATAGTAAGGATATTTAGTATCCATATATTTTATAGAATCATTTACATCTCCATTTTCATATGATAAAGCTATCATTGTTTTTACATCTGATAACAAAGGTTCTTCTAATATTCCAGACTCCACTACTCCTTCTAATGATTTTACAAAAGCTTGAGTAGTAGCAAACTCCATTATGGTATTAGTACAATATACTTGTACTTGTTCAAATATATATTCACTATATTGTCTTTTACATCTAAGGTAAGTAATATATGGTATACAAGATACTGCTGCTATTATATAAACTAATGATATTATTATATTATAGAAGTATAAATAACTTATTCCTCCTGCTAAGCCGGCAAATATTATGACTTGAAATAAATATTGTCTTGGGCTATATTCTAAACCTAATTCTTTTACTTTTTCTCGCATTACTTTAAAAGAATATGGTTCTATTTTCTTATATGTATTTATAGCTTGAGAAGATATAAATTTATATACTGATTCTCCTCTTTTAGTTCTATATGATACTATAAATAATATAATTATTCCTATTAAAACTATTTCCATTATATCACCTACCTTTATATATTGTTATTTATATTAGTTAAATTTACTGGTTTAGGTATACTAGGTGCTCCTCCATATGGATTTGGTATATTGTTTACTTGATTCTGTGTAGGAGGTATATTAACATTAATATTTGGAGTATTTACTTGATTTGGTATAGTAGTATTTTGATTATTTACATAGTTACTAGTATCTACTACAAACTTATTATCATTAATGTTATTATTAATATTTGTGTCATTTGGATCAGTAAACTCTTCTTTTACTAGTATATCTTTTGGCATTATTATGCCTTGACTTTCTAAATAAGAAAGTAAATATTTGGATGGATTAGCTGTTGTTTCTTTACCATCTGGTGTTTTTTTATAAAGTATTTTATATTCTGGTTTATTATCTTCTGTTACGTAGAATTCTACTACTTCTGATACTTCACGATGAAATCTTTTATATTTTTGACTATAGTAACCTTTGATATGTACTCCTAGTTGTACATAACGATGTATAGTAGTTAGAAATTGTCCTATATCTTGATTAGTCTCTAATAGACTATACATTCTACTTGGTATTGATTCAGCTTTATCTGCGTGTATAGTAGATAATATATTATGTCCTGATGATATTGAATTTCTAACAGCCATTACTGCTTCTGCACTTCTTACTTCTGATAATAATATCCATCTTGGATTTTGTCTCATACAAGTTACTAATACATCAGAATATGAAGCTATATTATTAGTTTTCATAGCTACTATATCTCTATGAGGAAATATTTTATCTAAATGTAATTCTAGTGTATCTTCTATTGTTATTAGTTTTTCATTTTCTTTAGTATGTGCTGCTAAGTATTTTATAAATTCTGTTTTACCACTACCTGTTTCTCCACTTACCATAATATTACAGTGTCCTTCAACACACTTAAGTAGAAAATCGTGGATATTTAATCTTATATAATCTTCTGCTATTATTTTATCTTTTTGTAATCTTATCTTAGCAGGTGTTTTTCTTATTAATACTGCTATTCCATTTTTAGCTATAGAATCGTGTACAAAGTTCATTCTTAATTCTGCTGACTCAGCATCTAGAAATGGATTAGCCATATTGAATGATTTTCCCATTGAGTTAGCACATTGGAATGCTATTTTTTCCATAAGGGCATTATCTATTCCTGTATTTTCTACTCTATATACTCCTTGTGATAACGATTTTAACCATACTTGTCCACCATTGTCATAGGAAATATCGGTAATATCATCGTTTTCTAGAAATTGTTTTAGTGGTCCAAAATCTATTTGACTAAATTCATTCATACTTGCACCTTCCTATTCTTTTTATTATTGATTATTATTAGTTGTATTGTTTGTATCTGTACTTGTGTCTTCTTGTACATTTTGATCTTCTATATTAGGTAAATCTTTTACATCAACAAATTTTGTATGATCATTAATAAATGTTTCAATATCTGCACTACTTACTTTTACAGTATCATCTTTTGTTATTGTTTCTGTATTTGGTATTAGTAATAATTCTACATCATAATCATCTAAGTATAATGCTTTTCTTAGTAATAAATGTGTTTCTTCAGGTACTGCAAATAGCATATAGGCAGGTGTTCTAGCTTCTTCGCTATTTTCAAATACGTGTCTTCCTGAAGAGTCTTTTACATCTAGTACCTCTACATTACTAATAAATTTACCAAACATTACTTCACCATTATCATTAAGTGATTTATAATAGATATTTATATAACTACCTGGAGCCATTGAGTTAGCATAAGTACTTGCAATATTAACAGGATAATTTATTACTGTATAACCTTCAGGTACATCTTTAAATGCTGAATCTGGTAAATCTTTTTCATCAATAACTAAATCTGCGTAGAAAATGCTCCCCTTAGCTATTATTGTATTATAGTTTGAATATTTACCTACTATATTTTCTTTTTTACTATAATAAGATCCTTTTAAAAATGATTTTGGTACTTCCATACTACCTATCATTTCATCTTTAATGTATGTTCTTGGTTGAATTGTTTCTTTTGCATATGGTATTGATACTAACTCTACCCTTCTATTTATTTGATAATTATAACCAATATATAATATTACTAAACATAATATTACCCCTAATATGGTAACAGTATTTTTGTTACCTAAAAACTTTTTCATTGATGCTTTTAAATTATTCATAATATTTCCTCCTTTTTATTTGAATATTTATTTATTAAATTGTTGTTCATTATATTTCCATTTAATTTTAAACTTTAATATTTCTTTTCCATTTTTACTACTATTTATACTTATCCAATATTTATTTTTACTGCAATCTACATTACCATTAAATCCTTCATATGTCCCTTTAAAAGAAGTATTATTACAAGTATAATGATTTATTTTTGAAATGTTTATTGAACCGTTAGTATTATAATCACTTATATCTCTACTTAATTCATCATAGTTAGTACCTAGCCAATCAATTTTTCCTTTTAAAATTGCTGTCATTAATTCTGTTTGTGTTGTTACTTTATTATCATTTGGAATAGTTATGCTATCTATTTTTACACCGGATACTCCTCCACGATCTAACTGACTTGGTATATTAATCGCAATTGGTGAGTTATCATCATTTAATGGAGTGTTTAAGAAATAGTAGTAGTCTTCTTCATATGTTTTGTTTTCTTTAACTTTTCCTTTACTTTCTAATATTGCACTTAAGTAGTTTTGAACACTATAACTGTCTGTATTATTATATACTGTGTAACTACCTATACCGGCATCTATTAATATGGTTACTTTTGGTGGTTCTTCCATTATATCGTAAAATGATATTTTATAATCATTTTTAACAAATAATGTTGATTCTCCATATCTTCTTACAAAGTTTTCTACAAATTTTTCTTTTACTATTTTTATATTTCCTGTTTCTCTATAATAACTAACATTAAATGAATCTATCATTGCAGCTTCTGTTACTTCTTTTAGTAGGTAATAATCATTTTCATTATCGGTAGTTACTCCTTGAAATAGAAATATTATAGAGACACCTATTATACCAAGTACAAAAACTCCAAGACCGGCAAATGACCATTTCATTAACTACCACCTTCTTCTGTAGAACTTTGCCTTGTTACTATATTCTTATTTTTGGTGATAAATGTACTATTTCCATCGCTGTCTATATCACTCCAATCTAAATATTTATTATTTTTATTGTATCCTTTTATTGCCATTACATTTTGGTTATTTAGAACTGCTAGATATTGTAAGTTATTTTTATCATATGCTTCTTTTAATCTTTCTTTATTTGTAGAATTGCTATACCATTCTAGCCAATTTAAACCTGGTGTTCTATTAGGAAATGGTTTATCTAAATCTATAGGTCTATATGCAAAATCATTTACTGGTACTGTCTCTACTTGACAAGATGCATCTTCATTATCTGGTTTTACTGTTATGGTGTCTGAATTTTTTTTAAGCCAATCATATTCTTTTTTTAACATACTTATATTTGATATTTTAAATTCAAATTCATATTTACCGTCAAAATTTAAATCTGTATAGTAACGATTATTTACACCATTACTACTTGGTTCATCATTTGAAAGAGTTACTTTGCCATCATATTGACTTAATTCATAATTAGGCATAGAGAAAGTACATTTTCTTTTTAATGAATTAACGCCATTATCTTTACTCCAACCTTCTATAGTACACTGTTTTTCTGCGTGTATTTCTGTTACTGTTTCCTTATTATTGTTTTTATCTATTTGAAACACTTTTATAGTAGCATCTATAATATCATTGTCCTTATATAGTTCGTTATTTATATAATTAATTACTTCCTGTGAATTAAGATCTCCTATTGCACCTGAAACGTTGTTTCTATCTGAAGGAGACCATTTTATTTCACTGTAGTATTCTACTGCAAACTTCACACCACCACCTTGATGGATTGTAGTTGGTGTTAATATATTTGAAGCATAATGGTTTTGAGTTATAGATATGTCTTGTTTAATATTAACACCTTCATTAATCATAGTCTGATTAGGGCAAGTCTCTTCAATACTTAATGTATTATTACACTCCATACTGGCAGTGTCCATATTCTTTTTTTTACAAGTATGTTTGTTTACTTTATAACTTAATTTATATAGAGCTGGAGCATACAATGCATATGGGTTATTATTATATGTTGGATTGCAACTACCTTCAACAGTAAGAGGCATTAAATACGTTTCCTTACATCGAGTAGTATTTGATATGTCTGTCTTTGTCATTTTTTTATATGTTGAGCTTTTTAATTTATCATCTATTGTTCTGCTTATCTTAACATTAACTCTATCATTTTTTATACTAAGATTACTAATTTCATACGGAATATCAACACTTGAACAAGCAAGAGCTCTTGCAGCCAATTTATCACTTTGATATTCTAATGGAAGTGGATCTGTCAAATTGTTACTACTTGTCACTTTACCATTTTTAGTATTAGTATAACAACCATGTGCAAAGTAAGTGGTAGTAGTATTTTTTTTAATAGTTTCCTCTATGTGTTTTATTTCACATTCTGTGCCATCAATTGTATATGGCGTTCCTTTAGATTTTTCTACTTCAAGAATTTTTCTATAAAATCCTTCATAAGTCCAATCATCACTATTCTTTTTTTGTTTTGGATTGAGTGAAAGTTTAATTTTCGTTCCAGTCGGATCAGAATATCCAAAATTCAATGATGAAAACGAAGTAAAATTATCATCGGGTTTGTCTTCCCTATTTTTTAAAAATTCATATTCGCTGTTTTTATTTTCTGTTGTGTCAGTAAGACAATCGTCATATCTACCAGTAAAAAAATAATAATTATTATAATAATGTGTATCATCTATTACTGTAGCTTCTGAGGCTAATACTATATTAGGGATTATTGTTATAGAGGATAATAAAATAAGTGAGCCTTTTGTTATAGTTTTTTTATCTATTCTCATTTTATTTACCTCCTTTACTTATTGTAGTATTTTTCTCTTCTTACGTTTATTCATTATTGCTAATGCAATTATTAAAATTATTATTAAAGATATTGCTATTAATATATAAATGTAATTATTCTTAATGAAGTTTAAGACTTTTTCTATTATAATTTTTGTTTCATTTTCTTTTTTTGGTTCTTCCTTTTTGTCCCCTATATGTTTTTCTATTCTATATGCTTTTACTTTTCTCTCAAAAGTTTCTCTATTTACTTCGTATTCATAGTATTTTCCACATAAGGGAAAATCTTCTCCATCAACCCCCTTACATAATGGATCTAATGAATATTCATTAAATCTTGGTAATACTATTTTAATTTCTTTTACCAGATCTTCACATTTTTTAGAATAAATATAATAATACCAAGTACCAGTTGTTAATTTCAATTTTAATTTTCCATCTTCTTCATAAAAATCTTCATCAGTCATTGGGGACAATATAACAAAAAAATCGTCATTTAAATTATTTGCACTTACAGTAAATTCATCATAGGTTTTGCTACCATCTTCTTTTATTACTTCTCCTAAATGTTTATAAGTAACCATTATTTTATCTGCTTCTTTAGATAGAGAGGATAGTTCTTCTTTAGTACAATCTGCATAGGTATAAGAAAAGCTAAATATAAATAATAGAATTGTAAATATTATATATTTAAGTTTACTCATACTATTCCTCCTACTATCTATATATTCTCTTATAATCATACCATTTTTTATATAAAATTAAAAGTATTTTTTGCAATTTTCTTGAAAAAATGGTATGATTATATTGGTGATTATATATGAAAGATAAAAATAAAATTTATTTATATTTATTAATAGGAGTTTTAGTTCTAGTAGTTATATTCTTTTCTTATCAAATGTTTTTTAAGAAAAGTAATTTAAAGAGTTTAGCTTATGAAGAAATAAATGAAAAAATAGATAATAAAGATAGTTTTGTATTATGTTTAACATCTACTAAATGTAGTCATTGTAATGTATATAAACCTAAGCTTGAAAAAGTAGCTAATAAATATGATATTACTATCTATTATGCTGATGTTGATACTTTTGATAAAGAAGATTATAATAAGTTAAAGAGTGAGTTTAGTTTTGATGGAAGTACTCCTACTACTATATTTATAAATGATGGTGAAGAAGAGACTACTGCTACTAGAATAAATGGTGATATATCTACAGATAAAATTATTAATAAATTAAAAAAGAATGGCTTTATTAAATAAAGCTATTCTTTTTCTAAGTAATCTTCTCCTTTAAATGGATCACTTCTTAATAAATCAGGAAAATCTTGTTGTCTTAATGCTTCATAAGTTACTAATGCTACACAGTTAGATAAGTTTAATGCTCTAACATTATCACTAGTGGGTATTCTATAACATTTATCTAAATTATTATGAAGTATATTCTTTGGTATTCCTGTACTTTCTTTACCAAATATTAAATATATATTTTTATTTTTATCAGAGAAGTCTATCTCACTATATGCTTTAGTGCCATATCTAGTAAAGTAATAGTATTCTCCTTCGTTTTGACTAACAAAATCATCATAATCTATATATCTTTTATAATCTACTTTATCTATATAGTTTACTCCACTTCTTTTTATTCTATTAATATCTAAAGCAAAGCCAAGTGGTTCTATAAAGTGTAATTTACTATTAGTAGCGGCACAAGTTCTCATAATATTTCCTGTATTTTCTGGTATTTCTGGTTCATATAAAACTATATTAATCATTTATTATTCCTTCTTCTTTTAGGTATTTAGTTATTTTTTCTATGTTATAATTATCATCTTTTATATTATATATACTTGATATATTGCCATTTTTATATACAATTATAGAGGGAACATTACTGATACTTTTATTGTTAATACTATATGTTTTATCTATTTCTTTTTTTGTGTTATTATTTTTTAATTCTGAAGTTAAATCTAAATATAATATATCGCTATTTAATGAATTATTTACTATGATACTTTTAAACTTTCTTTCAAAGTTTCTTATTTTTTGATCTTCTAATACTGATACATAGATAACGGCATCTTTATTTTCTATTAAGTAATTATTTAATTCGTTATAGTTTATTACTTGAAGATATTTATCCATAATAGTGGTATTTAGTTTACTCTCTTCATAAGCATTATTCCACATGTAAAAATATATTACTACTATTACTGATAGTATTAATACTACTCCTAATATTATATAATTTTTTAATGGTATGTTTCTTTCTTTTTCCATTTTGTCAGCCTCCATTTATATTTTATCAGTTTATAACCCTTTTTTCAAGAAAATTATATGAAAAAATATGATGATTTATGTTATAATATGTTTGATTATTTAAGGGAGGAAGTTTATGAATAATAATTATAGTGATAAGTGTGAGGAGATACTTAATAGTTTAGATGGTAAAAAGAGATTACTTCTTCATAGCTGCTGTGGTCCTTGTAGTAGTTATGTTATTACTTATTTAACTAAATTTTTTGATATTACTATTTTGTATTATAATCCTAATATTTTTCCTTATGATGAGTATTTAAAAAGAAAAGAAGAACAAATTAGACTTATTAATGAGATAGATACTGAAAATAGTCTTGATATAATAGATTGTGATTATGATAATGATTTATACGAAAAGCTTATTAAAGGACTTGAACAAGAACCTGAAAGAGGCAAGAGATGTAATGTTTGCTACTTGATGAGATTAGATAAAACTGCTGCTATTGCTAAAGAAAATGGATATGACTTTTTTTGTACTACTCTTTCTGTTAGTCCTTATAAGAATGCTAATTTAATTAATGAGTACGGAAGTTCATTAGAGGATAAATATAGAGTTAGATGGTTATATTCAGACTTTAAAAAGAAAGATGGATATAAACAATCCATCTTATTATCTCAAAAATATAATTTATATAGACAAAATTATTGTGGCTGCGTTTATTCTAAACGTTAGTCTTTTGTTTTATTAGAATAACTGCTGCTACTACTACTGCTACAGCTAGAACAAGACATACTGTACCAATTATTATGTATTTACTACCTACAAAACCTGCTTTCTTTGTTTTAGTTCTTACAAGATTAGGTTGTGTACTTCTAGGATCTATTCCTATACTTGCTAAACTTGGATCTGAAGATATAGCAAGTGTTTCCATTTGTGGATTGGGTATATTTTGTGTATTTACTTCTTCAGTAGGTATATTATTATTTATATTATTAATTTGTTGTGGTCCGTTATTTGCTTCTACTGGTGCTATAACAGGTTCTACTGTTGGTGTCTTTGCCTCTTCAATAGGGGTTGCTGAAACTACATTTGGAGTTACATTTGGTATTACTTGAGGTGCTGGTGTCTCTTCTACTGGAGCAGTTGGAATTGGCTCTGACTTTGCTTCTGGTATTGGAGTTGGTATAGACCAAGTTGGTAACACTGGGGTAGCCTCTACTTTTTCTTCTTTCTTTTCTTCAATTAGATTATTTTTATAGAATTCACCAGCAGCTTCTACTAATTCTTTTTTAGTTATAGCGATAGAACAATTTTTATGATATTCTTGTACTCCTAATTCAGGTATTTCTTCTGATAATGAAAGTGAATATTTTTTAGATATATTATCTATTAGTTCTTTTGGATTATTACCTTTTTGATATTCAGTTGGTAATAGCATAACTAATTCATATACTATTGTTCCTATCTTTTCTTTTTCTTTAATGTCTTCAATGAAATTTTTTCCTTCTGAATTTCTTATTAATTCAGATGTGAATATTTGTCTATCTTGATCATTTTCATCGATACTATATACTAGATATGATTTATCTTGATAAACAAATTTTACAACGGTATTTGCTACCTTTTGCACATTATGTTCTTTATCTACTAATAAAGTAAAATTCTTATTCATAAGTTCCTCCTTATTTAAATATCATCTATTCTGTAGTAAGTATATCACAATTTAATTTTTCTTACAAGTATTATTTTGAAATTTTTTAGACATAAAAAGAAGAAAAAGTAATTGTTACTTAATCTTCTATCAGTAAGTATAATTATAATGCTATCTATTGTACCACTATGAATTTATTTTTTTTAATTTAATTTTATTTAATTCTCTACTTTTTGTTAGTTTGTTTTTTACTATTTCTAATTGTTTTTTATTTTTAATAATATTTTCTTCCATAATTATTATTTTTTGATATGTATCTTGGTATTCTTGAAGATTATATTTAGAAAAGTATATATTGAATTCTTTTTTTAATTTTTCAATATCTGATAGAGTATCATCGATATTTTTATCTAGATTATCTAAATCGAATATTTTGTTATTTATTTCACTTTGATAGTTTGTTAAGGAGTACTTTATTTTTTCTACTTTTTCGTAATGAATACTTTCATACATTTTTTTAGTTAGTTCTCTTGTAGCCATTGTTTTAACTGCTATTGTGGGTATTAATCCTCTTAATGGTGTTAAAGTTAAATAACCTATATATTTTAATGATGATGATAGAAATTTATTTAAACCCATTAATTTATATTTGTAATATTTTTCTTCCTCTATTTTATCTACTTTTGAACATATGTCTTTTAAATATTCTTGATAACCTGCTATTATGTTTTTGCAGTCGTTATTTACTTTTCCTAAATCTGCAATTTTTTCTCTTGCTTCCTTATAATTTTTATCACGTTCAGATAGTTCTTCTACTCGTTCGGAGGTTTTTTCTTCAAGATATTCTATTTTATTTGTTAAATCTTCTGTCTTTGTATATAGTGTATTATATTCTTCTAATAACTTGATATTATTTGATATAGTGTTGTAGTTATTATTTAATAGTTTTTCTTTGTAGTTTATGATATCGTCCACTAAAAGACTATCTTCTAAAAGGAATGGTTCTTTAATTAAATTGTTATTTTTTATAAGATTATATTTTTCATTTATTTCGTTAATTTTCTTTATTAAACTATCTATTTCTTTTTTTATTTTTATTGCTTCTTCTAGTCTATTATGATCATTTGCATACTTGCTTATTAGATATTCTTCGCTTTCTAGTACCTCTATTTCTGTTACTAGATTATTTAATTTTTTTTGGAATTTTAATAATATTTTTTTCTCTAGTGATTTAGTTTCTACTTCTTTTTCTATGTCCACTAGCATATTATTTGAAGACTTTGTATTTATTATTGCTTTTTCGTTATTTGAATATTGGCTGTTATTAAAACCAGTGTATTTTAAACTGTTATTTTTTGATAAAGTTTCGTCCCTTTTTTGAATTACTCTAGTATTTTTATATTTATTATATATTTGTTTATTGCTAGTAATGTTATTGTTTTTAAATACTTCTTTATGTGGTGTACCTAGTTCTTTATTATTTATATTGTTCTGTGTACAATCTTCTATATTTGATAAGTTTTCTTCTTTTTCTTTTTTATTATCGCGATGTATTACATTATAGAATAAACCCATAAACATTAATGGGAAAAATAGTATTATCTTAAGAGGGCTTTCTTTTGTTATGTCTCTCTCTTTTTTTGCTTTCTTTTCTTTATTTTTGAAAGAAAACTTTCTTTCTTTGAATTTTTCTCTACCACTAAAAGCCATAGTAATCACCTTTAAAGTTATTATAGCACAAAAAAAGAAAGAAACAAATCTTTCTTTTTAATTAATTGCCTAATTTCTTAATGTTTAAAGATTTTAGACATAAAAAAAATATTGGCAACGACCTATTTTAGCAAAACTCACTATCGTCGGCGCTGAAGTGTTTAACTTCTGTGTTCGATATGGGAACAGGTGAACCACTTCGCAATAATCACCAATATAATTTAATAAATTTATATTAATAGTTCTCTGAAAACATGATAATGCGGTTAATCAAATTAAATAATTTAGGGATTAAATCCTCAATCTATTAGTACTAGTCCGCTCAATGTATCGCTACACTTCCACTTCTAGCCTATCAACCAG
>JABLTO010248035.1_pt1 | contig 40456 bp, 44 predicted proteins | sample 7160091 | NCBI WGS metagenome assembly JABLTO01 (sample SAMN14651225, study PRJNA627086) | human gut metagenome | isolation source: feces | host: Homo sapiens
AACCAAAAAAGCAGAATTACTTGCCAAAATTCAATAGTCACATTTCACATAATATAAAGAAGGAAGCAATTTTTATTGCTTCCTTCTTTATATTTCCACCTTTAAATATACCTTTTTACCGTTCTTGTAAGCGCATCACTGTACAATGTACCTTTCCATCCAGAATCGACTCCAAATCATATTTTGCATTGGCAATGATTACTTCCGTTCCATTCTCAATTGCCTGTTTTGCATAAATCAACTTTGCCTTAGCGCCATTGGCTCCCACGCGCGATGCCCCTTTACAGTAAGTAATCGCCTCATCGATTTTTGCTTCCAGTTCCTGTACCGTCTGTCCGCTGATTTCCTCAATCAGCGTAGAAGGATCCTGTACATCCCGGTAAATACCATCTGCAGAAGTCAATATGACCAGCTTCTTTGCACCAACCAGCGTTGCGACGACTGCTGCCGTTTCATCGTTGTCGACACATTCCACAACCGCCGAGCTTTCTTTCCGCAATGCAGCAATCTCCATACGGCGCGTTTCTTCATCACTTAATGGATCGTTATAATTGACAATCGGAATTGCATTCTGATTAGCCGCCCGATAAAAAAATCTCCGCAAATGTTCTGCCTTTTCCTTATCATTAAAATGTGTATGTTCTACCAACACCTGCCGTACCGAATATTTGGGATCTACAAACTGTCGATAAAGCGACATCAAAATTGCCTGCCCCTGTGCAGAATAATCAGTCTTTATCTCTTCCAAATCCCCACGAAGTTCGCTTCCCGTACGGTGCAGATAATCAATCCGTCCAATCTCTGTAGCACCGGAGCTCACCAAAATATATCCGGGGCGCAAAGCTCTGGCCAGGTTGCAAATGCGATTATAATCAATATCATTGGCCTCTTCCTGTATCATCGCCATGGACCCGATTTTTACTACCACATCAAAATTAAGATTTTTCACGTTTTCTCCTCCGGTACCTAACTGCTCCCTTGTGTAATCGTCTCAATTATACTATTCTATGCTTTCGGAAGCAACCGCCTTTTATAAAAAAGTGCCGCACAAGACGTGCGGCACTGCTTACCTGTTGCGTATCTTTAGAAATTATTCCGATCCATAAAATCTGAAGATTTATTGATCCGTTTAGGCATTGCAGGTTTTTCTCTTCTTCTCTGAGGGAATTCTTCCAGCTCAGGCTTATTTTCTTCTTCCTGAGTCGGCTGTATTTCCGGATATTCCGCCTGTTCTTCCTGGATGCCCACCTGCTCTATTTCCAATTGCTCGGCAGACGGCTGATAGCGATGCTCCGGCTCTGTTTCCTGCTCTTCAAAGTCAGGTTTCCCGGATATATGCTCAAAAGTACCTGCCGATTCCGCTGTACGTTGCACCGGAGTCCGTTCAACTGCCCGGCGCATTACTCTTCTGGCCTGCAATTCACGCTCCTGCTCCTGTGCTTTCTTCTCTTTATTAATCAGTACCAACAGAGTGATACCACCGCCAATCAGCAAAAGTACGATGATGATAATAATCCAAATCAGTGCACCCAGCCCGTTGGATTTCTTTCCATTTACTTCTACTTCAATGGCATTAGCCGAAACCACCACAGTATAACCGTCAGGATCTACCGCAGTCATTTTAAAATAATAAGTTGTATCCTGCTCCAGTTCCTTTTCCAACTGATAATTATAATCGTAACTGCTTTCACCCGGATACAGCATGCTGATGGTATTCAGCCCCAATTCACCAATCGTGTCTTCCGTCAGTTTTACATCTGTGAAAATGCTGTCGCTATCATTTTTAATCGTCAGTTTAAACTTGAGCAGATTGTTCTTCTTATATTCCGAAGTATCTACTGTTACTACCAGAGAAAGCTTCCCTGTATAATCTTCTGCCGGTTTTTCCTGTACCACAATATCTACCATATTGGAAGTATAGGTATATTTTTCTCCATTCTCATCTTCCGCTGTCAGCGTAAAGGAAATCATACCGCTTTCTTCCAACGTAATCGGGAAAGTTGCTTCCAACGTTCCTTCTGCCGGCAATCTGGTACTGGTAAGCGGAACGTTCTCCCCATTGGAAGCAGTAAGCAGCAAGTTCTGCAGATCCACATTACCGCTGTTATTCATGGAAATCGTAAATGTGATTTCCTCATCTGCTGCAGGATAAGCATTGGAAACAGAAGCCAGCACGGTCATGGCCACTTCATTTACCTGAATCGTAAGTGTTTCCATGTTTTTTGTATAAGTCTTACCATCTGCCGTATAAGTCAATATCGGTTCGATAGGCGTCGTCTCATTGATTGTAGCCGTATAGGTAATCACTTTGCTGTCCCCAGCTTCTACCGAAAAGGCACTGCTGATCGGGTTGCCCTTATTCAGTTCACTGGCAGTAATCTTTGCGTTTTCAATTTTTACATTACCTTTGTTTTCAATTGCAAAAGTCAGCTTCACTTTGCTGCCGCTGGCAACTTCTGTGCTATCTGCCTTAACTGCTGTGGATACACTGACAGAAGCAGCTTTTTTGGCAACTTTAAAGGAACTTTTTTTGCTCCTCTGCTCGCCATTAAAGGTATATTGCAGTTCTACTTCAATATCTTTATCCAGCTTATCCGCAGAGACATTATAGGCATTCTTATAGTTTTCCGAAGCCCCTGCTGCCATGGTACCGTAATCAGCAACCGTACTCCCGCCTACTTTCAGTTTGACATTCTGAATTTCACTGCCACTGTTTGTGATCGCAATATCCAGTGTTACATCTCCACCACTTACCATTGAAGTGGGTGAATAGCTTTTGATTGCCAGATTGACATTTTCCACCGCTTCTGATCCGGGATCTTCCGTTCCAGGGTCTGTTTCCGTTGCAAACGCCGTTATCGGAAGCGCTGTTATCATTAAACAGATGAGTGTCATCCATGCAAGCAGAAAAGATAATGCTTTTTTCATAAGAACCTCCAACTTTTTGAAGTTGTTACATATATTGATTTGTAATTGTATACCGTAAAACTATCGCTATTATATACCCTTTGTAAACCCAGTTTAAACAAAGAGAGCGCGTTCTGTCAAACTTCCGCCTGGTAATTTTACAAAACTTTCATTTATTATATATCCAGAATTGCATATTCCTGCTGCAAAAATTCCGGGCGCACACTGCCCGCCGAAATTTCAGCCAACAGTTTTTCCAGCCGTTGCCCTGCTTTCGGTGGTATCTGCAACTGTACAGACACCATATCGGTATATGCCACATCGCAAATCCGATATCCATTGCCCAACAGCTGTGCTTCCGCTTTGCCCCACAGGCGAAAAGGCAGAACTATCTGATAGACTTCTACCGGCTGATATGCGATCTTATGAGCAGCCTTCACCGCTTCCGACACGCTGGATGTATACGCCCGCACCAGTCCGCCGGCCCCCAGCAACGTTCCGCCGAAATATCGTGTTACAACCGCCAATACATTGACCAGCCCACTTTTCTTGAGCGCTTCCAGCATCGGGACTCCTGCAGTTCCCTGAGGCTCTCCATCATCACTGCAGCGGCTCAATTCTCCCATCTTCCCAATTACATAGGCGCTGCAGTTATGGGATGCATCCCAATACTTCTTTTTACAGTCATCCACAATGGTCTGAGCTTCTTCCGGTGTTTGCACCGGAAAAAGCCTGCCATAGAATTTTGACTTCTTAATGACCTGCAACACCTCACAGGGTTCTTTAATCGTAGTATATGCCCGAAAATCCTGCATCAGTCGATTACAATCACTTTATGGAAGCCCTTTTTGCCTTTACGCAGCATAATGGATCCTTCCTGTATATCTGCCTGCGAAAGTTCCTGGAATTCATCTTCCACTTTCTGACCATTGACATAAATTCCGCCGCCGCTGATCAGGCGCCGTCCTTCACCGCGGGATTTTGTCAGACCCGTTTTAGTCAACATATCAATCACAAGCTTGCTCTGTTCCAATTCTGCCAAGGTAACCTGCGTAGAAGGCATCGCCGCATCTTCTCCACCGCCGGAGAACAGAGCTCTGGCTGCAGCCATTGCTTTGGTAGCCTCTTCTTCTCCATGTACCTGGCGCGTAATCTCAAATGCCAAGCGTTCTTTCGCCTCATTGATTTTTGCATCTTTCAGGCTGCCCAACCGCTCCACTTCCTCCATCGGCAGGAATGTCAGCAACGCCAGGCAGTTCTTCACATCCGCATCATCCACATTTCTCCAATACTGGAAGAACTGGTAGGGGCTGGTTTTCTCAGGATCCAGCCACAGCGCGCCGCCTTCCGTTTTGCCCATTTTTTTACCATCGCTCTTCAGCAGCAGTTTAAATGTCAGGCCATAGGCTTCTTTCTGCTCTTTTCTGCGGATCAGGTCTGCTCCTGCCAGAATATTGCTCCACTGGTCATCGCCACCCAATTCCAGCTTACAGCCATAACGGCGGTTCAATTCCAAAAAGTCGTATGCCTGCATCAGCATATAGTTAAATTCCAAAAAGGTCAGCCCTTTTTCCATTCTGCGCTTATAACACTCAGCCGTCAGCATGCGGTTAACCGAGAAATGTGCTCCTACTTCCCGCAGAAAATCGATATAATTCAGCGGGCGCAGCCATTCCCCATTATCCACCATAATAGCTCCATTCGGCTTATCTTCTGAAAAATCCAGGAATTTACCAATCTGCTTACGAAACTGTGCCACATTATGATCGATGGTTTCAGTTGTCAGCATTTTGCGCATATCAGTCTTACCGGAGGGATCGCCTACCATGCCGGTGCCGCCACCCAACAGCACAATCGGTCTATGCCCGGCCTGCTGCATATGTGCCATTGCCATCAGAGCCACAAAATGCCCTACATGAAGGCTGTCAGCCGTAGGGTCAAATCCAATATAGAAGCTAACTTTTTCCTTGCCCAGCAATTCCTCAAGGCCTTCATGCGTAATCTGTTTGATAAATCCACGCTCTGTCAGCGTTTGAAATACATTTTTTTCCATTGGTGATCCTTTCAAATCAAAATTTGTCATTTGTTTTCTATATGGTATATCTTTTTACAGATGATTTCCTCCATATGCCCGGGCAGCTTTGCCCATATAACATGCCCCCTTTTAGCCACGCCACTTTCGCAAAAAATGGCATAACTATACATCATAAATACCTATATTATTATATATTTCTTTATATCTTCCATCAAGAGATATTTGCATTGTTTCACTGCAGAACCCCTATATTTCATGAGTTTTTTTGCAAAATCCCTTTTATTCCCCGTTTTACACTGGTATAATAAGTGTGTATATCATTCATCACATTGCAATTCATTCCATAAAATTCGCCGTTTCGGCGTCTTGATGGATGCAATATTTTAAGGAGGACATTTTCATGCAATTTTCCAAAGAAGTGGAAGAAATGGTATGTGTCAAAAAAGGCCCCCATCATGGCCCCGCACCCATTCCTGAAGAAGGCAAATGGGTAAAGGCTACTCAGATCACGGATATCTCCGGCCTTACACACGGTGTTGGTTGGTGCGCTCCTCAGCAGGGTGCCTGCAAGCTGACTCTTAATGTTAAAAATGGTGTAATTGAAGAAGCTCTGATCGAGACGCTGGGTTGCTCTGGCATGACTCACTCTGCAGCAATGGCTGCCGAAATCCTTACCGGAAAGACGATTCTGGAAGCACTCAATACCGACCTCGTCTGCGACGCGATCAACACCGCTATGCGCGAACTATTCCTGCAGATTGTTTACGGCCGTACTCAGACCGCTTTTTCCGAAAACGGTTTGCCGGTAGGCGCTGGTCTGGAGGACTTGGGCAAAGGGCTCAGAAGCCAGGTTGGTACTATGTATGGCACCAATGCCAAGGGCGTCCGCTATCTGGAAATGGCTGAGGGCTACTGCCTGGAAATGGGCCTCGATGAAGACGGATTGGTAATTGGTTATAAATTCGTACATCTCGGCAAGATGATGGAAGCCATCAAAAAAGGCGTAGATCCCAAAGAAGCTTACGAGAAGAACATCGGCACCTATGGCAGATACGATGAAGCGGTCAAGTATATCGACCCCAGAAAGGCTTAAGGAGGGATATCATGGTACAGTTTGAAGGTTACGAAAGAAGAATTGCGAAAATCGAAAAGTGCCTTGCAGAATATGGCTTCTCCTCTCTGGAAGAGATGAAGGCTTTTACTGTAGAAAAAGGTCTGGATGTAGACGGCATCGTCCGCTCCATTCAGCCGATCGCATTTGAAAATGCCGTTTGGGCCTATACATTGGGTGCTGCAATTGCCCTCAAAAAGGGCTGCAAAAAAGCAGCTGATGCAGCCGAAGCTATCGGCATCGGCCTGCAGGCATTCTGCGTTCCCGGTTCGGTAGCTGACCAAAGAGAAGTTGGCCTTGGCCACGGTAATCTGGCAGCCATGCTGCTCCGCGAAGAAACCGATTGTTTCTGCTTCTTGGCAGGCCATGAATCTTTTGCGGCTGCTGAGGGTGCTATCGGTATTGCAAAGACAGCCAATAAAGTAAGAGTTAAGCCCCTGCGCGTAATTCTGAACGGCCTTGGCAAAGATGCTGCAGCAATGATTTCCCGTATCAATGGTTTTACGCATGTAGAAACCGAATATGATTTCTATACCGGCGAATTGAAAGTCGTTTGGGAAAAACCCTATTCCAAAGGTGAACGTGCTGCTGTAAAATGCTATGGAGCAGATGACGTAAACGAAGGTGTTGCAATTATGCGCCATGAAGGTGTAGATGTTTCTATTACCGGCAACTCCACCAACCCCACTCGTTTCCAGCATCCTGTGGCAGGTACTTATAAAAAATGGGCTATTGAGCACGGCAAAAAATACTTCTCCGTCGCTTCTGGTGGCGGCACCGGCCGTACACTGCATCCCGACAACATGGCAGCCGGCCCCTCCTCTTATGGCATGACCGATACCATGGGCAGAATGCATAGCGACGCTCAGTTTGCAGGCTCCTCCTCCGTTCCCGCTCACGTCGAGATGATGGGCCTCATCGGCATGGGCAACAACCCCATGGTCGGCGCAAGCGTTGCAGTTGCGGTTGCGGTAGAAGAAGCAAGCAAATAAGGTTTAATAAAGCTGGTTTTCGAGCAACGAAAACAATTTAAACTTTTGATTTACTTAGACACATCATTTGTGTGAAAACATGGATGATGTGTCTAATTTTTTTATTACTCATATCACCATAATGGGAACATAAGAAAAAACCTCCCACGAGGGGAGGTAAATTTCATTTTACCACATTCTTTTTCTTGACCGCAAAGGCAATTCCCAAAATTGATATTATCATAAGGACAACATATATCCATAGAGGGAAGCTGTTATCCCCTGTTTTGGGAGAAGCGTTTTTCGGCGCGAAAGTGACTTTTAATACAGAATCGTTTTCAATTTCCTGTAAAGCGAATATACTGTCTCGTAATTCTGAAAAAACATTTTCGTCATTATATAAAATGGCTTTTAATTCATAATCAGAATTAGGAATTAAGCAAAATTCTGTCTTTGCGTGCCGATCCACTTCTATTGTTGTATTTTTCGTATAACTTTTCCCATTTACTTCAATTTTTCCATTTCCCTCAATTTCAAGTTTTACGGGAAACTGCGAGGGAACGCTTGTTGTTAAAGTCGTTTCAGAAGCAAACGCAGAAAATGGAATACAACAAACTGTCAGTATCGCAATAAGTAAAACGGCACAAATTTTATTTTTAATTGCGGATACCTGCTTCATTATCTTTACCAATTAGCTTTCACTTACAACTTCCGCCGTAAATGTAATGGTTGAAGAATACTCACCTGCCAAAGCTTTACCCCAATCGGTGCTGTCAACTCTAACTTTTAGCATTTCTCCATATACATCTATATTCTGATAATTACTCATGGTTGTAAATTTAGCTTTTTGCCCTACAGTACCATCCGATGCGCCATAAAAGGTAACGCTGTTGCCTGAGGTGATTCTCTCATACGATTCACCATTAATTCCTTTTGCATAAAAATTAATATAATAAGGAATTGTTGTAGAAATGCCATCAGCTTTAAAAACATCATAAGTCATTGTTACTTGCAGATTTTTTCCTACTGCAAAACTTGAAGAATCTGTTACAGTTACATTTCCAATATCTGTGCTTGTCGCTCCAAACGGAATTTCCTGATCGGCAGGAATGTTCAGCGTATAGGTCGCGTCGGGTACTGTGGTCGTTAATGTCGTTGTGTCTGCGGCAAATGCTACTGTAGAAAAGGATAATACAGTCAGCACTGCCAAAACAATGGCAATCAATTTTTTCATAAATTCATACTCCTTTTTGTTTATTATTATTTAACCCTAAGGGTTAATTTCGTTTCTGCGCCGTTTAACGGTGTTTTTTCACTATCCATCTTAAAGCAGGAATAGTGCAAAACAGCATTGGGATAATTTCCTTTTTCAAGAAATTGGTTTAACACAATGGGGGAGGAAGTTTCTCCCGGTTTGATATAATCCGATTTCCAAAGTATTGTGCCATCTTCCAATGAAAGGGTAATTACAAAATAGCAGGAGTTTTGTTCTGGATTTTTCAGGGCAACTGTTTGCTCCAAACTATCTGCTTTTAGCGTGATCCCCTCATAGCCAGGAATGGCGATGGAATCCGATTTTTTATCTTCGGATTCTTGTGCGGAAGTATCAGATAATGTATTCTCTGGAATAGAATCAAGGCTACCAAAAATAGCCCAGATACCTAAAAAAATCGCAATTCCTATCAGTGCCAAGAGAATGGTCATCAGAATTCTTTTCGTATTCTTTTTTTGCTTTCTTTCGTGTTGGTGATGGGGATTCATTTCTGTTATTTATCCATATCTTTAAGGCAAATTCCACAAGGAGTTCCCTTTTTGTTTTTTCCTTCGTAAAAATTGACGGCTTCATTATAGTTATCAAAATATTTTTTATTGCTTTCTTTCATTTTTTGACACAAATGGCATGGAGCCTGTCCATTATGAATAGCACCTGTATGAATATTCAAAATATATTTTCTCATAAAGTCCACTCTTTCTCCTGTTTTGCTCATTATACAACAACTAAAAGGTGTTTTCAACAACTAATTATGGGATTTTTATTAAACAGCTTCTCGTTGTTACCATAATAGTTGAGGTGAGATAAAATGCTGATGAACTTGAAAAAATTAAGAGAAGAAAAAGGTGTGACTCAAAAACAACTTGCCGATGTTATTGCTGTCAGCCAACAATCTATAAATAAATATGAAAATCATAACATAGAGCCTGATATTAGCACTCTAATAAAAATGGCAGAATTTTTCGACACCTCCGTAGATTATATAATAGGTCACAGTAAAATACGCCGCAAAATAGAAATTATTCGTTCATATGATTTGAATTCGGAGGAATCAAAATTAGTGGACGAGTATAGAAAACTGTCACATAAACAAAGAAAAAGCATTGAATTAATTATTGAAAACTATATTGATCTGCTAAAATAGCAAATCAATTTTAAGAGTATCCCTTACCCGGAACTGATCCAAAAGGCAACTGCAGAACTTTCCCATTTAGAGGAAGATGATATTCTTATGCTTCTCACTTTTATCACCCGTTTATCGCGTAAATAAAAAATCTATTGCTCTATCCCTGCTTTTCGGCTACAATATATAAAATTACTATTTTATTCGACATAAGGATTGTTCTATGAACCATTTAAAGTGTAAATATTGCGGTTGTATTTTTGATGCCGATTTAAAGCGCTGCCCCGATTGTGGCACCAAAGTTAAGCGGCGTGAGGCAGATCAATATTATACTGGCCCATTAGATCTAAAGACCGTTGCCACTGCCTGCAGTTTCCCCGAGAAGGATATCATCTGTTCAATTCTGGATTCTGAACAAATTCCCTATTTGCTCGATTTCCCTGAGGGAGGCGTTTCGTCTATTTTCGGCGATCAATCGACTCTCATCCACATTCAGGTAAAAGAAGTCGATTTTGCAAAAGCAGAAGAGCTCTTATCTCAGGCATTGCAAGAAACAGAAGAAATTGATTGGGATTCCATAGATGTCGGTGAACCCTCTGACGAAAACCTTTAACTGCATATACGTATTTTTCTACCTTTATAAGGCGGAATCTTTTATCATAATGTAACTTTGAAAAAATATATATCCAAAATATCAGAAACGGAACAGCTAAAGAAAAACACTCTTTATCTATTCCGCTTTTAATAGAATATTCGTTTTTATTATGAGCAAATGGCTTAAGACTTACAATCCCTCTGCCAGCTATTGACCTCTGTTTATAAAATTTCTTCTACGTATTGAGATTTTTATATCTGATTTTTCCCAATAAAAAAACCGTACACCCGGCTTTGAATCGCATGCACAGCAGGGATTTCGGCAGCCAGCTCAGAACAGATTGCTCTGCGGCACACATAAAAATCCTCTTACTGCTGCTTCCGTCAGGACCTGACAGGGTTCGTGGCACTATGTTGCACAGGATCCATCCCTCAACACCACTTACCGACTCCATTCACTGCGCAGCACGACCCTGGGCCGGGAATTCAGCCTCGCTATAGCGGATTGCGAGTACAGGGCACCGCTAACTCCCCACTTAGTACGGCATAGTTTATTATATCTTATCCTTATCTTTTTCGCAACCTTTTCTGTATTGTTCTTGAAATCGTTACATTTTTCGTTTACGACGATACAATTTTTACAAGTTTCCTTTTTATGATCATCATAAAAAAAGTGCTTTCTTATGAAAGCACTTTTTAATTACATCAGAGTGTTCCGAAAATACGATCTCCTGCATCACCCAAACCGGGAACGATATACGCGTTCTCATTGAGCTTTTCATCTACTGCAGCTGTATAAATATCCACATCAGGATGTGCCTCCTGCAGAGCCTTAATTCCTTCCGGTGCAGATACCAGGCACATAAACTTGATATTCTTTCCGCCCCGCTGCTTAATCAGCGTAATTGCGTCAATCGCGCTTCCACCTGTTGCCAGCATGGGATCCACTACAATCAGTTCTCTATTTTCAATTCCCTGGGGAAGCTTGCAATAATATTCTACCGGCTTATGTGTCACCGGATCACGATAGAGGCCGATATGCCCCACCTTTGCTGCCGGAACCAATCGATGCAGACCATTTACCATACCAACTCCTGCCCGCAGAATCGGAACAATGACCAGCGCTTTACCGGCAATCATATGCTGCGTTGTCTCACAGATAGGCGTCTTGATTGTAACTTCCATGAGGGGCAAATCTCTCGTCACCTCATATGCCATAAACATGGCGATTTCATCCAACAGTTCTCTAAAATCCTTGCTGCTCGTTTCCTCTTTCCGCATGAGAGTGAGCTTATGCTGAATCATCGGGTGATCTATTACGTGTAGCTGGCTCATCGTTTTTCCTCCGCCTCTTTTTTATTTATTATATTTTTTTTCGATTTCCGTAATTTTATCAATCCGGCGCTGATGTCTCTGTTCATAAGAGAAATCCGTATTCAGGAACTTATCTACGATCATAATCGCCAGCCCTGCGCCTATAGTTCTTCCCCCCAGAGCTATCATATTGGCATCATTATGTTCTCTGGTCATCTGCGCGCTGTAAACATCGGAAAGCATAGCGCAGCGGATACCCGGCACTTTATTGGCAGAAATGCCGATACCAATTCCCGTGCCGCAGATTACGATACCACGGTCAGCCTCTTTATTCTTTACCGCTTCCGCCACTGTCAGCCCAATATCCGGATAATCTACAGAAGCAGTGCTATAGGTACCATAATCATGGTATGAATATCCTTTTTCCTTGAAATATTCAATAATCTCATTTTTCAATTCTACACCGCCATGATCCGAACCAATTGCTATTTTCATATTCATATTCCAGTCCCTTTCTTCTTTTCTTATCTTTTTATTCGTGGAGATTTTCCAATTCCTCTACCAGTTTATCAATACAGAATTTAATTTCTGCCGCACAGGAGCGGTAAGTCTCCAAATCCTCGCCATATGGATCTTCGATATTATAGTACTCCTCATTTTCCTTCTCGGCACTGTCTTTACAAGCAAAGCTCTTAAGCGGCAGCATTTTATCTGCAGCTTCCGGAAACATTACCTGCATTTGTTCCAGGCCATAGGTATCCATTGTCAGAATCATATCCGCCCAATCAACCAGTTCCTGATCAACCTGTTTGGAACGATGCCGATCAATATTAAATCCCAATTCTTTCATTACCGTCTTTGCATGCGCAGCCGGTTCACTGCCATCAAAGGCAAAAGTTCCTGCAGAATCCGTCTTTATTGTTCCGTCCAATATATCGCTTTCGTCTACTGCACCATCCAGCATTGCCTCCGCCATAGGGCTTCTGCACGTATTACCCGTGCATACCAGCAATATGTTTTTCAATTTCGTCCTCCTTATCGGCATTCACCACGTCAAATCCTGCTGCCCGAATGATTCGGTTAGCTATCGCCAAACCGATTCCCGTATGTTCCACTCCCTCAAAATAAATAGAGTCTATACCTTGTTTATCAGCTTCCCGTAAAGCGGAAAACAGCAAACGCGCGACATCTTCCGGCGTATCACCCAGGCTGCGCACCCTACGCCCGCCATATACGGCAGCGCGATCTGCTGCGCAGAACACACATGGCTTTCTTGCTGATTTTTCCTCTTTATCATACATGGATTTTACAGCATTTGCAATAGCTTCTCCACTACCCTCTACAATACAGACCTTTGCTTTGGGAGAATAGTGTTTATACATCATACCCGGCGAGGGAGCATTTTCGCCCGGTGCCACGCCATGCAATACTGCATGAGAAATTTCCACAATGCCTGCTTCTTTTTCGATCATTTCTGCAGTAATTCCACCCGGGCGCAATATTACCGGAATCTCTCCGGTCACCTGACACACAGTTGATTCCAATCCCACGCGACAGGGCCCGCCATCCAATATCACCGGTACCTTTCCTTCAAAATCATCCAGACATTGCTGAGCCGTTGTCGTACTGGGCAAACCGGATAAATTCGCGCTGGGAGCCACTACAATTTTTCCGCTTCTGCGCAGCATTTCCCGCGCATACAGGTTAGAAGGCATACGCACCGCAATGGTATCCAAGCCACCGGAAACACAGTTAGGCAAAACTCCTTTGCTATGCAATACAATCGTAAAAGGTCCCGGCCAAAATGCACGCATCAGCTTTTCTGCCAACGGCGAAATTTGATCTGCAATTTCTCTTACTTGCGAAAAATCCCAGATATGTGCAATCAGCGGATTGTTGGAAGGGCGCCCTTTCACTTCATAAATTTTTGATACCGCCTGCGCGTTTGCGGCGTCTGCTCCAATTCCATAAACCGTTTCTGTCGGAAAAATCACCAGTTCGCCCCGTGCAAGCGTTTCACTGGCGACTGACATCGCCTGTTCAAACTGCGTTTTCAAATCATAAACCGTCGTATCCATTTTTATGCCTGCATCTCCTTCAGATGTGCTTCCTTACCTGCATAAATCAACGCTTCAATGATTTCATCCATATCGCCATCCAAAAATGCATCCAATCTATAAATCGTGATGCCAACTCTATGGTCCGTTACTCTGCCCTGAGGAAAATTATAGGTGCGAATACGTTCGCTGCGATCTCCACTGCCAATCTGGTTTTTACGGTTTTGTGCATGCTCAGCATCAGCCGCCTTTTTCATCATGTCGTACAGACGGCTGTATAAAACTTTCATTGCCTTTTCTTTATTCTTCAACTGAGATTTTTCATCCTGGCAGGTAACAATCATTCCTGTTGGCAGATGTGTCACCCGCACAGCAGAGTCCGTCGTATTGACCGACTGGCCACCATGCCCGCTTGCATGAAATACATCTATACGCACATCGTTTGGGCCAATCTGCACATCTACTTCCTCCGCTTCCGGCAGTACAGCTACCGTCGCAGCCGAGGTATGAATACGCCCTTGCGTTTCCGTCTCGGGGACACGCTGCACCCGATGCACCCCACTTTCATATTTCAATCGCGAAAAAGCACCTTTTCCGGCAACCGAAAGAATTATTTCCTTAACGCCACCCAATTCCGTATAATTGGAAGAAAGAATTTCCATGGAAAAACCGTGCCGTTCTGCATAACGGGTATACATCCGCAGCAAATCTGCTCCAAATAAAGCCGCTTCTTCTCCTCCGGTTCCCGCACGAATTTCCAAAATGACGTTTTTTTCGTCATTGGGATCTTTAGGAATCAACAGTATCTTTAACTCTTCTTCCATTGCAGATAGCTCTTCTCTGAGTTCTTCCGCTTCCTGCCCGGCCATCAGGCGAAGTTCCCGATCCGGTTCCTGTGCCATCATTTCTTCCAGATCTTCCATTTCCCGGCATTTGCTCAGATACTGTTCGTATTTATGCACCGCCTCTTCCAGTTCGGCATGCTCTTTCATCAGTTTCCGCCACTGTTCCTGATTGGCAATCACTTCCGGCTTGGCAATTTCTTCCGAAAGTGCTTCATATCTTGCTTTCCATGCTTCCAGTTTTTCAAACATTCTGTTTTTACTCCTATCAGCGCAGCCATCGTGCCCAGACAATGCGATCCAGCCCGGCATAATCCTGCCGAATCTCAATTTCAGCAAATCCTTGTTCTGACAGCAACGTGCGCACTGCTTCACCCTGATCGTAACCGATCTCCTGTACCAGATATCCACCTGATCGCAAATATGCGGGAGCCTGCATTGCAATTCTGCGATAAAACATCAGTCCATCAGTACCTCCCCGCAATGCCAGTGCAGGTTCATACTGCCGCACGCTGTATTCCAACCCGGCATAAGCCGCATCGTCAATATACGGAGGGTTTGCTGTTATCATATCATATTTACCCTGTACATTCAAAAAAAGATCGGATTGCACTACCTGCAAAGCTACCTTTTGCCTGTGTGCATTTTCGCGAGCCGTTTCCACCGCGCTCATGCTGATATCTGCAGCATATACACAAGCCTTGCTGAACTTTGCAATTGAAACCGCAATACAACCGGAACCGGTACAGATATCCAATACCCGTTCCAAATGCTCCTGCTTGATTTTTTCAATTGCCTGTTCGCAGAGTAATTCTGTCTCCTGCCGCGGAATCAAAACGCCGGGCCCTACCCGGAAAGGCAGCCCCATAAAATACCGCTCACCCAAAATATAGGCAAGCGGCTCTCCCTTTTCCCGGCGTTGCAGAATTTTCTGCAGTTTCTGCTCGTGTTCGACGCTCAGTAATTCATTCCCCTGCAGATACAGCTCACTCAAAGGAACTTCCAGCAAAAAGGTCAGCGCATAACGCGCTTCTGCCACAGCCTCCCGCTCCTCTAAGCCTATTTTTCTCAGACCACAGGACAATTCATGCAGCATTTCAAGCCTGCTCTTCATTATCCTGCCTTTCCTCCGGCTCTTCTGCCTGTTGCGCCTGCATTATGTTTTCGGCCGCAAAAGCCTGCCGCATCTGTTCTATTTCTTCCGGGCTTTTTTCCCCTAACGCCGCTTCAAAAGCAACAATTGCCACTTGAATCATCTCTTCATCCGGCTCAGCCGTTGTCAGCCGCTGCAATTGCATGCCCGGCCAGCGCAGAGCACGCACCAGAATATGATTCCCTTTTGCCAGCAATTTAAGCACTTCGTAGGAGACTCCCGCAATCACCGGAAGCAACAATAACTTAATGGCCATGCGCAGCAACATGCTGTTTCCCCAGGGGAAACAGGAATAAATTACCGTCGACAACACCATTACCAGCAACAAATAGCTGGTTCCGCAGCGAGGATGCAGCCGTTTTTGCGGCTTCACGTTCTCCACTGTCAACGGCAAATCATTTTCATAGCAGAAAATTGTCTTATGCTCTGCCCCATGATAGCGGAACACCGTCTTGATATCCGGCAGAAGTGAAACGACCAACATGTATCCCAAAAAAATCAGGATACGGATGCCTCCATCAATCAAATTAATTAAAAAACTGCTTTTTATGCTTCCCTTAATCAGATTGGTAATCAAGGTAGGCAAGACAAAAAACAATCCTACTGCCATCACCAAAGCTATCACTACTGCGAAAAACATCATAATGTCTTCCGCCGACTTTCCCGTTTTCTTGGCAATTGCTTTTTCCATTTTGGATGGTTCGTATTCTTCCTCATCCAAACCGACCATTTTTGCCGATTCGGTCAGCACCGATACGCCATTTACCATCATCTCAATAAAGGAAAATACTCCACGAATAATCGGGATTTTATAAAATATCGAGGTATGTTCCTTATTTTTCCATATTTTAAGATCAATTTCGCCGGATGGTTTGCGGACTGCCAGTGCGCTTTTCTCTACAGAGCGCATCATGATGCCGTCCATCACACCCTGCCCGCCAATTGTACATTTTTTCATTTTTAATTTCTCCATACCTATTTTTTGTATAAAAAAACAGACCGACAGGCGGTCTATTTTTTTACACATTAATCTATTCCGTATCTCTTCTTGAAACGGTCTACACGCCCACCTGTATCAACGAGCTTCTGTTTACCCGTGAAGAACGGATGGCACTTGGAGCATACGTCTACCTTCATCTCTTTTTTCACGGAGCCGGTTACAAAGGTTTCTCCACACGCGCACTTCACGACGCATTCTCCGTACTGAGGATGTATATCAGGCTTCATAAGTATTCACCTCTTCCTTTTAAAGTAAGCATAAAATAGTATACCATATTTCCACCATATTGCAAGTGATTTTTATGAAAAATCGTTCAATATCTGGAATTATTCATTTTATATCCCTGTTTTTCCCAGGCACGTTGCCAATCCTGCAGACGTTGCAGAAATTCTTCATTGCTTTTCGTATGCGCCAGCATAGAAATCATCTGTTCCGTACCATCAGCTGCATCGCCCATAGAAAGTACACGCCGCATTGTCCACATTCCTTCCAACTCTTCTGCACTGAGCAGCATTTCTTCCCGCCGTGTGCCCGATTTTGCCAGATCCAACGCCGGAAAAATCCTTTTTTCAGAGAGCTTACGATCCAGATGCAATTCCATATTGCCGGTTCCTTTAAACTCTTCAAAAATAATATCGTCCATCCGGCTGCCCGTCTCTACCAAAGCAGTGGCAATGATCGTCAGGCTACCACCACCCTCAATATTGCGGGCGGCACCAAAAAAGCGTTTGGGTTTATATAACGCACTGGGATCCAACCCTCCTGAAAGTGTACGCCCGGAGGGTGGCACAGTCAGGTTATACGCGCGCACCAATCGCGTAATACTATCCAGCAAGATTACCACATTTTTTCCGTGCTCGACCAACCGCTTGGCTCGCTCAATTACCATTTCGGAAACGCGCGTATGATTTTCCGGGCGTTCATCAAATGTAGAATAAATGACATCCCCCCGAATTGAGCGCTGCATATCCGTCACTTCTTCCGGGCGTTCGTCAATCAGCAGCACCAACATTTCCGTATCCGGATAGTTTTCCGTAATCCGATTGGCAATTTTTTTAAGGATCGTTGTTTTACCCGCTTTGGGTGGCGCTACAATCAAGCCTCTTTGCCCCATTCCAATCGGGGCCACCAAATCAATCAAACGAATTGAAAGATCCGTATCTCTCTGGGCATATTCCAAGGTATACCGCTTTTCCGGGAAAATCGGTGTCAAATCCTCAAAATTCGGCCTGTTGAAGCACTCTCTTACAGGGCACCCGTTAATTGTATCCACATACAACATAGCCAGCAACCGATCTGCTTCTTTGGGCGGGCGCGTTTTTCCGCAAATCTTATCTCCCGGACGCAATCCCAGCTTGCGAATCTGCATCATGGAAACATAAACATCTTTACTGCCCGGCAAGTAATTTTCATTCCGCAAAAAACCGTATCCCTCCGGGTGGATTTCCAATATGCCTTCTGCATCCGGGCCTCCCTGCCCTTTGACCGATTCGCTGTTTTTTTCGCCTTTCTTTTTTTTCTGGCGATGCCCTTCCTGAGGAGAAGTCTGCGTTTCTTCCTCTTCCTGCGGCAGCGGTGCGTTTTCTGCCGGTGCTTCAGAATCCGGCACTTCAGAATCTGGCACAGATGCTTCGTTATGCAGCGATACCAGTTTGCGAATCAATTGTTCTTTTCGATAAGTAGTCACAGACTTGACCCCGGCCAATCTCGCAATTTCTCGCAGATCTGCCAGTGTTTTTTGGGAAAGACTCTCCAAATCCATATTCATCTCCATATTCAGACGAATGCACATAAAATGCCATCCATCATTGGTTCGAATTTATTTTTTATTTTTATCGGGAAAATTAGGAATCAAAAAAAATGGAAAATAAGATATGTTTATTATGAAAGCTTCCTCCGCACTTGTCAAGGGATTCGCCCTGTTTCGTGTTTTCTTGTCGTTTTTCCTGTTCAAGTAAAAGCCGGGCATAAAATGCCCGGCTTTTACATTTTTTATTCGTCGTTTAGATTTCTGCCGACATACTGTTATCCATTACAATTACTCTTGTGCGTTTCTTCTTGTCGGCAGCTGTATATTCAAATTGATTTTTGCCCAACGCAGAGCGATCAAAATATCCTTTAATGGCTTCATCAAAATGATACAACCGCGCAATATCCACATGCAGTCCCGGTGTTTTGTAATGCATCGGCAAAATGATATTGGGCTCTATAGATTTACATATTTCAAAAGCCTGTTGCGCATCAATGGTATAATTGCCGCCTACGGGAATCATCAATATATCTGTCCCCATCAGCTGATTATACAAAGCTTCATCCGGCATATGCCCCAAATCGCCCAGATGCGTGATCGTCAGGCCTTCCGCCGTTACTTTAAAAATAATATTCTTTCCGCGTTTTGCTCCAAAAGCATCATCATGATAGCTTGGAATTCCTTTAATCTTTATGCCGTCCAATTCAAAGCTGCCCTCCGCATCAAAAATGCGGAAATCTCCTGTGAGGCATTCCACCGCATTATGGTCGTAATGACTATGGCTGACGAATACCATATCTGCCGAAATTTCCGGCATCTGATAGCCAATATCCCCAAAAGGATCGAATACCAGCGTTTTCCCACTCTCCAATGTTATTTTAAAGCACGCATGTGCAATCCATTGAATAATCATGTTTTCCTCCTGTCTCAACCGCTCTCTCACTGCTGTTGGCTATATACCAATTGCAATCGATTGACCGCTTGTGTATCTGCTATATTAGTAACATATTCCAGTTCAATATTCCCTTGGTTTTCCGTTTCCTGAATATGGATCAAGGTAGGATAAACCTGTACCGCCACCATTCCCATCGGTGTCGCATAAAAACTGGAATAAATCTGTTTCTCTTTCAGCACTACAATTGCTGCATCTTGCGAGTTATTTTCCTGCTTTTTCAGCACAACCGTTCCCTGCGCCAACGTAATTTCCGTAAAATCTTCTCCGCCCGACGCGCCCATATATGAAAGAATTTTATTCCCATCCCGCACTTTTAAACTTCCCGTGGTGAGAAATTCCGTCTCTTCCATCTGTCCGTTTTGTGTAAGGCTTCCCTTCACATTCACTACTATATTATCCATTTTATCCTTTTATAACCGTTTCTTTGTTCCTATTATATTATACTACCTTTTTTGCTTTGACAAGAGGCTGTCTGCAGATATTTGATTTTTTTTGATATTCTCTTCCATTTTGAAATTTTCTTATCCGTTTTATGCAAAAATACCTTCCAACCAAGTCAATAACAGCGAGGTATACTCCACTGCTTCTCCTGCCTGTCCCTCTGTCTGAACCAGGCATAAGGGCGGAAACATGACACACCACCAGTTCTCTCCGCCGCCATCTCCCAATACAATGCGCACCGCATCATATTCTCCTGCAGGATAGCATATTGCGCCATAATATTTATCCGGGAAAGTGCTCTTCCCAACCTGCACCTGCGCGCGATATGCCTTTCCATGCGCTTCCAGAACTTCATTAGCAAGATTTTCCAGAGATTCCGCATTTGCAGAAATTATTTGTTGTGCCTGTAGTTTATCTTTACAGTTTTTCAGCAGATCATTTTTTTCCTGCAGAATATAATCTCTTATTTCCAACTTAAGTTGTTGATCCTCCCGTGCATTGCTGTTAGCGATAATATGCAACCGTAAAGGATTCAGCCCGTTGGCAGCAAACAGCAATGCCGCCAGCAAAATAAATACCGTAAAAAGAATTTTTCTCATGATAACCGTACAGATGCCTTTCTGGTATATTTTCCCATAGTATTGCCTACTTATTTTGCATCTATACCATTTTTTACCTGCAGAAGTTTTTACAGCAGAAAGCACTGCGATTTCCAACATCTTTTGGATTGAAGCACCACGCATAGGAAAGGGCCGCACAAATGTTGTGCGGCCCTTTCCTATGCGTGAAATAAATGTTCTTCTGTTCATGCTTACTGTTTGAAAGTCAATTTATATACTTCATTGAAGCGAACGGGATGATATGATTCTTTTGCCTTGCGCAATCCTTCATGCCCCATATCTTCCTCCCGGTTGACATAAGTTGTTTCGCTCCAGGCGTTTTCCAAAAACGCTTGGTTGATGGCGGTATAAGCGCCTTTATACTGAATATCCGCCTTTTCAATGATAATGTGTGCCGTATCGGGAGCAATCAATTCTCCAATGGAAAATGCACAGATTTTTCCTTCCACTTTCAATGCCCCTGCCCGCAGTTTTAATGCATCAAAATTTGCAATCAACGTATTGATTACCTGCTCTTCATCAAAGAATCTGGTATTTACATCGGTGTGCTGCGCAAACCATTCATCCATCATCGGCCTACACTGGTCAAAATTGCTGCCGTCAATCGGCAAATATTCATACTGATAAGTGGAAACAAATTTGGAAAGATGATTTCTTTTCGCATGATATTTTTTACCGGGCAGTTGAATCAGATCCTGCGTATGATAGACATAGTCAAAATCTCCGCGCGAGGCTTCCAGCAGAAACATTTCCGGGCATTCCGACTCTATCTGCGGCAAGACCTGCGAGGGAACATAGAAGCGCGTAATACCAAATTCCTCTTTCATTTCCATAAACGCATGGCGAAGTCTGCCTTCCTCTGCATTCAGCGGAAAAAAACCATAAGCATCTTCCGGATCCCCCGGCGGCAATGCTGCCAAACAAAAAGCGCCGTCGATTTCCGCATATTTCAAATGGGAACATTCTCTGGCCATAAAGATATTACTAAATCTGTAAAAGGAAGTGGGGATTTCCCCCAGCATTCGATCGTAGCGTTCTTTCAAATCCAAAGTGATTTCTTTCAACGCAATCATATAAATATTTTTTCTCCTTAAATATAATTTCCAGTCTGTCCTTCAAGTTAATTATATCATATTTGAATTAACTCCAATCAGAAAAAAATTATTTTTTAAAAACTTCTGTTTTTATGCAGGAAAATGCTTTTCTACAGCGAATATATTAAACATAAAAGCAAGATACATAATACTATCATAGGTTCTATGTAAATTTTATCGAAAGAGGTGATTCCGATGCATAAAGATTATTCTATGGAAGACGAAAGCATATCATTTCAGGGGTTATCTGTTGGCATGGGCACCTTTGAGCATACCTGCCTGTAAGAAAATCTCTCTCATGGCATTTGTAGCTTTAAAATGCAGCTTTTACAATGTCATGCAAGGTGCAGAACATTAAAAATGTGCACAGGTCTTTACAAGGCGGAGAGATTGTTCACAGTATAACTCCTGCTGTATGATGAGTATTCATTTTCCCTATTTCATTCAGCGATAAGTATTGATTTCACAGGCGCAATTCTTCAAAAGAAATTAGCGCAAACAATCCGTTTTGGAGTTTTATACTGCATAAAGCGCTGATTCATAACCAGACACAAAGTATATTCAGCTCTCATATCCTATTTCAGTGGATCGTACTCGGCCGGCTTAGCAATAAGCCGGCTTTTTTTATTCAGAGAGCGCTCTCAGTATCTTTATCTCCGGCAGATCCAGATTAGCCCGACAAATCATCATTCTTCCCGGTTCTGTAATTGCTTCCTGCTGCAATTCCCGCGCAATATTTTCTCCCATTTGCATTGGATTTTCCAAAAGTGCGCCATATATCAATGCCATACGGATTGCCTGCTCTATTTCCTGGGAATATTCCAGTGAAAAAATACATATTTGATGTTGCCGCCCTGCTTCTATTGCGCCTTGTCGCAAATATAAAGCTGCCTGTGCATCAGCTGCTACCACTGCCAGCTCTCCTGGATGTCCCTCCAACCATTTGGTTGCTTGTTCCCCGGAAACTATTTTGTCCTGCAACGCAACAGATTCTCCGCCCTGTGCAAAATTTTCCTGAATTTCCGCATATAGTGCATACTGCCAATCCGCTGCCTCATTAGCACCTAAAAAATATATCTGCGGAACCTCCGCTCCACGCTCCTGCAAATCGCTCAACAGTTGCTGCCTGATTTCTTTTCCCAAAGCTACTATACTTGATTCCGATTCTTCCAGCAATAGTAGCTCCGCCGATGCAAAACAACTTGCCTCCTCCTCATAAGTCACTACCATATCCGTTTCTTCCGAAAGCTGCTCCGGGCTTTCCAGCAATTGCAGCTGTACCGCATCCTGCTGCTTTAAATATGCATGTGCACCATCTAAAAACGCCTGTACAAAATCGTCGTTCTTTTGCCCCAGATAAACACTCACCATCTGGCTTTGCACTTTTTCCGGCGCAATACTGGGCACTTCCCGCATGCAGCCGCTCAATAAAGCAACTATCATCGCCCCTATTGCTGCCAGCCACCTTCTTATATGATCCATGGCATTCCCTTCCTATGCTCGCACGCCAATCAACTTGGTGTTTGCTTCTTTTACAAAACCCACATTTCGCTTACTTTCTATATAAATTCCATGTTCACTAAAACGGCAGGCCAATTCCAGGACGTAGCAAGTCTCATAGAAAGCTAATGTTAAATGATATACCTCCCCTTTCCAGGCACCTGCGCAGGCCACCTTGGGAAACAGCATTTGCGTATGTGTATCGCTGTATATCGTCTCATGGGCGGCAATATGACCATACTCCCAATAGTCATATCCGATCTTTACTTCTGTCGTGTCTCCTTCGATTTCCAAATTCAGTTGATCCTGTGCACCAAATTGAAATTTCATTGCTGTAATTCCAAACGGATTTGGCGCCAGCACATATCGCATGCCAGTATATCGCTGCGCCTGCGGCATATCCCAGGAGCTGAGGCCTTCCGGCAAATACATCTGTTCCAATTCCAGGCTTACAGATTCTCCCGGCTCTGCAGGGCCTTGCAGCGCATTTTTCAAATCTCCCATGATCACATCCAAAGCCTTCATGTAAGTCCTGCTGGCTCCCAGCATCACAAATACTGCCTCCAGGCGAGGAAAAACGATATACATCTGGCCAAACGCCCCAATGCCTCCGTAATCTTCCTCTTCTCCCAAAAGCCATACCTGATATCCAAACCGTTTTTCCCATTTAGCAGAGCGATTGCCTATTAAAATCTGGCAGCTGCGCATTTCACGGACAAATGCAGGATCCAATAGCTGTTTGCCTTCCCAGGCTCCTTCCTGCAACATAAATTGTCCGAATTTTGCCAGATCTTCACTGCACAGGCTCATGCCCCAGCCTCCCACATTCCGCCCCTGGCTGCATTGCTGCCATTGCACGCGAGTAATACCCAGTGGTTTCAGCAAGCGTGGCTGTAAAAATTCCAGCAGCGTCTGTCCCGTAATTTTCTGTATAACTGCCGAAATCATATAAGTGCAGGCACTGGAATAAATAAACCTGTTTCCCGGCTGCTCTGCTACATATGTGTGCAGGAAATCTTTTGCCCAATCAATTTCATCTGAGAATTTAAAATTTGCATAAGAATATGGAAAATCATTGACCACCTCTCCTGCATGATGCCGCTTAAAATCATCCGGAGCCGCTTCAAACCCCGCCGCCATCATCAGCAGATGCTTCAGGCGCAGTTGACGCATATTTTCACAGGGTAACGACGGCAAATATTCGGGAAAATAATCGCATAGAAAATCTTCCAAAGTCAACAGCCCTTCCTGTTGAGCAAAGCCTGCTGCAACTGCCGTAAAACTTTTGCTGACTGAAAAAAGACTATGCAAATCCCCTTCCCGATAAGGCGCCCGATAACTTTCTCCCACTACCTTTCCATGGCGCAGCACCATCAAGGCCTGCGCACCATAACGCGGATGTGCCAATTTTTCAAGTGCCTGCCGTAGTCGCTGCGCATCAACCCCTTCCTGCTCGGGAGCGCATCGTTCAAAATATCTCATAAGCAAATCCTTCTTGTTTTTTATCAAAATATTCCTTTCCCATAGCTTCTATAGTAAAAGAAGCCCTGTAAAAAATCAAGAAATTGCCATTTTACTTTTTCCTGTTTTTATGGTATCCTTCTAAAATAATTTCACAGAAAGTATAGGAACACTATGGATATTCAAGCATTTTTGGAATATTTTCGCCGTACCGATGCCTTGAGCCGCGAAATGGGCATCTCAGTGCGCAGTTTATCGGCCGAAGGCGCAGAAGCCGAAATGGAAATCAGTGACAATGAGAAAAACTATATGGGTATGCTCCACGGAGGTGCTTTCTTTACGATTGCCGATGTAGTTGCCGGTCTTTGCGTCTCTTATTACGGGGAACAATGCGTCACACTCAGTTCCAACCTGAACTATCTGAAAGCAGCTGCTGCCGGCAAAATCATTGCCCGCTCTTCCCTGTCTCGCCGCGGCCGTAAAATCTGCGTCTGCGAAATCCGCATTATTTCCGAAGAAGGAACACTTCTGTGCACGGGCACTTTTACCATGTATATGACCGGTGTACCCATAAAATTTTAAACGAAACGCTCAAATGTAAACTTTTTTGGGCAGCATATACAATTTTACCTCTTTAGCGTATAATGAGGTTGTCGTATGTAAATATCACAGGAAATGAAAGAGAGTATGAAAGAAAAATTATCATCCATGTATAAAGCCGCAAGCAGTTTCTGTTCTGCCGGCTTTGCAAAATTCAAAGGTCTTTTTTCAAAAAAGAAAACCGGAGATTATGCAAAAGCATCGAAGGTAAAAGTATCCGATGGAGTAGGAGTCAGACGCACCCTTACAAAAAAGGCGCCAAACCGGCGCCGCCTGACAGAGTGGGCGCCGATTCGGGCAGTCATTTCTCTGTTTGACGGCCTGTCGGATTATTATCGGAGTTTAGGAAAGCATCGCCTGCTCTATGCATTGACAGCCTGTCTTTTACTGGTTATGACTCCTTTCTCCGTCGCTTTTTGCATTCCCTTTAATTCTGCTTCTGCGGGAACGGATCAATCTTTGCATATCAATAGCGCCGGAGTTCTCTCTGCCGCAGAGGTCGAAGCCTCCGAACCGGCCAAAATTTATTCAGCTGAGCCTGGATTTGTCAATGACGTGGTCATTCAGATGCAGGAAAGACTGATGGATCTGGCCTATATGGGCGAAGATGAACCTTCCAACTATTATGGCGATGAAACCGAGGAGGCCATTAAACGTTTTCAGCGTACGCATGGTCTAGAAATGACTGGCGTTGCCGATTACATTACCTTTGACTTGCTTTTTTCGGAAGATGCCAAACCTTATGCCGTCTCCGAAGGCGCAGAAGGTGACGATGTTGCAGAACTGCAGCTGCGTTTAGTGGAATTGGGATATTTAGGAGAAGCCAACGGTATTTTTGACAGCACCACTACAGCCGCCGTCAAAAAATTCCAGCAGCGCAATGCCCTCACTTCCGATGGCACCATCGGTCAGAAAACAAGAGAAGCCCTCTATTCGGAAGACGTCAATGCTTATGCATTCTATCTTGGAGAACAGAGCGATGAAATTCTTTCTTTGCAGCAACGTTTGCATACGCTCGGTTATCTTACCACCACGCCTGATGGAAAATATGGTCAGGATACAGTGGCCGCCGTCAAGCGTTTTCAGGAGCGCAACGGTCTGATTTCCGACGGTTATCTCGGCACAGCTACCAAAGAGTTGCTGCTATCGGATAGCGCTCAGGCCAACAGCATTGGCTTGGGAGATAGCGGTGATGATGTCACCCGCATTCAGGAGCGTCTGGTTGCATTGGGATATATGCGCAGTTCTACCGGTTATTTTGGAGAAAGTACGGTTGCTGCTTTAAAATCTTTCCAACAGCGCAATGGACTCACGGCAGATGGAAAGTTCGGTGCTTCCACCAATCATAAGTTGTTCTCCGATTCTGCTGTCAAAGCTCCGGTCAGCAGTTCCGGCAGTTCCAGCAGTTCCGGCAATAAAAAGCCCAGCAGCGGCAATAGCGGAAGCAGCAGTGGAGGAAGCAGCAGCAGTGGCGGTGGTGATTATCATTACAGCGGTTCCGGCAGCGTTTCTGCATTGATTGCTGCAGCAGAATCCCGTTTGGGATGCAAATATGTGCTGGGTGCCAAAGGGCCTAATCAATTCGACTGTTCCGGCCTTGTCTACTGGTGCCTCAACAACGCCGGCGTCAAGCAGGGTTATTTGACTTCTTCTGGTTGGCGCAGCGTTACCAAATATCAACGCATCAATAAGCGCAGTGAGGTAAAAGCAGGAGATATTTTGGTCTTTAACGGACATGTTGGCATTGCAGTCAGCAACAGTATGATGATCGATGCTTCTACCAGTAAAGGTAAAGTTGTAAAACGCACTTCCTATGGTTCCTATTGGGATTCCCGTTGGATTTGTGCTTATCGCATCTTCTAATATTCTTAAAAAGGCAGATTGGTTTATCCACTGCCTTTTTGTTTATTATTAATTTGAAAAAGATCTCTTAAGATCGGGAGGTATCGATTATGTTAGATAAAAGTGTCCCTTTTTTGAACATTCTGATGTGCCGTCCACCGGAGGCTGAACTCCCTCTCTTTGAATTGCCCGAAGGCTATGCCTTTTCCATGTTTCAGCCGGGCGATGAAAAGGAATGGGCGGAAATCGAAGCCTCCGTGCTGGAATTTCCTCGCGGGGTTGATGCACTGGTACATTTTGAAAAGCGTTTTCTGTATGCGCCCCATGAACTGGAGCGCCGTTGCCTGTTTATCGAGGATCCGCAGGGCAAAAAAATCGCTACCGCCACCATTTGGTGGGAATATTCTGGAAAACGGCGTGATCCATGGGTTTCTTACGTCGCCGTTATGCCTCAATACCAGGGGTTGGGCCTCAGCAAAGCATTGATGAGCAGATTATTGCAGCTCTCGGAAGAAATCGAGGGAAAACGCAAAATTTATTTGCATACACAAACCTGGAGCCATCGTGCGGTCAAACTTTACGAAAAATTCGGTTTTTATATCACCAAAGAACCCAATCTGTTTAAATATGCCAACGATCAGTATGAGCAGGCCACTGCACTTTTAGAGGAAATCTACAGCAAATATCCCCGGCGTTGAATTAAAATTTTCTTGTTGCTTTTGTTTTTCTCTGTTATAATAAATACGATAAACAGATTTCAAAAGGCTAAGCCTTTTGCTTTATATTTATTTTTTGAAAGGATAAAGAGGTAAATCGTATGTTAGTATCCATGAAAGAAATCCTCGACCGCGCCAGCAAGGAAAACTATGGTGTGGCCGCCCCCAACGTGTGCAGTGAGCTGGACGCCAGAGCAGTTATCGAAATTGCAGAAGAACTGCGTGCTCCCATCATTCTCGATGTTGCCCATGGCGCAACACCTGATATCAAATTCTTGGGCAGCTATCTGACCATTTTGGCTGACAAAGCCAATGTTCCCGTTGCCATTAACCTGGACCATGGCGCTACCTATGAAGACGCCATCGATGCAATTGCTGCCGGCTTCACTTCCATCATGGTCGACCGTTCCAGCCTTTCCTATGAGGAAAACGTTGCTCAGGTAAAAGAACTGGTTAAAGTTGCTCATGCGACCGGCGTCAGCGTAGAAGCTGAATTAGGTCACGTAGGCCAGGGAGATAATTACGCAGTAGACGGCAAACAGGCTTTGACCGATCCTGCTGAAGCTAAAAAATATATTGAAGAGACCGGTATCGATATGCTGGCAGTCGCAGTCGGCACAGCTCACGGCGAATATGTCGGTACGCCTCATATTGATTTCGATCGTTTGGCTGCAATCAAAGAGGCTGTCGGCCAGGATTTCCCGCTGGTATTGCACGGCGGTTCCGGTTCCGGCGATGAAAATCTGGCAAAAGCTTGCACAATGGGTATCAATAAAGTTAATATTTATACCGACCTGGCTAAAGCTGCAGTCAAGAAAGTAAAAGAAATGCCCAAGCCTGGCATGATTTGGCCTGCCATCATTTCCGGTATCAAAGAGCAGATCGGCTATTATATCGAGCTCTTTGGTGGCAAGGGAAAAGCTTGGCTGCCCGCAGATAAAGGCGTTTCCGGCAAGGTAATCGACTTAATCGAAAAATAAGTAATTTTATTACTTAAGAGGAAGCAAAAATGCTTCCTCTTTTTTTGTAAACTTTTGCCCCTTCTTTTTGTATATTCAGAAAACGCCTTGTAAATTTTTCGTGTATGAATTAAAATGTATTTGGTGGTATTTGCGATTTTTTTGCAAACCACGAGATTTGATTTTAGGGAGGTTTTCATGAACTGGGCAATTGTTTCACTGATTGTTTCTGCCCTTGCGCTGGGAGTAGCTGCCTACTTTTATATTTGGGTCAGCAAGCTGCTGACTGCCGAGGGGAAACTGGGCGGAATCGGAAAACTGATCCGCCAAGGTTCTTTTACATTCCTCAAACGCGAATATAAAATTCTTTCTATATTTGTAGGAATTGTAAGCTTGATTATTATTTTGGTCTATCCCTCTCCCTTCTGGAATGGCAACATTCTTGAAAACTTAAAAATGGCAGTCGCCTATATTCTGGGCTCTGTCTTTTCCGGTTTTGCAGGTGCTGTCGGTATCAGCATCGCTACCATTGCCAACGTAAAAGCAGCCACCGCTGCTAAAGAAGGGCTTGCTCCTTCCTTTATGGCCGGCTTCCGTGGCGGTGCCGTCATGGGTATGGCGGTGGTCAGCACTTCGTTGGCTGGACCTGCATTGCTGTATCTCATTACAGGCAACTCCGAAATTGTTCTGGCCTTCAGCTTTGGCGCAAGTTCCCTTGCTCTGTTTGCTAAAGCCGGCGGCGGCATTTTCACCAAAACAGCTGATATTGCAGCTGACTTAACAGGTAAAGTTGAGCTCGGTATCGCTGAGGACGATCCCAGAAACCCGGCTGTTATTGCCGATAACGTGGGAGATAACGTCGGTGACGTTGCCGGTATGGGTGCCGACCTTTTCGACTCCAACGTAGCTTCCATCGCAGCCGCTATGGTCATCGCCGCTGCTTTGGGGCAGGTTCAACTGCTTTTCTGCTTTGGAGCCTTAGGCCTTCTTTCTTCTATTATCGGTGTCCTGGTCGCTCGTGTCGGTAAGCAGGGAGATCCCGGTAAGGCGCTGAATGGAGGTACTTATCTGACCTGCGGAATTTTTGCGGTACTCACACTGGCCGCTTGCTTAATCTGGAATTACGAATTGCGCCTGTGGGGTGCTGCCGTCATCGGAATGTTAGCCGGCGTTGCCATCGGCATTACCAGTGACTTCTTTACCGGCGATGACAAAATGCCGGTGGAAAAAGTTGCTGCCGCCTGCCAGAGCGGACCTGCCTTTACCATTCTTTCCGGTTTCTCGTATGGCCTTTTGAGCTCTTTCCCCTCTCTTGCCGGAATCGGCATTGCTGCGCTCGCTTCTTATAAGCTGTGCGAACCATTGGGAGCAGATTATGCACTGCTTGGCATTTCTGTAGCAGCTATTGGTATGCTCTCCATTGTAGGCATGATCATTTCCAACGATGCGTACGGCCCGATCGTCGATAATGCCCGGGGCGTTGCCGAAATGGGAGATCTGGGCGAAGAAGTTATTGAAATTACTGATAAACTGGATGCCGCGGGCAATACTTCCAAAGCTATCACCAAAGGTTTCGCCGTTGGTGCAGCAGGACTTACCGTTATTGCATTGCTCTCTGCCTTTGCTGAGATCATTTCTAATGCAGGTGTTGCGTTCAAAGGATTCGACCTGATGGATCCCTTAGTATTCTTTGGTATGCTAATTGGTGCAGCTGTTCCCGCCGTTTTCTCCGCTATGCTGATGATGGGCGTCAACCGCAACTCGCAAAAAATGGTAGAAGAAATCCATCGTCAATTCAATACCATCGAAGGCCTGAAGGAAGGCCGCGAAGGAGTACAGCCGGAATATGACAAGTGCATTGACATCGCTACGATCGGCGCTTTGAAAGAATTGATTCCTGCCGGTCTGGTTGCAATTCTCACTACTTTGGCAGTTGGCTTTATCGGCGGCGTCAACGCTGTCGGTGGTTATCTGGCCGGTAATATCATTTCCGGTTTGTTGCTGGCAGTATTGATGGATAATGCCGGTGGTCTATGGGATAACGCCAAAAAATATATTGAATCCGGCCACTTTGGCGGCAAGGGTTCCGATGCACATAAGGCAGCTGTAATTGGCGATACGGTAGGTGATCCTTTCAAGGATACCGCTGGCCCCTCGATCAATACACAGATTACGGTTGTCTCCCTGGTCGCTTCTCTGGCAGCAACTCTATTCATGAGTTGTTCCCTCTTCTAATCGTATTCTTATTTCACAAATCCTCCGCATTTTTATGCGGAGGATTTAGAAAAATTATCAAAGGAAATTTGTAACATGGAAAATTTTTTGAGCAACATGGGCGCATTATTTGAAAATGTGACCAACATCACATGGCAGATGGTCGTCATGTGGATTATCGGTGCAATCCTGATTTATCTGGCCATCAAAAAAGAAATGGAGCCTTCTCTGCTGCTGCCGATGGGCTTTGGCGTAATCCTCGTCAATCTCCCCCTTTCCGGTGCAATTACGCAGGGAACCGAAGAAGGAGCTTTAAGCGTCTTATTCAACGCCGGTATTGCCAACGAGTTATTTCCGTTGCTGCTTTTTATCGGTATCGGTGCAATGATTGACTTCGGACCGCTTCTTTCCAATCCTAAAATGCTGTTATTTGGTGCAGCAGCGCAATTTGGTATTTTCTTTGCTATGAGCATGGCCAGCTTATTGGGTTTTGAGCTGAAGGATGCGGCCTCTATCGGCATCATCGGCGCAGCAGATGGTCCTACTTCCATCTTTGTTGCTAACTTTTTCCATTCCAATTATTCAGCTGCTATTACCGTCGCTGCCTATTCCTATATGGCATTGGTTCCTATGATTCAGCCGCCGGTAATTAAGATGATTACTACAAAAAAGGAACGCATGATTCGCATGAAATACGAACCCAAGGATATTTCTCCGGCAGTTCGCATTCTCTTCCCCATTTTAGTTACCATGATAGCCGGTTTGGTAGCTCCCAAATCTGTTTCTCTGATTGGCTTCCTGATGTTTGGCAACTTAATCCGTGAATGTGGTGTATTGCGTTCTCTTTCCGAAACAGCCCAAAATGTACTGGCTAACTTGATTACTATTTTCCTGGGAATTACAGTAGCCGTCAATATGAACGCCGAAACATTCCTGCGCTGGGAAACGATTCTGATCTTCCTGCTTGGTCTGATTGCCTTTGTATTTGATACTATTGGCGGCGTACTCTTCGCTAAACTCATCAACTTGTTCAGCAAGAATAAGATCAACCCCATGATCGGTGCAGCCGGTATTTCTGCATTCCCCATGGCTTCTCGTATCGTACATAAGATGGGTCGGGATGAAGATCCCAATAACTTCCTGCTTATGCATGCAGCAGGAGCGAATGTTGCCGGACAGGTCGGTTCTGTCATCGCCGGTGGCCTGGTTATGACTCTGGTCAGCGCAGCACTCGGAATGTAATTTAGGAGGTAGTCGGACATGTTTTTTGATATTCCCGCATTTTTAGAATCTCTAAACTATATGCTCAGCGGCATGGTTGGCATATTTGTCGTTATGCTGGTTATCTATGCTCTCATTATATTGCTTGGGAAGACATTTTCTCCCAAGAAAAAGAAAGATTGAGCTATCAAAAAAGCCTCTGCTTGAAGCAGAGGCTTTTTTGATTTTTGATTTTCTTAAGAGAACTTTCCACTTTCTATTCACTTAATTTCCTGTTCTCTGTTTTTTCTTTGCCTGGTAACTGTGCCAGAATAATTGCTCCAAACATCAGCAAACAGCCAATCGTTTCCCTTAAAGTAGGTATCTGCCCCAAAAGCACAATACCCGCCAGCACCGCAAATACCGATTCCAGGCTCATCAGCAGCGAGGCAACTGTCGGTTTCGTATATTTTTGCCCCAATACCTGCAGCGTATATCCAATTCCGCTGGAAAAAACGCCGCCGTACACGATAGGCAGCCATGCATTCAAAATTCCCTGCATATTCGGTTCTTCCGTCAGCAGCATGGGAATCATGGAAAACAGCCCGGCCACAAAAAACTGCAGGCAGGAAAGTTTCAAACCATCTACCCGCGCCGCATAATAATCCACTACCATAATATGCACTGAAAACCCCAATGCGCATAAAGCTACAAAAGCATCTCCTTTAGAAAGAGAAAAGCTATCCTGCACGCACAAAAGATACAGGCCCACTACTGCAATGACAATACATCCCCAAATCTTAAACGGCACTTTCTTATGAAACAACAGGCCCAACACCGGCACAATCAAAATATACAACGCTGTAATAAATCCCGCTTTGCCAACCGTTGTATGCTGAACTCCGATTTGCTGCAGGCAGCCGGCCACTCCTAATACCGTGCCGCAAACAAGCCCTCCAATCCATAACTGCTTTTTTTCTACCTTAGTCATGGGAGCTTCTCCATCCCGTTTCTTTTTGCGGTTGTGCAAAAGAATTACAGGCAACAACGCCAATGCGCCCAATAAATTGCGTACTGCCTGAAATGTAAAAGGACCTACATAGTCCATCCCCACACTCTGCGCAACAAAAGCACTGCCCCAAATCGCCGCAGTAATCAGCAGCAATAGATTACCACGCATCTCTTTCGTTTTCATAATTTTCCTCTTTCTCGAACTACCGTTTGTTTCTCCACCCAATCTTTGCGCAACAGCACTCTATCTATTTACCACTTTGCCTGTTTTATCAAACACAACCATGGCGCCGCAACGCCTTGCCGGACGCGGTCAAATCTGCTATCATGAAATTACATCTTCTAATAAAGGGAACTTCCATGCTATGATTGTACTGATTACCGGCTGCTCTCATACAGGCAAAACATTACTTGCACAAAAATTACTGGAAAAATATGGTTATCCATATCTCTCTATCGATCATTTGAAAATGGGCTTAATTCGCAGTGGGCAAACAACCTTGACGCCCGAAGATGATGCGCAGCTCGCACAATACCTTTGGCCTATTGTGCGGGAGATGATCAAAACTGCCATTGAGAATGAACAAAATCTGATTATCGAAGGCTGTTACATTCCTTTTGACTGGCAAAAGGATTTTTCCGCTCGTTATCTCGCGCATATTCAATATCTCTGTTTGATCATGTCTGAACAATATATCCGACAGCATTTTACAGAAATCCGCCAGCATGCCAATGCAATTGAGCAGCGGCTTGATGATTCTGAATTATCCCAACAAGATTTAATCCAGGAAAACGCCGCCAATTTAGCACTTTGTCGTCAATATGACTGTAATTACCTGTTAATTCAAGATCAATATCAAGTGGATTGGGATCTTCCTTCCGAGCATTGATGATTCTCGATAAAAATCAAAAATAGTGCAATAAACACCTATATAAATTACTTCAGACCTTTCCATGAAAGAAACACGGCAAATAATGCTTTCTTTGTAAAGTAATTAAAAAAACGCATATCAAATATGCGTTTTTTTAATTATGCTTTACAACAATCCATAATAAAAGCACGGAACAACTTTAAAAATTCCGGATCCTCCTGCGCCATATTTTCCGGGTGAAACTGTACACCCCAAATATTTGCAGAAACATGCTCAATCGCCTCTATAATCCCCTCTTCAGAGTATGCAGTGACTTTAAAATCCGGAGCGACAACATCCACTGCCTGATGGTGGAAAGAGTTTACCTCCATCCGTTCGCTGCCAGCAATGCGATACATCCGGCTTCCCTGCTCCAACATGATAGCGTGCCACGGTTTTGCCCGATGCTCCATATCCCCAAAATGCTGCGCATACTTTGCATCAGCGCTGGGAATATCCTGTATCAAGGTTCCACCAAATGCGACATTCAACACTTGCATACCACGGCATATTCCAAAAATCGGTTTTCCCAATTCCGTCACTCTGCGCACCAACGCAAATTCCGTGCGGTCACGCACCTCGCTGGTTTTTCCCAGTTTTTCATGCGGCTCCTGTCCATAACGCTCCGGGCATACATCTTCTCCCCCCGGCAACAACAGTCCATCCACCATTTGCGCATATGCCTCTATCTGCGTTTCGTCCTGCATTGCCGGAATCATGATCGGTATCCCTCCGGCCTGCAGCACCGATCGGATATAATCTCTGCCGACAGTTTGCTGACTAAGCGGCGGGTTCTTCTCATTCTCAAAAAAAGAGGCGGTTACCCCAATATACGGCCTTTCTCTATTCTCCATAATCTCTCTCCCACTATTTTGCCGTTCAAGCACCGGGCAGCTGCTCTTTTTCCGCCATTGCCTGCAACAATTTCACTGCATTTTGTACGTCTTCCATATCCACTACCTCCACAGGCGTATGTACATATCTGGAAGGAATGGAGATGCAGCCTGCCAAAATACCCTCTTTTACCTTCTGAATCGCAGCTGTATCCGTCCCACCAGCGCGTAATACTTCTCTCTGATAGGGAATTCCCGCCTGTTCTGCACAATCTATCATAAATTTGCGCACACTCATGGGAACAATAACCGAAGCATCCATCATCTTAATCGCCGGGCCCTTTCCCAAAGCCACACTCATTGCAGGAATTTTAGGCAAATCTCCGGTCAAGGTCACATCCAGGTTGATATTCAAGTCCGGATCAATGGCATATGCCGCAGCTCCGGATCCGCGCAGCCCCACTTCCTCCTGCACAGTAAAGACCGCATAAATATCATGCGGCGATTGCAATTGCTGCAAAGCTTCTGCAATAATGGCGCAGCATACGCGATTATCCATAGCACCGCAGGCTGCTCGCTTACCCATTTCCACAAAATTGCTGACAAAAACGCACATATCGCCTATCTGCACCTTTGCCTCTGCCTCTTCACGGCTGCTGCATCCAATGTCCACATACATATTGGGCAATGCTGCCACAGCTTTTGCATCCGGAGTTTCATAATATATAATTCCATGCACTCCATTTTCAAATACTACTTCTCTGGCAACACTAAGCGCCGGCGAAATACCTCCCACATTGGCAATACGCAAAAATCCGTTTTCATCGATATCTACGACAATGAATCCAATTTGATCCATATGTGCGGAAAGCATCAGTTTTTTGCCGGAAGTTCCCTTTTTATAGCCAATCAGATTACCCAGGGCATCTGTCCAAACCTCATCACAATAGGGGCGGATATATTCGGCCAAAACCTGCCCTACTTTTTCTTCATTGCCCGCAGGCCCGAAAGCCTGTAATATATCAATCAGCATTTCCTTCAACATTGCTATTTCACCTCATCAAATTTACGTTTTTTCAGAAAAGCATCTGCCAGCTTTACTGCATTTTCATAGTCAGCTTCTGCCGCTACCGATACCGGCCCATGAATATACCGACAGGGAACGGAGATTCCAATTGCCAAAGCACCTGCACAGGCTTTATGAATTGCCCCTGCATCCGTACCGCCTCTGGTTCCCTGCCGCACTTGATAGGGAATTCCTTCCTCTTCAGCGGTCTGCTTCATCGTTTTAAACAATTTGGGATTCACAATGGTAGCGCTATCCATCATAGAAATAGCCGGGCCACCCCCAACCTTTGTTACATGTTGATGTCCCTCAGCCTCCGGCATATCGTTGGCAGTCGTTCCCTCAAAAATCAAAGCCAATTCCGGCTGCACCTGATAAGCCGCCGCCATTGCGCCGCGCATACCCACCTCTTCCTGCACCGTAAAAACGCCATAAAAATCGCAGTCGTAATCCCGCTTCAGCAATTCCAGTACAACAGCGCAGCCAATGCGGTCATCCAGCGCTTTTCCTTTCATTTTTCCATCGCCAAAATAAGAAAATTCGGTATCAAAGCAGATATAATCTCCTACATTTACATATTTCAGAGCATCTTCTCTGCTCTCGGCTCCGATATCCACAAATAACTCCCCGTGAGGAATCGCTTTTGCCAAATCTTCACGTCTCTGTAAATGGATTGCTTTTGAACCAATTACGCCTGGAATCTTATTTTTTCCCACCAGCACACGTTTGGAAACACATACTCTGGAATCTATTCCCGTTGCAGCATAGGCCAACAACCCATCTTCCATGATCCCCTTGACCATCATACCCACTTCATCCATATGAGCGCAGGCCATGATTTTCTTACCATTTCCTTTTTTATGCACATAAAGATTTCCCATGGCGTCCACCCGGATCTCTCCATACGGTGCTGCTAACTCTTTTAAAATGGCGCGGATTTCTTTTTCATTGCCGCTTACGCTTACGGCTTCACTCAATCGTCTAAGCATAATGCGTCCTCCCATTTCTCATCAATGCCGGCAATCATGCCGCTCAATACTTTTGCACATTGATGCAGCGTTTCTATCCGAATCGTTTCCACCGAAGTATGCATATACCGAAGTGGTGGAGAAACAATCGCACTGGGAATACCGCCACGTTGCACCTGCATCATCCAGGCATCTGTTCCCGTGTTGCCCATAGCGATTTCCAATTCTGTGGCAATGTTCTGCTCCTTTGCAGACTCCTGTAACATTTGCAGCAGTTTTTCATGAATATTGCTGCCTTTGGTCAGCACTACTTTATCCATGGGGGAAGTCTCAAAGGGCTTTACACCCGGCGTCGGCCCATGACATACATCAATGGCGATGGCCATGTCGGGATGTATTGTGTAAGCGCCTAAAATTCCTCCCAGACCACTGCGTTCTTCCTGTACCGAAGCACAAAATACTACCGAGCATTGCAATTTCTGCTTGCTGAGACGTTCCATGCACTCCAGCATCACTGCTACCAATGCTCGGTCATCCAATGTTTTTGAAGAAAGGTATCCATTTTGCAGCTGCAGCGGCGCTTTCGGTGCAAAGGTAATATAATCTCCTTCATGCACCAGTTTTCTGGCCGATTCGCCATCATATCCAATATCACATATCAGCTCAGAAATCTGATAAGCGGCATCGGTCTGCCCGTTGGTGAGATGCGGCGGAATTGCGCCAATTACGCCCGGCAGCGGCTTTTCTCCCAACACCAGCACTTCGCTGCCCGGCAACACACGAGGATCCACACCGCCCACATTGATCATGCGCAGCATTCCGTTATCCTCTATCTTCGTCACCATAAGGCCAATCTCATCCATATGCGCCATAATCAGGATTTCCGGCCGGCACTTCTGCCCGATACGCCCATATACGTTTCCATATTTATCCTGCCAAATATCCTGTGTGTATGCAGAAAAATACCGTTTGACCACTTCTCCTACAGCCTGTTCTGCACCTGTTACACCGGGAGCCGCAACCAGGTCGGAAATGGTTTGCAACATATCCATATGCTATTTCTCCTTTGACCGGTAATGATTCTATGCAAATTATACCATGTTTTTTGCCTCAATAGTCATGTTCCGTGCATTTTTTCCTTGCAAAAAGCAGTTTCTGATTATATACTGAACTAAATATCTTTTCCTGTGTAAAAATATACGGTTTGTATATATAATATCATACTTCAATACTTTATTTTTCGGAGGTTTTCGATGAAGCACTACAACGTAGCTGTAATCGGCGCTACCGGCATGGTCGGGCAGCGTTTCGTAAGCTTGCTGGAACATCATCCCTGGTTTGACATTGCTGCCCTGGCAGCCTCTTCCCGTTCTGCCGGCAAAACCTATGCTGAGGCCGTAGGTACCCGCTGGGCCATGACGACACCTATGCCCGAAAAAACCAAAAACATGATCGTTTTGGATGCGGTTAACGACGCTGAAAAGATTGCTGCTACGGTAGATTTTGTGTTCTGCGCCGTAGATATGCCTAAGGAAGAAATCCGTGCCTTGGAAGAAAAGTACGCCAAATTGGAGTGCCCTGTCATTTCCAACAATTCGGCACATCGTCATACCAAAGACGTTCCCATGATCGTTCCTGAGATCAATGCAGAACATGCCGAGATTATCCATGCACAGAGAAAGCGTCTGGGCACCAAAAGAGGCTTCATTGCCGTTAAATCCAATTGCTCTTTGCAGAGCTATGTTCCTGCGCTGCACCCTCTGATGCATTTCGGTATCACTAACGTACTGGCTTGCACCTATCAGGCAATTTCCGGTGCCGGCAAAACTTTTGAGACTTGGCCCGAAATGGTAGATAACGTCATTCCCTTTATCGGCGGCGAAGAGGAAAAAAGCGAGATCGAACCTTTGAAACTGTGGGGACATATCGAGGGAGATGAAATCGTCGACGCGACCACTCCCAATATCACCACACAATGTCTGCGTGTACCTGTAAGCGACGGCCATATGGCGGCAGTATTTGTTTCTTTCGCTCAGAAGCCTTCTATCGAGGAAATCAAGCAGGCATGGGCTCAATTCAGCGGCCCTGCGCAAACTCTGAAACTTCCCTCCGCACCTAAGCAATTCCTCCACTATTTCGAGGAAGATAACCGCCCGCAGACCAAATTGGATCGCAACCTGGAAAATGGCATGGCTGTTTCCATCGGTCGGTTGCGGGAAGATAAACAATACGACTATAAATTCGTTTGCCTCTCTCACAACACGCTGCGCGGTGCAGCCGGTGGTGGAATATTAATGGCAGAACTGCTCGCCAAATTAGGCTATATGGATTGATATGCGCTACAGTATTCATCCCAAAACGGGAGAAAAGTTTTCTATTTTGGGCTATGGCTGCATGCGTTTTTCCAGAAAAGGCGGTAGCATCGACCAGGAAAAAGCAGAGCAGGAACTGATTTACGCCATTCAACATGGCGTAAATTATTTTGATACTGCCTATATCTATCCCGGCAATGAAGTAGCTTTGGGTAAATTTTTATCCAAAGGATGGCGCAGCAAGGTAAACATCGCCACCAAAGTTCCGCATTATAAGATTAAAACCTTGGCCGACTTTGAAAAAATCTTTTCCGAAGAGTTGGCGCGTTTGCAGACCAATTATATCGACTTTTATCTGATGCATATGTTGCCGGGCGTAGAAACCTGGGAACGCCTGAAAAGCCTCGGGGTACTAACCTGGTTAGAACAGAAAAAGTCAGAAGGGGCTATCCGTTATCTTGGTTTTTCTTATCACGGGGGCACACATAATTTTAAAGCGTTAATCGATGCCTATGACTGGGATTTTTGCCAAATTCAATATAACTACGTGGATGAGTTTGCGCAAGCAGGCAAAGAAGGGTTACAGTATGCCTATTCCAAGCATATCCCCGTCATGATTATGGAACCGCTAAAAGGTGGGCGGCTGGCTAATCGTTTGCCCGAACAGGCTATCGCCGCCTTCCGGGCTTCTGGCAAACAAAGAACACCGGCAGAATGGGGATTGCGCTGGTTGTGGGCACAGAAAGAAGTCTTTCTGGTCCTGTCCGGCATGAATCATATGGAGCAATTGGAGGAAAATCTCAATATTGCTTCTATTCCGCAGTCGGAAATGTTAGAGGAATCTGATTATCTTTATTTTTCCAAAGCCACAGAAGCCATTCGCAAAGCCTCTAAAATCGACTGTTCTGCTTGCGGCTATTGCATGCCTTGCCCTGCAGGGGTTGATATTCCCGTTTGTTTCCGCTGCTATAACAATTTATACGCAGAAGGATGGTATATCGGCTTTAAAGAATATCTGATGTGCACCACATTGAAACCGACGCTTACTTCCGCTTCTCAATGTATAGGCTGCGGAAGATGCGAACAGCATTGCCCGCAGGGTTTGCCAATTCGGGAAAACCTCAAGAAAGTGCGCAAAAAGATGGAAACTCCGCTTTATCATCTGGTAAAACAAGGTGCGCGTTTGCTTTTCAAATTTTAACTTTTTTTAATTGCTATTTTGCGCAATCCATAGTTAACGTTTCCCTTATTGCAGCTTTTTCAAGCTCCAATAAGGGATTTTTTGCCATCCATCCAAAGAATTTTCTCCTTAAAATTTAAAATATGAAAAACGCGCTGCCAAAGCAGCGCAAAAATCATGCCGACTCGTCTATCAGATGGTGTGCCAGCATTTCAATAAAATGGGAAACTGCCGGCGGCGCTTCCAGAGGAAAGCCTGCCAGTTGTGAGAGAAGCGGCCGGTTTACTTTCCACGCACAAAAATCACCGTGCGGATATTGCGCTCAACATTTGCCAGCGGACAGCAACAGAGAATGGATACCGGGCGGTATATCTCTTTGGTGACCAAACGCAGGCGGTCCTCATCTTCTACCGCCAGCTGCACTGCTGCCAGAATCAACCGAT
>JABLTO010183830.1_pt1 | contig 40411 bp, 38 predicted proteins | sample 7160091 | NCBI WGS metagenome assembly JABLTO01 (sample SAMN14651225, study PRJNA627086) | human gut metagenome | isolation source: feces | host: Homo sapiens
CAACCGAAGCTGAGTGCCGCCTGTTTTGTTGTCCAATCCTGCTTAGCAGATGCCGATTTTGTAGTTTTCTCAAATTACTGTCTTATCGGCACACGGCGAAAGCGCTGCTTTTTTTCATATTTGCCTGCAGCAAGAGGATTTTTTCACAATTAGCAGACTTCTTCTTGTGGCAGAAAACAGGCTAAAAGCGTGCAAAACCTCCGTTTTAGCACTCAAACATGGAAAATCAACCGTTTCCCTTTCCCTAAGTAGCTCCAGTTTACTCGCATTTGCTCTTATTTCCTCTTATTTCTTTGTACTTTTTGCTGCAAACCTGCTATAATATAGTCATTATACTATCAACCATATAAAGGGGGAATTTTTGTTGGACAGTAGTCCTATATGGCGACAATTGCTGCTTCAGGCAGCACTTATTTTACTCAATGCCTTCTTTGCCGCTACCGAAATCGCAGTGCTTTCACTGAACGAAAATAAAGTGCGTAAACAATCCGAAGAAGGCGATAAGCGAGCCGCTAAGCTTCTCAAAATTATTGAACAGCCTACGACTTTCTTATCTACGATACAGGTTGGCATTACTTTGGCGGGCTTTTTGGGTTCCGCATTTGCAGCCGATAATTTTGCAAGCCTGCTCACCGATTGGCTGGTCAACGATATTGGCCTCACCGGCATCTCTGCCAGCGCACTCAATACCATCTCTGTTATCGTCATTACTTTGATTTTATCTTACTTTACGCTGGTTTTAGGCGAATTGGTGCCCAAGCGCATTGCCATGCAGAAACCGAACGCAATTATCAAAATTTCTCTTGGAGTGGTTCGTTTTCTGTCGGTAGTTCTGCGGCCTATTACTTGGTTTCTTTCTATTTCCACCAACGGAGTTTTGCGCCTGCTGGGTATTGACCCCAATAAGGAAGCAGAAGAAGTTTCGGAAGAAGAAATTCGCATGATGGTCGATATCGGTGAAGAAAGCGGCACCATCGAATCCGGCGAAAAGGAAATGATTGAAAATATCTTCGAATTCAACAACAATACGGCCGAAGATGTGATGATCCACCGTACTGATATGGAAATCATCTGGCTGGATGACAGCCCCGAACAGATTCTTTCCCGTATTCAGGAGACGGGGCTTTCCCGTTTTCCCGTCTGCAATGAAGATATCGACGATATTGTCGGCCTGCTAGCCACGCGGGATTATCTCCTCAATAGCCAGCTTCCGCAGCCCAAGCCTTTAAAAGAATTGCTGCGTACGCCCTACTTTGTTCCCGAATCCATTCATACAGACGTTCTGTTTCGGAAAATGCAGGAAATGAAATGCCATATGGCCATCGTGGTAGATGAATATGGCGGCACCAGCGGCCTCATCACAATGGAAGACTTGCTGGAATGCATCGTCGGCAACATTTATGATGAATTCGATCCGCAGGAAGAACAGGAGATCACCAAACTGAGTGATAATCTTTGGAAAGTCGCCGGCAGCGTAGAATTGGATGATCTGGCAGAAGCACTTGATATTGCTCTTCCCGAAGAGGAAGAATACGATACATTGGGCGGTTTGATTCTCGATCATTTAAATGCTATTCCCGAAGATGGCAGCACGTTTTCGTTGGATCTTGCCGGAATGCACATCGAAGTGCTGGAAATACAGGATCGCCGTATTGAGTGGACCAATATTTCCCTGCTTCCTAAAGATGAAGCAGCAGATACAGACGAAGATTAATTTTTCAGGTAATCTGAAAAGACATATGCATTATTGCATATGTCTTTTTTTACTTGACATTTTTTCATTCCTGTTATACTGTGTAATTGATAGTTCAAATTCGATTCGGTAGGTGAGGCTACCTTGGGGATATGGGTCGGTGCCGTTAAATGATGGAGACAGCACGCCGCGGCCAGCAGCCGGTGTCGTAAAGGCACAGGCTAATCCGATTTCACGCCCCTTGATGCTAAAGCTTGTACGACGTTTTTTGAGAAATTTCTCATCATTTCATTCGTGCACAGCCTGTTTATCTATCGGGTCTGTGTATTTTTTATATTTAAGGAGGTGGGCAGAGTGTATCACAGTTGTTTCTCATTTCATACTGAGAATGGCGATGACGAAGTTTCTCGATCGTGTATACGATCCGGTGCGGTGCGTTCGGTAAAGTTTTGTACTTTGCCCGCAAATCTGAACTGATTCGTTTTGTCATCCCATTCATATTTCTTTGCCAAATCGTCAAACTATATATGAAAGGATGCTCATCATGAAAAATTTTTTCACGTTTATTTCCCGTCCGAAAAAAACACAGGCACAGGCAAATCGCGCCAGCGAAGCATATCTGCGCCATGTTGCCGCGCTCTCCAGCCAGGATGTTTTAAAAGAAGTGGCTGCCGACTGCTTCGGCCTCAGCCAGGAGAACGCGCAGCAGCGTCTTGCAGAATTCGGACCAAATGTAATTCGCTCCGAAAAGAGCCACGGCCCATTGTTCCGCTTTATGGAAGCCTTAATTAACCCTTTTAATATTGTGCTCTTTTTAGTGGCGACCATTACTTTTGTCACTGACGTTCTGCTCTCTCGCAGACCAGACTATCTGACAGCAGGCGTAATTTTTGCGCTCATTCTAATTTCTTCTCTGATTTCCTTTATTCAGGGTGAAAAATCTCATTCCGCCGCTGCTCAGCTCTCCTCCATGATTTCCAACCATGCCTCTGTCCTGCGGGATGGCGTCTTTATGGAAATCGACGTACAGGAGGTCGTCAAAGGCGACATCGTGCGGCTTTCCGCCGGAGATATGTTACCCGGTGACGTTTTATTTCTCACAGCCAAGGATGCATTTGTTGCGCAGGCCGCATTAACCGGGGAATCCGCTCCGGTTGAAAAAATTGCCCGTCCTCAGACCGATACGGAAAAACTTGCTCTGACCGATTATCAGAATCTGGGATTTATGGGCTCAGATATGGTCAGCGGCAGTGCCATTGTGCTGGTTGTGGCAACCGGCAACGATACTTACTTCGGCTCCATGGCGAAGTCTCTTTCCAATAAGCGCGCCAAAAACAGCTTTGAGCAAGGGGTCGAGGCAGTCAGCCGCCTGTTGCTGAGCTTTACGCTCATTATGGTGCCTATTATTTTCCTGATTAATGGATTTGCCAAGGGCGATTGGGGAAGTTCTTTCCTTTTTGCCGTCACCATGGCTGTTGGGCTGACGCCGGAGATGCTGCCCGTCATTATGACTTCTACCTTGGCACGGGGAGCCCTCAATATGTCCCGCCACGACGTCATCGTCAAAAGTCTGCCTTCCATTCAATCTTTCGGTGAAATGGATATTCTATGCACCGACAAAACCGGTACGCTTACCGAGGATAAGATCGTTCTGGAAAAATATATGAATATGCAGGGAGAAGAAGATTCCCGCATTCTGCGCCATGCTTTTCTCAACAGTTATTTTCAGACCGGCCTGAAAAATCTCATCGACTTGGCCATCATCCATCGGGCTCAGGAAGAAAATCTATATGACCTGAAAGAATCGTATCACCATGTCGATGAAATTCCCTTTGACTTTTCCCGTCGCCGTATGAGCGTCGTGCTGGAAAATGAGCAGGGAAAGCGCCAGTTGATCACCAAAGGTGCAGTGGAAGAAATCCTCTCTATCTGCAGCTATGGTGAATTGAACGGTCAAATCATTCCGTTGGATGAATCTTTTAAAAAGCAGGCGCTTTCTCTATATGAGGAACATAACTTCGATGGTTTGCGCATGCTGGCTGTTGCTCAAAAAAACGATCTGCGCAATGAAAGCTCTTTCAGCGTAGAGGATGAGCAGGATATGGTTCTGATGGGGTTTATCGGCTTTTTGGATCCTCCAAAGGAAAGTGCCGCCGAGGCTATATCCGCCCTCCATACGTATGGAGTAGACGTCGTCGTACTCACGGGCGACAGTGAAGGTGTTGCAGTCAAAGTCTGCGAAAAAGTCGGCATTCCCACCGCCCATCGTTTGAATGGCGCCCAAATTGCGGCCATGGATGACGAACAGCTGCAGCAGGCCATCGGCAGCTGCCGCCTCTTCTCCAAATTGGCTCCCGATCAGAAAGAACGAGTTGTGCGTGCTTACCGTGCTGCCGGGCATACAGTCGGCTATATGGGAGACGGCATCAACGATACACTGGCCATGCGTGCAGCCGATATAGGCATTTCTGTGGACAGTGCTGTGGATATTGCCAAAGAAACGGCAGATATTATCCTCATGAAGAAGGATTTGATGGTGTTGGAGCAGGGAGTGCTGGAAGGCCGCAAAACGTTTGGTAACATCGTCAAATATATCAAGATGGCCGCCAGCGGCAACCTGGGCAATATGATTTCGGTCATTTTTGCCAGCCTCTTTTTGCCTTTCCTGCCCTTGTTGCCTGTACAAATCCTGGCACAGAATCTGTTATGCGACTTTGCACAGATGGCACTGCCCTTCGATCGTATCGATGCGTCTTATATCGCCCGTCCACATCGCTGGGATACGGGTGACATTCGCCGATTTATGCTCGCTTTGGGGCCGGTCTCTTCTTTGTTTGATATTCTCTGCTATTTGGTGCTGTGGTATTTCTTAGGTATCAACCATCCGGCTGCCGCTTCCCTGTTCCAATGTGGAGTCTTTGCATACGGTACGATTTCTCAGCTGGTTACAGTGCATATTCTGCGTACACAAGGCCGCCCTTTTCTCAACAGCCGTCCGGCGCCGGCATTGCTTGGCAGCACAGTCTGTTTCAGCCTGTTTACACTCATTTTCTGCCTGAGCAAAATGTCGGGAGCATTGGATATGGCAGCGCTGCCGCTCAGCTTTCTGCCCTGGCTGCTGCTGATTCTGGCCGCCTATTGCCTTGTTTTACAGCTGGTAAAACGGTTCTACGTAAAGAAATTCGGCACCTGGATTTAAAGATAAAAGATTCTTTATAAAAATCATGTTTTCGAGCGCTGCATTTGCCTTTTTGCAGCGCTTCCTTTATAATTGATTTATTTATTAAACGAAACTGTTCAAAGGAGGATTCCCATGATTGATACCATTCTTTTAGATCTGGACGGCACCTTGATGCCGATAGATCAGGATACATTTACCAAAGCCTATTTTGCAGAAATGCTGAAAAAAGTGATTCCACTGGGCTATGAAAAGCAAAGTTATATTGATGCTCTCTGGAAGGGCACTGCCGCCATGGTTGCTAACGATGGCACGGTAAACAACCGCGAGAGATTCTGGGATGCCTTTGCCTTGGCCTTAGGGCCACAGGCGCGCAGCCTGGAACCCGCTCTCAACCAATTTTACACGCATGAATTTCATCGTGTCAGCGCACTCATCCCCCAAGGGTATACTGTACGTCCACAATTAGATCAGCTAAAGCAAGCCGGCTATACATTGGTGTTGGCAACCAGCCCATTTTTCCCGAAAGAAGCCATGCAGGTACGGCTCAGTTGGCTTGGTGCCGACAGCAGTGATTTTGCTTATATTACAGCATATGAAAACAGCCATTTTTCCAAACCGAACCCTCGCTATTATCAGGAGATTTTCAATGCGCTGAATAAACAGCCCAATCAGTGCCTGATGGTGGGAAACCATGTAAAAGAAGATGTCGTTCCTCAGCAATTGGGCGCTTTCATCTTTTTGCTTACCGACTATTTGGAAAATCCCGAAAATGCTGATTTTTCTGCAATTCCCCATGGCAGTTGGAGCGATCTCTTCGCTTTTCTGGAGGCAGATCGTCACGCATAAGTGATTTTCCCATCAATTCTGAAAAAATAAAAAAAGGAAGTATAAGGCTAACGCCACATAAGGAAGTAATTTGAAAGCATGATTAAAAATAAAGAAATAATATACGCATAAGAAAACGGCGGCATGGAGAGCAATTCTCCTTGCCGCCGCTATTTTAATCATCATCTTCATCATTAGACCAACCGGATATAATATGTAATTCGCCCGAGTCCATATCCATTGCCATATTATCTCCCATCCTCATCAATAAATCTCCGTCAGAATCTATTGCCATATTTTCAGAGATAGAATGAGCAAAATCGCCGTCCTCGAAATCAAAAAAATGCTTACTCATATAGCACCTCGCTTGAAAATTTAATAATCATATTTGTTTATTTCTAAAACTCTGAAGGTTGCATTTTTGAATTGATTTAATTTTTCTTGATCTACATATTCAAAAGCTTTCAAATATATCTCTTGTCCAGACCCAATCTATCAGCGTAAATCATATCTGTTTCAATTCTTGCACCGTTTTCATCTACTGCTTCAATTGTTATGTAATAAGTGCACTGTTTTTCTGCTTTGTTTTTTACTGTAATATCAAGGGATGTTTCAGAGAAGTATCCATTATTAGTTACTTTGAATTCCCAAAAAGAAACATCTACATATTTTTCTAAAATTTCATCTGTCGTTTCTTCTCTAAACACATCGCCAATTGCAGGTATATTAGATTCAATATCATCTGATATATTACTAAAAAGTGAAGCGGCAAAAACGACATACAGAATTACAAGAATAATAGATAAAACGATTTTAGTTATAAAGCCAATCAAGGCGCCTTTACCTGCCGACTTGGCTCGTTTAGATTTCTTTCCTTCATATATGAGAAAGAGGATTAAACCAACAATTGGAATAAAAAATCCGAAAATAGCGAACCCAAAACCTGAACTATCTTCAGAAACAATTGCATTGGCCTTATTATCAATCCGTGCCCCGCAGCTATTACGCATCCGCAATTCTACCACAATTTTTACAATACATAAAACCCTATCCTCCGCTTTTGCTACCGATAATACCCATTTTGCTGACAGACTTGATGAATTGTTTCAGCAAAAATTGCTCTGGATTTTTTACTATCATCGGCGTTTGTATTCTTTTTGTCTATGTAATTATCTCTGACTTGCTGCCACAGTTTATGCTTTTTAATCCACTCAATTTTGACAGGGAGATCATAATATCCTTTGGGCTGATATTCCCACGAATAACTATGTTGTTTTTTGTTATAGCGAATATATTGTTGCCGTCCATCGCCGCATTCATATATAATGCAAAAGTCGCAACTATGCAAAATACAAGAGTTGGCTCTATCCTTTACTTTGATGGTGAGAACACGGGTGGAATCTTCGGTGTAATCATATCCGAAAATCGAATATCCATAAGGATTAGTGACCTTATCAAGCCCTTTGTGAAGAATGTTTCGTATTTCTTCGGCAGAATAGTCTTCGTCGGGGTCATTTACTTCAATATTCACATCGAAGTCAAACCCAGTGTTAGAGTTTCGGTCACGGGTTATCATCTTTCGTTTGCTACTGCCTACAAAATGATATTGAAAAGTAAAATCATCTCTGACTTCATTTTGTAATCTGTGGATAATTTCAAAAAGTTCATTTCTAATCGGTTTCCATTCTTCTTTGGGAACATACTCGAAATCGCGCATAATCATAATATCTCCTTTTATCCCAAGCCGCCCAAATAGATTTTACTAAATCTAAATCTTGTTATTGTATACTCATTATACGTAAATATCAATAATTTTTTCAGTAAATTTCGATGTTCTTATGAAAAAGAACTGACAAGCATATTTAAAGTTGGGTTTTGTCCTACTCGCTGTCAACTTATTGAGAGGGCAATTAAAAACCGCTTGTCTTTAACAACTTAATGACTGTCTGAATGGGATGTGATTTTGTGATTTTCGCATACTGTAACAAGCAGGGAAACTGTACAGACAGTTTCCGGAAACAAAAAAACATGGTGTATCATCGTAAGATACGATGCACATCATGTTTTTTACATAAATAATTCCTTATGTGGTGTTGCCAAAGAAGATACTTCCTTTTTTTATTTTATCCTTCAGCAATCGATACGCAGCTGTCGAATCGTTTCCCCAGCCATAGATTTAATGGTAAAACAATCTTCTTCATAAACCATATAGCTATTGACGTTATCTTCCTTAGGGATAGATACCGAACCGGGGTTGATATAAATATGATCCGGATTTACCTGCAATGCCTGCACATGAGTATGCCCGTGAATCAACAGATCCCCCGCCCGCAGAGGAGGCAGATTCGCAGAATTATGAATGTGGCCGTGCGTCAGGTAAGCCATGCGGCTTCCCAAATACAGGATCGCATAATCTGCCATAATGGGAAATTGCAGCACCATCTGATCCACTTCCGAATCGCAGTTGCCGCGCACGCAGAGAATTTCATCTCTCATTCCATTGAGCATTTCCGCAACTTTCGCCGGCTCATATCCGCGCGGCAGTGCATTTCTGGGGCCATGATATAAAATATCACCCAACAAAATCAACTTTTGCGCTGCCTCTGCCTGATAACGCTCCAGCAGTTTTTCGCAATAGTATGCAGAACCGTGTATATCCGATGCAAATACCAATTTCATGGCTGTCATTCCCCTTTCAGGCCAACTCCCGCTGCAGCTTTGCAATAGAAGCATCCATGCGTGCCAGCGTCTCTTCCTTACCCAGCAATTCCGCTATTTCCGTAGCTCCGCCAGGTGTCACTGCCGTTCCTGTAATGGCAATCCGCACTGGCCAAAGCACCCGGCCGCTCTTCACTTCTGCCCGCTCTGCCACAGATAACAGCGCGGCATAAAGGGCATCATTGGTAAATTGCTCCGTCTCTGCCAATGCCTGTCGTGCTGCAATCAGAATGTCCAGGGAGTTTTCCGCAGTCGTCTTCATTTTTTTATGGGTATACAATGCCAGATCATATTCCGGCAGTGCATTGAAAAAGCTTACCTTTTCTCCAATTTGAGCCAGCGTTTCCAGGCGAGGCTGAATCAACGCCGCCAGTTTGGCGAGATCCATCTCCCGAGTCAGCGCCGCTTCCAGATAAGGCTTTGCCCGCTCAAGGAAGGCCTCCGGGCTGAGCGCGCGGATATACTCGCCATTCATCCAAGTCAGCTTTTCCATGTCGAAAATCGCCGAAGATTTGCTCAGGCCTTCCAGAGAAAATACCTGCGCCAACTCCTCCAGCGAAAAAATTTCCCGTTCGCCACCCGGATTCCAGCCTAACAGGGCAATATAATTCAAAATTGCTTCTTTCAAATATCCTTTCGCAATCAAATCCTCATAAGAGGCATCACCGTTGCGTTTGGAAAGTTTTTTCTGTTTATCCTTCATCACCGGCGGCAGATGGATATAGGTAGGCCTCTGCCAGCCCAATGCATCGTAAAGCAGATTGTATTTGGGCGTAGAAGAAAGATATTCAATACCGCGGATAACGTGCGTAATTTCCATCAGGTGATCGTCAATGACATTGGCCAGATTGTAGGTAGGCCAGCCATCCGATTTGAGCAGAATGTTATCCTCCATATCCGACATGGGCACGGTAATGGTTCCGTAAACGGCATCCTCATAGGAGGACTCTCCCTCCAGCGGAATGTTCTGGCGGATTACATATTCCTCCCCTGCTGCAATGCGGCGTTCCACTTCTTCTTTGGAAAGATGCATGCAGTGCTTATCATATTTAAAAACCTTCCCTTCTGCTGCCGCCTGTTCGCGCAGGCCATCCAGGCGTTCCTTCGTGCAGAAGCAGTAATAGGCCGCGCCTTTTTCCACCAGCAACCGGGCGTATTTCCCGTAAATTTCCTTGCGCTCACTCTGCACATAGGGGCCATAGTCGCCACCCACATCCGGGCCTTCATCATAATTGAGGCCGGTATCTTTCAATGTGCGGAAAATGACATCCCCTGCCTCTTCCACCAAGCGGTTGCGATCGGTATCTTCAATGCGCAGGATAAAATCGCCGCCATTTTTACGTGCAAACAGCCAGGCATACAATGCCGTACGCAAATTGCCGATATGCATATAGCCGGTAGGGCTTGGAGCAAATCTTGTTCTGACTTTCATTATTTATTATTCTCCATCTGTTATTATCTCGGTTATTTAATTACTTTTTTAAAGGTATCTCTAAGGCCGGTAGTCATATTCAGTACAATATGTTCCGCCGAAAAATCTTTACTGTCTGCACAGAAATACCCTTTGCGCAGCAACTGGAATTTATCTCCCGGCTGTGCATTGCGAATTTCTGGCTCAATAAATCCATGCATGACTTTTTTGGAATCGGCAGCCAAGCGTTCGATAAAATCGCCCTCTTTTTCATCATCCATCAACGGCCCATAAATGCGGTATTCCGCAGGCAGCGCCGTTTTTGCATCCGCCCAGTGCAAGGTACCCTTGATCTTACGGCCGGCATTGACATCTCCCGCCTTGGAAAGCGGATCATACGTGCAGATGATTTCCGTAATATTGCCCTGCGCATCTTTCTCAACCCGTTCGCATTTGATGATATAGGCATTTTTGAGGCGTACTTCTCCGCCTACGTAAAGGCGGAAATATTTTTTGTTGGGCGCAACTTCCATAAAGTCCTCTCGTTCGATATACAGTTCGCGCGAGAAACTGACTGCATGGGTATGCTCACTGCCCGGCATATCTTCTGCCATAAATACTTCGCTCTGCCCTTCAGGGTAGTTCTCAATAACCAGCTTAACAGGATCGATCACGCCCATCAGCCGCGGTGCCCGTGCGTTGAGATCTTCGCGCACACAATGTTCCAGCATTCCGGCATCAATCGTCGAATCCGCTTTCGCTACACCTGCACGGGAGAGGAAATCTTTAATCGCCTCCGGCGTATAGCCGCGGCGGCGCATACCGCACAGCGTAGGCATCCGCGGATCGTCCCATCCATCCACATGGCCGCCTTCCACCAGCGCGCGCAGGTAGCGCTTGCTCATGATGGTATCCGTAATATTCAAACGGGCAAACTCGATCTGCCGGGGCTTATGCTCAAACTCACACTGCTCCACTACCCAGTTATACAGCGGCCGATGTGCTTCATATTCCAGAGAACACAGCGAATGGGTAATACCTTCAATGGCATCCTGGATGGGATGCGCAAAATCGTACATGGGATAAATGCACCACTTATCACCCGTCTGGTGATGAGGAATATGCAAAATACGATACAGTGCAGGGTCGCGCATATTCATATTGGGAGAAGCCATATCGATTTTTGCGCGCAGTGTATGCGTTCCATCCTCAAATTCGCCGTTTTTCATGCGCAGGAACAGATCCAGGTTTTCCTCCACGCTGCGATCGCGATAGGGGCTGTTCTTGCCCGGTTCGGTCAATGTACCGCGGTATTCCCGCATCTCGTCTTTCGTAAGGTCATCCACATAGGCAACGCCTTTCCGAATCAACTTTAACGCCAGTTCATAGCACTGATCAAAATAGGAGGAGCCATAGCAGAGCTTATCCCACTGATAGCCCAACCAATGAATATCCTCTTTGATCGCATCTACAAACTCCTCATCTTCTTTGGCCGGATTGGTGTCATCAAAGCGCAGGTTGCAGCTGCCGCCATATTTTTCCGCTGTATTGAAATCAATCCACAGCGCCTTTGCATGACCAATATGCAGATAGCCATTGGGCTCAGGCGGAAATCTGGTCTTTACTGTCTGTACTTTTCCCTCTGCCAGGTCCTGTTCAATAAATTCCTGGATAAAATTCTCCGGTCTTCCATCAGTCTCTTCAGCCGGTGCATTGTTCAAAATTTCGCTCATTCCTAAGCCCCTTTCTTATTTTGCTATAAAAAATCAGGTGATCTGCTTTCTGATATGCTTATTATACGCCTTTTTCCCATACAGCAAACACCTTATATGCAATTTATATACAATATATATTCATTTGTCCCGCATATATCTGCTATTCTTTTATCATACCGTATCTGTTGCTTTTTTTCAAATATCTATTGCCTGCTTTCGGCTATTTTCCGCATCTGCCAAAACAGAGCTCACAAGCTCTGTTTTTCAGGCGATTCTCCCCTTCTTTTCCGATGTCGATACAGCACCCAGATGGCCGTTGCTCCCAGCAGGGCGGCCAGGGTCACTACCAGATAGGAAAGTGCTATTCCTGCCATATCCGAAACCATGCCCATCAAGGGGCTTACCAGCAATCCGCCGATACCGCCGCCTACCATAATCAGCGTTGTCATCCGCCCGGAAGAATTCGGAAAGCAGTCGATTGCCACACTCATCATCATTGGCCAGCATGGTCCGGCAACAAACCCAAACAGCACGCACCACAGCACGGAAATTCCTTTCACCGGCAAAAATGCCATCAGCAGACCTGCTACTCCCGCGCCCAATACTCCGGTCATAATCATTTTTTCTTTAGCGCAGCGCAGCCGAATAGCAATCATACGGCTAACTACCATCATCAGCCCGGTCAGTGAAATGGAAATGCTGGCTCCCCAGGCATCCCCTGCTGCTTCGGTAAAATACGTAGAAGCAAATGTCATGAAACCGGGTTCCACAAAATTATACAGCATCGCAAATGCAATCAGCATCAACGCCATTAAATTGAGCCGGAATTTTTCGGTGGGCTCTTGCGCAGCCTGAGTCAATTCTATCTTCAACCGGGGGTGCATACAACTGAGCGCAATCGCCACCGCCAACGAACCTACCGTCACAATGGCATAAAGCCCCCGCCAGGGCATTCCCTGCCCAATCAACCATGCCAGCCCAACCGGCGCCACCACATTGCCCAGGCTGTAGAATACTTCCACCATATTGGCATAACGATTGCTGTTAGCAGGATCCATTTCCGCCAGCAGTGTCGTCAATACAGCCGGTGCCATAGCGCTGCCACAAGCCAGAATTCCAATGCCTGCCGCCAACATACCCATAGAGGCAGAGCAAAATACACAGGCACAGCCCACAGCGTATGCCGCTGCACAACCTACTGCAATCCACCGCTTATTATATCGATCCACTAATCCGCCGCACAGCAACGGAACAATGAGACTCGGCAGAAACTGCATGCTGGAAAGCAGCCCCAGCGTCGTATTATTCAAAGAAAACTCTTGCATAATATAGATAAGACTATATTGATATCCCGCCAGTTGTACGCCAAACAGCAGCATAAACATATAGCAGGTATATTCAAATATCCTATTTCTGACAGATACCTGTTCCATTCCTCTTACCTTCCGCATTTTTAATGTCACCATGCTATCATGCCGGCTTATTCTTGTCAATTTACATCAGAGTAGAATTTTTATCTCTCCTGTGGTATGATACTGCATTATATTACTCGGGAGGCAATACAACACATGCGCACATTCCGATCCTATCGTCTGTTCTGTATTTTACTCGCCGTAATTGCCGCCGTCGGCCTGATTTGCGGCAGTTTTTGGGATCTGACGATTTCCCAAGCGCTTTATCACCGCAATCAGCCCCTATGCATGATTTTGGAAGCAATCTGCTTTTTCCCTATCTATTTTCCCATCGCTCTGTTGACTGCGCTGCTGAGCGTTCGCGGTAAACATCACGGACTCCGGATACTCGGCCGCCTGTTGGCGGGTATCGTCTTTACAGCCATCATCGCCGTTGGGCTTTCTTATCTGCACAAGCGTGGAATCTGGGCAGATGCTTCCCTGCTTATCCAATGCCTCCTCTGTCTATTTGCAGGTTTTCTCATGGAGTCGGCACTATATGCTCTGCTCAAGCGCCGTTCCCCATCTGCCTGCCGCAAATTATTTTGGCTGGGTATGCTCGGCTGCTGTTATCTGCTTTGGGAACTGTCCTGTGTGCAGGGGTTGAAAGCATTGGCCGGGCGCCCTCGGTATGAAACGCTCTTGCAAGGGGCAGGTTCTTTTAGTCCCTGGTATGTTTTCAGCCACCAAGGCGGCTCTTCTTTTCCTTCCGGTCATACGGCAGCCTCCTGTGGCATTCTGCTCAGCCTGTTGTTACCCGCTTTTTTCCCTTCCCTCCGCAAACATCGGCCCCTCATTCAAATCGTCAGCGCATGCTATATTGCAATTTCCGGCTTTTCCCGCATTGTCATCGGCAAACATTTTTTAAGCGACGTCTGCTTTGCCGTACTTCTCATGCTATTAGGGCTGATATTACTTCTGCAGGGATACGAACACCTGCAGCGCCGTTTTTCTCAGCTGCCACCGCTTTGCAATTGAGTTTTCTCAGCAACACAAAAAAAAGCGTTTCATAAGAAACGCTTTTTTATTGAAATATTTACTGATTCTTTTTGTTGAACTGAGCGCGCATACGCATAGTATGGTCGAGAATGCGCTTTCTCAGGCGCAGGCTCTTGGGCGTAACCTCCACTAACTCATCGTCACCGATAAATTCCAGGCACTCTTCCAAGCTGAAAATACGGGGCGGAGTCAGCCGCAATGCTTCGTCACTGCCCGCAGCGCGCATATTGGTCACATGCTTCTTTTTGCATACATTGACCACAATATCTTCTGCCTTAGGAGAGCAGCCGACAATCATGCCTGCATAAACAGGCGTACCCGGTGTAATAAACATGGTGCCGCGATCCTGTGCATTAAAGAGTCCGTAAGTTACTGCTTCCCCTGTTTCGTGAGCAATCAACGAACCCAGGCTGCGCTTGGCAATTTCGCCTTTGTAAGGCGCATAGCCTTCAAAAATTGTGCTCATGATGCCCTCGCCCTTGGTGTCCGTCATAAAGTCGTTGGAATAGCCAAACAGGCCGCGGGAAGGCACCAGGAATTCCAGGCGCATCCGTTCACCCACCTGATGCATATGCACCATTTCACCTTTGCGGGAACCGATTTTTTCAATTACACTGCCCACCGCATCCGAAGGCACATCGCAGACCAATCGTTCCATCGGCTCCTGGCGCTGACCGTCCACGGTTTTAAACAATACCTTAGGTGAGCTGACCTGCAGCTCAAAGCCTTCTCTGCGCATATTTTCAATGAGAATAGACAGATGCATCTCTCCTCTTCCCAGGACGCGGAAGGAATCGGGGGAATCTGTTTCCTCCACCCGCAGAGAAACATCCTTCTTCAATTCGCCAAACAGGCGATCCCGCAAATGGCGGGAAGTCACAAAAGAACCTTCCTTGCCGGCAAATGGGCTGTTATTGACTGAGAAGGTCATTTCCACTGTCGGCTCTGAAATTTTGACAAAAGGAATGGCTTCCGGCTTTTCAACCGCGCAAACCGTATTGCCGATATTGACATCGCTGATGCCCGAGAAACAGACAATATCACCTGCTTTGGCGCTTTCTACCGTTTCCCGCTTCAGGCCTGCGAACTGATAGATCGTATTGATCTTTGCCTTTTCAAACAGCTCCTGGTCATGATAATCTATCAGTGCAACCTCCATACCTTTTTGCATGACGCCGTTTTCAATCCGGCCAATAGCCAGTCTGCCCACATAATCATTATATTCAATAGAAGAAACCAGCACCTGCAGAGGCGATTCAGGATCCCCTTCCGGCGCATCTATATGGGTCAAAATCGTCTCAAACAAGGGCTGCAAATCCTCTCCCTGCGTATAGGGATCCGTGCTGGCGGTGCCCGCACGACCGGAGCAGTAAATAACCGGGCTGTCCAGCTGTTCATCCGTCGCATCCAGTTCCAGCAGCAGCTCCAGCACCTCATCCGTCACTTCTTCGGGGCGCGCATCCGGGCGGTCAATCTTATTGACCACAATAATTACCTTATGGTTGAGCTCCAGTGCCTTCTGCAGCACAAAACGTGTCTGCGGCATAGGGCCATCAAAAGCATCTACCAACAGCACTACTCCATTGACCATTTTCAGGACACGCTCCACCTCTCCGCCAAAGTCGGCGTGGCCGGGCGTATCAACAATATTGATTTTTACGCCTTTATAGAAGGCTGATGTATTTTTCGCCAGAATGGTGATACCGCGCTCCCGCTCAATATCGTTGCTATCCATGACGCGATCTTCTACCACCTGATTGCTGCGGAATACGCCGCCCTGCCGAAGCATTTCATTGACAAGCGTTGTTTTGCCATGGTCAACATGGGCGATAATGGCAATATTCCTCAAATCTTCTCTTTTCACAAAATTCACCTTCTTAAATTTACACGATTTCTTTTTCTTTACTTATAAATCCAGAGATTTATTTTACACTACCCTTTTTTCTTTGGCAAGAAAAATATCTGAAATTTCCTTTCAAACAGGGAATTTCTGTGCAATTTTTTACAAACCGGGAACTTTTTTCCTTTCCGTTCCGTCCAATAGGCAGAAAATAAATTCCCGTGCGGAATTTTCATGGAGGTATCTTATGAAACGATTTTTTGCATTTCTCATCGCCCTGGCCATGGCTTTCTGCCTTTTTACCGCCTGCGGCACACAGAAGGAATCCTATAGCAGCAACACTTATGATTGGCAAGGCGTTGTTGCCGAGGAAGTCGAGCCCTCTGCCGATAATGGAGGTAACGTTTCCGGGCAGGTAAACCACATTCTTGTCAGTGGCGTAGATACCGACCGCAAGCTGATTTATCAGGTCAATCTGGGAATCCGCACCGAACAATATAATGAAGATTATGCGTGGATCATGCAAAAACTCACCGAGTGCGGCGGCTACATCTACAGTGAATATACTTACGGCACACAGCCGGAAACCAGCAAGGATAGCGGCCGCTCCACTTCCATGACGTTGAAAGTTCCCATTGAAAAATTGGAACAGTTTTTAAATAGCGTGGAAGAAAAGAGCAATGTGATCAGCAAACAGATGGACGTAGAGGATACGACCGATTACTATTATGATACCGAAACGCGCATTGAGCTTTTGGAAACACGTTATGCCAAGCTGGAAGAATATCTCCGCTCTGCAAGCTCCATGGAAGATATCATTACCTTGGAATCCGAAATGAGCAATATCCTCTATCAGCTGGACGAACTCAAGGGCACAAAGCGCGGCCTGGATAATCAGATCGCCTATTCTACCGTTAACATCGATTTGGAAGAAATCGTCAAGGCTTCCTCCGTATCTTATGAATCGGATGGCCTCGGCGAGCGCATGAAAAACGGCATTGTCGCCACTTTCCGAGGTGTGGTCAGCTTCCTGGAAAACCTGCTGGTCTTCCTGGTTGCCGCATTGCCGGTATTCGCATTGCTGGGAGTTCTGGCACTGATCGTACTGTTGATTGTAAAGGCTTGCATTCGTGCAGGGAAGAATCGCCGTCAAAAACGGAATGCTTCTCAAAATCCCGCGCAGCCTCTTCCTCCGCAGGCATGAAAGATAAACTTTTAATAGGAACGTTATATATCAAGAAAAGGCAGGCTTATGCCTGCCTTTTCTTGTGGAAAAATAGAAGAAAAAAAGATGAAAAAGTGTTATTTATGATATACTGAGTATATCAATTCTATTATGTCGCTTTTGCGGCAGGATTATCCCATTTATAAAGGAATTATTTTTTATGATCACAGTAAGAGAAGCAAAATCCCGGCGGGAACTTCTGGAATTTATCGAGTTCCCCAATCGGCTGTATGCAGGTGTTCCGCAATATGTGCCTTCATTGGTTATGGATGAGCTAAGCAATCTCTCTCCTAAAAAGAACCCGGCCTTTGAATATTGCGATATGCGCTTTTTTCTGGCAGAAAAAGAAGGGGAGGTAGTCGGCCGCATCGGCGGTATTATCAGCCATAAAGCCAACGACCTCTGGCAGGAAAAAAAGCTGCGTATTACACGCATGGATTTTATAGAGGATTATGCCGTATTTGAAGCGCTGATCCACACCCTGGAAGATTGGGCAAAATCCTGTGGCCTGACCGAGCTTGCCGGCCCTATCGGTTTTTGTGATTTGGATAAAGAGGGTATGTTGGTCGATGGCTTCGATCGGGACGGTATGTTTATTACCTATTATAATCATCCTTATTATCCGCAGTTTATGGAGCGTTATGGTTTCGAAAAAGAGGCCGATTGGACAGAACATATCATTACCCTGGAATGTCCGCAGGCCGAACGCATGGAACGCATCAGTAAACGCATCCTGGAGCGAGGCGGTTTTCGCGTGCTTCAGCTGCATCGCAAATCTCAGCTGAAACCTTATATCCCTCAGATTTTCCAGCTGATCAACAGCGAATATAAAGATCTTTACGGCGTCGTTCCGCTGACTCCTGCCCAGATCAAATATTATACTTCGCAGTTTATTACACTCATCAATCTGCGCTACATTTCACTGATTGTCGATCGGGAAGGAAATCTGGCCGCCTTTGGTATTATCGCGCCCAGCCTGGCTGATGCCATGAAAAAATGCCAGGGGCATCTTTTCCCCAGCGGCTGGTACCATTTGCTTAAAGCCATTCACAAACCGCGCATTTTGGATATGTATTTAGTTGCCATTAAAGGAGAGTATCGCAAAACCGGCCTGCCCGCCGTCCTGATGACAGATATCTATCACCGCGCAAAAGCAGATGGCATTCTCTATGCCGAAACCGGCCCCGAACTGGAAACCAACTTCAATATTCAGAATATGTGGGACTTCTTTGACACCGAAATGAATATCAAGCGTCGCAGAAGCTGGAAAAAGCATATCCACGATTAATCGACAGGAATTGCACAGGTTGTCCATAAGTTATCCACAAAAGCATCCACATTTGTTGATAACTTTCCTATTTATGCACAAAGCAATCCGAGAAAACGGCAAAGAATTTTGCCGTTTTTTTGTATACACTTCTTTCCAAGTAAAGGAAATGTCAGTTCCCTTACTTGACGGATTTTCGAGTTCGGTCTATGATAATAACCGCAAAGGAGGCTCTGCCATGGAATATACAAAGCGCAATCGCGCAATGACCCTTTTCCTTTGGGTAATAGGATTTGAATATATCGCCTGTAATCTGGCTCACCCGATGACGCCCGCCATCATAAAAAATCTGCATTTGGGAGATTATATGTTTGGCCTGGCCTTTGCCGCCATGGCTATCACCAACTTCTTATTCTCTCCTTTCTGGGGAAAGATCACCAAAAATATACGTCTTTCGACTTTGATGCTGATCAGCTGTTGCGGCTACGGAGCCGGCCAATGCCTTTTCATGTTAGCCAGAAACGAAGCGATGATTTTAACTGCCCGTGCTTTTTCCGGTATTTTTGCCAGTGGATACAGTGTCGTTCCCATGATTTATATTGTCGACTATTCGCCTGAAGGCAAGCAAGGGCGCAACCTGACTCTTATGACCACTCTGACCGTAGTTTCCGGTGCATTTGGTTATCTGGTCGGCGGTGTCCTGGGTGATATTTCCATTTCTTTCTGTTTTCTCATACAGATTGCAGGCATGGTTTTAAGCGGAATTCTTTTCTTCTGCGTCATGCGCCGCAACGAACAGGCTCCTAAAAAAGAGACACAGCAGATACGCATACTCTTGCGGGAAGCAAACCCTTTCTCCGCTTTCCTTTCTATCCGTCCTTACTTCTGCAAGGCTCTGGTTGCCTTATTCGCTTCTATCCTTTGCGCTTTCATCGCCTACAACGCCTTTGAGCAGTGCTTCAATTACTATATGATAGATCAATTCGATTTTTCTACGAGCTATAATGGCGCTGTCAAGGCTGTAACAGGCATCGTCTCTCTGCTGGCCAACCTTACGCTCTGTATGGCAATTCTGCGCCGACGGAAAATTGATTTCCCTTTAACTATCATGCTTTTCCTCTGCGCTCTTTTTACAATTCTAATGATCCTCATGCCCAATTTGATTGCCTTCTTAGCCATCGCCATGGTCTTTTTCGGCTGTACCGCCGTTTTTCAACCTTTGCTGCAAGAGCAGGTTGCCGAACGCAGCCGGGCTCAGGAGCAGGGCAGCGGTGTGATCATGGGCTTTTACAACGCCGTCAAAAGCCTGGGTATGATTTTCGGCGCTCTGGTTGCCGGTTTCATCTACGATTTACTACCCGAGCTGCCCTTTTGGATGGCCGGCCTGTTCTTTGCATTAGCCGCCTTGTGCAGCCTGTTTTACTGCCGTCTGCACAGACGCGAAAGCCAGCATGCATCTCAGGGAAAAGATTGACTAATGCCCGCTTTATGATAGAATGATATGCAAAGGGGATTTCCCCATTGTTTATGAAAGGAGCAAATATATGGAACTGAAAAAGATTCAGGATATTATTTCCAAATATCTTGGCATTGATGCAGATAGCATCACGGAGGAGTCTTCTTTTAAGGATATGGAAGTAGATTCTCTGGACATGGTGGAAATTGTCATGGAAATCGAAGATACTTTTGATATCGTCATCGAAGAAACAGAAGAAATTCAGACGGTTGGTGATATCATTAAATTAATTCAGGAAAAATAATATTAAGGAATTATTGATGTTTATCCGGAGCGGGCCGATGGCCCGCTCCGCTTTTTATACAGATTTCTATTTCAAAATCATCCTTTCTCCTATATAATAAAAATAGAAACTGGAGGATTACATGAATCTACAATTTTCGCCGTTGCTCAGCAGCTCTTCCGGCAACACTTCGCTGATCTCTGCCGGTCGTACGGCCATTCTGGTCGATGCGGGAGCAACCGGCAGCGCCATTGAAAAAGCTTTGCGTGAAACCGGGCAGCATGCAGGGGCTTTAGCCGGTATATTAATTACCCATGAACATATAGATCATATCAAAGGAGCCGGCGTCCTCAGCCGGAAATATAATCTGCCTATTTACACCAATGCTGCCACCTGGGAACAAATGCAGCCTAAAATCGGAGAAATAGCATTGCATAATATCCGTATCATTGACAAAAATGAGTTTTTTATCGGTGATTTTTGTATTCTTCCGATTGAACTTAGCCACGATGCGGCTGACCCGGTTGGTTACAGCCTGATGGCCGGCAATCGTAAAGTCAGTATTTTGACGGATACCGGCAAGGTCACGCCCAAGATGCTGGATGCCGCAGCCAATTCTTCCATAGTTTTACTGGAATCCAACCATGATGTTGATATGCTGAAAAACGGCTCTTATCCTTTCCGGCTGAAAAATCGTATTCTTTCCACACGAGGGCATTTATCCAATGTTTCCGCAGGAGCCGCCGCCATCGAGCTTTACAGACGAGGAGTACGCGGTATTCTGCTCGGCCATATCAGCAGTCAGAACAACGTAAAACAGTTGGCCTACGATACGGTTTCTGCTCAATGCAGAGAAGCCGGCATTGTCATCGGCAAAGATTTGGCACTGGCCACCGCTAATCGCCGCAGCATTACCGGCACCTTTCAATTAAAGTGAGGTTTGCCATGAAAATCCGTATTATCTCTGTTGGAAAAATGAAAGAAAGCTATTGGAAACAGGCACAACAGGAATACTGTAAAATGCTTTCCCGTTTCTGTACTGTGGAAATAGTGGAAGTAGCTGATGAAAAAACACCGGAAAATGCGTCCGAAGGAGAAATTCGCGCTGTTTTAAAGAAAGAAGGAGAGCGCGTCCTTGCCGCGCTCAAGGGTTGTGACCGCATCTATGCCCTGGCTTCAGAAGGCAGACAAGAGGATTCTCTCTCTTTTTCCAAACGTATACAGCAGGAAAACGACAGTGCTCGTTGCCTCGCCTTTCTCATTGGCGGTTCTTTTGGGTTAGCAGAAGAGATAAAGCAACAGGCTAATGGCCTGATTTCTTTTTCTCCCATGACTTTTCCGCATCGATTGGCCCGCATCATTTTGTTGGAACAATTGTTCCGCGCTTACAAAATCATGCGCGGAGAAACCTACCATAAATAGAAATAAAATTTGAAAAAGATTTGAAATAACAAAATAATAATAGAGGGGATTTGATTATGCACAAAACATCCGTCAAACAACGGTTGCCCCTGTATATTCTGCTGTGTTATATTCTCAGCTTTTATACAGGCTTCAATATGTCAGCCGCACAATTTGTGCTATTAGACATGAAGACGGAATTTGCCATCAGTAGTACTTTAATGGCGGCAATTTCCTCAGCCCAAATGATTACCTCATTGGGAATGTCTCTATTGTTCAGCGGCCTGCTCGACCGGCTGGATAATAAAAAAGTCATGTTGGCCGGCTGCTTCTGCTCCATTCTCGGTTCTATCATTGCCGGATTTTCCAATGGGCCGATCATGACGCTGATTTCCTATATGGTAAGCGGCATTGGCGGCAACATGCTGCTGGCAACTCCTTTCCCTGCTATGACGAAGCTGGACCCTGCCCGCATTACGCTGCATGTCAACCGCCAACAGGGTGCTCTTTCCTGCGGTGCATTTATTTCTCCGCTGCTGATGGCTCTTTTAATCAATGAAATCGGCCTCGGTTGGCGGTGGAGTTACCATATCAGCACTGGTATGCTCATCGCCATCACCATTTTCTTCTGTTTTGCCCCTTCTCCCGGAAAATCCGGTGAAGTCTCAGGCGTTGCCGAAGAAACTCCCGAAGAAAGAAAAGCTCGCCGGCGCATTATTCTGACCCCCGCCTTCATCTGCATGGGCCTGGGCCTGGCTTTATACATGTTTATGGAAATCGGCCTTTTAAGCTATGCCAAGGATTATTTTATGGTTGGCCTAAACGATATCCTGGGCGCCTCACTTTGCATCTCGGTTGTGCGGGGCGGTATGACGCTCAGCCGGCTTTTTGGTGAACGTCTGATCAAAAATCGAGTTTGGATGAGCATTGGCACCATGGGCCTTTCCGGCCTCTGCCTGTTGCTGATGGCGATATTCCGGCTGCCTGTTGTTTCATTAATCTGGTGTGCATTGTTTGGTTTGATTGCAGGGCCCTGCTGGCCTACCATTCTCAGCATGGGGCTTTCATTGGATACCAAATCTTCCGGCAAACTGACCAGCATCCTCATGTTGTTCAACAATGTCGGCAATAATCTGGGCAACCTGCTGATCGGCGCTTGCGTCGATATGATGGGAGTTGGCAATGCTTATTATGTTGCTGCCGGAATCTCTCTCATCGGCGTTGTCGTATTACTGATAGGAGTCCGTTCTTTCCGCCGGCTGGGGCAGATCCCGGAAGGCCCGGAATGGAGCAGCGCGCAACAGCAGGAACTTCCTCTTGCCAATTAAATGCTTATACATTCATTCATAAACGTGCGGCATATATACCGCACGTTTATTTATTCGTCGATATTGGATTTCTATTTATTTTTTATTATTTTACATTCTGTATAAATATCCAATACTATGCGTCACAGGCTTCTATTAGAAAGTTTTTATAGCGTGATATTTACATGCTTCTCAAAAAAATATTTATTCAAATGATTGTAAAAAAATACTCAACAAGTATTCCTCTATAGGTATAATTATATACATAAATTGCATATTACTTTCGTTTTATGCAACAAATAAAGCATATTCATACAAAATCCTCCCAGGCATCTGCTGCAACAGGAATGTAAAAAAATTACCGCTTATATGGTTCGTTGGGCGCAGGCCATGCCGCGTTTAACCATTGATGATATTCGTCTGAACGACTTGGGCAATGATATGTACCAAATCGAAGCCGTCATTTCCAACGCCGGTTTCTTGCCCACTTACCTTTCACAAAAAGCGCAGCAGCTCAAAATCAGCAAACCCGTTCTCGTTTCACTCGATTCGGATAAGGGCTTAATCTGTGGCGAGCAGTGTCAAAATATCGGAGACCTTTCCTCTTATGGGCTCTGCAATACCTCTACTCGTTTTTATGGCAATATTGTCACCGGCAATAGTGAAGCCGTCTCCAAAAAGGTCTCCTGGATCTCCCGGGGCAAGCGAGATCAGATCACCGTTACTGCCGCAACACCCAAAGGAGGCAAAGTTTCCAGGACCATCTTCCTCAGAGAATGTTAAAGAACCAAAAAAAGAGAGGCACTATGCCTCTCTTTTTTTTGGGTATATCCATCTTGCTTATTTCTTAAGCACACCTCTGGAACCCCATTCGGGATATTCCTGGATATTTACATAAGTATCGTCCTTAGCAATGCCGGCTTCCTGCTCCAAAACATCGAAAATCTTCGCTGTCATCGCAGCTTTATCTTCAAAAGCAGCCTCATCTTTGAGGATTACCTGTACAAAAGCACAGGAGGCTTTCTCTTCGCCGCGGAAGAACATATTTTCGCCGTCCTCAATGGACATCATCATTTTCTCTTCCTTCTTGCCGGGAATCAGTTCGACCGCCTGGCCCATACCGGCTTTGACAGCCAGCTTCTGAGAAGGAGTTAATTTATTTGCAGTTTTAATTCCGATAAAAGGCATATTACTTTCTCCTTACCTTTCTAACATTACAGATTATAAACGTGCTCAGGGAAGACGATGCCAGCCTGCTCACGGATCTTCTCCATAGTTGCAATAACTTCTGTTGTCAGCTTCTTGGACTGCTCATAGCGTTCCTTGGTCCCTTCCTTATCCGTAATGAACTTATAGAACTGCAGAGCCTCGCCGCCCATGTTGCTGAAAGAGGTATCTCTCTTGGTGATAACTTCTCTCGTGCCATCCACGTATTCGATATAGCTATTATCGAAGCATTCCATGGTATCTATATGCAGCACACCCAAATCACCCATAATCAGGTTGTCATGCTTAGAAGTGCTCGTCTTGCCATAGCTGATGGTAACCTGGATATTCTTAAAGGCACCATTTTCTTCTCTGGGAGCGCAGTTGAAAAGTACCGTACCGCAGGCATCTGCACCGGTAGACATCATGGAAACATCAGCCTGAATTTTGTTGGGAACGCCAAACCAATAGAGGGCCGGATAAACCAGATAAATACCCATATCCATCAAGCCGCCAGCTGCCATAGCCGGGTTGAAGATGTTGGGGAATTCGCCTGCCTTCAGAGCGGGCATCTTGGAAGAATATCTGCAGAAGTCAAACTTCGCCATATGAATTTCACCCAACTTGGAGAACGCTTCGGTCAGCTGATGAATTTCGGGCAAATACAAGCCTTTCATAGCTTCCATGAAAATAACACCCTTTTCATCGGCGATCTCATACAACTTTTTCAGCTGTGCAGACGTGATAACAGAAGTCTTCTCGCAGATAACGTTCTTGCCATGCTCCAGCAAGGTTTTTGCCGTGGGGTAGTGGAATGCGTTGGGGTTAGCAATATAGACTGCATCAATATCGCTCTCGCCGAGCGCATCCAAATCGTTATAGATTCTGGTGATACCGTGCTTCGCGCCAAATGCCTGACCCTCCGCATCGCTGAAGGAATAAACCGCGGAATGCACAAAATCCGGTGCATTCTCCTTTGCGCCTTTGAGGAAGGAATCAACTATCCAACCAGCGCCGACTGTCGCAAATTTAATCATGTTACTCTCCTCCTTGCCCTATTAGGGCATCTATCAAAAAATAAACCTTATACAAGGAACTAAGGCTGTCAAATTTCCTCCTTGCATACATTATTAGTTTAATATATTTTGCACATTTTGAAAATACTTTTTGCGAGGTTTCTTATTTTATTTATATTTCTTTATCAAAATCTTCCATTTCAATTTCCGATATCGATTTTATTTCGAGGTGCAATCAAAATCCTCCTCCCCAATATCGCTCCGGGAAAATTTCGTTTTTAGCATCCGTGTGTCTTTTGCAATATCGCGAAACATTTCTATTAATAACAATACACCTATCATCCCGCAACCTTACGCCTTCTCTTATTCGACATTGTTTCCACATCATCACGTTTTTTATTTCCTTCTCATTTTAATCTCTGGGGCTCCTTTTCTTTTTGACTTTATAACGAAAAATAATATCAATTTTAAGCGAGTTTTCACTTTATCAAGACAAAAAAGCATTCTTTTATTCTCTTCGGCAAACGCTTCCCATATTGTTCGGCTATATTTTCTTAGGCATTGCCTTTGGCATTTCCCTTCAGCAAGCCGGCTTTCGTTGGCTCTGGGCATTGGGCATCAGTTTGTTGGTTTATGCCGGTTCCATGCAGTTCATGTTAGTCAGTCTGCTCTCTTCCGGCGCTTCGCTCCTTGCTGCCAGCGTAATGACTCTGGCCATCAACAGCCGGCATCTTTTTTATGGGCTCAGCTTTCTTACCCGTTTTCGCAAGATGGGCGCCATCTATCCCTATATGGTCTGTTCTCTTACAGATGAAACCTATTCCCTGCTCTGCGCTTGTTGCCCTCCTCCGGATATAGACAGCCGGGCAGCAGATTTTTTGATTTCCTTATTGGATCATTTCTATTGGGTAGCCGGTTCCGTCCTGGGTTCCCTGGCCGGTCAATGGATTCCACTGGATTTTACCGGCATCGATTTTTCCATGACTGCTTTATTTGTTGTCCTCTTATTAGAACAATGCAAAGTACATCGGCACCTGCTGCCCGCTTTAATTGGGCTTTTCTGCGCACTAATTTGCCTGCTGCTGATAGGCGCTTCCAACTTCATGATTCCTGCTCTATGTGTCTGCACTGCCATGCTCCTGCTGTTCCGCAGCCATATCGAGCCTTCCGAGGAGGAGAAAAAGTAAGATGTCCTCTACTGTTCATGCTTTGCTTTTAATCGGAGTAGTCATTCTCTGCACACAATTAACCCGTTGGCTGCCTTTCCTGGCCTTTCGCAATACACGCAAATTACCTCGTAGCATCGCTTTCCTGGGCACCTATCTACCACCGGCACTTTAGTTATTTATTGCTTAAAAGACGTTTCCTTTCTGCAATACTCGGCCTTTGTTCCGCAGCTTTTAAGCGTAGCAATTGTAGTTGTGCTGCATCTTTGGAGGCACAACACGTTACTCTCCATCGGAGCAGGAACCGTATGCTATATGTTGCTGATCCATCTGTTTGCCTGATTTCTTTTCAAATAAAAAAGCGGTGCCAATTGGCACCGCTTTTCTTATTCTTTTCTTAAAATACGTTTTAAGAATTCACGTGTACGCGCTTCTTTCGGATGCTCAAAAATGACTTCCGGCGTCCCTTCTTCCAAAATGATGCCTTCATTCATAAACACCACCCGGTCAGAGACATCTCTGGCGAATTCCATCTCGTGCGTCACAACCAGCATGGTCAGCTTGCCTGTCTGGGCAAGCCCTTTCATCACGGCCAACACTTCTCCCACCATCTCCGGATCCAGTGCAGAGGTTGGCTCATCAAACAACAGCACTTCCGGATCCATGGCCAATGCACGCGCAATTGCCACACGTTGCTTTTGCCCACCAGAGATCTGCGTAGGTTTGGCATCAATATAATCGCCCATGCCTACCTTTTCCAAATACATGATTGCCTTTTGCTCTGCTTCCTTACGGCTACGCTTCAGCACTTTTCTCTGCCCGACTACACAGTTTTCCAAAACCGTCATATTATTGAACAGATTAAACTGCTGAAAAACCATGCCGACTTTGGCGCGATATTTATTGGTCTGCACATTTTCTATATCCTGCCCGTGATAAAATATCTTGCCGCCAGTCGGTTGTTCCAACAGATTAATGCAGCGCAGCAACGTAGATTTTCCCGAACCGGAAGAGCCAATCATGCAAACAACTTCTCCCTGGTACACGCTGAAATCAATATCTTTCAGCACCATATGTTCCCCGAATTTTTTCTCCAGATGCTCTACCGCAATGATTTTTTCCCGTTCGCACATTGCTCAACCCTCCTTCGGAATACGAATTGCCCGTTGATGTGCCTGAGACCCATGCACCACATAGGAATCAGGGCCATCCAGTTTCTTTTCCAGCAAGCGCAGCAGACGAGAAAAAACAAATGTTAAAGCCAGATAAATGACTGCAATGATAAAGAAAGTCTCATAATAACGCAGATAAGTACCTGAAGCTGACTTGCCCTGGAAAAACAGTTCCGAAACGGAAATGACATTCAGCACGGAGCTATCCTTGATATTGACAATAAATTCATTGCCGATGGAAGGCAGTGCGTTGCGGATAGCCTGCGGCAGTATGACACTCGTCATAGTCTGCCAGTGTGTCATCCCGATCGCCTCGGCAGCCTCTTTCTGCCCCTTATCAATCGCCAGAATCCCGCCTCGCATAATTTCCGCCATATAGGCACCGGTATTCAAAGAGATAATGAAAATGGCTGCCCCCATTGCCGGGATATCTACCGCCAGCAACTGCATAGCGCCATAATAGATTACCATCGCCTGCACAATCATTGGCGTTCCGCGAAACACCTCAATATAAATGCTGATGATACAGTTGACAATCCGAACCACTATTTTTTTCAGCAAATGATCCTTTTTGGAAATCGGGATTGTGCGCAGCACTGCCACCAACAATCCCAGGACAAATCCAATTACCGTCCCCGCTATTGCCAGAATCAGAGTATTGACTGTGCCTTTCAGAAATAGCGGCGCATATTCTTCCCAAATGAATTCAATCCATCCAAAAAATGTTGTGGGTAATTCCATGTTGCATTCTTCCTAACCTATTTTTATTGTATTATTCCGAAAGCGGCTGATCTTCTGTCGCCGCATCCATAATCTGCTGGCGTGTTTCCGCAGAAATGCCCGCCAGAATCTCATTGATCGGCTCCGCCAGCTCGCTTCCCTTTTTCAGCCCGATCGAGACAGCGACCTCATCCGGCGTTGTCTCAAAACCTTTGCCCTCTTCGAAGCTGACAATTGCCAGGTCGCCATTTGCTTTCAGTGCTGCCTGCGCGCTGTTGGTATCCGCAATATATCCATCAATAGCTCCCGAGCGCAATGCCACAATCATAGAAGGAAAGTCAGCCATGGCGCTCTCTTTTTCTACGCCTGCGATCTGATCAATCACAGTATAATGATACGTGTTCATTTGCCCGGTGATCTTTGCCCCGGCAAAATCATCCAGAGAATCCGCAGCCGCGTATGCAGAATCCTTTTTGACTACGATGACAACACCTGTTTCATAATAGGGATCGGTAAAATCAATCGTCGCTTTACGCTCCTCAGTCGGGCTCATGCCTGCAATAATGGCATCAATTTTGCCGGAACGCACCGCCAGCGTAAGGCCATCCCACTCAATCTTTTCGATCACCAGTTTTTTGCCCAGACCATCGGCAATCTTCTGTGCAATGCGCACATCATAGCCATCAGCATAACCGGAACCATCCGCAATCTCTACAGCCGTCTCGCTGGCATTTGTCTGCGTCCAGTTAAACGGCGCATAGTTGCACTCCATACCAACTACAAAAGTATCATCTTCCGCAGTACTTGCAGAACTGTTTTCTTCCTGCTTTTTGCAGCCCGCCACACAGAACAGCATGAGCCATGCGGCCAGTAAAGCAATAAACCTCTTCATATTTCCCTCCAGATAAAAGTATTTAAAATTTTATAGAAATAAAAAACCGAAGCTGCGCTTCGGTATATTCTATCCTGCCTACATGCGTATGACATCCAAAACTCCCCGATAGCTCTCCACAAACGGCAGTTCCACAGCTTGCGACAGTTGCCAGAATCTTTTTCGGACAACCAACTGCAATTTCCCAAACAAAACTTGCAATTTCGGCAAATTCCCCTTTCCTGCCGTTTCTTCACCCGTCTGGTGGGCCCCCGGCCATACTCATGATCATTCGCGCCTCTATCTTCCAGTAATTCTCTTTAATTGGTACACACAATATATCCCCTGAGCATCTGTTTGTCAACACTTTTTTTGTGATTTAAACCAATTTTTTATAAAAAATTATGAAATTCCAAAATTTATTTCCATCATTTTTATTCTATTCTGTTTTTGAATTTTAAAAGTCTGTTCATTGACTTTATTCCTTTGCTATCTTATAGTTATAAGTAACAGACCAACGGAGCAAAAAAGATGAATATAGCTTTTTTTCTAAAACCCAAACACGAAGTTGCTTTCCTCTATGAAGATCAATCCCTGCGTCAGGGATTGGAAAAAATGAAGCATCATGGCTATTCTGCCATCCCTGTGATCACACGCGAAAGCAAATATATCGGCACTGTCAGCGAAGGGGATTTTCTCCGCTATCTTCTGCGTGAAGAAGGGCGCACATTATCTTCCGCAACCATGCGGGAACTGGAGGATGTCACCATTCGTCAGGCGCTCTTGCCGCACGCTGCCAAAAATCCCGCTGTACGCATTACTCAAACAGCCGAAGAGCTTTTATTACAAGCTATGAGCCAGAATTTTATCCCGGTAGTGGACGATTTCGACTCATTTATCGGCATTGTCACCCGTAAAGATATTCTTTCTTATTTTTACCGGGAAATGGTACACCCGCAGGAAACATCTCAACTGCAATCCCACGCTTTTTGATCGTTCTGCCTATCCTGCCTGCAATAGCTCTATCGTGCAAAACGATCATTCATCAAGAAGAGCACGCCACACACAGCTTTATCGCTGCATATGGCGTGCTTTTTGCTTGTTCCTATTTCCGTTTGCCTTTTCTGTGAACTGTCAGAAACATGTGCTCCGCCGATCAAAGGTGCGTCCCAGATACCTGAGGGCCGGTCATTCACTGTTTCTAATCATAGCGCCTTGGGCAATGCCAGAGTCGGTTGCAAGGCATCTGTTCTTTTCTTTGGCGTCATCCATCAGTAGCATATAGACTGCCAAAAGCGGCAAAGCCTCTCCATTCATTCTGTTGAAAAACAAAAGCGGAGCGTCCATCTCTATGGTGCGCCCCGCCTAATGGGTACAAAAAATCTAATCAATGAATGACTTACTTGACAGCAGCAAAGCCCTTTTCCAGATCAGCGATAATATCATCGATATGCTCAGTGCCGATGGACAGGCGGATGGTGTTGGGCTTAATGCCCTGATCCAACAGTTCCTCGGGGCTCAGCTGGCTGTGAGTGGTAGTCGCAGGATGGATGACCAGGCTCTTCACATCAGCCACGTTGGCCAACAGGGAGAAGATTTCCAGGTTATCGATGAACTTGTGGGCTTCTTCCTGACCGCCCTTGATTTCAAAAGTAAAGATGGAAGCACCGCCGTTGGGGAAGTACTTCTCGTACAGGGCATGATCCGGATGATCGGGCAGGCTGGGGTGGTTGACTTTTTCCACCTGTGGATGATTAGAGAGGAATTCTATCACTTTCTTGGTATTTTCAGCATGGCGTTCCAGACGCAAAGACAGAGTCTCAGTACCCTGCAACAGCAGAAACGCAGCAAAGGGAGAGATAGTTGCGCCGGTATCACGCAGCAGAATTGCGCGGATATAGGTGGCAAAAGCAGCCTTTCCAGCGGCCTCGGTAAATTTCACGCCGTGATAGCTGGGATTGGGTTCAGAGATCCACGGATACCGACCCGAAGCTGCCCAGTCAAAGGTACCACCATCTACGATGACACCACCCAGAGTAGTGCCGTGCCCGCCGATGAACTTGGTGGCGGAGTGAACTACGATGTCTGCGCCGTGCTCAATCGGGCGGATCAGATACGGAGTACCGAAAGTATTATCGATGACCAGCGGCAGACCATGCTGATGGGCAATAGCCGCAATGGCATCAATATCAGGGATATCAGAGTTGGGGTTACCCAAAGTTTCCAGATAAATTGCCTTGGTGTTGGGCTGAATAGCGTTCTCCACTTCCTCCAGATTATGGACATCCACAAAGGTAGCAGTCACACCGTACAGAGGCAGCGTGTGAGCCAACAGGTTGTAGCTGCCGCCATAAATGGTCTTCTGAGCCACGATGTGATCACCCTGCTGAGCCAAAGCCTGAATAGTATAGGTAATAGCAGCGGCACCAGAGGCTACAGCCAAACCGGCCACGCCACCCTCCAACGCTGCAATACGTTCCTCAAATACTCCCTGCGTGGAGTTAGTCAGGCGACCATAGATATTGCCCGGATCAGCCAGGCCAAAACGTGCGGCAGCATGGGCGGAGTTGTGGAACACATAGGAAGTGGTTGCATAGATAGGCACCGCACGAGCGTCGGTGGCGGGATCGGGCTGCTCCTGACCAACATGGAGCTGAAGGGTTTCAAATTTATACTTGCTCATAATATATACCTCTTTCATTATTTAAAATTATTTGAAGATTTGTTTTCATTGATTTTGGCACGAAAAAAGCCGGGGCAGATTTGCTCCCGGACTGCGTATGGCCAAATAGAGGTTCACTTATGAAAAATTCACGTGAACAAAGGGCTCACCAAAGTGCCCGGCCATCTCATCAGCCCGGGAGCTCGACATTCGTTCACAGTAGAAATTGGTCCTCAACAGTTCAAAGAATACGTTCTTCATCTCAATTCGCCCTCCTCGCTCAAATTAACCTATCATTCCGCTCGGTTTAGTAGGATTATAACGCCATGTTTTTTTCTTGTCAATAGTTTTTTGAAAAAAATTATAATGCGTTTTATTCAGGATTTTTGTATGTGACCATGGCATTTGAGATGCTTTTTTGATGAGAGAACCACATATTCGAAATGGGGGTAGCCCCTGATTCTGCAGGGTCCCTCTTTGATATAGCAGCGCTAGCTATACTTTAGTATACAGCATGAAAAAATAAAAATTTTTCGACTGTGCTTCGGCAAAAAACAGCCGTCGGGCATGGATAAACCCAAACAGTCATGTCAAAAAACATCATTTGCCAGCCGCATCAATCATGATGCGATCGCGCAATGTTATCCCACTGAATAAACTGATAAAAAAAGAATGGCGTGACTTAAATCACGCCATTTCCCTAATTTTCGTTTTACCATTTCTGTATCACTGACTTGCCTTCCCCTCAATCCGTTTGAGTATCTGCGCTGATCAGAGAAAGCTCCGTTTCCTGATATCCGCCATTGCGCCAATATTGAATATTCACAGTACTGCCCGCCTCTTTTTTCTGCAATATGTTTTTAATATCCGATTCAGAGGCAATGGCCGTACCATCTATTGCCGTAATAACATCTCCGGCAGCCAGTGTCCCGGCATTGGCATTCGTCACTTCGTTGACATAAAAGCCCTCTTTCAGGCCATAACGGTTGGCAACCAGGCTGTCAATCATCATACCGCTGACTCCCAAACGGCTTCTTCCTTTGACCTCTCCGTACTCCTTCAAGTCTTCTATAATTGGCAGTGCTTCGTCAATTGTAATAGAGAAGCCCAGCCCTTCATAACCGGTCGCCACATATTTGGCAGAGTTGATACCCACCAGCTGACCATCCATATTCACCAACGCGCCGCCAGAGTTTCCGGGATTAATCGCCGCATCTGTCTGAATCGTATTCATGGTGTAACCGCCGTCAATATCCAGCGGGCGGTCTTTTGCCGAAACAATGCCAAATGTTACCGAGCTGGAGAATTCCAATCCGCCCGGATTGCCCACCGCCATCACAAAATCACCAATCGCCAACTCGCTGTAATTACCGATTTCAATAGGCGTCAGGTCATCCGCCTCAATTTTAAGCAAAGCCAGGTCGGTATCCTCATCTACTCCCACCAAGGTTGCTTCATAGATTTCATCATTATCCAGCACTACCTTCAAAAGCGAACTATCAGCCACCACATGGGCATTGGTAATAATATAGCCATCTTCCGTATAGATAATCCCCGAACCTTCCGCCGCCAACGTCAACTGCTTATCTCCTGAAAGAGTCTGCGCAAAGGGATATCTGCTCTGTGTCTGCTGGTAGTTCTGAATGCAAACAACCGAGGGAATGACTTTTGCCGCCACCTGAGAAGGAACTATATCAAAATCATACCCTGAAATTTTTATGGTTCCTTCATTCGTTTTCGTTTCGTCGGATTGCTGCTCTCCGGAAAGCTGCTCGGAAGAAATTTCCGGTTCATTTTGCCCGTTCCGCTCCGCTATCAATTTATAAATGCCAATAGAAGAGAATGCAACGACAGCCACCATAGCCAGGGCCAGCAAAACAGTCAGTACTTTTTTTCCCGCGCCGCCTGATGGTTTTGCTCCATAAAATTCATCCATATAATCATTCCTCCAATTTTATATTGTTTCCTTTTTGAATTCGTTTTTTATTATATCCCGCTCTCTGCTTTTTCTCCTTAGATAATTTGTGAATATTTGTAAACAAAAATTAATTTTTATATTTTATATTGCCTTTCTTTGTCGATTCTATCCATTCTCAGAAAGCAACATCGTGCCATTCTCCATACTCTATATTATAAATTTCCCATATTTCTGCATTTTTTCTTTTTTCGATCAGGCACATAATATGCAAAAACGAACGGATACCTTGCATAATGGAATTTTCTCCGTTTGGTTGTTATTGCTTTTCCCCTCTTATCTGGCTCTTGGAATTGCCGGCCAATTTTATATTTGACAGCCTTGTTTTATGGCTGGCCGCCCAATATCTAACTATCTGCCTTCTGCATTATGGCACTGATGCTCTCTGTTTGCAGCATACTCATCTATCTGGGTAATCGCTTCCTTAGCCTGCACAAAGTAAGCCTGTTCGGCAAAGAAAAGCACCGAGTCACTCTGGCTTTGATCTTGTGCACTGCTCTATATCTTTTTTATTCTGCAACTAAGAAATAAAAAAACCGCAGACTGTTGTCTGCGGTTTTTCCCTTATACTTAACTTACACTTTCTGCAAATCCACCGTCACACGATATGCATCGGGCGTAGCTGCTGCAATATATGCCTGCTGGATATCTTTCAACGGGATCATCTTGCCCAGGCTTTCCAAAGAATAGCTGGGATCAACGATCTTATGAGAGATCATGAATGCTGCATCTGCAAAGTCTGCCACATCACCGCTCATCGTGCCGATAATCTCAATACGGCGATAGTGGATCTCATTGGGATCGATTTCCCATTCAGGCTTCGGATAGCCAGCTGCAAACAGCAGGAATCTGCCTTCCACTCTCTTAAGCATTGCATAACCCTGCTTATAAGCAGCACCCAGGCCAACTGCCGCGATTACGGCATCTGCGCCATAACCGTCTGTCAGACGCATGACTTCTTCCACCGGATCTACCTTGGTAGCATCAATAACATCCGCAAAGCCCATTGCTCTTGCTCTCTCCAATTTCTTCGGAGAAAGTTCGGAAATGATTACTCTTGCACCGAACGCATGTGCAACCTGTGCATTGGCAATGCCCATGGTGCCGGCGCCGATAATCACAACCGTTTCGCCCGGCTGCACGCGCAGTCTCTTCATACCACATACGCAGGTAGCAATCGGTTCAATGAACCCTGCAACCTGAGGATCCAGATCGTTGGACAGCTTTACCAGAGCCGTTTCAGGTTCCACACCATAGTTTGCAAAACCACGGCCACCAAGGAAGCCATTTACGGGGCCTCTCTTTTTAGCCTTTGCAGTGCAGGCAAAAGAATGGCCTCTTCTGCAATTGACGCATTCGCCGCAGCCGCCATGTACCGGTCCGACACGATCGCCGACATTCAGGCTGACTACTTCTTCGCCCTTGGCAATGACAATAGCCGACCATTCATGGCCGCCAGCCATGGGGAAGCCCTGGTGCTCTCTCAAGCCCAGCCAATGCTGATAGTCAGTCGTGCAGATCTGGCAGGTTTCCATTTTGAGCATGACATCCTTGGGACCCATTTCAGGCATCGGCTCCTCATGGATTTCCGCCACATGTACGTTTCTTACTTTACCGCCGATTTCTTCATCGGTTCTTGCTTCCATAATGGCAGCAAATTTTCTTACTTTTGGCAATTCCATAATGAAATTTCCTCCTCTTAAAATTTCTAACTCCCTATCGGGAAAAGCTTTCGCGAACATCTCAATTCCCTCTTATTCGCTTTGCTTTTATTATATCATAACTCTTTTGAAATTCAAGAAAAAAGCTTTTTATAGCTATTCCACCTTTTTGCATTTCCGCTGTTTCTGTGATATATTTGAGAAAAACTGCTGTTTTTCGGTGCCTTTATTCATTCTTTTCCGCATGGTTTCCGCGAAATCAACAGGCAGTTTTCTCAAAGGAGTTGCCATTCATGAATCCACTTTCCATATGCGGATTTAGTAAAACCGGTCAATGGTACAAAGGCAATCTTCATTGTCATACCACTGATTCCGACGGTTGCCTGTCGCCTGCTCAGGCAGTGGAATTGTTCCGAAGCCACGGCTATCATTTCCTCTGCCTCTCTGATCATGATATTTATAGCGATTATCGTTCGCGTTTCAATCGCGAGGATTTTATCCTGTTGCCCGGAATAGAAGCTTCTGCCGTTCTGGTTGAAGCCGATGGCAAGCTGCGCAAAAAAGTGCATCATATGCACGGCATTCTTGGGACAGCCGAAATGCAGGCTCAAGCCTCTCAGCCGCTCTTTCACCATAAAGAGGAGCTTCCTGCCCTTCGACATTACGGCACCTGGGATGGCGCCAAAGTTGCCCAACAGCTGGCAGACTCGCTCTCTTCCCGCGGTATGTTGGTTACTTACAACCATCCTGTCTGGTCAAGAGTCGAGGAGGCAGAGTTTCTCTCTACGAAAGGGCTGTGGGCCTTGGAAATTTATAATTACGGTACCGTCAACGAAAGTTATACCGGTTATGATGAACTGCATTGGGATAGCTTTCTTCGGAAGGATCGGCGTCTTTTTGCTTTCGCAGCCGACGATAACCACAACGAAGGCGTTTTTCCCGATACATTCGGCGGATATATCATGGTGAAATCTCCGGAGCTTTCGCACGAAGCTATCGTGCAAAATATGCTTTGCGGAAATTTCTATGCCTCTTCCGGCCCGCAGATTTTTGACTGGGGCATCCGCGAGGGAGTGGCTTACATCGATTGCAGCCCTGTTTGCCGCATCGATTTTATCGCCGGCAATCACATCAACGACGGTTGTTCCTGCCTCAGCCCGTCTCCCGTTGATACTCGGACGCATGGCGAATATCGGTTAAACGGCTATGAAAGTTACGTGCGCGTCAGATGTTCGGATGCTTTTGGACATACCGCCTGGAGCAATCCCATTTTTCTGAATGAAGCACAGTCCCTCTCTGCTTACTGAAAGGAGTCTATAAGCAACAACCTTATTCCACGCATTTATTTGCGCCTGATCTTACCATCATCGAAGAAAACGGCGTCCGCATGTTTCTGATTCAGGGAGAATCCCGTGCCATGCTGGTGGATACCGGTTTTGGTGGCGGCGATTTACCTGCGCTCATCCGCACATTGACCGATAAACCCGTTTTCGTCGTCAATACGCACGCAGATGGCGACCATATAGGAGCCAATGCCTGTTTTGATCTGACTTTCATGCATCCTGCTGAAATGCACCGCTATTACGAGAAAGCTGCGCCTTCTCACCGCCCGCAACCGCTTTTTGACGGCGATTGCATCGATCTTGGGAGCAGCCGTTGGGAGATCATCGCTTTGCCCGGTCATACGCCTGGCAGCATTGCCCTTTTTGAGCGTAGCCGCGGCCTGTTCATTGGCGGAGATACCATCCAGTTTGGCCCCATTTATATGTTCGGCAGCGGTCGCTGCCTTCCGGCCATGATCGCTTCGTTGGAGCGCCTGCAATCTATGGAGCTGCCCATTCGATGCATTTTACCATCTCATTTTTCCCTGGAATTGCCGCAGGATATTATAAAACAAGTTCTTTCTGCCGCACAGGCTTTGCTGGACGGCAGCCTTACTCCGGAAGCTCCGGAGCGCCCCTTGCCCTGCAGGCGTTATCAGCATGGCAATATTTCTTTCTATTATGGTAATGAACATTGATTTATTCTTATTTACACAAAGTACAATACTATGAAACAGACCGCATGGGGGTAGTGCACCATTCCAACTATTTCCGTTGGATGGAGGAGGCGCGTGTTGCCTGGCTGGCAGAATTGGGCTTCGGTTATGATGCATTGGAAGAGCAGGGTATATCTTCTCCGGTCATACAGATCACCTGTTCTTATCATCGCCCCTTCTCCTTTGGCAGCACAGTGTGCCTGCAGGTTTCTCTGGCAGAATACAATGGCGTCCGGGCACACATTCATTATCAGATGCTGGATGCGCAAAGCGGCGAACCGTATGCCGAAGGTGAATCTCTGCATTGTTTTTTGGGAAATTCTGGTCGTCCGGTTAATTTGCGTCGAGCACTTCCCGCTTTTGACGCCATTCTGCATCCATTGGTCGCTCCTCCCGAGCCCTCTCAAAAATGAATAATTTCATAGATTTTGTATTCATTTTTAGGAGATATTCCCCCTATATTCCGGATTTCCTTTTATAAAAATGAATTATTTAAAAAAATAAATTGCAAAAAATATAAATTTTCTATTGACAAACACCCTCTCGGATAGTAAACTTAACCACATCAACAAAGGCGTTTGAGGAACCCTTCTTAAGGTTCTCTGACGCCTTTTTGATTATTAAAAAATGCAATTTGTCTTTTATGTATCTGCAGAATACATTTAAATAAATTTAAAATTTGAAGTGAGGGTAATGGTATGAAACAGTTTGCAAAAAGAATGGTTTGCCTGTTAACAGGAATCCTGATGGTTTTAGCTATGTTAACCGGCTGCAGCGGCTCTCCCAAAGATGAAAAAAGTGATTCGTTGGTTCCTTCTTCCACAACGGAAGAGAGAGGCGTTCTGAGAATTGGCATGGAATGCGCTTATGCCCCCTTTAACTGGACACAGAGCACAGCGGAAGTCGCCAATGGCGATACCGCCGTACCGATTTACGGCACAAATGATTATGCCTACGGTTATGATATCATGGTTGCCAAACTGTTGGCAGAAGAGCTGGATATGGATCTGGAAATTCATAAAGTTGAGTGGTCCAGCATTGTATTGGGCATGAATGCAGGCGATTACGATATCATACTGGCCGGTATGAGCTACAGCACCGAGCGCGACCAGAGCGTGGATTTTACGGAGCCCTATTATGTGCGGGATAACGTCATTATCGTCAATAAAGAAGGCGCTTATGCAAATGCTTCCGGGCTTTCCGACTTTACCGGTGCCTCCTGCACGACACAGATCGGTACTTCCTGGGTGTATTATGTGCCACAGATTCCGGAAGTTGAGCAGCTCACTTATTATGAAACAACCGCAGAGGTCGTCATGGCCGTTTCTATGGGGACTGCCGATTGCGGTATTCTGGACGAACCCACCGCACTTTCCGCAACGCTGGCCAATGATAACATTACCTATATAAAGTTGCCGGCCGAGGATGGCTTTACGGTACCTGAAGGAACGTCGCTTAACATCTGTATTGCGGTAAAAGAAGGAGAAAGCGCATTGCAGAAAACATTAAACGATGCCCTGGTTGCCATCAGCCTCGACGAAGAAAAGATGGCAGAGCTGATGAATACTGCCATCGAAGTACAGCCTTTGGGCGATTAATCGCGACAGAAACAGATTTGTCCGCTACAACAATAGAATCATAAAAATATACATAGGGGCTTTTAACGGCTCCTATGTACATTTTTTAAGGAGTACGCATTATGGAAAAAAACTGGATACAATGGATCATTACTATATTGGAGGAATACGGGCGCAACTTTATCACCGGCACTTTCGTTACGCTGGAGATTGCAATTTTGGGAACGGTGCTTGGTTTCCTGCTGGGCTTTGCACTGGGCATCATCCGTTCCACACCGATTTCCTCCGAAGACGGCTTTATCAAGCGCTTTTTTTATTGGATATTCAAGACTATCAGCACTGCATACGTACAAATTTTCCGTTGCACACCGATGATGGTTCAGGCCATGGTTCTTTTTTACGGTTTTTCCACATTGGGCGTAAAAATTCCTCCTTTTACTGCAGCGGTTCTTGTCACACTGCTCAACACCGGTGCCTATATGGCAGAATCGGTTCGCGGCGGTATTGCAGCGATTGATCCCGGGCAGTTTGAAGGTGGCAAGGCAATGGGAATGTCACACTTCCAGATCATGCTGCACGTCATTTTACCGCAAACTTTCCGCAACCTAATCCCCGAAATGGGCAACCAGCTGATTACCAACCTTAAAATGACCTCTGTGCTCAACGTCATCGGAGTAGGCGAATTGTATTTCGCTACCAAAACTGCCGCCAATGTTTATTACCGGTATTTCGAAGCCTATCTGATTACAGGGCTCATCTATTTTGTGCTCTGCTATGTCGCCAGCAAGTTGCTTGGCCTGTTGGAAAAGAAAATGCAGGGCAAGGCAGACTACGAATTAGCTGTGGAATATATGTCCGACTAAGGAGAAAATACTATGGCAATTATTGATATACAGCATTTAGGAAAATCTTTCGGCAATCACGAAGTATTGAAAGATATCGATTTCAGCATTGAAAAGGGAGAGGTCATTTGCATCATCGGCTCTTCCGGTTCAGGAAAATCTACGTTGCTTCGCTGTGTGAATATGTTGGAGACTCCCAGCCGCGGCAGCATACAATTTCACGAAGAGGCAATCGGTGGAAGCCAGAAAAAAGTCAACAACTATCGCTCCCGCGTCGGCATGGTATTTCAATCTTTCAATCTTTTCAATAATATGACGGTCCTGGAAAACTGCATGGCCGGCAGCCTCTATGTCCTCAAACACAGCAGAGAAGAAGCAAAAGCAACGGCTATTCGCTATTTAAAACAGGTAGGTATGGCTCCGTATATTCATGCCAAACCCGGCCAGCTTTCCGGCGGCCAGAAGCAGCGCGTCGCCATTGCACGAGCCCTTACCATGGAGCCTGAGGTACTGCTTTTTGACGAACCCACTTCCGCATTGGATCCGGAAATGGTAGAAGAAGTACTGGCCGTCATGAAAGAGTTAGCCAGGGGAGGGCTGACCATGATGATCGTCACCCACGAAATGGCTTTTGCCAAAGATGTTTCCACAAAAACCATTTTCATGGATCAGGGAGTTATCGTCGAAAGCGCCATAGTATTTTCTCCTTAGTCGGACATATATTCCACAGCTA
>JABLTO010235283.1_pt1 | contig 40336 bp, 37 predicted proteins | sample 7160091 | NCBI WGS metagenome assembly JABLTO01 (sample SAMN14651225, study PRJNA627086) | human gut metagenome | isolation source: feces | host: Homo sapiens
ACCACGATATGCGAATGTTGGGTAGGATTGTGGGAGCACGTAGTGCGTAACAATCCGTAGGTATCATAGTCGGGGGCTTTTGACCCCGACATCTTTAAATTAATAATAAAAAATGATAACAGAAAAGCTGTCAATGACAGCCTTTCTTTTCTTCTTATTCAGATCTTAAATTTCTTTTCTGCTTCTTACTACAGCAAATGCACCGATACCAAGAAGAACTACTGCCATACCTGCAACCGGGATCATAGAGTTCTGTCCTGTCTTCGGAGAAACTGCAGTACCATTTCCTTTGGATGTACCAGTTGTTGTGTTACCATTATTATCATTTCCACCATTTGCAGCCGCCATCTTATAAATCAAAGATACCGGAGTCCCTGCTGAAACTGAGTGGAAGTACGCCGCTACCTGATTTCCGCTGACTCTCACACCTTTAACCACTTCCCAGCCATGCTCTGCACAATAATAAAGAACATCAACAATCATACCATCTGTCATATTGTTCGCAACAAATGTAACCTTTACAAGGTTGCCCGCTGATGCCTGCACACCTGTCACTCCGAGGTTCATTACCGGAGACAGGAACTTGTATCCTGAAATATCATATCCTTTTACTTCAAGACCTTTCTCCGTATAGTAATCCAGTAATGACGGAAAATTTCCATCAAATGCCTCTTTAACACTTGCACTTAACTTTGCATCATTCATCTTATCTACGACCTTCTGAAGGTCATCATCATAAGTCCCCGGTGCAACCGATTCTAACGAAATCGTTCCTTTATCAGTACTTGCCTTCGGCATATCAATAGTGCCTACAATGCTTCCTGCAGCCAATGCACTTACACTCATCGCCAATGCGGTAACAGCAGCAACAACCCCCGTCATAAATCTCTTTTTCATTATTTTCCTCCTAGTCTTCCTCATAAAATCCGTTATTGGTATATACATATGTATGAATTATATCATGTGCCTTATAAAACTTCAATTACTCACTTTAAATTTTTTGTCATTTTTCATCAATAAAAGTTAGATTTCATTCCATTTTTTCTACAAGATAGGCCTGCACTACATAACGGTAAGCATCTCCTGCCCGATCGCAGGTTGATAACGTAAGTATCTTACTTTCCGTACTCACCGGAGCCGACTGGTCAAGCATCGCTCCCATTGTCCTCTGATTCAGGATATCATTCAGATACGCCTGCCGGTTATAGTCTTCCGCTCCCAAGTTATAATACAGGAGTATATGCCGGTCATCTGTACGGTAAGCCGCAAAAATCTTATATTTCAAGATTGCATCCGGCGTATAAATCACCAGATCCTTATGGTCATTAAAATATGTATCTTCTTCATATTTATGAAGTCCGGCAAACATTGATCCATCTTTCATATTATGTCCATACAAAAGAGTAATCGGATCATCAAAATTTTTCTTATTATAATTTTCAGAATAAATTGCTCCACTTACACTGTCTGTCTTTTCTGCTGAATGATTCAGATAATAAGCGTTATCTTCACTGCTTTGTACAATCGGATAATCAATTACTGTATCCGGAATCGTGATCCACGCATAAATATCAGGATTCTCTTTCTGCAACGAATCAAAATCTACCGGGATATCTATCTTCTTTTCCTCTTCCGGAACTTTCTGTCTCTTCTCTGCATTTTTTTCCTGCATCGCCAGATACTCTTGTTCGGCCTTTTTTTCCATCCACCATGTTCCCGCAATAAATCCGATCAGCAGTATCGCTGCCGCAAAAGCACAGACTGCAAGAATCATCCACTTTTTCTTATTATTTTTTCTGTCCTGCTTTGCATTTTCCTTTCCGGTCTCCTGCATCACTCTGTATCCTCCCCGGCTGACACTTCATTGTAAAATGTATTCAGGATCAGCTCATAAAGTGCCTGATCGTCCACATACATCTCATCATACACGGTTCCTCTTTGGGCATCTGCCTGCAAGGTAACAATATCGTCTTCACTAAATGACATTGATAATCCTTTTGTTGCAAGATAAACAGCATCATTCAGATCAATATCGGTCACCATCTTACCGGAAAGCTCATGATACAATCTTGCCGGCAGCCCCATATCTGATTTCATCTTTTCAATCGCAGTCTGTGCAAAATTCAGCAGATAGGTCTTCTGACGTGCCATTCGCAGATTATTGCTGAAATCAATCGCTGTATCTCTGGATCTGACAAAACTTAAAGCCTGTTTTCCATTCAACGTCACTGTACTGCCCGCACTGAATTGATTTGGCATCATCTGTGCAAGATCCTCCGGAATCGTCACGGTGACTCCGCCAACTGCATCATTCAACTGCTCAACAGCTTCCATATTCAATGCCACATATGAATTAATAGGGATTCCATAAAAGAGATTGGAAACTGCATCAACCATATACTGACAACTCGTCTCTTTTCCATCTCCGAATGCATAGGCAAGTCCAAGATGATTTTCTGCATCTCCCACATAATTTCCCTTATAATCAAATGTCTTGATCGGTGTCATCGTATCTCTCGACATACCAATAATCCGCACCTTGTTCTTACTTTCATCCATCACCAGAAGGAAAATGGAATCTGCCTGTCCACTTTCACCGGAAATTCCTTCAATCTGCTGAATTTCTTCACTGTTCTGATCGATTCCCATCACAAGGATCGTAATCACATTTTCATTGTACTGATAAGCTTTCCCATTATACCAGATCAGTCCTGAATCATCGGTCTGTATCCGGTTCTCCACCTCACTGATATTATCCTTTGCATTGAGCTTACCACTGACACGCAGGACATGATAAACTCCAAAAGCACAAATTCCTGCAAGTAGAATCAGTGCAAGCAGGATCATGATTCCACGGATGATATAACGAACCGGCTTATTCTTCTTTGCAAGCAGCCGCCATAATACTACAGATGCCGCTCCAATCAACGTCCAGGGAATATTCAGTAGAAAATGCCTGATATCAAACATTCCTTCCAACAATACCATCTGTACGGTCTGCGTACACAGACTCAGCATCACCGCCGCTCCGGCTGCTTTAAAAATCATCTTTTTCCCAATACACTGCCATGCAAAAAGGATTCCGACCGGCAGGAACAAAAATCCATAAAAAGAATTACAGATGAGAACCGTTCCACTATACAAAACAATCACGCACCATGCACAGACTCTTCTGACCAGAATCTTCCTTCTTTCCGTAATCTTCAATCTTGAAATCACAATTCCATAAAATGCCAGTAAAACGATGCTCAAAATCCCGGCAATCCCATATCCTTCAAACGGAATATGAGCATATGCCTCCGATAACGGCTCAAGGAATTTCCCTATACTGCTCACTTCATTCATTTATCTACTCCCTCGTACTTCCTGAAAACCGAGGCTCTTCGCCAGATACTTTTACAATGTATCTTCGGTATTCATCGTTTCTTCATCCAGTTCTGCATATTTTCTGTATTTCTGATATTTACCATATCTTCCATAGCCATATCCGCTCTGAGAAATATATCCGCCCGTATCACGGTTGATCACATAACCAATCAGCTTCTCTTTTTCTTCAAAAGAATTCATTCCCACCCGGATCTCTTTTGCATCTGCCTTATCAACTCTTACTACATACAAAACTTTATCTGCATAGGATGACAGGATCATCGCATCCGAAAATACATAAGAAGGAGCCGCATCCATCAGGATCACATCATATTCTTTTCTTAATTTTTCCAACAGACTGTTCATTTTTTCCTCATCGATCAGTCCTGAAACCTTTCCCTTTTTCTGACCTGCACGGAAAAATGTTACCCCGTCCTTCACGACCTGAATCTCCTCCGGCGTACTTTCACCTCTGAAATATTCTGTCAATCCTGGTCCTTCCGGGAGCTTCATCAGTTCACTTACGGACGGTTTTCTCAGATCACCGTCAAGCAATGCAACTTTCATCCCTTCCTGTGCAAATGCAAGTGCCATATTCACAGAAGTCATTGTCTTTCCTTCTGCAGGGATCGTACTCGTAATCAGCAGGACCTTATCACCTGTACGTCTCATGATCTGCTGCAATCTTGACTGGATCATCAGAATTGACTGCTTAAATCCCCAGTCAATTCTCTTATTTGTGATCAAAAGCTTTAATTTTTTATTATTAGAACGCTTCTTCGGTACAACTTCCGGAATGCAATTGATACATCTCGCAGAAGTGATCCGCTTCATATCACTCTCTTTTCGTACTGTCCTTACACTAAGAAGATACACGGTAGCCAATGCAAAGCATACCACCAGTCCCGCCAGAAATCCTTTTGCAAAAATTGCTGCCAGCGAATTGACATTTACAGGTCTGCCGGAAGATGCCGTCTTATCTACAATCTGCAGTTCCACCGTTCCGGTTGTCTTAGAGACCCATTTCGGATAAACTTTCTGAAATGCCTCAAGCAGCGGATTTACACTTTCATAATCATTCGTTGATATTGTTACAGAAAAGAAATTGGATTCATCCGTATTGCTTGAAACAATTGAAAATCCTCCAGATACTTCCCCATCCACCGCTGAAAGAAGATCCTTTTTAAACTCATCATTCGCAGTCAGTACCGGTATACTCTTGCTCAGCCGCTTCGCAACCGCGGAATTGACTGTCATATATTCGGTTCCTGATGCCGCATATGTAATCTTTGCAGAATAAACCGGTTCATAAGTAAATTCAAAATAAGATACAACAATTCCTGCCACGATCACAAAGATCAGCAAAAACTGCAGCCAGAACTTTTTCAGGCAGCTCAGGTAATCCTGCAGCCAGCTCACAAGATCTATCTTTTCCATCTCTTCTGCTTCTGTAATATTCCTTTGTTCCTCTGTCTGCATCTGCTTACTCCCCTGCATTTTCTATCTTTGCATTTTCATTATAATACTTCCTGTAACCATCCCGGTCTTTACTGGTATCACGTTCTCCCTTTGTCATGTTCAGTACACCGCCAATCACTGTCACACCATTTTCTTCCAACAGATCCACCGTATCATTGACAGCGACTGCATGCACCTCATCCTGACGCATGACCATCAACATCGCATCTGCTGTCTCTGATATGATCTCAGCATCACGGATCAGTTCCAATGGCGGAGTGTCCATAACAACATAATCAAACTGCTCTTTCAACTGATTGATCAGCGAAATAAACCGCTCTGATCCTAACAGACGATACGGCTTTGCGACCGCCTTTTTTTGCCAGATACAATCCATCGGATGTGCCTGCACTTCCGTCTGCTTCAGCACTTGATCCAGTTCACATTTTCCAAGCAGATATTCAGAAAACTGCTCTTTTGGATCTACCGTTGCATCAAAAATCTTTGCCAGGGACGGATGCCGCATATCACAGTCAACCAAAACTACTTTCTTTCCTCTTCGTGCAAGATCCAGGGCAATATTAGCTGTCACTGTACTCTTGCCATCATTTTCTTTAATACTTCCAACCATTAAAGTCTTATAACCTTCTGCCGACATCTCTGATCTGATCGATGTTACAATCCGGTCTACTGCTTCTTCATACACATGATCCGTATCCTGGTCTGAGATCAGCAGTGCTTTCTGCCCCGACTTCTTTTTTACATAATCCAAAGAACCGATCATCGGAATATCCAGCAGACGCTTTGCCTGCTCCATACTGTGAATCTTATCTGTAAAAATACATAAGCATACAGTTGCTCCAATGCCTCCTGCCAGCACCAGCAAAATCAAAAGCAACGAATATCTTAAAGTTGCTTTTTCTGTCTTCTGCACATTATTCGCTGAAATACTGCTCAATGGCTGCAATACATACCCTGATTCAAAATAATCCGAAAGCTCCGGATACTGCTGCAATGCTCCTTTCAGCAGTTTATAAGCACTCTCCGCATTCGTTCCCGACGCACTCATTCTGATAATATTTGTATCGGCAACAACTGACGCACTCAGGTTTCCCTTTACACGACTGCTACCGGAAGCTTTCATGATCTGATCTCTCATCGTATCACTGTTCAGAACATTCACACTTCTCTCAAGTGCATTCTCTATATTCGTCTCAGCAAGTTTTTCGCTCGTATTATCCCTCGGAATTACACACAGGTTCACACTCACTGTATAAGTATCCTTCAGGCTGTGATCCAGAATCACATAGGAAAACATTCCCGTCAAACACACACACATCAAAATAAAAACCGCATTTTTCTTAAGGGTTCTGAAAATATATCTCAGATCAATCTGTGAATCTAAACTCTGACTCTTATAACCTTCCTGAATCATATTTCCTCCCCTCACTCAACAACCACAATCAGTTTTGCGGTACAATCCAAACCGCTGGCCGGTGACGTATAAAGATAACTTACTGTATAAACTCCCGGTGTATAGATATCTACTCCTGACTCAACGTAGATCTGTGTAATTGAGATCTGATTATCCGGATCTGCCACATTCTCCGAAAATACAACCTGCTTTACCTTATCGTATTCTTTGATCTGAGTCAGATAACTATTAGGATCAAACTCAGATCCCGCCTGCAGATACACCAGATAGGAACTCAGATTGATCTGCGGACGTGCCGCATTTCCATCGTATACCTCCACCTGAATCGGAAGTGTTACTGTATCGCCTACACTGTTTGTCACACTCACTGTGCAATCATAAAATCCCTGCTGCGGCTTCTTATCAAGAACCGCTGTATCTCCACCGATCGAAATAAAAGGAGTAATATTCCCGTCAATACAATCTGTTGCTGAAAAATAGGACAAAAGATTAGTCTGCTTGCCCGCCGGAAACCTCAAAGCATCTGATAATTCAAATTTCGGTGATTCATAATCTGTATAATGAAGGGTCCGCGTCAGCTTTCCTAGATTACTGGAATGGTCGAACCCTACATAAGTAATATCAAAATCACCGCTTCCATCTTCTTTCTTTTTGATATTATCAATCATCACACTCCCAGATACATTGCCATCCTTTTTATCCACTGCAACCACACCGTTCTTGAGTTCCTCATCTGTTGCCTCGATTGATGCTGTCACTTCGGCCTTTTCTGCACTTAATACCGGCGGTGTAGTATCCTTCTGGTATGCGGATATAAAGGCATAAGCCCCTCCACCAACCAGAGAAGCTGCACAGAGTGCCAATGCAACAATCTTACTTTCTTTCATCCTTTAACTCCTTCACTTTATCTTAACCGGATCGTCGGATTTCCTTTTAATATCCTGCTCGGATTTTCCGACAGCCACATTTTTATCTCCATGGAAGTATACCTCTGCTCCAGATAATGGATCAGCTCATCCATCTGAGGTGTCCGATGCAGACTGTCATGTGCATCCGACGCAATCACCTGTACAATCCCGTCATCCATCATCCGGATCGCCATCTCTCTGCATTTCTTTCCAAATTCCCCCAGAACACTTCCCTTATTCACCTGCAGCACACAACCTCTTTCTGCCAGATAATATGCCAGTTCCGGATCCTCCTGAATAAAGGTGTATCTTTCAGGGTGTGCCAATATGATATTATACTTCATTTGTTGTAAGTCCGCAACCATCCTGCAAACTCTTTCAGGCGATTCCCGAAAGTCAAATTCGATCATCAGATACCTTGTATGATTAATAAAAAGAAGCTCCCGATCCCGGATCAGTTGCATTGCCCTTTCGTTCATAAAAATCTCCATAGATGGGAAAATTTTTACCGGAATCTGCTGCCGATCCAACTCTTTCTGAAGCAAACGAAACTTTCTTACATACTCCTGTACCGTATAGTCATAATAATTTCCATGAGAAGAAGCTGCAATATAATTCACTCCGCCTGCTGCTGCCTGACGTGCCATCCGTATCGATTCTTCCATCGAACTGGCACCATCGTCCAGTCCTGGCAAAATATGCATATGCAGATCGACCATTTTCTTCCCCCTCTTCCCTTTATTTACCGAAACCTATTACTATTAACTATACCTAATCTCTAAAAGAGCTTCAATGAAATCTCACTTTCTATTATCTTAACCCCAATTTCTTCATCATGCCTTCAACATCACTCAATTCTTGTCCATTCGCATTCGCCTTCAGTTCCTGCACACTCCGATTCCAGCGTCCATCTGCGATCATCTTAAAGAATCTCTTCGCCTCATAATACGGCTGAATATATCTTTTCCCCTCTAACGACGGATAGGACCAACATAATTCTTCATACGGAAGCCATATTCTGCGTATGACACTTTTCAATTTCCCCTGATTCCGAACTTTCTGCACAATTGCCCAGTTTTCAACACTTCCATATACACCTCCGCCAGCCAGAGTAAACCGTTCCACCTGATGCGTTAATTCTGTATGCTCTGCCTTTCCGAACCAGACTTCTGTCACCGATCTGACTGCATATTCAAATTCTGCCAGTCCACAACGTTCCAGTTTTTCCTCTCTTTTTTTCTCCTGCTTATCTTTCACAGAATGATTCAAGATCCAGAGATCCAGGAAGAAACGGATTCCACAACCACCTGTCGTAAAATGCTGCTTCATATGCTCCAGATGAAATGCATAGAAATCTGCATCTGACATCCTGCACTCGTATCCCGTTCTTTCTACATGCGTCCAGATATACTCCGGGGAAAATTCTACCGCCTGCCCGTCTTTGATAAGATTTAAATGCAACTCCAGATGCACATGTTCATCCCTGTAGAAATTTGCATTTTTCTTATCTTTTGACTCATACAAAAATCCACATTCTTCTGTCAGAAATTTCTTTGCCTTTTCATAGTCCTCATCTCTGATCAAAATGTCAATATCACTGCTTGTCCTCATCCATGCTTCCGGATAAAAATCCCGGATCACCGCTCCTTTTAAAGGAAGGAAAAAAATCTTCTGCTGCTCAAAAACAGTTCGAATCTCTTCCAATGCCAACTCCTGACACGTATACCGATAGATTGCCAGATTTTCCTGCTGCCGAAACTTCTTCCGATACTTCTCTGATATGATATGGTTCTCACCATTTCCAACTGCTGCTGAGATCAAATGTGCCATATCCTGAGCCAAACTCATCTGATAAAATTTTTCCTGCTCTGTCTCCGACATTGCAATCAGCGGAACATCTTCTCCACAGATCACATTTCGCAGACATTGCAGCAGATTTTGTACTGTCTTTTCCACTTTTCTATCCTCATTATTTCTGTAAACTCATCTTTGCATATGCTGCCAGAGTAAAACCATCCGTAATTTTTCCATCCCGGATCCATTCGCCCAACTGCTCCCAATCCAATGCAATATGTCCTACTATTTCTTCTTCCTGTATCACCTGTGGAGCTTCATTCAACTCTGCCAGAAATACATCTGCCTTTGAACTCATTGCACCACTGTCCGGCACAATTTTTCCGAAACCTTTCCATTTTTCTGCCTGCACACCAAGTTCTTCCCATAATTCTTTTCCCGCATTCTCCTTTGCAGAAATTCCTTCTTCTCCAAAACCTCTTGGGAAACCGTACTGATATTCCCTGAGAGCATGACGATACTGCCGCAGTAAAATATACTTTCCATTATAATATGGAACGATAACAACCGCACCTCTCATAACGCGGTTCATCAGTCTTTCATATGCAAACAGACTTCCATTTTTTGCACGCACAACATCCACAACCATTAAATGGTAATGGCTCTCGTATACAATTCCGATTCTTCTGCCACTTTTTTGTGCAAATGCATACAGTTCCTTCGGGTCAAGTACCAGCGGAAGTTCCTCAGACTGGGCAAAAAGTTCCGGACACGTCCGACTTAATTCCAGATATTTTTCAATCGAATCCATTTCTGTTCCTTTTATTTCCATTCCCTTTCATCCCTATTTCTTACCAACTGCTTGTGAGCAGGTTTTCATTTTTTATTTCAGCCTTTTTCAACTTTCAGGCGTTCCCGACATTTTCTTACGATTTTCAGATCCGCCCACGTTCTTGTCAATTCCTCAATACTGTCTAAAATATCACAACTTGTCCACCAACGGGATATCATACCCGAAACCCATGAACTCAGAATACCAAAAGCTATCACCTGCAAGACCGCCCATCCTATGGTCGCAGCCAATGAAAGCTCCCCTTCTACAGACACAATATCCTGTAGATAGTTCATTCCCAGCTCAATTCCTACAAAGATCACCACCCCAATTAGTGCATCTATGATATTTCTTTTTATTCCTTTATGTATACTTTTATCCCACTCTTTCAGCTCTTCCTCCATCCCCACTTCATAACGGCTTCCCGTCTGTAATTTTTCATTTTCAAGAGCCGGTTTCAGTTCCAGCGTTTCCTGCACATTTTTCATCTGCAAAATCCGAATAGCACAACTCCAGTCCGGGAGTTTTCCTTGATAAAGTTCCCATGTTGTACTATCCTTTGCAGGAAAAACATGGCTCGGAGCAATATCCTTCTCCCAGTAATCCTTCAATTTGCTTTTGAACCATTCACGGCAGGATTCTATATCTTTCGGATCATAATGCTTGGAAATTCCATAAATACTGTCTTCCATTGTAAGATTATAACATAGATCGAGCACCGCTTCTGCATATTCTGCCTTTTCTCCTTTCTCATTTTCGTGGAGATAAATATGCCAGGCACTCCGATATTCCTGACGATTCTGTAAACTCAAATCTTCCTCAACTCTTTTCAGAATTTCTACTGTATCCTGATCAGTAAGCGGATATGCAATTTCATGAAGATATTCTGTCAGTTTCTTTTGCTTTACCTTTTTAGGTGGATTCAAGGAAAATGCATTGACACTCAATGCCAGCAACGTCTTCACATAGCGGATCAAATATTCTATCTTTTCTTCACTATAATTTTCTTCATTATAACCAGATAATTCCCTCAGACACTCCGGGTCACTATAACGCAATGCTTTCAACAACTGTCTCAGCATCACAGCATCATCATGTGCAACGGGAACCCCTGAATAAATAAATGCACTCTTTTCAGACTCGGTTTTCTCTGCCTTCTTCAGAAATTCTTCTATCTTTCCCTGAAAATATTGCGACGGAGTACGCAACGTCCCATACTGCGAAATTCGGATCACCCCCATCTGACATAACTCAAAAAATGGTTCAAATGTATTTTCATTTTCAATCGCAGCAAGAAATGCACGAGAATCCGCTAACTGATTCATGGTCAGGATCACCTGGTTCCCATTCAGTATAATTTCCCGGAACATCCGTTCCTGTGCATATTGAATCTCTTCTTTTGAATTTCTTACAGAATCCAGTTCATATAAATAGACACTCTTATTCATTTCAGTTCCACCTCTACAATTTCAGGAATATTATTAAATCGTGGAATTACTTCTGTATTACTTCCTAATCCTCTCGACAAAATCACCTGCGTATGCCCCTTCTCATAGACACCTGATAATCTTCCCGGGAAATATCCCATATCCGGTGCGTAAAGACCTCCAACAAAGGGAAGGATTGCCTGTCCACCATGCGCATGCCCCGTAAAAATCAGATCAAGATCAAAAGTTGCCGCAGTATCGTAATACATCCACGTATTTGGAATATGGGACAACAGGATTTTATATCGCTCTGTATCTTCCATTTCCTTTAAAAACTCTGCCTGTTCTTTTGCATTATCCCATTCATGTACTTCATAATCTTCCGGTATATACACCGTATACAGTCCACCAATCCTGAATTTTTGTCCTTTGACAGTCACATCGACAAATTTTTCTTCTAACACCTTTGCCCCGGCTTTCTCCAACTTTTCTGTAAGATCAATTCCTGTACGCTTTTCATATTCTATCTCATGGTTTCCCAAGGAAAAATAGATTGGTGCAATCTCCCGTAATTTTTTTACCAAATCTAACATCGGACTAATCTCATTTTCATCCGAATTAATCAGATCTCCCGTGATAAAGATCAGATCCGGTTCACACTCCTTTAGTTTCTTTAACAGGCGTTGGTTTTCTTTTCCAAACTCTGCATTATGAATATCTGAAAGCTGTACCAGCTTCACTGATTCCTGAATTTTCTCGTTTTCAAACTCATAATCTGAAACCTCAAGGAAGTAATAAGACGATATGATCCCTGCTCCCAGGGCAAAGATCATCAAAGCAAAAACTCCCAGAAAAATTCTCTTAATTACCTTTTTCATACCGCTCCTCAATATTAAAATGATGTTGGGGGCAAAAGCCCCCAACAATGATTCCATCCAGCGAAGAAAGTATTATTCGCTTGTGTATTTATAAGAATAATTCTTTGTATAATCTCTTATAATTCCCCATACATCTTCTGATAATATTCCTGATACTCTCCATTGATAATCTTTTCCCACCAATCACGATGCTCCAGATACCACCGGATCGTCTTCTTAATACCATCTTCAAATTTTGTCTCCGGCAGCCAGCCAAGTTCATTATAGATCTTTGTCGGGTCGATCGCATATCGCATATCATGACCTTTGCGGTCTGCAACATAAGTGATCAGGCTTTCCGGTTTGCCAAGCTCTTTGCAGATCATTTTTACAATGTCAATATTCCGCATCTCATTGTGACCGCCAACATTATAAACCTCTCCCACTCTGCCTTTATGAATGATCAGGTCTATTGCCCTGCAATGATCTTCTACATACAGCCAGTCTCTCACATTCAGACCTTCTCCATAAACCGGAAGTGGTTTATCTGCCAGTGCATTTGCAATCATAAGCGGAATCAATTTCTCTGGGAAGTGATATGGGCCATAGTTATTGGAACAACGGCTGATCGTCACAGGCAGTCCATAGGTTCTGTAATATGCCAGCACCAGAAGATCTGCCGATGCTTTGGAACTGCTGTAGGGAGAACTGGTGTGGATCGGAGTCTCTTCTGTAAAGAAAAGATCCGGGCGATCCAATGGCAGATCTCCATATACCTCATCTGTGGATACCTGATGATATCTCGTGATACCATATTTTCTGCAGGCATCCATCAAGACAGCCGTTCCCATGATATTTGTCTCAAGGAAAATCCCCGGATTTTCAATGGAACGATCCACATGACTTTCCGCAGCAAAATTTACTATGATATCAGGCTGCTCTTCCTCAAACAACTGATAAACTGACTCTCTGTCACAAATATCAGCCTTAACAAAACGAAATTTAGGATGATCCATTACCGGTGCAAGCGTAGACAGATTGCCCGCATATGTCAGCTTATCCAGGCAGACGATCCTGTAGTCAGGATACTTGTCCAGCATATGAAATATAAAGTTGCTTCCTATAAATCCGGCTCCACCGGTTACGATGATCGTCATATGTAATTTCCTCCTAGAAAATAAGTCGATTTTCAGCTACTCTCATTAAATGTTCTCCATATGGAGACTTTCCATACATCCTTGCTGATTTAATCAATTCCTCTTTGGTAATCCATTTTTCATAAAATGCAATTTCCTCTGGAGCTGAGATCACAACTCCCTGCCTGTTCTGTACCGTCTGCACAAATTCTGCTGCCTGCATCAGACTCTCCACTGTCCCTGTGTCCAACCATGCAAATCCTCTTCCAAGTATCTGGACTTTCAGATCTTCCTCTTCCAGATACAGCCTGTTCAAATCTGTAATTTCCAGTTCTCCTCTTTTGGATGGCTTAACTTTCTTAGCCATTTCCACAACTCTTTTATCATAAAAATAAAGTCCGGTTATACAGTAATTTGTCTTTGGATTTTCCGGTTTCTCCTCAACTGACAATACATTCCGATCTTTATCAAATTCTACAATTCCAAATCGTTCCGGATCTTTTACATAATAGCCAAAAATTGTTGCTTTTCCTGCTTCAGCATTCTTTACTGCTTCTGCAAGATTCTTTCTGAACCATCCTCCATAAAAGATATTATCTCCAAGAATCATGGCACAAGGTTCATCTCCAATAAATTTCTCTCCTATGATAAATGCCTGAGCAAGACCATCCGGTGAGGGCTGTATTGCATAGGATAAATTGATTCCGAAATGACTTCCATCACCAAGTAATTCTTTAAATCTCGGCGTATCTGTCGGTGTCGATATAATCAATATGTCCCTGATTCCGGCAAGCATCAGTGTCGATAACGGATAATAAATCATCGGCTTATCATATACTGGAAGCAACTGCTTTGAAGTAACAGTTGTTAATGGATACAGCCTTGTGCCGGATCCACCGGCAAGAATAATACCTTTCATTTTTACCTCTTTTCTAATCTTTTAAATAATGGTACTTCTATTAATCTGATACGAAGTTGATCGATAACTGTACAGATCAGATAAATTCCTCCTACTGCTCCCAACGCATGCAAAACTAAAAATGGCGAATTATAATACGTCACATTTTTCAGAACATCTTTCCATAACCAGTTCCGCATCGCATCACTGTTGGCATGAATCAATAATACACCTAATGTAGAGGTTGCGATCCTATTAATGATACGGCTTTGAGGGATTTTCACATTCTTAAAAAACATAAAAGCACATACCGCTGTTACAAATGCCAGAATCTTATTAGAATCTGCCACAAAAAAGTATGCATATCCTGTATGTCCTGTCCATTTTTCAAAAAATTCAAGCACAATAACACTTGTCCATGAAACTAATAATGAAATAACCGTCAGGCCACCCCACAATTTTGTATTACCAAACCATACTTTTTCATAAATCCGCAAATATGAAGCTACAAAATATAATACAATAAACCACGTAACATAATTAAACGAAACTGCTGCAAATGCAAAAGATGGCAAAATCGTATAGATAAACAAACAAAGACCGATTAACAGCAAATGTTCCTTTTCAGACATTACCTCAATCAATTTATTCAAGAATGGAATGAATAAATAAAATAATAAATAACATGCCATAAAATTGGATTGTACAGTAAAGAACGGGAACAATACTTTCAATAATTCTTTGCCTGAAAACTGTGCGTATCCAGTTGCTACAAATACTACAAATATTACAATCGCATAAAAATACCGTTCTCCAATCAACTTTAAAAACTTCTTTGCTGTTATCTGGGATCGGCACATAAAATATCCTGTTATCAATACAAAACAGTTGATTCCCATCTTTCCACCCCAACCAAATAATAACAAGAAAACCGATTGCAAATCCACGGTATTATTTTGAGCAATCAATTCTCTCAAACCTGAATTTACAACATAATGATGTGCCACAATACATATCATGGTTATGATTCGGAAAAGCTCCAGATTAGAATTTCGCTGCTGCCCACCCCCGAAATTTTTTACACTTTTCCTTTGTTCTTTTACCATCCTTTATTCCTCTCTAATTTCTGCATTTTAAAATAATTTCACAGATTTTTTCAACATCGTCTAATGCCAAATCTGCATACAGTGGCAATGTAAGTACCCTCTTGCTCATATGTAATGCCACCGGAGTCTCATTCGGATCATACTTTCCATGAAAACATTCAAATGCATTTGTCAATGGATAAAAATATTTTCTTGCACCAATCCCCTGCTCTTCCAAAGCATCAGCCACTTCATTTCTTGTTGTGCCAAATATCTTTTCCTCAAATACAACCGGAAAATAAGCATAATTTTGAGTCACATTTTCCTGTATCGGACTCAGTTGAATCCCATCAATACCGGAAAGATGTTCTCGATAACACTCAACAACTTTCTTTCTCTTTTCAATTTCTTCCTCTACATGACGCAGATTGCAGATTCCCATTGCGGCACAAAATTCGTTCATCTTGGCATTTGCACCAACACCATCTACCGTTTCCGGACCGCGAATTCCAAAATTTTTCAATCTATACAGATCGAGGCCAAAATCTTTATCTTTAAAGCAAGCTGCTCCGCCTTCGATTGAATTAAATACCTTCGTAGCATGAAAGCTAAAACAAGATACATCACCGAAAGAAGCAATTCCCTTTCCCTTATATTTGACTCCAAATGTATGTGCTGCATCATAAATAACTTTTAATCCATATTTATGTGCAATTCTTTCTATTTCTTCTACATTACACACATTACCATATACATGAACCGGCATAATTGCAGAAGTTCTGTCGGTAATCAAATCCTCAATCTTACTTACATCCATTGTAAAATCATCTAGATTAATATCACAAAATACTGGTTCTAATCCATTCCTTACGATTGCGTGCGTTGTTGATGCAAAAGTAAAAGGAGTTGTTATCACTTCACTTCCTCTTGAAAGATTCAGTGCCTGAAGAGATAGCTCAAGTGCCATATGTCCATTTGTAAAAAGATCAATCTGTTCAACTCCTAAATATTCGATCAGTTTTCTTTGTAATTCCTGATGCTTTGCTCCCATATTGGTAAGCCAGTGCGACTCCCAAAGTTCTTTTATCTCATCTATGTACTCTTCCATTGGGGGCATGGATGAACGGGTAACTAAAATTCTTTTTTTCAACAATTTTCTCCTTCGCATTTTCTACTAATAGTTTATAGTTTTTTCCATGTAAAAGCTTTTATCATCCTTATTATCTATTAATTCATAACCATTGGCAGAATAAAATCTTATTGCGGTACTATTATTTTTTCTAACCTCCAAACGGATAGTATTTATTTTATTTTCTCTGGTAATATCCTCACAATACTTTAACAATTTTTTACCTATATACTCATTTTGATTTTCCGGATTCACAGCAATTAAAGAAACATAAGAATATTCAGGATTATTTGAATAAAAAACTATATATCCTAATACAGTCCCGTTGTATGCATATGCCGTTACTGCATATCTGTCAAACTTTTCAAGTAACTCTAAATAGTACTCTCTTTTTACTACAGATTGCTCATATGCATGATCACATTCTTCCAAGATTTTATTTATCTCATCTTTACACTCAGCAATTTCTATCGTATAACAGGATATGTTATTTTGGCTTCTCCCCCCCCGAAATTTTTCTGTACTCATCCCTCAAAATAGAATAGTATAACAAGTCTTCAAATTTTCCCTTTTTATACTTAGCCTCTCTCTTGGTTCCTTCATAAACAAAACCACATTTTTTATACAAAGCCTTTGCACGTTCATTTGAATCAAGTACTGAAAGTTCAATTCTTCTTAAATTCATGTTATTAAATGCATGATCTAACATTGCATTTACCGCAAATGTTCCTATGCCCTTTCCCTGATTCTCTTTATCTCCAATCATGATATGAAACTCGGCAGACTGATTCATATAATTAATAGAAACCAAACTCACAAGACCCAATATATCGTCTGACCCCTCTTGTATTATTGCACAACGTATAGCACTATTGCGATTTCCCATATAATTTTCATACCACTTTGTATCAACTTCTAAATTTATAAATCTATAGGGTGCTCCAAGTAATTCTATTAATTCCGGATCATTTCGCCACTTATTTATTTGTTCTAAATCTTTCCGTTCCAATTCTCTTAACTTATACACATCTTCACCTCTTCAATCATATATTGCATATCATTAATTGTATATCTTTGATCAACCGGCAAAGGAAGAATATTTTCTGCCATTTGATATTCTAATTCACTATTTTCACAAATATTAAATACCGCCGGCCACAATGTAGGTATATATATTTTTCTCTTTTGTAACTTTTTTCTAATATCTGAACCATTTTTTATATATAAAGGATATGCGTACGCTCCCACGGGTGTAATCAATTTACATTGGTTTATATCTTTAAATGCACTATCTAAAAACTTAAAATTTTTTGTCCGACAGTCACATATTTTCTCATAATCTATGCCGTGCAATAAATTCTCTGTTAACCGAGACATCCTTTTAATTGGCTCATTTGCAAAAAAATGATTATTTTCTACATACTCCGAGTAAAATTCTGAAGCTGTTCTCTCATATCTTCCTAAAAGGAAATGCATACGTTCATAAGACTCATCTCGTTCCTGTATCTCGAATTGTTTATCTGTGTAAAGAATAGCTCCATCTGCAACACCAAAAAACTTTCGACACGTATAAATCGTATCCACCTCCTCCAAAGGAAGTTGAAAATACGCCTGGGCATTATCAACAATGACTTTTTCCAATTTCAAAGACTTTAGATATGTATTTGTTAACTGTCCATAAAAATTTACTATATAAATCCACTCATCCTCTAATTGATCTATAAAGGCTGGTTTAAAGTCCATTCCTATAGAATAATAACGTACTTCCACATCATTATCTTTTAAAATCTTTTCGCAGGAATCACACATGAATTTAGGCATCATCATTCTTCGAATTTTTTTCGCCTTAATCAAATAAGCCAGGGCATTTCTCCCACAATTTAATTTAATCCCATCCTCATGTAACATACTACCTGTGTAGGTATCAAGTTCTATATATCCGCCAATTTCTTTCATTCTCACACAAACTCACTTCTAGCTTTATCTAAGTATATTATTCCTATTTTTCTTTTGTTCTCTTGTCATCTCATTGATTTTGCTATTTCAAAACTACTCGACACCATTCTTCCGAATGATCCATCATATGCAACATTTGTTCCATACTATTAAACTTCATCACTAAACACCCTAATGTGGTATTAGCACCTGTAAATGCCCTAATTTCATCTCCTGGTTTTTTTATAAGATGATTTTCTATAATATGTTTCTTTCCTTCTTCTGAAAATTCTACACTTTTCAGTATTCCATCCACTAAGCTATGTACTGCAAAATACGCATAATACCCTTCTGGATTGACATCATTAATTTCTATTTTCTCTCCCATTGCTGCTTTTACTGCACATTCTACTAAATCTATACCGGTTGCATATTTAATAACGTCCGGAATATAATTTCCACCATCTCTCGGTGCAACTTCCATTAAATATACATTATAATCCTTGTCTATTCTCATATCAAAATTATATGTAGTAGTTTGCATATGAAGCAAATCCAATAATCTTTGAATCTCTCCATGAATCTTATCCTGTACCGCCTGAGGCATACTGTATGGAAAACTTGCTGATATTGGTACAAATGGATTGACACATTTCTCATCAAAATGATCATTTGCGAAATAACGAAATACTAACTTTCCATTTACAGATAATCCGTCTCCTGCAATTTGGTATCCAAACTTTTCAACAAACTCTTCAATGATGATTTTCTTGCTTCTTGAAAATGACATTGCATAATCTAATTTGTCATTTTCCTCATCAATACTGTCAATTTTACTTACTCCTTTACTTCCAGAAGAATCTACAGGTTTTACAATTACCGGATATTTAAAGTAATTATTCTTCAAATCATCGATTGCATTTCCGAGATCCGTATATCCTTTTGCTTTTGGTGTACAGAAATTGTTATCTGATAAAAATTTTCTAAATCGATCTTTATTACATAATATTTCAACTGACTTATACGGACTTCCTGGCAGCCCTAATTTTTCAGCAACATAAGCTGCTGTTGGAGCTGCCGGATCAGAAGCATAAGCAAGTACACCATCTACATTTTCATTTTTTGCGACTTCCAGTACAGCATCTTTATCCGTTGTACTTACCAGATAAAATTTGTCTGCTACATATTGCCCTGGATTATCAGAAAGATAATCACATAACACAGTAAAATAACCTAAACGTTTTGCAGTTTCAATCGCAACAATCTGTTGAGCAGAACCGCCAAGTAATAGAATTGTTTTCATTTATTCTTCCTCTTATCTATTTTTAAATATGGTTTTACTAAATCCCAAACATATTGATATGATTGTACTTTAAATAACTGTGACAGAATCATATAAATTGCTACTCCTAAAAGAACTTGAAGACTAATTGTTCCAAGATTGGAAAGTCCCAACCACTGAATTGGATAAATACACCCTCCCATTACTACTGATAATATAATTCCTGGAAGTATATCTTTTATCTGTTCTAAATATCCATAATTTAACAATTTTCTATTTGGCCAACTATTAATAATCTGACCCATTACACTAACAAATAGTAAACTATATGCCATAACTAAGACTCCATGTTTCATGGTAATCAGCAGTACCGTTAATCCCACTGTCTTTTTTACTATTTCCAATTTTAAAAATAAATCGCTTCTTCCCATTGCTTTAATTGCACTAAGATTTGCTGTATGGATTGGATAAAACATATATGTAATACAAAAAATTCTCATATATGGCACACATGCAAGCCATTTATCTGTTAATAATAATGACACTAACGGCTCACTGACAAATGCTAATCCTATCATTAGTGGTGCCATAATATAAGTACTTACCATGATAGATCTCCTTGTCATAGCTTTTACTGTTTCTCGTTGGTCTTGGACACTTGACATAGCTGGAAAAAGCACACTATTAATCGAAGAATTAATATTATTTACTATGAGGTTAGGGAAACTATCTGCTTTGTTATAATATGCCAAATCAGCAGCCGAATACAATTTCCCGATAATCATATTCCTCAAATTATTATAGACCGTATCCAATAAGCTCGAACATAACAATTTCCAGCCAAAGGAAAACAGTGCCTTTACTCTGGTAATTGAAAATTGTAATACTGGCCTCCATTTTACTGTAATCCACAAAATAATCGTATCAATTATTGCATTCGATAGAGACTGTGCCACTAAAGCCCATACTCCCAAGCCTGCATATGCCATTGCAATTCCAACAATAGCTGACACTAAAGTTCCCCCTAATGTAGAAAAGAAAAAGCGTTTAAACAACATATATCGAGATACATATGCTTGTTGAACATTTTTTATTCCTGATACTATCAAGAATAATCCGATCACTCTGACTAATGGTACTAGCTCATTATTGTTATAGAATTTAGCAATTAACGGAGCACTGAAAAAAAGAATACAATATAAAAGACAGCACATTCCCATGTTAAAGAAAAATAGTGATGAAAAATCCAACTCATCTGCATCTTTCTTTTGGATTAATGCACTTCCCATTCCACTATCTATAAACACAGAAAGAATATTAATAAAAACATTAATAATTGCAATCGTCCCATAAGCTTCCGGTGCAATTAATCTTGCCAAAACTATGGTAACTATAAAACTAATTCCCTGTGCACCACAACGTTCTGCAAATCTCCATATAAGACTACTCAGAACAGTAGTTTTCATATCTTTATTTCTCATTTTTGTTCCTTTTTTTTCTTATCCACATTATTACATAATAAGGTAAACTAAATATATCCTCTAACTTTACAAATCGCATTGCCTTATACAATTCAGACCATTTATTTACCCCGTTCTCTTTTGCAACTATAATTACTTTTATTTGTGTCAGGAGCATTTCTCTGATTATGGAATTAAAATTATAATCTTTTTTAAAAAACTCTCTATACCTACAATACATATCTAACAGTTTGTTTCCATATGTAATTGGATGAATCGACGAACGTGATGCATAACTTGTTCCATTTTTTTCAACAGCACGCCGCCATACACTCATAATATCATTCATGATATAAATGTCTGACTTACTCAGCAAATAATAAATGAGAAATGTATGACCACCTAATATACAACATTTTTTTCTTCCTTCGAGATATCTATCATCTTTTATAATATTCGCTCGATATAAAATTGTGCTTGGATGCAACAAACCACTTTTTAAGCGTAACGCATCTTCTTTATCAAAAAATCGGTTCAGTACCTCATTTTTATGACTAAGACTGATCTGTACATTATTTTCATCTATAATTTCATATCTATGCGAAACCGCAACTATTTCTGGATGTTCTTCCAAAAAATCAACTTGTTTTTGTAATTTATATTCATCCGTCCAATAATCATCACATTCACAATATGCATAATACTTTCCCTTTACTAATGGATATAGATATTTTTCTATAATATTTTCTCCCTTAGAATATTTATTTTCTTTCTGGTATATAGCAATAATCTTTTCTGGATATTTTTTTTCATATTCTCTTATTATATCTGCAGTCTTATCTGGTGATGCATCATCATGAATTATAATTTCAAATTTGAAATTCGTTTTTTGATTTACTACACTTTCCAAAGCCTTTCTTATATAGCGTTCATGGTTATATGCAATCATCACTACACTGACCATTATTTCATTCATATAATTTTCCTTCACTTTCTATGTATCGCTCTGTAAATCATAATTTTCATTCTTAATAGAAATGGATCTTTTACATATCTATATGTAATTTTATTAAACTTTCCTTTTCCAATTTTTTTCATAAATTCTGTTCGTTCTGTTGGTTGACTGGACGACACAATTATGGCCGGATTATATTTTACTGCATCAGCTATTGTGACTTTTCGCAACTCAATCTTATCTTTAATCTCATTTAAAAGGCGTATACCTTTTTCACTACTCACAAAAATCAATGATGTCCCTTTTCCATCCTGCATTTCTGGACAAACTTTATTGATTCCCCAAAAATCTCCTAAAGTAATATCACTTTTACGCTTTATCCCCTTGCTCTGACATTCATAACATGATGGTCTCAAACTTAAATTCTTTACAAATGCTCGCATATATAAATTATCACTCGCATATTGTGTAAACTTTTTCTTCTGATTAATGGTAAAGCTATACGATTCCCATCCTGTAGATTTGTCTCGAAATGAAATTCTTGCATTATTCAATTTAATTTGTTTTAAATACCATTTCCATATTTTCGGAGATGGTACCCCATGACATACTATATCTTGACATATTAAATGACTATCCTCTTTTCCTAAATATGTTAATAAACCGTCTACCTGACATGGTGTGCCTGTAAAATAAACCCATTTTCCATTTTGTAATGAATCCCTTACATCCTCATAAATTGTGCCAATCTTGCTCTGTACATATTTGGAACCCCTGAGTAATTTTAGGTCTTCTTTTTGCGTCACTTTTATATGCTCTACTATATATTCATCATTAAATGCAGCACCATAAACAACTCCACCTTTATCAAGAATCGCTTCTGCTAATAATGTGAACATTCCTCCCGAAGAACTTTCTCTTCTGATTTCTTCATTCTTATTGATTGCTGCATATGCTATTGGTTCTTCTATGTTTCTTTCTTTATTTTCAATCGGACAATGCTTTTCACATAGATTGCAATTTATACAAACATTTTTATTTACAACTGGATACTCAAATCCTTCTTCATCTTCCCTCATCTCAATACACTTCTTTGGACAAATATTTATACAGGAATAGCAGCCTGAACATTTAGCTTTTTCTTTTATGGTAATCATCAATATATCCCTAAATTCTATAAAATTATCTCATCCAATTTTTTAATATATTCTGGAATTTGTATTTTTAAATATCTTCTTATCTCGTTTTCTTTATTCCACATCCACAAAAATGCATTTAATAAATCATTTTCTTTCTTTAATGATTGTACTGGTATTGTATAATGTTCATATTCTCCAAAAATATCTTTTGCAATTCCTCTTGCCTTCACAGAATAACCAACCACTAATGTAGGAACTCCCGTTGAATACCCAGCTATACTAGCATGAGTCCTGGCTGCAATAAGGAACCTGCATTTACTGATAATATACTTTATTTTTTCAGCTGAAAAAGCCTCCACCATAATAACTCTTCCACTGTTCTTATACTTGTCATATAATACTTTCAAAGCTTCTCTATCATCAGAGCTTTTCCAAATAACATGCGGAATCAATGCAATAGTACAATTTGTGTCTTTTAAAATATAGTCTATTACCTTTTCATAATTTTTTATTGTAATCCCTTTACCTTGTTCAAGATTAGTAATCAATGGACTAATATTTATGCCTATCGTATTTTCTACACGAAATCCTTCTGGTAAAGAGACTTCTTTCATTTTCATTTTAAATGCCGGATCGGGATATAATTTTACATTTTTCGTTATTCCATGCGACACTAAACCATCATATGTAATAGATTCTCTCGCATATATTAAATCATACCCCTGCAAATCTTTTTTCATTTCATCATCTATACTATCAGGCTCTATCGAACATCCCCATAATATTTTTTTATTATTTCTTAATATTTCATTCACTCTATAATAAATTGAAGGCTTTTCATAACAATATACATCTCCACCAATCACAAAATAACTATCTTCTTTTTTTATAGATTTAAAAAATTGGGGATATAATTCTCTAACTTGTAATTTTTGATTTCCAAAATGATAACTAAACCAACATAAAATGTGAGATATGCGTCCTGCTCTTCCACAATTCAAAGATCTGCATTTTATCACTTCATTCAATCCGCTCTCTACTTCTTCTTGTAAATTTGAACTATAAACAACCAGTTCTTGATTAGTTAAAATCTCTTTGGTTCCACGAACAATCGCTTCACACCCCCTATTTCCACTTCCACCAGTAAAAAATAAATGTATCATATTAAATAACCTTTCTTTATACAATTAATTGTTCTAATTTTTCTAATTCAGCCTGCTCAAAAGACTCCTTCTTTAAATTATTACATAAACAAATTCTGTTTTCTCTATTATCAATAAGCTGCTGAATACATTCTGCCATTTTTCCTTCATTTTTTCCAATCATTCCCGTTACACCATCCTCTATCTGTTCTCTAAATTCTGGTATATCACTTGTCACGATTGGTTTGTACAATACTTTTGCTTCCGCTACTGTTATACCATACCCTTCCCATCTCGATGGTTGTACATATATATCACACGCTTTCATGTACGGATATGGATTTGATCTTGCTCCAATTAAATGAAAAGAATTTTCTAATCCTAGTTTTTTTATTTTATCCTCTAAATTCTTTCTTTCTCCCCCCTCTCCTACGACAAACCATTCTGCATCTATACCTTTTTTCCTTAATTTTTGTAGAATATCAATCGCACCATCAATATTTTTCGGATAAGTCAAACGACATACTGTAACTATTTTCGTATCACATTCACTACTAGCCATTTCCACAGCTTCACCTTCTGCCATTTTATTAATTAACTCCGGTGACACCATATTTTTTATTACTTTGATTTTATCTTCTAAAAAAGGAAAATTTTTTATCATAGTTTCTTTTGTATGCTTTGATACAACTGCAAGATAATCTACTTGACGATAACAATATTCATCTAACGCTTTATCATGTGGAATTGCATCATAATCCGTATGCATAAAAACAATCTTCTTTTTTGCATTTACATGATCCACTATAAAATACGATGCTTTCTTTTCTAAAAAGCCGATTGCGACATCATATTCCCCGGGAATATCTGAATATAAATGAGTACTATTATTCCAACCTATATATTCTTCCCTATGCCCAACATATTTACTTATGCAACATCCCAACAACCATTTGAAGCTGTAGAAACTTCTCTTTATTTTTCCACTTTTTAAGTATGTAATCCAATCTGTTTTAAAATTTTTCTGCATGGCATCTATATCTGATATTGGGAGAAGTTTTACTCCTTCTGGAACTTGTTCTAAAAATTCCCCTTCTTGCCTGAATAAATAGAGTTCTATATCATACTTTCCCTTATCCAACAATGACAAGATTGTCACTAAACTTTTTTCTGCCCCTCCAATTCTTAACGATTCCATCACAAATAAAATTTTCTTTTTCATCTATCGTATCCTTTTAACTTAATATACTATCATAATATTTTATGACTTTATCCGCCCATGCGGAAACCGTATAATTTTCCAATACAAATTTTCTTGCATCTTTCAAATATTGTTCTGAAACATTATTTTCCATATAATTTATAATTTTTTCTGCCAAATCATTTACATTTTCTGATTCAAATGTGATAATTGATTTTTGCGAAAAAGCCCAACTTACTGCTTCTAAGTCACTTATAATCGCAGGCGTTCCAGAAAGCATTGCTTCTGCTACAGCATAAGAAAATGTTTCTCTTCTGCTTGGAGCAAGAAAACAATCAACCTTTTCAAATAAACCACTTACATTTTCCGTCTGTGGGATTATATCAATTTCTTTCGGAATATCATCTTCAAAAATTTTATTAACCCATTCCTTTGTATCTTTTCCTTTGGTTATATAAATTACAAATTTACAATTGGTTCTTTTCTTTAAGATTTTTATACTTTTTAAAAGTATATCTAATCCTTTATCATCTGCTCTTCCACCAAATGTCAAAAATTTAATACTATCCCCTCTTACTTTCGGTGAAAATGTTATTCTTTTCTCTTCTATCCCATTTGGAATAACTTCTATATTCCCTTTATATCCATATCTTCTTAAAAATTTTTCAAATCCATTATAAAGACTAATTATATGAACCTTTTTTCCAATAACTCCGTATTGATACCTTAAATTAATTTTTTGATATATCTTCTTAATAGGATTTTTTACCAAACTTCTCTCATTATGTTCATGCCATATAATTTCTGCATTCACTTTATTAGCTTTCACTACACATTCATCATAACCATCAAAATGACAATGTATAATTGATGGCTTTTCTTCTTCAAATATTTTTTTCAGATCTTGAATTAATTTCTTCTGCCCCCCCCACCGAAAATTTCTTTATACTTTTTACCAGGTGAACTTACAAAATATACTTTATGGGTATTAACAAATTTTTCAATCCAATTTGTGTTTTTGCATTGATCAGGGAAAATATAAATCATTTTATTATTCCCACTATTTTCTAATCTTTCTTCTAATTTTTCTAAAGAACTAATAAAATTCCCCTTATATGGTGCTGCATAATTTGAAATATGAATTGCTGTTTGATTTTTCATTTTAATCTCCATTTATCAATTTATATAATTTATCAACTTCCGCTTCATTCCCGTTGCATAACTTTTCTTGTTTCTGTACTATATGATTTCTTAACTCTACATCATCTATCAACCTTTTGATTCCCTCATATATGGATTTTCCATCCATATCGACAATTATTCCTGTTACTCCATCAATAATCTGATTTTTTACTGTTGAAAAATTAGTTGCCACAATTGGTTTTTTTAATATCTTGGCTTCTTCTATCGCTACTGCTTTTCCTTCAAATCTCGATGGATGAACGATCAAATCTGCATTTCTCATATAGTCGTACGGATTATTTGTTGCCCCTAATAATATCATATTCTTTTTTATCCTATGTTTTTCAATTAATTTTTCACAATACTCATCATTTTCAACAGGGCCAACCATATACCATCTTACATTGTAATTAGCATTCACTAAATACTCTAATGCTTCACAGGCAAAATCAAAACCTTTACTTTCACAAACCCGTCCTACACTTACCAAACGAACACCATCATATCCGTCTTCAAAAGTATTACTGTTCTTTGGATACAGATTTACTGTTTTTTCCGAATTGATATTTTCAATACCATATATTTTTGAACTATATTCTGGAAACACCTGCCTCAATGACTCTACACATTCATCTGAGACAGCCACAATCGCATCAACAAATTTATAATATTTTCGATCCATTTTTTCATAATAAGACCATTTTTTATAATCACTGTGAAAATAACTGATTTTTTTGTCCGCTTTTACTTTATTCACCAAATAATAAAGAATATGCTGCCCGTTATAATCTATTGCTACATCATAATGATCATCAGGTCCTGGTATTGCTTTGACCATACATGCAGCTCCAATACTTTTATCGTACATCCATAAAACACACGATAATAATCGAATAAAAGCTGAATACCATTTTTTTTCCTTTATCATTGATATTACCGCTCTTTTTCCCGATTTGAAATATTCTGGTTCAATACATACCGGAAGAATATTTACTTCTTTTGGAATCAGATCCATGAATATTCCAGAAGGATCTAATAATAATAGGTCAACATCATATTTCTCATAATCGAAACATCGTAATAAAGATATCAGGCTCTTCTGAAATCCTCCAACTTTCATGTTCGAACATATAAATAAAATTTTTTTCTTCATGTTTCTTCCTTATCATTTAAATGAATCTAAATATTAAATTACTCATATTATTATATCCACCAACGACAACTACTTGATAATAACCATAAATAAAAAATATCCCCATGATTGCAATTTCAACTATTTTTTCACTTCTTTTCGTAAATACTGTCGGAATTTCAGAAATCATTATGCTATTGCACAAACTTGTATAATCCAGTCTTGTAATATACACATATACTTTTGCAAGCATCAACAATAACGTTGATAAATAATATCCATTCTTTATTTGTACTGATGCCCTCTCCGTATTACTCTGTTTATTTCTATTAATAAAAATGAACCCGGCAAATATCCCCCAAAAAAGAATTCGTATCAGACTTACCCCATATCCAGAACTTGCATACTGAGATTGATACTCGCCATATGTTGTTCCTTCTAAACTTCCCATTATTCTTGAAAAATTAACCATGACTATCGCTGCAATAATCAATACTGGCACAATCTTTTTTTTAAGTTCTTTTATATTCAAAAAGAAATAATAGAATATCATGACCCATGCTGATACATGAAAAAGCGATGCTATGAACACATATGGCAAAAAGCGGATAAATTTCTTTTTAATAATCCATCGAAAACCAAGTAATATAATCGCAATCGCCAAATACTGCCTCATAATATTCATAGATGTAAAGAAGTTTCCTCCAGCTACAAATATAAAACTTGCAAGGGAAAAATTATTACTATATTGATGAATAAAGAACATAAATACAGTAATTGTAAATGCTGCCGTTACAAATATCAAACTCTGATTACTAAAACCAATTCTGGATAAACTCCATATTAAAATTTTAAAACCCGGCTCTTTAAATAAATTTAACTCTATACTGTCAAAACTTTTTCCTATATATCCATCAAACATATACCGGTAGTTCCATTCATCACTTTCTACTGTCCCATCTACTCTAAATCCTGATATTAGAATTAAGAAAAATATAAGTAAGAATAAAAAAATTTTTCTCTTTGGCGATTCCTTTTCATATTTCATTGCCAGAAAAGATAAAAAAAAAGTTCCACATAAAGAAAATAAATATAATTTCATCTTCTACTCCAAATATTTTTTCCATTTTAGATACAACATCCATCCTGGAAGATATGTAATTTCAACAAGTGCCCTAAAATCATTTGATTTTTCCAATCTTTTTTTCATTGAATATCCTGCAAAAAAGGCATAACAATTATACAAAATCCCTCTTTTTATTCTTTCCCTCAATGGAAACTTCCGATTAAATCCCATTTTAGAGTTTTCCATTCCTCCAAGCGGACATGAAATTCTTAGTTTTCTTCCCGATTTTGTAAGTCCTCCATCCAAATATTCTGTAATATATATAATTTTATTTACATACAACAAATTATATTTAAATGATATTTGCCACCAAATATAATTTTCTCCTTGGAATTTTTCACCTTGAAATACTGGGAATGAGAATTGTCTTAATATATCTGTCCTCCAAACTTCTGCCTTATCTCCTTTGACGTGCTTTCTGCACCTCATATCAATATCATTATAAATACCCTCTTTTGGGAATTTTGTTCCAATCACTTCAGAGTTTGAATGTCCTCTTAAAAATGAAATCCCTGCTATATCAGATTTGTCCTCTATTGTATTCCACTGGCTTTCTATAGATTCTATCGCCTCTGGTATCAAAATATCATCACTGTCAACAATAAAAGTCAATTCTGTATCCACTAATTGAAATCCCATATTCAAAGCTGTGTGCTTTCCACCGTTTTCCTTGTAATGATAAATGATCGGGAATTGAGCCATCATCTTCCACTTTTCTACTTCTTGTTCTAAAGACCCTTTGCTCCCATCATCTATAATTACCCAAATGAAGTTTTGTTTTGTCTGTCCTAACAAACTTTTATAAAGTCTTCCTATCAATTCTTTTCTATTATATACAGGTGTTAAAACCGAAACTATTTTTTTTTGTTCCATCTTTAATTTGCTTTTCTCCTATTAGTTATAGCTTCTTAAATAAAATTCTTCCAGCCATTTTGCATTTTCTTTTATATCATATCCATGTGTTTTTATCTCATCCGTCGTATCCCTTCGTTGGATCTTAGCTTTTTTCAAAATTAATTCTGCCCATTTTTCTTTTGAATCAGATAATTTTTCTATTGATACGACATTTTTGGTGATGATACATTTGTCTGATATCGCATCAGATATAACACACTGTATACCAGATGCCTGTGCTTCAATCATCGTCACCGGAAGTCCTTCATACACCGATGGAAAGACAAATATATCCATCGCCTGTAACAAATCAGGAATATCTGAACGAACTCCTGTAAATATCACCTTGTCCTCTAATTTTAACTCTTTAACCTGTTTTTCTATATCCCCACGCAGTTCTCCATCTCCTATCAAAAGAAGTTTTGATGATCTGCTTTCATTTACTTTTGCAAAAACTTCTACTAAAAACTTATGATTTTTCGGTGATGAAAATCTACCAATATGACCTATAATTAGTTCGTCCTTATTAATATTCAATTGTTCTCTAAGATCTTTTCTTTTTTTAGCATTAAATGCATATTCTTCACAATTAATTGCATTATTTAATATAGTATAATTTTTCCCCTGGAACATCCAGTCACCCGCTGCCTGCCCACATGCCATTAATGCAGTTGCATAATGCGGTATAAACTGCATATAAAATATTTTAATAAAATATTTTATATTTTTATCCTGATTAGCACTATGACTATGTGCAATCCTTACCCGAACTCCATTTTTCTTTGCAGCTTTAAGTATAATAGAACTCAGACAATCCTGGTGAACATGAACAATCTGGTATTCTGGATGTTCTTTAAAAAAATCATTCAATTTTTTTCTATATTTTAGACTAAATGGATTCAGAACAGGAAGTCTGTGTATATATCCTCCGAGAGTTTCTATCTCCTCATCATAGGCTGCCCGTTCCATCCGATGAACTAGAAAATCAAACTGTATTTTCTTCCTGTCTATATTACGATAATAATTCATTATCATCGTTTCCAGTCCACCTCTATTCATATGTGTCACCACATGAAGAACTCTGATCATTCGTTTTCTCCTATGCCATCATTTCTTCCATCGTCTCCTCAACGACTTTCCTTTTATCAAACTTCTCTTCTACAACTTGTCTTCCCCGAACTCCCATTTCTTTTTTCTTCTTCCACGGCAGTTCAGCAAATTCTCTCATTTTCTCATACAAGTCATCTGCATTTCTGCATTTACACAGCAACCCACTTTCACCATTTTCCACTGCTTCCATGCATCCATGGATATCACTGGTGATTACCGGTCTTCCCATCGCTGCGTTCTCCAGATTTGTATTTGCCATTCCTTCATGCCAGGATGGTAATACAAAGCAATGGCTATTTTTAATAAATGGACGGACATCATCCTGATAACCGCGGTAATGAAGCCATCCTTCTGCTTCATATTCCTTTATCCTTGCAGAATAATTTTCTTCAAATCCACCAAGAACATCCAAAGAGCATTTATATCCTTCCTCCTGCAGTCTTATCATAGCTGCAAAAAGTTCATCAATGCCTTTTTCCTGCATCACTCTTCCAATAAAAAGAAATCTGGTTTCTTCTGCATCTGCCGGATACTCTGCATATACAAAATGTTCGAGATCCACTCCCGCACCTGGCAGAACATGGGTTTTATCTTTTTTTATGATGTGATAACCAACCATGATATCACGGTTTTCTTCATTTTCAAAGAATACAACCTTTGCCTTGCGAAGTGCTGTTTTATACAAAAATGTCACCATTTTCCGCAGCATCCCATCGTTTTGAAATGCCGTGCCAAGTCCTGTAATATTCACCGCATATGGAATCTTCAAGAACCGGCAGACCATCCCACCATAAATATTCGGTTTGATCGTATAAGTAATAACCAGATCCGGATTCATTTTACGGATTGTCTTATAGTATTCCTTCATCAGACTGATATCATGAACCGGATTCATTCCCCGACGTTCCATCTTCACTCTTTTTAGTCCGCAGTGAAGTTTTTTTAGCTGTATTTCTGCTCTTTTTTCTTTTTCATCTTCAGGCTCCGGAATGATTGCTCTTACTATATTTCTTTTTTTAACCAGTTCCTGAATCAGCATTCCCCTGAATGTATATAATCCCGATGCATAATTACATATGATTAATATTTTCATCTTTTTTCCTTTTTCTTTGCCGGTACCCCAATATAAGTTCCTGATTCCGTAATGTCTTTTACAACAACTGCTCCTGCACCAATCATACAGTTTTCGCAAATGGACAAATTATTGCTCACACTTGCCCCGATTCCAATCCACGTTGCTCTTCCCACATGAACTGTCCCTGCAAGCTTTGCTCCCACAGAAATATGTACATAGTTTTCCAGTATATTATCATGTTCCACAATCGCTCCTGTATTGATAATACAATGTTCTCCGATCTTTGCTCCTGCATTAATAACAGCATTGGGCATGACTACTGTTCCTTTACCAATTTTACAATCAATCTCTGAAACTGCTGCGGATGGATGAATGGCTGTATACCAGTTTACATTTTTTAACTTTTCTGCTATTTTTTGACGGATCAATGCATTTCCGATCGCAATAATAAATTCTGATGCCTGATATCGTTGGTAATCTTCTACTTTTCCAAGAATCGGACTTCCTGCAAATGTCTTCGGAAGATTTTCTGCATCATCCAGAAATCCGACTACTTCATCTCCTGCATTTGTCACAATATCTGCAACAACTTTTCCGTGTCCACTCGCACCTATAATCACAACCTGCTTTTTCAATCCATTACTCCTGACTTTCTGTTGTTGAAACTTCTTTTTTTATCTTCTTATCCGCTGACCCGGTAAATTCTTCCATTGTCGCAGATTCTCCTGAGCTGATTCCTTCTCTTTTTAATACTGTCTTCACGGTCTGAAAAACAATTTTCCAGTCACCCAGGAAACTCACATGATCTACATAATATACATCTTTATCAAATTTATCTTCCCATGTGATTGCATTTCTTCCATGAACCTGTGCATAACCGGTAAATCCAGGTCTTACCTCATGCCGTCTTGCCTGATGTTCATCATACAAGGGAAGATACTTCACCAGCAACGGTCTCGGTCCTACAACAGCCATATCACCTTTCAGCATATTGATCAGTTCCGGTAATTCATCCAGACTTGTAGAGCGAAGCATTTTACCAAATTTCGTCAGTCTCTCCTCATCCGGCAGAAGTTCCCCATTTTCATCTTTTTTATCTGTCATAGTACGGAATTTGTACAGCGTAAAGATTTTACCATTCAATCCAGGTCTTTCCTGCTTAAAAATAACAGGCGAACCCAACTTCACTTTCACCAGCAATGCCGTAATTCCCATGACAGGAGAAAGAACGATCGTTGCTGCTAATGCACAGCAAAAATCCTGAGGACGTTTAATGTATTTTTCATAAAATCCCTGACGATGGGGAATCTGTATTTCTTTTTTCTGAGACGAGTTTTTATATTTATATTTATCATATAACTTTTTCCCGGCAATGACCATTGCACCTGCACCGAAAAGAGCTGCTATTTTTTTGATTTTTTTCATCGCTTCATTCCTCAATTTTCTTATTCAAAGCACTTTCGGATTACTTCTATAATCCTGTTCTGCTGGTCTTCTGTCATCTTATTATCACTCGGCAGACAAAGTCCTCTATGGAAAATATCCATTCCAATATCCAGTGGATTTCCATCTTTTCCTGTTGCTCCACCGGCAATATAAGCATTTGTCTTCGCTCTTCCATCGCCCTCTCTGGTCACAAATCCGTTCATCCGATAAACCGGCTGCATATGCATTGGTTTCCAGATTGGACGACCTTCTGCATTAATACTTGCGATTGCCTCCAGTATCTCCGTTGGACAACTTTTCCCTGTTTCCGGTATGTAAAGAGGTTCACACTCGCTTCTCACCTGCCGGCACATTGCCTCTTTATCCAAGATCAGACAGGATAACCAGAAGTTCGGCTCACTTTCCTTTTCATTATACGGGTTCATCCGCACAGGAAGACCTTTCAGTCCTTCTTTATATCTGTCATAAATTACTTTCTTCTGTGCAATATGTTCTTCCAGATGCGGCATCTGTCCTCTGACTACTCCTGCAATAACATTACTCATTCGATAATTGTAGCCGATCTCTTCATGTTGATACCATGGTGCTGCTTCTCTGGACTGGGTAGACCATTTTCTTACTTTTTCTGCTGCTTCTTTATCATCTGTCAGCAGCATACCACCCGAAGATCCGGTAATGATTTTGTTTCCGTTAAACGAAATTGCATTATACTTTCCAAAAGTCCCTGTCTGCAGACCTTTATAGGTTGCTCCCATGGACTCTGCTGCATCCTCTATAATAACCGCTCCATGCTTTTCGCAAATATCTCTCAGTTCGTCTACTTTTCCCGGTGTTCCATAAAGATGTGCAATAACTACTACTTTTACATCTGGATATAATTCAAATGCCTTTTCTAATGCCTCCGGATCCATATTCCAGGTATCATATTCCGTATCAATAAAGACTGGAACACCACCTTCGTATACGATTGGATTTACTGTTGCACTGAATGTCATATCAGAACAGAAAACTTTCTCTCCGGGTTTTACTCCTGCCAGCTTTACTGCCATATGAAGAGCTGCCGTTCCTGCAGACAATCCGACTGCATACTTGCATCCAATCTTTTTGCATACCAGTCGTTCTACTTCATTGATATTCGCCCCAACCGTAGACATCCAGTTTGTCTCATATGCCTCCTGGACATATTTTATTTCTTCTCCATGCATCGTCGGACTGCTCAGCCACACCTTTGGTTCAAATTTTTCTATCTGCTCACTTTCTTTGAACATATGCTTCTCCTCTTCATTTCAGCTTCTGTATATTGCCTAAAAAGCGTGCAAAAATGCACGCTTCCTCCAGACCAGACCGCCTGGCCTGATCTCAACTATTCTTGCCTTTTCTTATTTTCTTCTCCTGTCGGATGTTCTCCTACCGGATGAAATGTTGTCACAATCTGCTCTACAAGCTCTACAATATGATCAGAATTGTTATAGCATGTATCAGCAAGTTCTTTTAATTGTTCAAAGAATACCTCTGTATCGAACGGAATCGGCTTTCCAATATGAATCAGTTCATTATCTGTCCGCATGATTCCTTCTTCTGCCATCAGCTTTTCTTCAAATAATTTTTCTCCTGGCCGAAGACCTGAATACTCGATCTTGATATCTACATCCGGTTCATATCCTGACAACTTGATCAGGTTTCTTGCCAGTGTATCAATCTTCACCGGTTCTCCCATATCAAGGACAAAGATCTCCCCTCCCCAGGCAAATGTTCCCGCCTGAAGCACCAGACTCACCGCCTCCGGGATCGTCATAAAATAGCGGATGATATCCGGGTGCGTAACTGTAACCGGTCCACCTGCCTCGATCTGCTTCTTAAATAGTGGAATCACCGATCCATTACTTCCCAGTACATTTCCAAATCGTACCGCAACGAACTGAGTTCCTGTTCTCTCACGGTTCTTGATACTTTCAATTTTCAGTCTGGCAGTATTCCCCATAGTTTCTGAGTCTTTGCCGTCCGTGTGCTCTTCTTCTGCCTTTTTCAGACAGATCTCTGCCTGCTTTGCCAGCTCTTCTGCATTGTCTCTGTGGCCATGTAGTAATGGAAGTAAATCCATTCTGCCACTTTTGCTGACTGCATCCATGCTCTGGATTACCATCTCACACAGTCGCTTGCTTGCACCCATGATATTCGTTGGATTTACAGCTTTATCTGTACTGATCAGAACAAACCGCTTTACTCCATTCTGCATTGCCGCATAGGCAGTTTTGTATGTTCCGATTACATTATTTTTAATCGCTTCATTCGGGCTTGTCTCCATCAGAGGAACATGCTTATGTGCAGCCGTATGATATACGATGTCCGGTTTATATTTTTTAAAAACCTGATTCAGCCTTCTGCTGTCACGTACGGAACCAATCAGAGCCACCAGATTCAGTTCCGGATGATTTCTGCGAAGCTCCTGTTCGATGGCATATGCATTATTCTCATAAATATCATATATGATCAACTGCTTTGGCTCATGGGACGCAATCTGACGGCACAGTTCGCTTCCGATTGAGCCTCCGCCTCCCGTCACCAGAATCGTCTTTCCCTTTATGTACTGAAAAATCTGTTCCATATCCACTTGAATCGTATCCCTTCCAAGCAGATCCTCTACCGTAACATCTTTAATCTGTGCCAGCGATACTTCTCCCTGCACAAACTGATACGCTCCCGGAAGTATCTTCAGTTCACACTTTGTCTCTTTACACAGGTTCAGGATCTCTCTTTTTGCCTCTGCACTTGCTGTCGGAATTGCAAAAAGGATCGTACTGATCTGATACTTTTCAACTGCTGAAAAGATAGATGCTCTTCCCCCTACGATCGGTACATCTTCAATATTTCTGCCCCATTTATTTCTGTTGTCATCAATAATGCATTGCGGCGTACCATTGATCCGTCTGGAAGTCTTCAATTCACGTACAAGGTTCTTTCCCGCATCACCAGCTCCGATCACCATAATATTCCGGCCATTTGTATGGTTCTGCTCTTTTCTCACCTGTGCCTTCCTTGTTCTCTCAAGAGTAATATAGCGATATCCGAACCGAATCCCTGTAATCAGGCAAAACTGCATGACTGCTCCTACTATATAATAAGAAGCCGGCATTCTCTTACAAAGCATCGTAATTCCTACATTAAAAAGGGTTGTAATAATGCTTGCAAGTAAAATATGGTTCAGCTCTGTATAACTGGCAAATGCCCACAAACTATTATATAATTTAAGTACCCAAAATACAGCCAGACAGAACACCGTATAAATCGGTGCAAATCTGAGCATTGCATGGATATATTCTGTTGGAATCTTTGTGAAACTGAAATCAAATCTTAGAAGTAACCCCAGAAAATAAGAAAAATTCACTGCGAATATGTCATATATGACCAGATAGGCGGCTATAATCTGCCAATGTTCGAATCTTTTTTCCTTCCCCTTTACGTCATTCTCTCCTCGTTCCGCTCTCTTTTTTAATTCTTTTTCCCTCATTGTATAACTATACCTTTAAAACTCCATCTTATGCCTCTGCACCTTTCGATGCACCCTCTGTTTGTCATGCACAATGATAGCATTTTCCCCCTTTATTTTCAACATAATTCAGTATATTTCACTACCCCCCCTAATTTTTAATATTTTTTTAATATTCCCTTAATTTTTTACATATTTTTCCAGCAAAATCTGTCATTATTATTACACATTTACAAGATTTATCTGCTCCTTTATTTTCTTTTCTTTTTTCAAGAACTTTGTAGATTTTCATATTCCATTCAAACAATCATCACACAATTTTCACAAATTATTTCTATACTATAATTGTTCTTAACAAAGAACACTTTTTCATAAACTTTTTCCCCTTGAGTCACAGAAATGTGGCTCTTCCTTTTTGCCCTTTTTTACTCAGAAAAAAGCCGGTTTCTTATCTTTCCCCAGATCTGCAACTGTACATAGTCATATGCCTTATCATAAAGTGCAAAAATCACCTGTCCTGCCAGAACAGAACTGTAACGAAGCCACTCCGATATTTCTCCTCCGAAAAATAATTCTCCATATCCCAAAATCAATGGCAGATAGAGTCCGTTAAAAAGGATCACTTTTGCCAGCCGATACCACTGCATTTTCCGCTTTACTCCGGCAGAACGCTCCAGGATTTTCCAGATAAATTCTCTTCCCCAAATATAAAATCCCATTCCGGCAAAAGTAATAACATAGAGTTTATTCGGTGCCAGAAGAAACCCAAGCAACACTGCTGAAAGATAAAAAGCAAGTCCAGTCATCTGACCGAACTCTCTGAATACGACACCCACAAAAAAGGACGCTGCCGCCAATAAAAATAATGTATTTGTCTCTATCACACTTCCTAAAAACATAAAGATGACAGTCATCGCAAGCAGCAATCCACCAAACGCTGCCCTTTTCGCTTTTAAATGCATGTACAAAGATCTCCTCCCATACATTCACAGAGTGAATCCGCAATCCACAGGTCACAGCAGAGATTTCCTGTACCACAGGAATTACTGCTCCCCGGTGCATACCCTCCACCATATGGACTGTTGCTATAGCGGTTACTTCCAAATTCCAACTGATTCAGTAACTGCCGGTACTGCGGATTTCCAGGCTCCATGTTTACAGCCTGTGCTGCATGATCTCTCGCCAGAATATTATTTCCACAGCCTGCATTGGCACAACTGCTGAGATAATACCACATTCCACTCCTCTCATTTACCTGATCCAATGTATTTAACGCTTCTCTGTACCTGCGGCTGTTGATATAATTGGCCGCTGCCTGGAGCCTTGGATCAATCTGTCCGCCTGTATAACCATTTCCGTAGCTGTTCCCGTAACCACTACCATAACCATAACTATAACCTGATCCACTTGTCCGCTCTCTCATAATCGTATCATAAGCTTCCTGAACTTCTTTAAATTTTTCCGCTGCAAGATCTGCCAGTGGATTATTTATATTCGCATCCGGGTGATATTTCCTGCTCAATTCCCTGTATGCTTTCTTTATCTCATCATCCGATGCACTCGGAGACACCCCAAGTACCTCATACGGATTTTTCCTCATCTATTTCTTTTCCTCACTTTTCTTACTTTTTTTCATTTGTGCCTGATTCTGCTCCTGAATCCGACTCTGAATCTGATTATACCGATTCCAGACTCCATCATACAGGATATTCCTTAAAATGTCCACATCTACCAGACACGGGAGCTGCTCAAACCGTGCCGTACTTTCTGCGATCATCATTCGCAGGATCTGAACCATCCGTTCTTCATAATCTTCCTTTTCCGAGATCTGCTTTAACGGATTATAGCGATTTTTCTTTTTATCTTCAGAAAGATCCTCATAAGCATCCATGATATAAATAAACTTTCCTAAATAGAATCCCATCTTCCGGAGCGTCTTTTCCCAGATATCTTCCTTATAAAGCAGAAGTTCTGCCATCAGACGTCCGAAACACCACGCTGCCCGGTCAATATCCTGACAATTCTCCTTTTCACACTCTGAAAGTTCTTTTAAAGAGTCTCTGATCACTCTGCTCTGTCTTGGATACGCTTCAATGATCTTCTTCACTTTTCCTTCCATCATACTTTTTGCCAAAAGGCTTGTCACCTTCCGCTCATCCTGCCAGTCATCTTCCATATGATAATAAGCCAGCAAAACATTCATTGCTGCTGCATATGATGTGATCTCGTTCCGCAGCATCATCTGCTTCTTTACTGGATGGATCTTGCAGCGGTGCTTCTCCAGTTCTGGAATCCTCTCATACAATGAGGACAGCAGGATCACTGCAAACGTCATATCATATGTCAGCGTCATCTGCCCCATAAATCCATAATCTTCTTTTAAAGTACGACACAGCCCACAATAATATGCTCTGTATTTTTTCAGATCTTTTACCTTCAGTTCCGGTTCACACACCGTCACATAACCAAACATATCCTTCCTCTTTTCATTAAAATCTTAGTTTTTATTATAGCATGGCTGTATCTTTTATAGGAATAGCTGCAATTATTAAATTAGCATTAAATCACCTGAAACTGGTACTGTCGGTTTACAGTTTCACCTTTCTCTCACCTTTCTCGCATTCACATTGTTAACCTCGAAGCAGCTCGATTGTCAACCTTAATTCAGAATTGGTTGACAAATATTTTTTTGTGCTTTATACTTGCGTAGGACATATAAGAAATTTAATCAAGATATTTGAAAGGAGTCACTCATGACTAATCAACAACCAAACGGACAGACAACCTCTCTTACTCAAAATTCAAGAACCAGACAGATTACTCTGATTGGACTGATGACTGCGATCACCTGCATTCTTGCACCGCTGTCAATTCCGCTTCCATTCAGTCCGGTACCGATTTCTCTCACAAATCTGGTTATCTTTATTTCCGTATTTATTTTGGGAATGAAAGATGCTACGATCAGCTTTTTAATTTATCTGCTTCTCGGTGCAGTAGGACTTCCGGTTTTTGCCTCCTTCCATGCGGGTCTCAGTGTACTTGCAGGACCGACAGGCGGTTATCTGATCGGCTTTATTTTTCTTGCACTGATCCAGGGCTTTGCAATGAAATATTTTGACCGTAAGCTGATCCCAACGATCATCGGTATGCTCATTGGTATGGCTGTATGCTATATCTTCGGAACAGTCTGGCTCGCAAAACTGATGAGTCTTTCCTTCAAAGAAGGTCTTTTCATGGGCGTTATCCCGTATCTCCCAGGAGATGCTGTTAAGATCATTATTGCAGTAATCGTAGGACCAAAGCTGTATGCAGCAACGAAAAAAGTAAGATAAATAGAATTAAATTTGTATTTGTTGGAATGATACGCTTGTAAAGAAAAAGACTTCTTTGTGACGAATCGGACGCGGAAATCAGGGATATTCCTTCGCAGTGCAGGCCCGCTTTA
>JABLTO010190592.1_pt1 | contig 40335 bp, 44 predicted proteins | sample 7160091 | NCBI WGS metagenome assembly JABLTO01 (sample SAMN14651225, study PRJNA627086) | human gut metagenome | isolation source: feces | host: Homo sapiens
CAGAGAATGGTTATCTCCGGTCAGCTGGGCATTAAGTAATATAAGGAGGTTTGTGAATAATGAAAGCAATTGTTTGTGTAAAACAGGTTCCGGATACCTCCGGCAAAGTTTCTGTTAATGATAACGGCACCCTGGATCGTGCATCCATGGAAACCATCACCAACCCCGATGACCTGAACGCTCTGGAAGCTGCTCTGCAGCTGAAGGACGAAACCGGCTGTGAAGTCGTCGTCGTCACCATGGGTCCTCCCCCCGCAGAAGGCATGCTGCGTGAGTGCATCGCTCGCGGCGCTGACCGTTGCGTCCTGATCTCCGGCCGTGAGTTCGGCGGTTCCGATACCTTCGCAACCTCTCAGATCATCGCTGCTGGCGTCAACAAGGTTGGCGTAGGCCCCGAAGATATCGTTCTGTGCGGCCGTCAGGCTATCGACGGCGATACCGCTCAGGTCGGTCCCCAGATCGCTGAAAAGCTGAATCTGCCCCAGATTTCCTATGCTGCTGACATCAAGGTTGAAGGCACCAAGGTTACTGTTAAGCGTATGCTGGAAGACGGTTTCATGATGATCGAAACTCAGACTCCCTGCCTGATCACCTGCATCAAGGAACTGAATGAGCCGCGTTACATGTCCGTTGGCGGTATTGTTGATTGCTACAGCAAGCCCATGGACATCTATGACTACGAAGCTCTGAAGGACGATCCCCTGATCGAAAAGGATACCATCGGTCTGGAAGGCTCCCCCACCAACATCCTGACTTCCTTCACTCCTCCCCAGAAGGGTGCTGGCATGATGCTGGAAGGCGACGATGCTAAGACCTGTGCCGAAATGGCTGGCATCCTGCTGAAGAAGCAGCTGATCTGATAGAAAGGAGAACACATTAATGGCTGAATATGATTTCAAAGACGTCGCCGCTTTCAAGGGCGTATGGGTATTCTGTGAACAGCGCGGTGGCGAAATTATGCCTACCGACGAAGAGCTGATCTCTCGTGCTCGCATCCTGGCTGACGAACTGGGTGAAGAAGTTGTCGGTCTGACTCTGGGCGGCAAGGGCATTGCTGAAAAGGCAAAGGTCCTGGGCGGCTATGGCGCAGACAAGATCATCGCTTATGAAAGCGATCTGCTGGATGTCTACACCACCGACGCTTACACCAAGGTTATCGTTGACTCCGTTAAGGAATTCAAGCCCTCCATCCTGCTGATTGGTGCTACCAACATCGGCCGCGACCTGGGCCCCCGTATCGCTGCTCGCCTGCACACCGGTCTGTGCGCTGACTGCACTCACCTGGACATCGACAGCGCTAACTATCAGGACTTCCTGAGAGAAGTTTCCACTCTGCCTGAACCCCGCATTGCTGGCACCGACTTCGCAATGGTTCTGGGTGAAAAGCATGACGTCTCCCGTGACCTGAAGATGACCCGTCCCGCATTCGGCGGCCATCTGATGGCTACCATCATCTGCCCCCGTTTCCGTCCTCAGATGGCTACCTGCCGTCCTGGCGTTATGAAGAGACAGGCATTTGATCAGGCTAAGGCTGACGCTATCGTCGTTGAAACTCCCGCATTCGAACTGACCGCTGCTGATCTGCAGACCAAGGTTCTGTCCGTTGAAAAGGCAGCCAAGAAGCTGGTTGACCTGATCGGCGCTGACATCATCGTTTCCGTCGGCCGTGGTATCTCCAAGGACGTCGAAGGCGGCATCAAGCTGGCTGAAGCTCTGGCAGAAGAGCTGGGCGGCGTTGTTGGTTCCTCCCGTGCAGTCGTTGACTCCGGCTGGATCTCCCCCGACCATCAGGTTGGTCAGACTGGTAAGACTGTCCATCCCAAGCTGTACATCGCTCTGGGCATCTCCGGTGCTATCCAGCATCTGGCTGGTATGCAGGAATCCGAATGCATCATCGCTGTCAACAAGAACGACACCGCTCCCATCTTTGAAGTTGCTGACTACGGCATCTGCGGCGACCTGTTCAAGGTTGCTCCCCTGCTGCTGGACGCTATCAAGGCTGCAAAGGCTGACAAGTAATTTCGTTCTGAAAACTGCTTAAATTTCATTTATATTGTTCCAAACTATTAAGGGCGTACCTTCGGGTACGCCCTTTTTTGTGTTTCTAATCCACCCGCATCCCTCATAGAACATAGGGAACGGAGGTGGGTTTCATGACCGAGCACAACCAGAGCACATCCCTCCCCCATGCAGCGTTGCAGCTGACTGGGGTGTCTTTGCTGTCCCAGTTCCTCTACTTCCTCTACCAGGTAGCGCTGTCTCATATCGTGGGCACCGAAGGGCTGGGGCTGGTGCACATGGTGCTGCCCATCTACTACACCCTCCTGGCCTTCCTCACCTCCGGGTTCGCCCTGGCCATCTCCAAACTATGCTCCGAGTACCAGTCGCGGAACCAGTCCAGCGCCCTAACCGTCATCGTCAGCAACACCCTCTTCCTTTTCCTGCTCACCCTCCTGCTGGTGGCCTCCCTGTTCTGGCTGGCCTACCGTACCTTCGCCAACCGGTGGTTGGCAGGTCTGCCGCTGGGTGGGTATGTGTTGGTGCTGCCGCCGCTGTTGTTTTTTACCGGGTTGGAGATCTTCAATAAGCACTACTTTTACGGCACCAATGTGGTACATATCCCCGCGGTCATCCAGATCACGGAACAACTCGTCCGCATCACCGCCGTCCTGGCATTGCTGCTGCTCATCCCGCAAAGCGCCCCCAGCCAATCGGTGACCCTCATTCTGCTGGGGATGCTGGTCAGCGAGGTCTACTCTTCCCTACATCTGACCTACCTACGCCGAAAACAGCCGTTGACGCTGCCGCTGTGCCGGTCGGCGCGGGAGGTGCCGTCGGACATGAGCCGCGCCACAGTAAAAATTGCCCTGCCGGTTTCCCTGACCACCCTGTTCTGTCAGTCCATCTCCTCCATCAACTCGGTGCTCATCCCCAACCTGCTCATGGGCGCCGGCATGAGCCAGCGGCAGGCGCTCCAGGACTACGGCGTGTTCTTCGGCATGACGCTGCCGCTCATCAGTATGCCCATGGCGCTGCTCACCGGGCTGTCCACGGTGCTCCTCCCCTACCTGACACGCTGCGCCACTTTGGGACGTGGCAAGCAAGCCGGTCGAACGCTGCGGAATGTCTTTTGGGTGGTGCTGCTGGTGATGGTGCCCACCACGGTGGGCATCGCCTGGTTCGGGCCGGGGCTGAGTGGGCTGTTCTACGGACATCCGGAGGCGGGGCGTGGGCTTTGGCCGCTGGCGATTGGGATGACGCTGTCCGCTTTGGAGGGCATCATGGAGACGGCGCTGAACGCCTTCGACCGGCAGGTGGGGAATGCGGTCATCACGCTGATTGCGTCCCTGATGCAGCTGGCCTGCACGGTGGTGTACACGAAAACGCTGGGGCTGCAGGCGTTCGTGGTGGGGTTTTTGGCGGCCACCGTGTTCGGGTGCGTGCTCCGTGGATTATTGCTGGTGCGTAGATTGGCGGTCAGCAGTGGGCGAGCCACTGTTTCAGCTGGCCGAACCACTCCAAGCACTGGAAGCGAAAGACGTAGCCCTGATCCTCTCCGGTGAGCAAGGCCAAGTCATCTTCCGTGAGGCCGCTGCGCAGGGCGGCTTCGGACTGCTCGGACACGGAGCTGAAGCACAGGGGCGGAAAGACCACGCACCACCAATTGTGCCCCTCCGCCTGGCCGATCTCCACCCGCAAGCCCTGGTACTCTCCGGCGGGGAGGGAGAAATCGGCGTAGACTTTGGTGGGGAAATAGGTGCGCTCCAAGCTGACTTTGACCGGGTAGTTGTAGCCCTGCTGGGCGATGGTCTGGGCGGCGGTGTCGGCCAGGGGCTGGAGGTGCTGACGCAGGACTTCTTTGGCCTGCTGGGTGGAGTGGCAGTCGGTTAAGTACGTGTTGGCCTGGGCTAATACCGCATCCCGGACGTCCAATTTCAGGGCTTGGTCGGCGGCGGAATCGGAATTGGCCAGCACGTGGAGGCGCACGACGCGGGTCTCCAACTCTTGCTGGCGACAATTTGCCCAGCTGGTGGCGAAGAGGGCGATGGCAAGCCCCAAAAGGAGGGCCATCTCCCAGGTTTTTAGTCGTATCGATCGTTCTGCTAACATAAAAAACACCGTCCTCTGAAACATTGGTTCCAGTATGGACGGTGTTTTGGGGTTTTATACGCGGGACACGATTACTTCTTGACGATCATCGGCTCAGTTTCCAGCACTTCGGGCTTGCCCTTCAGGCGCTGGCGGAGGGTCTCGGAGGCCACGCGGGCGTACAGCTCGTTTTCAAAGATGCCGAAGACGGCGGGGCCGCTGCCGGTCATGCAGCTGCCCAGGGCGCCGAACTGGGTCATGACTTCCTTCATCAGCTCCACAGCATTGCGCTCGTTCTTCATCAGCACCTGCTCAAAGGCGTTGCCCATGCTCTCTGCCACAGTCTTGAGGTTCTCCCAACGGAGGCCCAGCATGACCTCTGCGGTGTGGTCGGCGCGGGCGGGCAGTTCCACCTGGTCATAGCGCTGGTACATCTTCTCGGTGGAGAAGGTCAGGTCGGGCTTGCCTACCACGATGACGCACTGGGGCAGCGGGGTGGTGGGGACAATCTCATCGCCCTTGCCTTCCACGTAGGCGCAGCCGCTGTGGACGCAGAAGGGCACGTCGGAGCCCACTTCCATGCCGATCTCGGCCAGCTCGTCCAGGGACAGGTTGGTCTCATAGATCTGGTTCAGGGCACGGAGGGTGGCTGCTGCGTCGCTGCTGCCGCCGCCCAGGCCAGCTGCCACGGGGATGCGCTTTTCGATGCGGATGCTCAGGCCGTCTGCCTGGACGCCAGTCTTGGCGGCGAACGCCTTGACAGCTTTGACCACCAGGTTGTTCTCGTCGGTGGGGATGGTCTCCACGTTGGTGGTCACGACGATGCCGGTGCCGCCTGCCAGCTCCACGGTCACGTCATCGTGGAGTTCCAGGGACTGCATGACGGTCTGGATGTCATGATAACCGTCGGGACGGCGGTCACCAATGTTGAGCACCAGATTGATTTTGGCATACGCCTTTTCTTCTACCTTTTTCACTTGATCTTCCTCGCTTCCAAATAGAATCGTTTATCGTGGGCTTCCCCCATAGAGAAGGTCTTGCGGGGCAAAGCGCCATCGAAAATAACCGTCTTGAACAGCTCGTCCTTCCCCATGGCGGGCAGCAGGAAGCCGATGTTCCCCGGCTTGCGGCCCAGCTCCCAGGTCACATCGTCGCCGTGGACGTAGTCGATGCGGCCGGAGTGGGTCTGCATCCACTGATCCAGGAACTCCTGGAGGGTGCCCACGGGCAGCTGCGCGGTGGGTTTGGGGATGGTAATCTTGCCCACCTCGGTGTCGAACACGTAGGTGATGGTGTGGCCGTCGCCGTCGCCGTAGTGAGCGCCGGGGTAAGCGGCCAGGAAGTCCTTCATCAGCTCGTCCGGGTCCACGTCGAAACAGACGCGGTGGATGGGCTCGAACTCCAGAGACTCGTCGTGGAGGTTGACCAGCTCCACCAGGGCGTAGCGGGAGGGCAGGTCTGCCCACTGTTCCTGGGGGGTGTGCTGCTTTTTCTCCTCATAGGCGGCTTTGGCGGCAGCCAAGGAGTGGTTGCCATCGCCGATGGCAAAGAGCAGAACGGGCTTGCCCTTGGCATCGTACTTTCGGGCAAAGTCATGGGGGCGAGCCAGGGTGTTCAAAATCTCACACACGTCCGCCTGTAAATCCTCCGGCACCAGATAGCCGGTGATATGACCGCCGCGCTCCATCAGGTCGAAGTCGTAGACCTCCTCCATCCGGTCAGTCTCGTAGGTCAGGTGCTCGATGAGCTGCTTATCCGGGTCGTCCACCAGCACCATGATGTGAGGCAGCTCCAGAGAAGCGTTCCGCCGGACGGCCACGCGGGGGGGCAGGCGGGTGATGACGGTGCCTTCGGTGGCGCGGATGAGGCTGCTGGAGCCGGCATTGTAGTCGTAGCACTCCAAATCCACCACGCCCATGAGACCCCGGCGGAGCTTCTTGTTGTCCAGCCAGCGCTCTACGTAGAGGAGGGCGTTGGGCAGGGTGCGGAAGAGACCCTGGTCCAGGTACTCGTCCATGGTGCGGTTGATGTCTGCGATGTGCTCTTCAAAGTGCCCGTCCTCCAGCTGGCTCTCCGGCAGGATGAGCTTGAGGGTGGAGGGGGCGTCGCCTACAGTCTGAGCCACCCGTTCCCAATAGTCCTGCTGGGAGGTGTACTGGTCACAGGCCACCACGCTCCACTTGGTCAGGTCGCAGTTCTGGGGCAGCAAAATATCGGCAGGGCCAAAGCCAGGCCACTGGTTGTTCATATGCGTTTCTCCTTTTCGTCGTCAGTCCTGCTCGAACAGGGCGGCCATCAGGTTGACCCCGTTGTCCATGAAGGGGCCTTTCAGGCCAGCTTCCTCGGTGTAGGGCAGGTCGTTGTGGGTGTCAATGCGGCTGTCGTAGATGAGGTAGGGCACCGGATCGCCGTCGTGGCCGCGGGTGGAGGTGAGGGTCTTGTGGTCGGAGAGGATGAGGATGCGGTAGTCATAACCGGCCTTGTCCATGCCCGCCACCAGGGGACCCACCACGCGGCTGGAGAGCCACTCGATGGCCTGGAGCTTGCCCGGGGTGTCGCCGTTGTGGGTGCATTCATCGGGAGCTTCCACGTGGATGGCTACGAAGTCGTCGCCGTCGGCCAAGCAATCCAGGGCGGCCTGGGTCTTGCCCTCATAGTTGGTGTCCAGCTCGCCGGTGGCGCCCTCCACCTCTACTGCCTTCAGGCTGCCCAGGCGGGCGATGCCCTGGCAGAGGGGGACGGCGGAGATGACGGTGCCGTTCTTGCCGTACTTGTCCACGAAGGAGCCCAGCGCCACGCCGGTGCCTTCCGCCCAGAACCAGACGCCGTTGGCAGGCAGCTTGCCTTCCGCGCGGCGCGCCTGATTGATGGGGTGGTCGTCCAGAATCTGGTTGGACAGCTCCATCAGGTGGGTCAGGGTTTTGGCGTTGTCGCAGCCGGAGGGCAGCAGGGGGCCGATGACCTCGCCCAGGTGGTCATGGGGCGGGATGAGGTTGATGCCGGTGATGTCCACCTTGGCCTGGACGGCGATGTGCCGGAAGGAGGGGGCGGGATAGACGATCATGCCGGCTGCTTTGGCGGCTTCCTTGAAGTCGGGGTGGTCGAAGAGGTAGTTGATCAGCTCAATGGACTGCTCCCCCTCGATGGAACCGCCGGAGTGGGACAAGATCTTCTTTTCGGCGTAGGGCTTGTCCCCTTCCTCCAGGGCGATCATGTTGCAGCGGTAGCTGACATCGCCGGGGTTGAGGTGGATGCCGGTGGCGGCAGCTTCCAGGGGGGAGCGGCCGGTGTAGCACTTCCAGGGGTCGTTGCCGAAGATGGACAGGATGGCGGTGTCGCTGCCGGCGGGGAGACCCTTGGGGCAGTTGACGACGCTGCCGACGGTGCCTTTCCGTGCCAGCTGGTCGATGGCGTCCTTGTTGACTACTTGAAGGGGGGTCTTGTTGCCCAGTTCGGGTACGGGGTTGTCGGCCATGCCGTCCCCAATGACCAATACGTATTTCATCATAATCATATCCCTCTGCTTCCTCGCCGATTGGGTTGTTTTTGTGCGGCGGACTTGGATATTGCGTCTGTTCTCGGCCGGTGAATGGGTCGGATTTGACCCGGTCGCTGTCATTTTCCACCGGTTTGACGCTGCGAACTCATGTGTTTCATTATATCGTCTTTTGTAGATAAATACAATAGCACACCCGGAAAAGGGTCGGTTTCTTTCCTTTTCTTTTGTGCAGCGCCGTGTTATAATAAAATTCAAATAATGGCGTCTCGGACGCCTGTTTTTTATGGAACAGACTAGGTAAAGCGAGGCAAACTTCATGACGGTACAAGAGAGAAATCAGCAGATCGAAACACGCTTCCGAACGGTACGGGAGCATCTGACCCATGCCGACCCCAACGATTTTGACAGGCAGATCCCCCCCACTTTCGTCTCCTGCGATTGGGAACATCAAACCATCACCTACGCCTTTGATATGGAGCCCCGCTTTGGCAATCCCCACGGGATGGGGCACGGCGGCATTGTGGCGGCCATGCTGGACTGCGCCCAGGGCAGTGCCATCGACTGCTACAGCACCGACCACCCCATCATCGTCACGGTGTCCTTGCAGACCTCCTATCTGCGTCCGGTGGAGCTGGGGGAGACGCTGTATGTGAAGGTAACGCTGCAAAAGGTGGGCAGGAGCATCGCCTACTGTGTGGCGGAGGCATGGCAAAAGCCCAGCGAGCTGTGCGTGACCACGGCGGGGGTGTATCATCTATCGCCGAGACCCACTGTCTGAAACGTGAAAAGAGAGCTTCCAACTGGAAGCTCTCTTTTTTCTCAAACGATGCGCCGCACGGCGGTCAGTCGGCTGGTATTGACCTGGTTGACCACGATGCCGTACTTGGCACCCAGGGCGTTGACCATCATGCCGCCGCCGATGTAGATGCCGCAATGACCCCGGTAGCAGATGATGTCACCGGGCTGGGCGTTGGCGTAGCTGACCCCTCGGCCGCAGCCTGCCAGGGACTCGGAGTAGTGGGGCAAGGAATAGCCGAAGTGCTGGTAGACGCACATGACGAAGCCGGAGCAATCCACGCCGGTGGCCAGGTTGGCGCCGCCCCAGACGTATTTGCCTCCGATGAACTTCATGGCGTAATTGGCCACCGCCGCGCCGCTGACGCTGGGCTTGGAGGGTTTGGGCTCCTCCGGTTTCTGCTCGGGCTGCTGTTCCGGCTCCTTGGTGGGCTCCTTTTTCGGCTCCTCCTTGGAGGGTTTCTGCTGATCGTTCTTGTTATTGTTTTCGTTGTTATTCTTATTGTTGTTCTTGTTCTGGTCCTTGTCCGTCTGGGTGGGCTGCTGCTGTGCCTCCTGTTCCCTTCTGGCCTCCTCTTCCTGCCGTTTCTGCGCTTCCTCCGCCGCTTTCTGCTGGCGTTTGGCTTCCTCGGCAGCCGCCTTCTGCTGGGCAGCGTAGGCGGATTTGGCGGTGACGATCTCCTCCGCCAAATCTTCCGTCTGGGCGTTCATCTGACTGAGCTGGGCGCTGTAGGTTTTGCGGTTGCCCCGCACCTCTTTCAGCGCTGCCTCCGCCTCTTTGGCGGTGGCGTTGATCTCCTGCTGCTGGGCTTCCAGCTTGCTGAGGGCCTTCTCCTTGCTGGCCTTTTTCTCCTGCAGTGCCTGGGTGGTGGCGTCCACCTTTTCCCGCGCCTGCTCCAGGCCGTCCAGGACGCCGTTGTCGTACTCCATGACGCTGCTGACGAAGGACGCACGGTCCAGCAGGTCGGAGAAGTCGGAGGCGCCGAATAAAATCTGCCAATAGGACGTGGAGCCGTTCTCTTCCATGTTCCGCACCCGCTGGCAGAACAGGTCATAGTACTTCTCCTCCTCCGCCTTGGCCGCGTCCAGCTCCTTCTGGCTGGCTTTGATCTGCTTGGTGTAGTCGTCCACCATGGCGCGGGTGTTGTCCACCTGCTGGTTGAGCAGGTCGATCTGGTCGTTGAGGACGCTGCACCGGTCGGCGGCGCTGTTCTCCTGCTTGCTGAGCTTGTCCAGCTGGGTTTGGAGCTTGCCTTTCTGCTCCTCCAACTGCGCCTGCTGGCTGGAGAGGCTGTCGATGTCCTGCTGAGTGACGGCGTAGGAGGACACCTGGACGATCTGCAGAACCAGCGGCACCAGCAACAGCAGCGCCAACAGGATGGCTAGAACACGGACGGCTTTGCTCCGTCCCTGGTGGGGTTGTTTGTTCGGTTTGGTACCATGTGTGATGCTGCCCATAGGTCGATTTCTCCTTGCTCTATCAAACTCGTAGGAATTTCCGGATGGTGATGAGGCTGCCGCACACGCCCACCAGCAGGCCGATGCCCAAGTAGACACAGGACACGGGCAGCGCCAAGGTCTGGTAGGGCAGGATGCTCACCAGACGGATGTGGCTGTAGTGGTTGACGGCCTGGGTGATAAGGGAGTAGATGCCCCACTGAAGGGCGCTGGCCACGATGGCGCTGGCGATACCCAGCACGAGACCCTCCACCACGAAGGGCCAGCGGACGAAGGCGTTGGTAGCGCCCACCATCTTCATGATGGCGATCTCTTCCTCTCGCCGCGCCATGGCCATCTTGATGGCGTTGGAGATGATGAAGAAGGAGATCACCAGGAGGACACTGAGCAGGATGACGGTGACGCCCACGGCCACGTTGCGGACGGTGACGAAGCCGTTGGCCACGTCCAAGGCCGCCGAGACCTTGACCACCCCCTTCACCTGCTCCACCTCCGCGATGGTGGTGGTCAGCTGGGTGATGTCGGTGACCTGTAGGGCGTAGCGGTCTCGCAGGACGGAGGCGGGCAGGTCGGCGTAGAGGGCGTCGTCCTCCAGACCGTCCAGGTAGCTGTCCATTGCCTCCTCCTTGCTGATGAACTGACAGGAAGCGATGTTATCCAGGTGGGACAGCTCGCTTTGGAGGGCTTTGGTCTGCTTGGCGGAATAGCGCTCGTCCACATAGGCCAAAATTTCATTTTCCTCCATGAGCTGGTTCAGGTTGTAGTTTAAATTGACTGCCACCAGAGCGATGCTGCCAGTGATGATGAGGCAGGCGGCGATGATGCCGATGGCGGCGAAGGTGAAGAAGCCGTGGCTGCGCAGGCCCCGGAAGCCCTCTTGGATGTAATATCCGGCGTTGGTTCTTGTCATATGTCGTAACACCCGTTTTCTTGATCGCTGACGATCTTCCCCTCTTCCAGGTAGATCACCCGCTTATTGAACTGATTGACCAGCTGCCGCTCGTGGGTGACCACCAGGATGGTAGTGCCCAGCTGGTTGATGCGCTCTAAGAGCATCATGATCTCCAGGCTCCGCTCCGGGTCCAGGTTGCCGGTGGGCTCGTCGGCCACGATGGTGCTGGGGTTGTTGATGAGCGCCCGGGCGATGGCCACCCGCTGCTGTTCCCCGCCGGACAGCTCCGTAGGATAGCACTGCTTTTTCTCCACCAGACCCACCAAGTCCAGCACATAGTGAACCCGTTCCGGAATGGTCTTCCAAGGGGCGTTGATGACCCGCATGGCAAACGCCAGGTTCTCCTCCACGGTCTTATTTTTGATGAGCCGGAAGTCCTGATAGACCACCCCCACCCGCCGGCGGAGCAGAGGAATGCGGCTGGGCTGGATGTGGCGCAGGTCGAAGCCGTCGATGACTGCGCTGCCTCGGGTGATGGGTTCCTCGGCGGTGAGCAATTTCAGGATGGTGGACTTGCCGGAGCCGGAGGGGCCGACCAGGAAGACGAACTCCCCGTTGTCCACCAGGAAGGAGACGCCTTTGATGGCGTGGGTGCCGTTGTCGTATATTTTATTGACGTTGGTAAAGCGTATCATAGTCTTTCCTGCGATTCCAATGGTAAATTTACATTCGTTTTAAGTATACCTTGATTTCGACTGTGTGTCAATTTGCGGGGGGTATCTGTTTGTGATTCGGTTGTATTTGATTGGCTCCCTTGAGTAAAGGGAGCTGTCAGCGCAGCTGACTGAGGGATTGCCGGGCTGGTACAGCGAGATAGGAAGGCGCAGTTTCCTATGCTCTGCGCTCGCCGGACAACCCCTCCGGCACTGCGTGCCACCTCCCCTTACACAGGGGAGGCTAGAAGATTTTGCTCCGTGTCACTCCCCTTACACGGTGGAAGCTGCGGAACGGTCTGTGAAATCCGGTCACTCTCCGCAGATGAGACCCAGGAACTTGTCCTCCTCCATCTGCGAACTTTTCACCGCGTCCTCGATAGCAAACGCCAGCGCCTCCGCCGCCAGCGCACCCACGGCGCTGATGTCCGCCGGGACGTCGCCCAGGGAGAAGGCGTAGATGGTGTCCCCGTCGATCATGGTGCCCACTGGGTTGATGCAGCGGCCGAAGGCGGCGCGGGCCATGGAGGCGATCTTGTTCATCTCCGCCTGACTGAAGGCGGCGTTGGTGAAGACGGCACCTAAGGTGGTGTTGGCACCGGTGGGCTGGGGTTCGTGCTGTTCATAGAGTGCCTGGGCGGCGCTGGTGTGGGCGGTGCGGTCGGGGGTGCGCATGCCGGCGAGCTTTTGGCCGGTCTGGTGGTCGAAGATGTCGCCGAAGGCGTTGACCACCGCCACGGCTCCCACCTGGAGGCCGTTGACCTCCAAGGCGGCGTAGCCGATGCCGGATTTCTCTCCCTGTCCGATGCCGCAGACCTTGCCCACAGAGGCGCCAGTACCAGCGCCTGCGATGCCGGAGCGAGGGTGATTCCCCTCAGCGTCCACGCAGGCGGCGTAGCCCATGGCGGCATCGGGGCGGGTGGTGCCGTCGCCCAGCCCCAAGTCGAAGATGCAGGACTGACAGACCAGAGGGATGGTGGTGTTGAGGACGTGGTAGCCCATGTGATGCTCCTCCAGGTAGCCCATGACGCCGGTGGAGGCGTCCAGGCCAAAGGCGGAGCCGCCGGAGAGGACGAGGGCATTGAGGGAATTGGGGTTGGATAAGGGCGAGAGCAGGCCGGTCTCCCGGGAGGCGGGGCCGCCGCCGCTGATGTCAATGCCGCCGGTGTTGGGGCGGTCAAAGAGGACGACGGTGACGCCGGTCATGGCCTGTTCGTTCTGGGCGTTGCCGAAGCGGATGCCCTGGATGTGGGTGATGGGGATATGGTTCATAGGGGTGACTCCTTTGATTACGATGTTTTTTGATGATACCACACTTTTCCCGTCGCTGCAAACCATTGCTTTCCGGTGGAAAATCGGGTATGATATGGGTAAGAATACGAGGAGGTGTTTGACGATGAAGGTCACCCTCAACCCTGACCCCGAAGTGGTCGCCCGCGTCCAGGAAGGGCTGCGGCGCACGGGCGGGTACTGTCCCTGCCGGATTGCCCGGACAGAGGAGAACAAATGTATTTGCCAGGAATTTCGGGCGCAGATGGCCGACCCCAACTTTGAGGGGTACTGCCACTGTCTGCTCTACTACAAGTCCCTGGAATGACGGAAAGGAGTCTTTGATATGTCCATTGCCGTAACGAAAGCCAATTTTGAACAGGAAGTGCTACAGTCTGATCTGCCGGTGCTGGTGGATTTCTGGGCGTACTGGTGCGGCCCCTGCATGGCCCAGACCCCCATTCTCAACGAGATTATCATGGAACATCCCAATCTGATGAAGATCTGCAAGGTCAACATCGACGAGGAATTTCAGCTGGTGGACGACTATCAGGTGTTCAGTATCCCCACCCTGCTGTTCTTCCGGAACGGCAAGCTGCTGAAGAAGCTGGTGGGTGTCCAGTCCAAGGAGACCATTTTGGGCTTGCTGAAGCTGCCTGACGCCGAATAACACAAAAACACGGAAGAAATCAACTTTCTTCCGTGTTTTTTTCTTACAATTTTTTCTCCAAACACACCAGCGCCACGCCGGGGATGCCGTTGAAGCTGCAATCCACGATGCCGGACTCCCAATAGCCCAGGTGGGCGTAGAGCTTCCGGGCGGCCTGGTTTTTGGAGTTGGTGTCCATGCGCAGGTAGGGACAGCCGTGTGCGCGGGCATAGTCCTCATAGAACTGGACAAAGGCGCTGCCACACCCCTTCCCTGCCTGGGACGGGTCCACCACCAGGGTGTGCAGAACCATGATCTCCCCTTCCGGCGCATCCGGGTAACGCCACTGGGCGTTGGCGTATTCGGGCACCTGGATCTGGTTGATCTTGGCGGCTGCCGCCACTACGCCGTCCGCCTCCAGCACGAACAGGTCGCCGACGTCCAGGGCGTCCTGGGCTGTTTGACGGGTGGGGTAAACACCTCGAATCCAACCGATGGTGGCGCGGCCGGCCTCTTCCTCGGTCAGGATGTGGTCATAGATGGCGGCGACGGCGGGGATGTCCGCCTGGGTGGCTTTGCGGATGTGTGTCATGTGCGTTCTCTCCTTCCGGGTTCCTTTGGGGTCATGATACCACAGAAAACCCGTTTCGGCAAAGCTATTTGACCAGATTCAACACGCCGCTGACGCCGATCATAATGTAGATGAGCTTGCGCACCATCTGGTCGTCCAAGCGGTTGACCAATTTTTGGGCGATGACGCCCCCCAACAGGACAGCCACGCTGCAAGCCACGGTGACCGGCAGGTGGGACGGGAGCAGGATGCCATCGATGACGCGGACGACGGTGCTGTAGGTGTAGTTGATGAAAAAGAACGCCTGAATGGTGCCGATGTATGCCTTGGTGGTGTCGGTACGAGCCATGAAGTAGACCACCAGGAGGGGGCCGCCGATGGAGAAGAAGCTGTCGAAGACAGCGGAGAAGGCGATGCAGAGGACGGAGAGGGCCAGGCTCTTTTTGTGAGGGTGGTCGTCCTTTTGCAGGAAGAGATAATAGATGCAGAGGCAGATGAGGAAGACGCCAAAGCCCTTCTGGATGAGCGCCTGATCTACCTCGGTGGAGAAGCGGATCAGGAGGGCACAGAGGATCATGTAGGCGATGGTGGGGGCAACGAGGGTTTGGAAGTGGATATGCTTCCAATAGCGGATAGCCATCTGGGCGTTGAGGACAGTGCCGACAACGCCGGCGATGGCGGCACTTTCCGTCAGGCTGTAGAAAACGGGCAGCACCATCATGATCACCATGCCTGCGCCAAACCCGGTCACACCCATGACCAGGCCGCCGCTCAGAGCCGCCAAAGCAGAGAATAAGATTGCGGTCATGTTTCATTTTCCTCCCAAAATCGGTTCGCTTTCCGGGTGTTTTCCCAGTTTTTCAGAACCATATCCCTTCTATTGTATAATGGGGTGGGCGGAAAGACAACGCTCCGGCGGGCTTTTCTCAGAGGGCGAAACAGGGTTTCCCATCCTGCAACTGGGGCAAAAAAGCGGCATCTGAAAGGTCAGATGCCGCTTTGCTTGTGGTTCTATCAGTGCTTTGCGTGAGGACCTGCGTCCACGATGTGCTGAGCGATGTTGGGATACTTGGTGGCGAAGTTCTCCTCGAACATGGTGGCCAGCTTGTTGGCTGCCACGTCGTAGGCTTCCTTGTCTGCCCAAGTGTCGCGGGGATTCATGATCTCATCGGGCACGTGGGGGCAGGACTGGGGAACGTCCACGTTGAAGATCTCGTGGTGCTTGTATTCCACGTGGTCGAACTCGCCGTTCAAGGCTGCGGTGACCATGGCGCGGGTGTACTTCAGCTTCATGCGGGAGCCGACGCCGTAGGGGCCGCCTGCCCAACCGGTGTTGACCAGGTAGACCTTGGTGCCGTACTGGTCGATCTTGTCACCCAGTATATGGGCGTACACGTCTGCCTCTCTGGGCATGAAGGGTTCGCCGAACAGGGTGGAGAAGGTGGGCTGAGGCTCCTTGACGCCCCGTTCGGTGCCGGCCAGCTTGGAGGTGAAGCCGGTGACGAAGTGATACATGGCGGCATCGCGGGTCAGGCGGGAGATGGGAGGCAAGACGCCGAAAGCGTCGGCGGTCAGGAAGATGACCACCTTGGGGATGCCGCCCACGCCGGGGATCTGGGCGTTGGAGATGTAGTCCACCGGGTAGCCCACGCGGGTGTTCTCAGTCAGGGAACGGTCGGTGAAGTCCAGTTCGCGGGTTTCCGGGTCCATGATGACGTTTTCCACCACGGAGCCGAAGCGGATGGCGTGATAAATTTCAGGCTCGTTCTCTTCATCCAGGTCGATGCACTTGGCGTAGCAGCCGCCCTCGAAGTTGAAGATGCCGCGTTCAGACCAGCCGTGTTCATCGTCGCCGATGAGCATCCGGTCGGGGTCGGCAGACAGGGTGGTCTTGCCGGTGCCGGACAGGCCGAAGAAGATGGCGGATTCGCCGGTGACCGGGTCCATGTTGGCGGAGCAGTGCATGGGCAGGACGTTCATGTCGGTCATGATGTAGTTCATGGTGGAGAAGACGGACTTCTTGATCTCGCCTGCGTACTGGGAGCCTGCGATGACGATCATATGTGCCTCATAGTCGATCATGATGGCCGCTTCGGAGTTCACGCCGTCGATCTCAGGGTCGCACTTGAAGCCGGGGACACAGAGGATGGTGTAGTCGGGTTCGCCATAGTTGGCCAGCTCTTCCTCGGTGGGACGGATGAGGAGCTGATGGATAAAGAGGTTCTGGGAGGCCAGCTCGTTGATGACCCGGAATTTCTGGGTATCAGCGGGGTCAGCACCTGCCATGCCATCGAAAATAAACACTTCGCGGTTCTGCAGATAGGCAGCGACCTTGCCACGGATGGCGTCAAACTTTTCCCGGGAGATGGGACGGTTCACCTTGCCCCATGCGATCTTGTCATGGATGGTGGGGGTGTCAACGATGAACTTGTCGTCAGGGGAACGGCCGGTGTACTTACCGGTGGTGACGACCAGAGCGCCCGTGTTGCTCAGGGTGCCTTCGCCGCGGCGCAGGGCTGCTTCGGTCAGCTGTGCCGGAGTGAGATTGTGATAAACCGCTTTGGGGCCGATGATGCCCAGCTTTTCGATGCCATAGGTTTCCATATTTGTTCCATTGCCTCCTTATTCACAATGCAGGATTTCAACATATATGATGGTTCGCTTTTTCATCTGCGTTTTTCATTCTCAATACAACTTTAATAAAACCAATTTATAAATGGAGTATAACATCTTCTATATTAAAAGACAATAGAATTTCGTAAAATATGGCGCAAAAATTTCACTTTTCCGTTGGAAATCCAACGAACTTTCACTGGAAGCAAAGGCGCTTTCATTTTTTACCCATTGACTACCACAATCTGACACTGCCCCATGGTCGCAAGGGCCGCCCTATGGCTCTCCGGCGTGACGCCGGCACAGCAGGACGCGTCCACGGTGATCTCCACCTCCGGCATGGCCGCCTTCAGGAGCAGCGCATTGGAGACCACGCAGATGTCGGTACACAACCCCACCAGCTCCAGCGCCAGGGGCTCCCGCTGGTTCTCCGCCGCCAGCTGGTGCATCAAGTCTATGCTGCCGAAGGTGGGTTTATCCACGATCTTCCCCTCCCCCAACGCTGCCGCAATGGCCGGGTGCAGCTGCCAACCGGGCGTGCCCTGGATGCAGTGCTCTACCGGCAGCTTCTGTCCCTCCTGGGTGTGCAGGTAGTCCGGCGTGTGGGTGTCCCGGGTGGCGATGATGTTGGCGGTGGGGTAGCTCTCCATCTTCTCCACCACTTTGTCCACGATGGCCACCGCCTCCGGGGTGCCCAGGGCGCCGTCGATGAAGTCCTTTTGCATATCGATGACCAGTAACAGTTTTTTCATGGTGAATCTCCTTTCGCAGTGAAAAAAGGACGACCGATGGCCGTCCTTTTTGGTATGTACGTGTTACATAAGTTTGAGGTCGTTTTCCTTGATCCAACCAGCCTTCCGCAGGATGTTGCCGAAGAACCAGGACAGGATAGCGGGCAGGACGAAGCAGATGAGGACCAGGCCGATCCAGTCAAATGCGGTGATGGCAGCCTTGGTGCCTGCCTCGATGTCAGCCAGCCAGCCGGTGTAGACGCCGATCTGACCCACCAGGCCACAGGTGCCCATGCCGGAGGAGACCGCTGCGCCGTCCATGGTCAGCTTGAAGATGCAAGTGGCGATGGGGCCGGTGATGGCGGAAGCCAGCGTGGGGGGGATCCAGATGCGGGGGTTCTTGACGATATTGCCCATCTGGAGCATGGAAGTGCCCAGGCCCTGGCTGATGATGCCGCCCCAACGGTTTTCCCGGAAGGACATGACGGCGAAGCCCACCATCTGTGCGCAGCAGCCTGCCACAGCAGCGCCGCCGGCCAGACCGGTCAGACCCAGTGCCGCGCAGATGGCTGCGGAGGAGATGGGCAGGGTCAGAGCGATGCCCACGATGACGGAGACCAGGATACCCATCAGGAAGGGCTGCAGCTCGGTGGCCCACATGATGACCTGACCCACGGAGATGGCGGCTGCACCGATGGGCGGCGCAATGGCGTAGCTGAGACCCACGCCTGCCAAGATGGTGACGGCCGGTGTGACCAGGATGTCAATTTTCGTCTCCTTGGAGACCGCCTTGCCCAGCTCTGCTGCGATGACGGCGATGACCAGGACGGCCAAGGGGCCGCCTGCCCCGCCCAACTCGTTGGCGGAGAAGCCTACCGCGATCAGCGAGAACAGAACCAGCGGGTCCGCCTGGAGGGCGAAGCCGATGGCGCAGGCCATGGCGGGACCTGCCATCTGGGAGGCATAGGTGCCGATGTTGACCAGAAACTCAATGCCGGCCTGCTGGCCGATGGTCTTGATGATGGTGCCGATGAGCAGGGAACAGAACAGACCTTGCGCCATTGCGCCCAGGGCGTCCACCCCGTACCGCTTAGCAGAGACCTCAATGTTCTTCCGCTTGCAGAATTCTTTTATCTTAGACAAACTTTCTCACTCCCTCTGTCTGACATTTCCGGTGTCGTGTTATCACGTTACAGGTGTCATGACATTTTGTCCTATTATAATACTGTTTTTCAATTTGTCAAGGTTTTTTCCGGAATTCATCGGCTCCGACTCAATTTTTCACCAAAAGCCCCTCCCGATCCAGCTCCTCCTGGACCCGCTGGAAGGCAGCTTCGTCGGGACAGCGGAGGGTGTGCAGGTGGATGCCATCGGTGAGTTCGGAGAGGACGTGAGCTTTGTCCTGGGCGACGGATTCCAGGAACTGGCTCACGTCATAACGGGTGCTCAGCTGGAGCTGTCCCGCCAGCTGGCCATAGACCGGATGTTCCACGATGACGTCCAGGACGCAGCAGCCGTGATCGACGCAGATGTTCAGCTCCTGAGCCATCTGCTCCATCCCGCTGTGCTTACAGACGATGCTCCGCACGAGACCCTCCCGCTCCCGTGCCAGGACGTAGCCCTTGGGGGTGGCGGAGATGTCCGCGCCGCCGGCGCGGAGGAGGGCAATGTCCCCGACGATGATCTGTCTGCTCACGTTGAACTGTTTGGCCAGAGTGGACGCGCTGACGGGTTTTTCTTCCGCCTTTAACACCTCCATGATGGCATTTCTTCTGGACTGGGCATTCATGTTTTCGTCCTCCTTTGGTTCGTTTTTTCTCATTGTCCCATTATAGCCATATGTTTTGAGACCTGTCAAGACATATTCTTTTACACCGGAAAAAACAGCAGGGAACCTGCTGCGTTCGGTTGGGACGGTTTGCGTTTTATCAGTTTTTGTGCTATGTTAGGCTTGGCGTTGCCAGTAACGGTAGGCGGTCGGCCCTCTCTCGAAGGGGGCAGCTTCTGGCCCTCTTCTCTCTTGTGGAAAGGGGGGCTGCCCGATGATTACTTATTCCGATCTCATTCAGATTGGCATTCTGGTCGTTGGCATCATCAGCCTGTTCATCCAGGCCAACAAAAAGAAGTAACCGCCCCAGAGCCTAAAAGGTGCGGTTACTTCATTAACCTAACTTTGGGCTAACCGTCTACCGGCAGCGCCCTTGGTACTTCTAGTATACTAAATCCTGTCTCCTATGTCAACGGATTGCCTGTGCAGCGTTGGCACTTTTTATTTCATGAACTGGTCGATGGCTCGCTCCAAGTCCGCGATGGCCTGTAAATTTCCCTCCTCCACGGCGTCCACGATGCAATGGTCGATGTGATCCTTGAGGATGACCTTGCCGGTGTTGGTCAGGGCGGAGCGGACGGCGGCTAGCTGGATAAGGACTTCGGAACAGTCCTGGCCGTCCTCTACCATCTTCCGCACCCGCTCCAGGTGGCCGATGGCACGGGAGAGGCGGTTCAAGACCGCTTTGGTGTGGGCGTGGCTATGGGTGTGACCGTGTCCGTGGGTATGGGGATGTTCGTGGTCGTGGCTGTGGTCGATGCCCGCTTCGTGGAGCCTTGCGTGTTCTTTCTCGTCCATGGACGCACCTCCTTTTCTGGTAACTTCACTACTTTACCGTGTTTTTTTACTCTTGTCAATCCCGTTTCACAGGCTGCACAGCAGGTCTTGGAGCAGGGCGTCCTCAAAGGCCTGGTCGAACAGCAGCGCTTCCTCCAGACCCGCCCAATTTTCCTCAGAATACTCCATCTGCTTGGAATACAGACCGGCGATCTGGATGCGGTCTTTGGGGGTGAACCGTCCGGTTTTCCAAAAGCGTGTCACATCCAGCCAAGCGATCATCATGGTGCTCACCACTGCCAGGCGCACCGGCGTGCGGCAGTCGCCGGTGTAGACGCATTTCAAGAAGTAGCGGAAGAGGAAGTAGCTCATGAGCTGCTCGTACTCCTGGGTGCGGTGGGCTACTGTTTCCACGAATCGCTGCCACAGGGCGAATATCTCCCCTTCCGGCTGCTGCAACAGAGTGCTGCACTGCCCCAACAGCGCCGTCCAGGCGTCGTTGATGGGCTCGAAGGTCTCGAACCGGGTCACCCACTCCTGTAACAGGCTCACCGCCTGCCGGGTGTCCATGGGCACGGCGTCCGGGCGGCCTGGTTCGCTGTGGAGCAGCTGTTCCAGCGCCTGCCAGCGCTCCTCCTCCCAGATCCACTGGGCTTCCTGGGCTTCGATGAGCACCTGGCACAGGCGCAGGTTGATGGGCACGGTGCGGTCGTGGAGCAGGTGGAAGAGGTGGTCCCGCAGGGCGGTCATCTGTGTCACTAAGCCTTCCTCTACCTCTTCCGAGTACTCCGGCTCCGCTGTGTCCGTGGCGTACAGGGTCAGCGGCTCCGGTTGGGCGAAGAGCAATCGTGCCGCCTCCTCGCAGCACAACCCTAAGCCGGTCTCCCGGCGGGTGCCGAAGGTGTCGGTGAACAGGGGGTGGTCGTGACAGATCTGGCACAGCCCCTCCTTGCCCAAGCGCCGATAGATCTGGCACAGGTTCTCCCCGTTCAACATGGCGCAGCGCTCCCCGTTCATCCGGAAGCAGGGCGTCTCCCCCGGCTGGATGCTCGCCCGGACCCGCTGGCCAAAAGCGCCAGGCAAAGCCTGATAGCGGGCATAACTGTCCGGGTCGATGTCGATCTCCCAGCCGATGCAGCAGTTGTCGCTGCACTGGGATGCCGTACATTGGAACGACTTCCAACAGGTGGGCTGATACAGTTTCATGGTCATTCTCCCTTTCTATCTCTTTTGTCATTATAACACGATTTTTCTTTTCAGGGAACTCCCCTTGCATCCCCCGGAAAAATTGAGTATACTGGATTTATATTGCGATTCGACTGGAAAAGGGAGGGATTCTGGATGCAGGACCGGCAGGAGACGTTACAGCTGCTCCAACAGGTACAGTCCGGCCAACTGAAGCCGGAGGAAGCGCTGTTACAGCTGAAACTGGCGCCCTTTGAGGACTTAGGCTATGCCAAGATCGACAGTCACCGCCCCATCCGCCAGGGCGCGGCGGAAGTCATCTACGGAGCGGGTAAGACGCCGGAGGAGATTTTGGGCATTTTGCGGCGGATGACTGGAGACGGCGGGCAGAACATCCTGGTGACCCGGATGTCAGCGGAGGCGGCAGCGCTGGTACAAGCCCAACTGCCGCTGGATTATCACCCTCTGTCCAAGGTGGGCATCGCCGCGCCGACGGAACGGCCTCAGGTGGGGAACATCGTGGTGGTCACCGGCGGCACCAGCGACATTCCGGTGGCCGAAGAGGCGGCGCTGACCGCCCAGGTGCTGGGCAACCGGGTGACCTGTCTGTATGACGTGGGGGTGTCCGGGCTGCACCGGACGCTGGCTCATCTGGACGTCATCATGTCCGCTCGGGTGCTCATCGTGGTGGCCGGGATGGAAGGGGCGCTGGCCAGCGTCATCGGCGGGCTGGCGGACTGTCCGGTCATCGCCGTGCCCACCAGTGTGGGCTATGGCGCCAGCTTCGGCGGGTTGGCCGCTCTGCTTTCCATGCTCAACTCCTGCGCCTCGGGGGTCAGCGTGGTGAACATCGACAACGGGTTCGGGGCTGGGTATCAGGCCTCGATGATCAATCAGATGAAGGGGATTTGAGAAGATGAAGGATTCAATCTTACAGCATGACACGGTGGCGCTGAACGCCGCCAAGGACGCTTTGCACATCATCGACCAGACCAAGCTGCCGGGCGAGCTGGTGTTCCTAGATTTGCACACCCAGGCGGAGATTTGGAACGCCATCAAGATCTTGCAGGTGCGTGGCGCGCCTGCCATTGGGGTGGCTGCCGCCTATGGGCTGTATCTGGCTGCGCGGGAGATTCAGGCAACAGACGCCGACGCCTTCCGGGCGAAGCTCCACGACGCCGCCGAATATCTGGCCTCCTCCCGTCCCACTGCGGTAAATCTGCGCTGGGCGCTGGAGCGGATGGAAGGGGCGGTCAAAGAGCTGGACACGGTGGACGGCATCCGCGCCAAGCTGCTCCAGGAGAGCGAGGACATCCACGACGAGGACATTCGGGTGTGCCGGAAGATTGGCGAGTACGGGCTGGAGCTGGTAAAGCCGGGCTGGGGTCTGCTGACCCACTGCAACGCCGGGCAGCTGGCTACGGTGAAGTACGGCACGGCTACCGCACCCATCTATCTGGGGCAGGAGCGTGGCTATCACTTCAAGGTGTTCGCTGACGAGACCCGCCCCCTGCTCCAGGGCGCGCGGCTGACCGCTTCCGAGCTGCACGCGGCCGGAGTGGATGTGACCCTCATCTGTGACAACATGGCGGCTACGGTCATGAAGAAGGGGTGGGTGCAGGCGGTGTTCGTGGGCTGTGACCGGGTGGCGGCCAACGGGGATGCGGCCAACAAGATCGGCACGCTGGGCGTTGCCATCCTGGCCAAGCGCTTCGGCATCCCCTTCTACATCTGTGCGCCCTCCTCCACCATTGATAGGAACACCCCCACCGGCGCGGAAATCCCCATTGAGGAACGGGAGGGTTCGGAGATCTCCACCATGTGGTACGCAAAGCCCATGGCCGCCGACGGCGTGAAGACCTTCAATCCGGCTTTCGACGTGACCGACGCCGACCTCATCACCGGCATCGTCACCGAGTACGGGGTGGCGCGGGCACCTTATGACGTGTCCCTGAAGGAAATCTTTGCACGAAAGGCGGCGAATCCCCTGTGAGATACTGTACCGACCGAGAGGCTAAGGACGCCCTCATGGAGACCGGCCACCAGCTGTACCAGCAGGGGCTGACCGTGGGCACCGACGGCAACCTGAGCTGCCGGGTGACGGAGGACACCCTGTGGACCACTGCCACCGGGGCACGGAAGGGGTTTCTGACGGACGAATGGCTGGTGAAGACGGATTTGGCGGGCAACGTGCTGGAGGGCACCCGGAAGCCCTCTTCGGAATTGAAGATGCACCTGTGCCTGTACCAGGCCAACCCCCGCGCCCTGGCTGTCGTCCACACCCATCCCCCCTTCTCCACCGCCTTCGCCGCGGCCAACCTGGGCTTTGATAAAATGCTGCTGGCGGAAGAGGGGTTGTATCTGGGACACGTACAGGTGGCGCCCTACGCCGCCCCTGGTTCGGTGGAATTGGCGGAGAGCATCCTGCCCTACTGCTGGGACAACAACGCGGTGCTGCTGGCCAACCACGGGGCGGTGACCTGGGGCAAAAATCTGTCCGAAGCCTGCGCCCGGATGGAGACCTTGGAGCGCTCCGCCCGCATCCGCTACTACTGCCTGACCATGGGGCAGGCGCAGTATCTCAGCGACGAGGAAGCCGCTGCGCTCCACCAGAAGGGAGTCGCGTTGGGCAACTTCCCGGAATGATAACGACAAAACCCGTTCCCTGGGTGGGAACGGGTTTTCTTTGCTTTATTTGTTGCGTCTGGGGTTGTCGGTCTGGGCCAGGAGGTAGTCGATGCTGACGTGGTACAGATTGGCCAGCTTGATGAGGATCTCTCCCGTCAGCTGCTGGGTGCCGGTCTCGATATAGCTGTACTTCCGCTGGGTGATGCCAATGGCGTCCGCTACCTGCTGTTGGGTCAAGTCGTGGTCTTCTCGCATATCTTTCACTCTATTTCTCACGCTTCATTCACTACTTTGGTTCAGATAGCATGAAGTATACAATAGATGGAAATTTCACTTGCGATTTTAGATAGATTTTGTCTAGAAACTGCCAATTATATCATTTTATGTTTATACTTGACTGATACGATACTAATCATATCAGGAGGTTTTTAGATGAATCGTAACGCTTTTTTAATCTATTTAAAGGACTTGCGGGATTTGGAGTTTGCCAGAGAATCTCTGGATACCGCCCTTGCACGGGGCAAAGCTAACTATAATGGACAGGTAAATTTTCTGAACAGAACAAACTACAAGCAAGCAGACTCAGATTTGACTTTCGGTCATGTCTTGTTCAATATCATTAAGGTACTTATCGCCGCTTTCGGCCTTGTCATCGTAATTCCAATGACGAAGAGAGTTACCCTTTTCCCAGAGAGTAACTTTCTTTTTTTGGGCACAATAGACGCCGTTGTCACCTATCTTATCGCCGGTGTTTTGATTATCTATATCATTGCCAAGATTGTTATGTTCATTTTAGAGATTAGCGGATCGATCAGCGACAAAAAAGAAGTACGTGAACATAATCAGCAAGAGGCCATTGCGGAACAAAATCGTAAAAAACAACTTGTCACATTGAACGCATCGTGGAATAAGGAAAGCGCCTCCTTGAAGAGGCAGTACAACAAAGTGGACACCTTATTGAAAAACGGCTATAGCTTGAACATCATCCCCGCCCCTTATCGCAATCTCGCTTCCATGTACTACATCTACGACTACATGTCCACCTCCCAGGCCAGTCTGGAAGACACGTTACTCCACGAGCATCTAGAAAACGGCATCCAGCGCATTCTGTCCAGGCTGGACACCATCATCGCCCAGAATGAACAGCTCATCTTTCATGCTCGCCAGCAAGAGGCTCATAATCGCCAGATGATCGAGCGCACCGATCGGATGCTCGCCTCCCTCCAGCGCACGGAACAGAACACGCTGGAAGGGAAGCAGTATGCGCAGATCAACGCACAGCACACCCAGACCATCGCCTTCTTCAAGGAAATGGAGTTCTGGGACAACTACTCCAAACGCCGCTGAAAGACAAAAAGACCACCTTTCCCCAAAGGTGGTCTTTCTTTATGCCTCGAAAAATTTCAAAAACGCCTCCACCGCTCGCGCGGTCATGCCCCAGATGGTGTGTCCCTCGTAGAACCACACCGGCGTGACAAAGGTCTGCTTGTAGTGGCGGACGTACTCGGCCAAGGGGGCGGGCAGCTCCTGGAGGTTGTCCGGGGTCATGTAGTAGGTGTAATGCTCCCGTGGCTGGGTGAGGAAGTAGCGCAGGGGCACGGTGAACACCTCCTCCACCTCGTCCGGGTTGGGGTAGAGGGCGTCCATAGCCTCCGCCGCCACCCGGCCCACCTGAGGGTAGACGGTGCCGGAGAAGTGGACCATCTTATCCATGGGTCCCAACAGGGTCACCTGCCGGGACGGGACACGCAGCTCCTCCCACAGCTCCCGCAGGGCGGCCGTCTCTGGGGTCTCGCCGGACTCGATGCGGCCGCCGGGGAAGCAGATCTCCCCCGGCTGCATCTCCAGGCGTTTGGAGCGCACCTCAAAGAGCAGTGCGTCCTCCCCGTTCACCTCCACCAGCGGCAGCAGGATGGCTGCGTTGCGTTGGAGGCGCTCGGCGCCGATGGTGCGGTGAGTGAGAATGTGTCGTAGCTGTTGATCGTTCATCTTCCTTCTCCTTACGCCTGAATTTCTAACGTGCTGCCCTGGGCGGTGGCGGTCACGATTATTTTGCGTCCGATGGCCTCTTTCAATTCCGCCACGTGGGAGATGATGCCCACCATCTTCTGCCCGTCCGCCAGCCGCTGCAAGGTGCCGATGGCCTGGCGCAGGGCTTCCTCGTCCAAGGTGCCAAAGCCCTCGTCCAGGAACAGGGCATCCAGCTGGATGCCGCCGCTGCGCCGCTGGACCACGTCGGACAGTCCCAAGGCCAGGGACAAGGACGCCTGGAAGGCTTCGCCGCCGGACAAGGTTTTCACGCTGCGGCGCTTGCCGGTGTAGTGGTCGATCACGTCCAGATCCAGTCCGGTCTTGCCCCGGTTGTTCTGGGCGGTCTCCTGCATGGCCAGCTGGAAGCGGCCGTTGGTCATCTGGTACAGCCGGTGGTTGGCGCGCGCCACGATCTGCCGGAAAAAACGCCCCTGGACGTACCGCTCGAAGGTGATCTTCGCCCGGCCGGTCAGCTCGCCGTTGGCGGTGTCCGACAGCTCCTTCAGGCGCAGGTAGTCCTCCTGTGCCCCCTGCAAGGACGCCGCGCCCTTGCGGCAGGCGTCCCGGATGCTCTCGTTGCTCTGGATGCGGACAGCGATCTGGCGTTCCTGTTCTTCCAGGGTTTGGATAACGTTTTCCAGCTCCGCGATGGTCTGGTGCAGCGGTTCCAGTTCCACCTGCTCCACCCCGTTCAGCTCCTGCGCCAGCTGGGTCAGCAGGGTGGTCTTGGTCTGCACCTGGGTGTGGTAGTCCTGGAGGGTCTGCCGCTGGGTTTGGAGCCAGTCCTCTTGGAGGGTGTCCCCTTCCGTGGTCAGGGTCTGCTCGGTGAGCCCTGCCTGGGTCAACGCCTCCTCCAACCGCTGTCGGCTCAGGGCGCACAGCTCCGCCACCTGGGGCAGCTCCGCCTCCTTGGCCTCCAGGAGCAGTCGGTTGTGCTCCATCTGCTTCCGGTGGTCGTCCAGCCGCTGGCGTGCTGTCTCCAGCCCCTTCCGGCTCTCGTCCAACTGCTGCTGGAACGCCTGGATGGCCGCCTCCACCTCCGGTCGGGTGGGAAAGAGCAGTCGTTTTTTCGTCTCGCCCCGTCGGGCGTCAGCGGCGGAATACTGACGGTGTACCGTTTCCAACTCCGCCCGCTGCTGGGTCAGCAGGGGTTCCAATTCCGTCCGCTGGGCTTGCAGCTGTTCCAGTTTTTCCTGTGCCTGGGTGCGCTGCCGGCACTGGGCTTCTGTCTCGGTGACGTTTTGCTGTAACTGGGTGAGCTGGGCGGTGGTCTCCTGTTGGCAGCGCTCTAGTGCCTGGGACAGGGGTGCTTCTTGGGCATCATCCAGCAGCTCTGCGCTCTCCTGTTCCAGGTGGGTCTGTTCCGCCTGGAGCTGTCCGCGAAGCGTGGACAGCTCCGTAGCCAGCTGGGTGCAGTGCTGGTACTGCGCCTCCGCCTGGGCTTGCAGCTGCTGAGTCTCCTCCTGGCTCAAGCCCTGTTGGCTGGGCTGGGCTGGGTGCGGGTGGTGGGTGGAACCGCAGACGGGACAGGGTGCTCCGTCCTGGAGCTGGGCTGCCAGCACCCCCGCCTGGTCGGCCAAAAAGGCCGCTTGGGCTTGGTCGGCGCGGGCGCGAGCCTGTTTCCACTGCGCCAACGCCTGCTGGTAGGTGGTCTCCTGGGTTTGCAGGGCGTTCTTTTGCTGCTGCAACTGCTGTTCTTGCGCGAAAAGCGCCTTGCTCTTGGTCAACCGGCGTTCCGCCTGCTGGGTCTCGCTGCGCAGGCGTTCCAACTGGCCTTCCACTCCGTCCAGCTGGGTGAGCAGGGCACTGCACGCCTGGGTCTCCTCTTCCAGCTGCTCCGATTTTATTTGCAGCTGGGTCAGGGCTTGGGTCAAGGTCGCCTTGTTGTGTTCCAGCTGGGTACATTCCCCGTCCTGCTGGGCTAAAACGTCGTAGTCCGGCAGGGTGGCCTCGTACTTCCGTTTGTGCCCTTCCAGCTCCTCTATGAGCGGTTCCTTGGCCTGCCAGGCGCTCCACTGTTCCTCCAGCACCAGCGCCTCCTGTTCCCAGGTGCGCTGGGCGGCGCGTCTGCGGGTCAACTCCTCTTGGATGCTGGTTTGGTGGGTCAGCTGCCGCTGCCACTCCTGCTCCGCTGGGCGCACCAGGTGGAGGATGGTTTCGCCCTGCTTGATCTGGGCTTCCAGCTGGGTGTACTGGGGTGCTTCCGCCTGAAGCTGTGTCAGCTCCGTCCGCAGGGTCTCCCGCTGGGTCAGACGGCTGTTGAGCAGTTCCAGCCGGGTGCGTTCCTCCCGCTTTTTCAGCAGGGTCTCCGTCTGGGCGTGGATGGCCCGTTGCAGCTGGGACTGGCTGTCCCGCTCTGCGGTGAGCAGCTGTTCCAAGGCGTCCAGGGCGCCGGTCAGGTTCCCGTCCCCCTGGGCGATAGCTCCTTCCAGCTGCTCCCGTTGGGGGTAGTCCTCCGGGTATTGGACACTTTGCAGCCGCTGGCTCAGCTGCTGCATGGCCTCCTTTCGGGCGCCCCGCTGGGTCAGCTCCCGCTGCTTCAACGCCTCTTGGATCTGCTGGCAGGGTTCCGTCTGGAACAGGTTCCGCAAGATGTCCCCCCGCACCTCACTGCTGGCCTCCAACAGCGCCCGGAACTCCCCCTGCGCCAGCATGGCCACCTGCTTGAACTGGGCGGCGGTGAGCTGGAGCAGTTCCTGGATCTCCTGGGTCACCTGCCGATCACCGGTGGCGATGAGCCCTTGAGGGCCGGTCAGGGTGGCTTCCCGTTTCTGCTTGGTCTCGCCGGTGCCCTTTTTGCGTTTGCGCAGGTATTCCGGACTGCGATAGACGGTGTACTCCTGCTGGTGGTAGGCAAACGTCAGGCGGACAAAGGTGGGGGTGTCCGGCTGGGCGAAGTCGCTGCGCAGGGCGGTGGTGCCCCGGCTCTTGCCGCTGCTCTCGCCATAGAGGGCGAAGGTGATGGCGTCAAAGAGGGTGGTCTTGCCGGCGCCGGTGTCGCCGGCGATGAGGTAGAGTCCGTCGGAAAAGGCGGAAAAATCCACCGTCTCCTCCCCGGCGTAGGGGCCGAAGGCGGAGAAGGTCAATCGAATGGGTTTCATGTGCGCTCGTCCGCCTCCTTTCGCACGTGCTCCAACAGCGCCTGGCTCTCCGGCTCCAGCGCTCTGCCGTTCTGCTTCTCAAAAAACTCCGCGAACACCCCTTCCAGTGACAGTTCCTCCTCCCAATCCTCGTCCAGCTGCAAGTCGCTCTGCCGGGTGCGCTGGTTGTCGAACTCCAAGCGCATCAGGTTGGGGTACACCGCCCGCAGGCGGCTGGCGGCGTTCTCCGGCTCCCGCTCATCGGTGAGGGTCACCCGCAGGTAGTCCGCCGGGTCGGCTGCCGCCACGATGTCCGGTCTGAGCAGCTCCTCCAGCGGCCCCCGCAGCTCCCGCATGGGGTGAAGGGGGGTGAGGGGGAGGGTGGAGATGGAACAGGTGTGGGTGGCGTACACTTCGATGACGGTGATGCTCTTGTCCTGATGAGCTTCCGAAAAGCTGTAGGGCAAGGGGGAACCGGCGTAGCGGCAACGGTCGCCCACCGGCTGGGGGCCGTGGATGTGCCCTAGCGCCACGTAGTCAAAGGCGGCAAAGGCGGCGCAGTCCACGTTGTCCACACCGCCCACGGTGACCACCTCGGAGTCCGACCGCTCTGGGGTGATGCCAGCGCCGGTGACGAACTGGTGGGCGACCAGGATATTGCACACGTCAGCGTCCAAGTTCTGTTCCGCCAGCAGCGCCCGCACGGCGTCGTCATAGCTCTGGATGTGCGCCTCCGGCAACAGCGCCGCCCCCTCTGCCGGGCGCAGAAAGGGCAGCAGCCACACATCTGCCGTCACGTTGTCTTCGGTGAAGCGCACGTGGGTCAGCTCCGCCGTGGCGGTGCCGGACAGGTACAGCCCCTGTTTTTCCAAAATCTTGGACGCAAAGCCGATGCGCACCCCGGAATCGTGGTTGCCGGCGATGGCCAGGCAGGGGATGTGCGCCTCCGCCAGCTGGGTCAGGAACCAGTTCAGCAGCGCCACTGCCCCGCCGGAGGGCACCCGCCGGTCGTACAGGTCGCCGGCCAACAGGATGGCCGCGGGACGCTCTTGCCATGCCGCCTGCAAGACCTGTTCCAACACATACCGCTGGTCGGCCAGCATGGAGAAGCCGTGGACGACTTTCCCCAGATGCAGGTCGGCCAAATGAAAGAATCTCATCCGCTCCCCTCCCCGGTCAGTCCTGTGAACTCAGCTGGGAAAGACCACAGCCAGCACTTTGGCCACCTGGTCGGTGCAGTTTTCCGCACTGTGGGTGCCGCCGTCGGCGGTGAACATGGCGTCGCCGGTGTGCATGGTGGTCTTGGTGTCGTTATCGGTCACTTCCAGCTCGCCTTCCAGCAGGAAATAGATTTCGGAGTCGTCGGTGTGGCTGTGGAGACCGATGGACTGGCCGGGTGCTACGGTGACGATATTGAAGAGCTTGGCTCTGCCGCCCAGCTCCTCCGGGGTCAGAATCTTGCACAGATCCAGCTCGCCCTTGCCGCCCCAGACCTTCTTGCTCTCGTGGGTCATTTCTGCCTTTCTTTTCAACATGGTGGTTGTCCTCCTTTTGGTTTTGTCTTGCTTTATGATAAAGAATCCAGCCTTTCCTGTCAACCGCTCCCCGCCTTCCATTTGTCCTTGGGCAGGCAGTTTGAGACAACCACCCCAAATTTCCCCCACAACTAGTCCCACTTCCCCCGCTCAGTCCGTACAATGGGATAGCGTTTTTGCTATCCTATAAGAAGACCGCAAGACGGAAAGGAGGGATGAGATGAAGGAGTGTATCCAGACCCGTCAGTGGCTCTACCGCGCCCTGCGCACCGCTCTCCAGGCGGCGGCCGGTGTGGTGGCAGCCAACCTGGCAGCGTGGGTCAGTGGCATCACCGACGGCGCCAGCGTGAAGACGGTGGCCATCAACGCTGGGGCGGTGGTCATCAGTGCTGTGGTGGCGGCGGTGATGAATATGGAGCCGCGATGTGAGGAGACGAACACGGAAGAATAAAGTAGTCGCTGGTTCTTGCACTGAGGGCGAACCCCGCAGCGTTAAGAAAACCTGCCGGGGGCAGGTTTTTAGCGTAGGCCCCGCCTGTCAACAGGCGGGGGGACGGTTCGGGTAGGAGTACAAGGATGAGCAATTATGCTGACCTACCCTGGGGGTTCGCCCTTATCGTAGCGTCTATCAAAAGGAGAATCACCCAACGTCTATTTCCAACGTTGCGTGGTTCTTTTTCTAGGTTGTACCAGTCCGCCAATCCCTCAGTCAGCTCACGCTGACAGCTCCCTTTGCGCAAGTGAGCCTTGGGTGGGCGCAGTTCGCAGGTGGTGCCGCCGTCCTGGGTCTTGCGCCTTTCTGGGACAGGTTTTACAAAACCACCAATCCGCCCCCGAAAAAACTGTCTGAATCGCCTATTGAATTAGTAGGAATTATAGGTATAATAAAAGCAACCTACAAGATTGGTGGGATTCAACATGACACGACAATTTCCCCGGCTCCTGCGTCGGAACTTCCGCTTTGGACGAATGTAACCCCCTTTTCCTCCTCATTTCTACTCCTCATACCATACCATTCGTTCAGAAAGGAAGTATATCATGAGCAACAATTATCGTTTTGAGACCTTACAGCTCCACGTGGGCCAGGAGCATCCTGACCCCACCACTGACGCAAGAGCAGTGCCCATCTACGCCACCACCTCCTACGTGTTCCAGGACGCCGCCCAGGCGGCCGGTCGGTTCGGACTGACCGAGGGCGGCAACATCTACACCCGCCTGATGAACCCCACCTCCGACGTGCTGGAACAGCGGCTGGCGGCGTTGGAGCGCGGCGCGGCGGCGCTGATGACGGCCTCTGGGGCGGCGGCCATCACTTATGCGGTGCAGAACATTGCGGTGGCCGGCGATCATATCGTTTCCTCTGCCAATCTGTACGGCGGCACCTACAACCTGTTCGCCCACACCCTGAAGGATCAGGGGCTGGACGTGACCTTTGCCGACCCGGCTGACCCAGCGGCCTTTGAGGCGGCCATCCAGCCCAACACCAAGCTGGTCTACGCCGAGACCCTGGGCAACCCTAACGGGGACATCGCCGACTTAGAAGCCCTGGCGGAAGTGGCGCACCGCCACCACATCCCCCTGGTGGTGGACAACACCTTCGCCACCCCCTATCTGCTCCGTCCCATCGAGCACGGCGCGGACATTGTGGTTCACTCCGCCACCAAGTTCATCGGCGGGCACGGCACGGTCATGGGCGGTGTGGTCGTGGACTCTGGCAAATTTGACTGGGCGGGCAGCGGCAAGTTCCCTGGGCTGAGCCAGCCCAATCCCTCCTATCACGGGGTGGTGTTCACGGAAGCCTGCGGCAATCTGGCCTACATTATGAAGCTGCGCACCACGCTGATGAGAGATCAGGGTGCGGTCATCTCCCCCTTCAACTCCTTCCTCCTGCTGCAAGGGCTGGAGACCCTCTCTCTGCGGGTGGAACGCCATGTGGAGAACGCCCTGAAGGTGGTGGATTATCTGAACCATCACCCCCAGGTGGCACAGGTGAACCACCCGTCTCTGTCCGGCGGGCATCAGAAGGAGCTGTACGATGCTTACTTCCCCAACGGAGCCGGCTCCATCTTCACCTTTGAGCTGAAGGGCACTGAGGAACAGGCTAAGCGGTTCACCGAATCGCTGAAGCTGTTCTCCCTGCTGGCCAATGTGGCGGATGTGAAGTCGCTGGTCATCCATCCCGCTTCCACTACCCACTCTCAGCTGTCCGAAGAGGAACTGCTGGCCTGCGGCATCCGTCCCACCACCATTCGGCTGTCCATCGGCACCGAACACATTGATGATATTCTCGCCGACCTAGACCAGGCGTTTGACGCTGTACGGGAAGGCTGAGTTCTCTATTTTCCTCCTACATGATGTATCCAAACACAAACAAAACCCCTCTGGCGCAGGCACTTTCACCTGTGTCAGGGGGTTTTGTCTGGCGATGGCTCACCGGTTCCGGTCGTGGAGCAGTCCCAGCTGATAGAAGGCCACGGCGCTGGCAGCGGCCACGTTCAGGGAATCCACACCGTGGGACATGGGGATGCGGACGGTGTAATCACAGTGGGCGATGGTCTCCGCCGCCAGGCCGTCCCCTTCGGTGCCCAGCACCACCGCCAACTTGTCCTCCTGCTGGAGGCGCGGGTCGTAGATGTCCAAAGAGTCCTCTTTCAGGGCCATGGCCACCGTTTTATAGCCCAGCTGGTGCAGTTGCCTCGTCCAATCGGAGCCTTTGGGGAAGTACGTCCAGGGGATTTGGAAGACGTTACCCATGCTGACCCGAATGGCACGGCGATAGAGAGGGTCGCTGCAAGCGCTGGTGAGCACCAGGGCGTCCATGTGGAGGGCGGCGGCGGAACGGATGATGGCGCCGATGTTGGTGGGGTTCATGACGTCCTCCAGGACGGCGATGCGGCGGGCGGTTTTGCAAAGGGTTTCCACCGTGGGCAGGGGTTTGCGGTACATGGCGCAGAGCATCCCACGGGTCAGGTGGAAGCCGGTGAGCTGGGTGAGCACGTCCAGCTCGGCCACGTAGACGGGGATGTCTCCGCAACGTTCCAGGAGGGCTTTGCCTCTCGTCTCCACGTCCTTGGGTTCCATCAGGAAGGACACGGGGGTATAGCCGGCGTCCAGGGCGCGGCCGATGACCAGGGGGCTTTCGGCGATGAACATCCCCTTCTCTGGCTCCGCCCGATTCACCAGTTGATTCTCGGTCAGGCGGGCATAGACGTCCAGTTCCGGTGCGGAAAAGTTGGTGATCTCTCTGACGTTTACCACAAATATCCCTTCTTTCTTCCCCTTTGGTTCCTCAGATCAAAATGCCGCTGCAATGGTCGATCTCGTGCTGGATGATCTCCGCCGTCCAGTCGGTGAAGGTCTTGAAGCGTTCCTGAAAGTCCTCGTTCTGGTAGCGCACCTTGATGGACTTCCAACGCTTGGTCTTGCGAGTGCCCTCCAGGGAGAGACAGCCCTCTTCCGCCTGGTAGGGCTGGGACATCTTGACGATCTCCGGGTTGTACATTACCATGTAGTCGTTCTCGCCGCACTCGAAGGCGATGATGCGTTTACAGACGCCGATCATATTGGCGGCCATGCCCACGCAGGCGCCTTTGCAGGCGATGAGGGTGTCCAGCAGATCCTGGGCAGTCTGCTTGTCCGCCGGGGTGGCGTCCTCGGCGGGCTGGGAGAGGAAGATGGGGTCTTTCATAATGGGTTGAATCATGCTGTGTCCTTCCTTTTTACTCTGGTTTTGCCTGTCCCCACTCCCCTTCCTCCGTCATAAGCTGGTAAGAAGGGAGGTGAACGCTATGGCTGGACAGGGTTCGGGCGGTATGTGGGTGACCACAGCAGCTATCCTTGCCCTACAACTGGCAGAGGGTCGTTCGGCGCAAGAACTGAGTTTATTAGCCGCCTTTTTCACCGTTTTGGGGGACAATCTGGCGCTATTGGCCGGTCAATTACCGCAGGTGAATCTGCCGGAGACGGAGTGACGCTGGGTTTGTGCAGGTTCGCCTCCCTCAGTCGCCTTGCGGCGACAGCTCCCTCCATTCCTGGAAGGAGCCTTGGGTGGGCGGTTTTCCACAGGTACTGCCTCCGTCTTGGCTGCTCCCCCATCGTCCTACAAGAAGAGCCGTATGCATCCGCATACGGCTCTTGTTCGCTTGCTTTGGAATCCAGGATCGAATTACTTCAGAGCGACCTTGCCGCCTACGCCTTCGATCTTTGCCTTGATTTCTTCGCCATCTTCCTTGGAGACTGCTTCCTTCAGAGTGGTGGGAGCGCCTTCGACAGCTGCCTTTGCGTCAGCCAGACCCAGGCCGGTGACTTCGCGGACGATCTTGATGACCTTGATCTTTGCTGCTGCGTCGAAGCCTTCCAGGACGACGTCAAATTCAGTCTTTTCTTCTGCTGCTTCTGCTGCTGCGCCAGCGCCTGCTGCGGGTGCTGCCATTGCTGCTGCGGAAACGCCGAATTCTTCTTCCAGAGCCTTGACCAGTTCGGACAGCTCCAGGACGGACAGGTTCTTTACTTCTTCAATCAGAGCAGTAATCTTTTCGCTTGCCATGATAGTAACCTCCTAAAATGTAGATCAGTTCAAAATCAGGCCGAGGTTTTTGAAATTTTCTCCCCGGCGTGGTGTTTGCCGAATGATTATTCAGCAGCGGGGGCTTCCTCTGCAGGAGCGCCGCCCTTGGACTCGACGATGGCTGCCAGGACAGCGGCCAGGCTGACGATGGGTGCCAGCAGGGTGCCCATGGCCTGTGCCTGCAGGTCCTTCTTAGAGGACAGTGCGGACAGCTTTGCGATCTCGTCATCGCTCAGGATCTTGCCTTCCATGAAGGCAGCCTTGATGTGGAACTTCTCCTTACCCAGCTGCTTTGCGTAGTCAGCGATGATACGGATGGGAGCGATGGGGTCTTCCTCGCCGGTGGCCAGAGAAGTGGTACCTTCCAGAACGGAATCCAGTTCCTGCAGGCCGGATTCATCCAGCGCACGACGGACCATGTTGTTCTTTACGACACCGTACTTGACCTCGCCTTCGCGCAGCTTTGCGCGCAGCTCGGTATCTTCCGCAACGGTGATACCACTGTAATCCACCAGTACACCAGACTGCGCATTCTTGAGCTGCTCGACCAGAGCGGCGACGACGGCCTTTTTAGACTCCAATACTTTCGCGTTAGGCATATTGATTTCACCTCACTATAAGAAAAATCCTCCGCGTCAGAAGGACAGGAGGATGGCACATTCAAGCTATAAACACCGGTCGGTGTCACTTTTCCGAATATGCACTCTCGGCAGGCGGCTTGCGCCGTTAGACTTACGTGCCTGCTGTCTCTGAACGCGATGATTATCATATCACAGGACAGCGGATTTGTCAACCCGCTGTCCTGTTTTTTACGGTTCTTGCAAAAACTCTCTTAGTTGGACAGCTTTGCGGGGTTCACACGGACGCCAGGGCCCATGGTGGAAGCCAGGGTGCAGCTCTTGATATACTGACCCTTTGCTGCGGCGGGCTTTGCCTTGATGATGGCGCCGACCAGAGCGTTGAAGTTTTCTTCCAGCTTTTCTGCGCCGAAGGAGACCTTGCCGATGGGGCAATGGATGATGTTGGTCTTATCCAGACGATATTCGACCTTACCGGCCTTGGCTTCAGCGACTGCCTTGCCAGCGTCGGGGGTGACGGTGCCGGACTTGGGAGAGGGCATCAGACCCTTGGGGCCCAGGGTCTTACCCAGACGACCGACGAATCTCATCATGTCGGGCGTTGCGATGACCACATCGAATTCAAACCAGTTTTCCTTCTGGATCTTTTCCACCAGATCCATTTCGCCCACATAGTCAGCACCTGCTGCCTTAGCAGCTTCTGCCTGTTCGCCCTTGGCGAAGACCAGGACGCGGACGCTCTTGCCGGTGCCGTTGGGCAGGACGATAGCGCCACGAACCTGCTGGTCAGCGTGACGGCCGTCAACGCCCAGCTTCATGTGCATTTCGACGGTCTCGTCGAACTTTGCCTTTGCGGTCTTTTCCACCAGATCCAGAGCTTCATTGGTGTCATACAGGGTATTGGCTTCGATCAGCTTGACGCTGTCCTGATATTTCTTACCTTTCTTCATTTGTCAACTACCTCCTTATTCACCGACGATGACGCCCATGGAGCGAGCGGTGCCAGCGATCATGGACATAGCAGCTTCCAGGGTAGCGGCATTCAGGTCAGGCTTCTTCAGCTCTGCGATCTTCTGGACGTCTGCCTTGCTGATGGTGGCGACCTTGGTCTTGTTGGGTTCACCAGAGCCGGATTCGATGTTGCAAGCCTTCTTGATCAGAACGGCTGCGGGGGGAGTCTTGCACACGAAGGTGAAGGAACGGTCGGCATAGACGGTGATCTCGACGGGGATGATCAGACCGATGTCCTTCTTGGTGCGTTCATTAAATTCCTTGGTAAAACCGGCGATATTGATGCCGTGCTGACCCAGAGCGGGGCCGACAGGGGGGGCGGGAGTTGCCTTACCTGCGGGGATCTGCAGCTTGACAAAGCCGGTAACTTTCTTTTTGGGTTTCTGTGCCACGAAGAGCACCTCCTTATTATGATTCAAACGTAAAATTCATGTTTTGGAGCGGGAGGACGTTCACTCCTCCTCTGCGTATTCTACCTGATCCAGCCCCAGCTCCACCGGAGTCTCCCGGTTGAACATGGATGCCACGACCCGGATGCGTTCCTTTGCCGCGTCCACTTCCTCCACGATACCGTAGTAGTCACTGAAGGGACCGTCAATGATCTTGATGCGGTCGCCCGGCTGGTATCCGGTGACCACTTCATTCCGTTCCACGCCCAATGCCGCGATCTCCTCATCGCTGAGGGGGATGGCATCGTTGCCGGAGCCGACAAAGCCGGTCACGCCGCGGATGTTGCGCAGGATATGCCAGGTCTCATCGGTCAGGATCATCTTGACCAGGACATAGCCGGGGAAGGTCTTTCGCTCGTATTCTTTCGGGCCTTTGTCGGTCATCTCCGTCACCTTTTCCATGGGGATCTTCACCTCATTGATCAGGTGGTGGAGGTTACGGTTGTCCACGTGCTTGGTAATGGCGCTGGCCACTGTGTTCTCATAGCCGGAGTAGGTATGGAGCACGTACCATCTTGCGATCTCAGACATAGCCTCACCTTAACCCTTGAACAGATTGATCAGCGCCCGGATCACGGCTGCGGCAACGCCGTCCACGACCCAGATAAAGACGCCGATGACCAGGATGCAGGCCGCGACCACCAGACAGGCGCGGACCAGTTCCTTCCGTTTCGGCCAGACGACCTTCTTCAGTTCCACTTTCATTTCGTGGCACCAGTTGGAGAACCGTCTCCAGGTACGAACCAGAGCGTTGGGCTTCTTTTCCAGATCCTTTTCCTCGGATCCTTTTGCTTTTTTCGTCATTCAAACACACCCTTCTCAAACTTGTCGTACACTGGGATCACTTGGTTTCGGTGTGTTCCGTATGCTTTCTGCAGAACGGGCAATACTTGCTCATCTTCAGACGATCAGGAGAATTCTTCTTGTTCTTCATGGTGTTGTAGTTTCTCTGCTTGCACTCGTTGCATCTCAGGGTGATCTTAATGCGAGCACCTGCTTTTGCCTTAGCCATTCTTCGGCACCTCCTTAGCTTATCATGTTCCGCTTCACGCCAAAAAAGCCGGACTTCCGGCAGGTGACCTGAAGCAGGTTTTCTGTCGAACGTCCAGCGCAAAGCCGACCCACCCCAACCGATGCCGGGACGAGTCCTCTATTTCGTTGAGCCGCTCGGCAGAATGGGTTCTGCCTCCCTGGTCCAGTGCCGCGACCGGAGTCAGGGCACAACAAAGGCGGGCCCGGTACACTGAACCAGTGTTCCTGTCGGTAATCCGCCTTCTCACAGGTAGAATTAGTGTATCACGTTTTCCCCGTCCCGTCAAGGCTTTTTGCCTTTTTTCGATAGTACATCCAGTTGCAAAACACCAGCACCAGGGACAGGGCACCCAGGTAGCCAAAGACGGGGTAGATGGTGCTGATGAGGTCACCAAAGCCCACCAGGCTGGCGGCAAAGGCGGCGGCCACCATGGCCACCAGGAAGGCGGTCTTGTGCTGGCGGACGGGTGCGTAACGCAGACTCAGGTAAGTCTCCAGCGCCACGCCGCAGGACAGGGCGGCGCCGTAGATGCCGAACAGGAGGAGCAAGCCGTAGGCGTAGCCTAGCTTGCGGTTCATCTGGCACACCAGCTCCAGCATGGGCATCTCCGCCTGGACGGCGGGTAAGTAGAAGGACAGGGACGCCAGGACGCTGACGGCGATGAGCACCAGCAGGAACGTCCCCAGCAGGATCCCCTGATAGACCCGCTTCCGGCTGGGCACCAGATCGCCGAAGGGGGTGAGGATGCCGATGGAGCCGAAGATATTGTAGGCCACATAGGTCACCGCTGCCACCCACCAGCAGGGCAGCATGGGGTTGTCGCTGCCGGTGTGGGAGAGGGTGAACTGTTCCACGCCGAAGTGAGCCAGTGCCGCGATGGCGAAGGCCACGGTGGCCAGGACGATGACGGGCACGCAGACGGAGAAGGCGGCGGCGACGCCGTCCAGGCCACGCAGCGCCAGTAAAATCACCAGGACGCCGAAGGCCAAGCTGGCGCACCAGGCGGGGATGGTGGGAAAGAGCTGGTGGAGGAGCGCTCCCCCGCCGGCCACCATGATGGCCACCACACTAAATAGGAACAGGCACTGCAAAAAAGCCATGGTGTGGCGCAGCCACGGGATGTTCCAGCGAATGACGGTCTCATCCAGCTCCTGGACGCCGGACATCTGCGCCAGACGGATGAGCAGGATGCCGCACAGGGCGAACAGGACGGCGGACACGGCCAGCCCGGCGAAGCCCCATCCCCCGAAGCAGCCGAAAAACTGCCACAGCTCCTGACCGGACACGAAGCCCGCGCCCAAAAAGCAGCCGGCGAAGAGAAAGGCCAGCTTGGGTACGCTCAGTTGTTTCACAAAACCACTCCCCTTTTCCAATCTGTCACACTATATCATATTCCCCTCCCTTTGAAAAGACACGGAATCGCGCAAAAACACAGAGCGGAGGGCGAAGCTCCGCTCTGTGCTGGGGGGGTGCAGTTATTTGCCTTTGTAGCTGGGCGGGTTGCCGGGGAACTTCTTGATGCCGTACTGCTCCGGCTTGCCCACCATCTTGCGGTGCGGCTCCCGCTGCTGGACTTCCGGCTCCCCTTCGGTGCGCACTCGGTTGCCGCCCTTGTAGCTCCGGTCGGGCAGGGGCACCACCGGCGGTTTGCCTGGGGTGACCTTGCCCCGCTTGGCGTAGCTGTCCGGGATGCGGACGATGGGCTGGTTCCCCTCGTAGTTGGCCTGGGAGGTGAACTGGATCTTGCCGCCGTAGCGCTTGATGTTGGCTCTCCCCCGCTCCACGCGGATGCGGATGACCGGGTCTTCGCCGGGGACGGTGCGGCGCTTGCCCTTGTAGCCGTTGTAGTCCTCAATGGCCAGGCGGCCGCCGTAGAGGCGTTTTTCCGCCTTGTTGCCGTGGTGGACTTTGGGGGCTGCCAAGCCGAACTTGGCAGGCTTTGCCACCGATTCGCCGCCCTTGTAGGCTTTGACCGGCTTGGCAAACATCTTGCCGCCGTAGTATTTGGACGCTTTCGCCCTGCCGCGGTGGGACAGGGGCATGGTGGACTCGAACCGGGCGGGTTTCGCCACGGAGCCGCCGCCTTTGTAGCTGGTGACCGGTTTGGCGTGGAGTTTGCCGCCGTAGTATTTGGACGCTTTCGCCCTGCCGCGATGGGACAGGGGCATGGTGGACTCGAAGCGGGCAGGTTTTGCCACGGAGCCGCCGCCTTTGTAGCTGGCGACCGGCTTGGCATGGAGCTTGCCGCCGTAGTATTTGGACGCTTTCGCTCTGCCCCGGTGGGACAGGGGCATGGTGGACTCGAACCGGGCGGGTTTCGCCACGGAGCCGCCGCCTTTGTAGCTGGTGACCGG
>JABLTO010028734.1_pt1 | contig 40333 bp, 40 predicted proteins | sample 7160091 | NCBI WGS metagenome assembly JABLTO01 (sample SAMN14651225, study PRJNA627086) | human gut metagenome | isolation source: feces | host: Homo sapiens
ATAACTTTTGATACTGAAGTTGAAGAAGTTATGTTAGCTTGTGATCAGGAAAAAATAGAAAGAATAGTATTAAATTTAATTTCAAATGCAATTAAGTATACGAGTAAGGATAAAACTAAAGTTGGAAAGATAGATGTTAATTTATCGATTGATAATGGATATGTATTAATTTCTATTAAAGATAACGGAATTGGAATTTCACAAGAAGAAATAGGTATTATATTTAATAGATTTAAGAGAATTAATAATAAATTAAATAGAATGACTGAGGGAAGTGGAATTGGTTTAGCTCTTGTAAAGTCTTTAGTTGAAATGCACGAGGGCGAAATAAAAGTAAATAGTGAAATTGGACAAGGAACACAATTTACTTTTTCTATCCCAATTAGAACAGTTAATGATTGTTCAACTGAACATAAAAAAATGGTTAAAACAACTAAAATTGAAAGGTGCATTGTTGAATTTTCAGATATATATGAGTTTTAAGTAAATTTATAATTTTATAGAAGAAATGACAAAATGTAATTTTATAAATTGAAGATGTTTATGTGCAGAAATATGATTATAAAATCACAATTTTAATCTATATAATATTTTAAATTTATAAAAAAATAATGCTAAAATGACAAATTTAATCTTAATAATGAATTTTATGAGAAAAGTAGTAAAATATATGGAAAAATCATTGATTAAAATATATAATTTATTATGTCTAAATATATATTTTAATAGGTGGGGATGTGAAAAATAGAATGCAGAAGAAAAAGCTAAAAAAAATAATTGCTGTTTCGGGTGTTGTAGGAGCTATGTTAAGTGCTAAAACTATACCTGTAAATGCAACTACTGTTAATAATAGTGGGGTTGCCGTGGCATCTGTAAGTAAAGGACAAGTAGTTAATGTAACTTCAACTTTAAGAGTTAGATCAGCTGCTAATACAAATTCAACGGTACTTGGAACATTAAGAAATGGTGCTACATTTGACATTATTTCAAAAAGTGGTAGTTGGTATGAAATTAAATATAATGGTGGAAGTGGATTTGTTCATGGAGATTATGTTAAGGAAATTACAGAATCTTCAACAGTTTCATCAACTGGAAAGGTAGTTAATGTAACTTCAAATTTAAGAGTAAGAAGTGGAGCCTCAACGAGTGCATCAGTATTAGGATATATAACTAATAACACTTCAGTAAGTATAGTTGGAGTGGAAGGAAGCTGGTACAAGATTAAATATAATAGTGGTTATGGATATGTTCATAAAGACTATATATTAGTTGATGGAAGCTCAAATAATACTACAAATGGAAGTACAAATAATAATAGTACAAATAACGGTAATAATGCAAGTAACGAAAGCAATAATTCTTCTGAAAATGTAATTAATAAAACGGGATATGTGTATAATGTAAGTAGTGGTGGATTAAATGTAAGAAGTGCTGCATCAACAAGTTCTACTATTTTAGGTACTTTATATTCAGGAAATTCTGTTAATATTATAGGAGAAAGTGGAAGTTGGTATAAGATAACTTATAATTCATCAACAGCTTATGTTCATAAGGATTATATAACTGAAAATAAACCATCTTCTGGTAGTGATAATAATAGTACAAGCAATGGTTCAGTTTCAAATGGAAATTCTTCATCAAGTGAAGCTATGAATGAAACTGGAGTAGTAGTAAATGTTTCTTCAAATCTTAGAGTAAGAAAAGAAGCTTCATCAAATTCATTAGTTTTAGGATACCTTTTAAATAATCAAACTGTAACTATAACAGGAAAAGAAGGAAATTGGTATAAAATTAACTTTAATGGATCTACAGGTTACGTAAGTGCTGATTATGTTAAGATAACAACTGGAACTACAAATAATGGTGGAAATACAGGAAGTACTGGTAGTACAGAATCTGTATCTAGTTCATATGAAATAGTTTTAGAAGCTTTAAAATCACAAATAGGTTCACCTTATGCTTATGGTGCAGCTGGTGAGTTAGTTACTAGAGCTTCAATTGATAGTTTAAAAGGAAGATTTCCTAGTTACGCAGCACAAGGAAAATATGATGCATTAGAGCAGTATGTAGATAGTGGATTAAGAGCTTTTGATTGTTCTGGGCTTATGCAATGGGCATTTGCTAAGGCAAATATTAATATTGGAAGAAGCACTTATGATCAAATAAATGCTGGTGTTGAAGTATCTATAAATAATATACAACCAGGAGATTTATTATTCGATAGCAATCTTGGACATGTTGCTATGTATATAGGAAATGGACAATGGATTGAATCACCTAACACAGGTAAAACTGTTAGAATAACAGATGTACGTTGGGATTCAGCTACAAGAGCTAGAAGAGTATTATAAAGTAAGAAATAGGACCATGAAATTAATAATATTTATTAATTTCATGGCTATTTTTATATTACTGTAATTTTATTTATCGTTAATTCTATCAATGTATTGCTTCATTAAGTTTGCTGATGAAACAAATTTTTCTTGCTCTTCTTTAGATAATTGAATGTTTAATACTTTTTCAATACCGTTTTTACCAAGGATAGTTGGAACACTTAAGTAAGCATCACTAACTCCATAGTAGTCATTTAAAAGTGTTGAAACAGTTAAAATACTTTTTTCGTCTCTGATAATAGCTTCAACAATTCTTGTTAATGCAATTGCAACTGAAAATGCTGTTGCACCTTTTCTCTTTATAACTTCATAAGCACAGTTTTTAACATCTTCTGCAATAACAGTTTCATTTCCTTCATCCCATGTTATTGAATTTTGTTCAGAGAAGCTTTTAACAGGAATACTTCCTACCATTAATGAAGACCAAGTTACAAATTCACTATCACCATGTTCTCCAAGAACATATCCTTCAACATTTCTTCCATCTATACCAAAATACTTACCTAATAAACTTCTAAGTCTTGCAGTATCTAAAACAGTTCCAGAACCTATAACTCTTTCTTTTGGGAATCCTGATAATTTATATGTCATATATGCAAGTATATCAACTGGGTTAGAAACAACTAGTAAAATTGAATTAGGGCTTAATTCAGCAAGTCTAGGAATGAAGCTTTTAAATATTGCGTAGTTTTTATCTACTAAGTCTAATCTTGTTTCACCAGGTTTTTGTGGTGAGCCAGCAGTAATTATAATTATATCCGAATTTTTTGTATCTTCTAAAGTTCCTAAAGTAACATTACATGGACGGCATAATGAGCTTCCATGCATTAAGTCCATAACTTCACCTAATGCTTTTTCTTGATTTATATCATTTATTACTATTTCTCTTGCAATTCCTCTTTGTAGCAATGCAAATGCAGTAGTTGCACCAATAGCACCTGCTCCAATTATTGATATTTTACTCATAATTTCACCTCATTTAATTTTTACATATAGTATTTGTATTATTAATAAATATATTATAGAAATAAAAAATAATTATTATTTGTTAATAATTATATTATAGTTATATTGTTAAAAAATTGCAATATATTTACCTTATTTATGTATAAAAGGATGAAAAATAAAGAAAATTAAAGAAAAGATAAATATATTGTAAAATAAATGTTGATATAGTGAAATTAATCCAGAATATAGCATATTTATATTTAAAAATTATAATGCTTATACTAGCATCAATATAAGTTAAATAAAACCATAACTGATACTATAAAAACAAAAGGTGTAATTATAATGAATTTGATTTTTTATTATAATTTGCACCTTTTTATTTTTTATAAAATTGATATAATCAGTAATAAGGACAGCATATGCTTTTATATATTTAAATAAATAATATGTAATGTGACAATAAGGAGGCGATTTTGTGAATTATTATAAAGTATTAGGTGTTGAAGAAAATGCCTCAAAAGAAGAAATTAAAAGAGCTTATGAAAAACAAGTTGCTTATTTTAAAAGTGAAGTTAAGGATGAAAAAAGATTAAATAAATTTATAGAATTATTTGATGAGGCATTAGCTGCGTTAAATGTAGAGAAAAAAGAAATAATTCAGCCAATAGAAGAAAATGAAGGTGTATTTGATGAAGAAGTAAGTAAGTTATTTAAATCAGTAGAAGAGAAGGAAAAATCAAGAAATGTTAACGATGAAGATAAAATTATAGGGGATTGCCCTAAGGATAGCTTTGAAGAGTATTCGAAGGTAAAATGTAAAGAAATTTTAGGTGAAGACTTTAGTGAAAATAGCAATATTGAAACTAGTAATATAGCATCAGATGAAAAAAATATTGTTAATTTAAATGATGGAATGAAACTTTATATAAAAGAAGATAAAGTTGAAAATGGAATAGGTAATACTATAGTAGAAGATGCGAATAAAAGTATAAATGAAGATAAAGGTATAAATGAAGATAAAGATATAAATAAAGATAAAGCTATAAATAAAGATAAAGCTATAAATGATAGTATATATATAAAGGAACCTCAAAATATAAATGAAAGCTATGCAGCTACTATAATAATGAGTAGAGAAGAAATAGAAAGGGAAGTACTTAAAGAAAGTGCTAAAAAAAGCGAAGTACCTATATATAAATCTAAAGTTGAATTTGAAAGTGTAAATGAGTTTTTTAATAATGACTATGAGGATGAATTTGATAGTGAAGATGAATATGAAAATGACTTTATAGGAAAAGTTATTAAAAACAAGAAAAATAAAAAGAAAAGTAATATAAAAAATAAAAAAGAAAATATTAAGAAAAAAAATAATGATTCTGAAAGAAATAAAGGTTACAATAATACTAAGAAAAGTAATACAAGTAACGGTAAAAATGATGGCTTTAGTAAAAATAATAGACAAGGTGAAAATTATCAAAATGAAAGTGCAGTACAGTCTGACAAAATAGGAAGACAAGCTGTAAAGGATGGAGTTAATAAAAGAATTAATAAAGTTGCAAATAAACAAAAGTCAGTAGGGGTTACTAGTATAGTATTAATACCTTTAAAAATTTTAGCACTTCCTATTATAGCTGTTTTAACATTATTAGGTATAATTTGTAAGGTGTTAAGTGTATCATCTTGGATAGTATCAAAGATTATAATTATTGGAGCAATTGCAATTAGTGCTATTCATGGTTATAGAATTTATACAGGTCAAATACCTAGGGAATATAATATATTTGTAATTTGTGCTATTGGATTTATAATTTCTATATTTTTACCAAGTGTACTTAAGTTAATTTCAAGTTCAGTGGACACAAGTAATAAAGCTTTAAAAGGCTTTGTTTTTGGGTAAGAGAAAAATAGGCTAAAATAGCCTATAAAACGGAGAATTGAAATCCATCACGAGAGGAGAATGAAAAATTGGGAAAAGCTATTGATGAAAAACATTTAGATATACAAGAAATAGAAAAGTTAAAAATAAACTTGGCTTTAGCCAATACTGAAATAAAAAAATTAAAAAAAGATATAGAGATATTAAAAAAAGCTGTCAATATTGACGTTAAAAATATAAATATTAATCCAAATGAAGAGATTGATGAAAGTAGTATTGGCTTAGATAATATTAATGAGATAGATATAAGATTTATTGATGACACAAAAGTAAAAGAAGAATATACAATAAGTGGACAAGAGTCATTAAGTGAAGATTTTTCTAAAGAGAAAAAAGAAGATACAAAAGATGAAGAAAAGAATAAATCAATTTTAGAGTTTGTTGTTGAAGAGGAGTCTATAGATGATCTTGAAAAAGATGAAATTTGTATAGAAATTAAAGAGCAAGAAGAAGAGGTTGTTGATTTAGAACTTCAAGAAACTAAAGAAAAAGCAAACGGAATATCAATGGAAGAAATTGATGAAGAAGTTCAATTAGGGTTAGAAAAAATTTCAGAAGAAATTGAATTAGGGTTTAAAAATATAGCTGATGAAATTATTGTTGAAGAGGAAATAGCTTTAGCAGTAGAGGAATTAAAAGAAGAGGAAATTAAAGAACAAGAAATAATTACGGAAGATGAAATTTTAACAAGTTCAGAAGAAGTAATTACAGAAACTAGCAAAGGTCAAAAAGAAGATACAATAAGTAATGTAGAGCATATAATTGAAAGTATAGAAAATAAAATAACAAAAGAGGATGATATTGAAAATAAAGGTCTATTCATTAAAATAAAGAAAGCCTTTATAGAAAATAATAATTATGAATGTATAATAACATTAAATAAAATAATTGATGAGATAAGTGAAATAGAGAAAGAATTAGTTAATGAAGATAAAATTGTGTTGTTATACTTAAGCTATTTTTATGATAAATTAAATGATTTACTTGAAAAGAGTGAAATAATAAATGAATTTTACATATCAGAAAATGAGGAAAGTAAATTATTAAAAATGATAATTGATGAAAAAGAATTTGACTTAAATCAAGAAGTAGATTTAAGTGTGAATAATATTTTAAAGAGAAATAAAAAGATATTTAATTCTTTAGAAACAATTATTAAAGTTAATATTATAGAAAAAATAAATAATATTATTTATAAAAACTTTGATGAAGTATTTTCTATTAATGATATTGCTTATGGTGTAGATACACTAAATATTAAAGCTTGGGTAAAGAAAAAAGACGAGGTTAAGTGGAAACTTGTTGAGGGGTTATACTCTAGTGATAATAACAAACTATATATGCTAGAAAGTGCTATTTCTATATTAAAGTTAAATTATGATAATACTTCAAAGCCTACTATTGAAGAAGATAGTAACATCTTGAAGAAGGAAGTAGCTAAGAAAAATATAAATAGTCAGGTAAATTACATTGAAAGTAATAAAATGCAAATAAAAAACGAAGATATAAATAGTACTTTAAAAATAGAAAGAGATGAAATTATTAAGGCAAAGCCTGCAATAAAAAGTAAAGATATAGATAATAATGATAGTAAGCATGGATGGGGCAAATTAAAAAATATGATTTTTAGAAAAAATAAAAAAGAGAATAAAAAGTAATTAAAAATGAGCATATCTGTAAAAAGATATGCTCATTTTGTTTATAGTTATTTAACAAAAATATAATATGAAGAATAATTGCAAAGTAGTATACGATACTATATAATATAAATATATAAACTGTAATAAAAGGGGTGGAGGAATATATATATTAAAGGTTTTTAAGAGAATATTAAGATTGTTGTAACAAAATTGACAAATTAATATAGTATAATGTTTACATAAGGAGTGATTAGTTATGGAAAATAATATAGCATTTGTAGATTCTTATCATGAAAGAAATTATATAGAGTTAGTTAAAAATTTTATGGGAAAATTAAATAAAGATTTATATATAGTATTAAAATTATTAAGTATTGATGAAGTTTATAGTGTTGCCAAAGAATATATTTGTGGCACTACTATTAAATTTAAGGAATTATTAAATGACACAAGAATTATAAATACTTCAAGATTTATAGTTGAATTAGCATATAGTTTTTATACTAGAAACTTTTCAGTCAACGAGCTTTCAAGTACACGAAAACTAGATATGGACACAAGAAATTTTATAATAAATATTTTAAATTACTATGAAAAAAAAGAAAAAGAAGTAAATACATGTGCTTAAATTAAGCGAAAATATTTTTATCAAAATTAATTGAAATATTTTATTAAAAATGTTAAAATTAGTAAAAGATTAAACCGTTGAAGTGGAGATAAAAATAGATCGTGCACTAACAGAGAGTTTGGAAAGATGAGAGCCAAGCAGAACGCAGCCTATTAAATGGACCACTGAGGGCATAGTGAAAAGAGTTTTACTCCTAGTATTCTATGACGTTTGACATACGTTAGTTGTCTAGGATATGTTAGTATCTGATAAAGTGTACGATTATTTCGTGAATCAAGGTGGCACCGCGGGTGTAGTATATTCTACCCGTCCTTGACAGTAAATTATACTGTCTTGGGCGGGATTTTTTACGTTCTTTAATAGTAAGTATACTATTATAAATTTTTAAATTATTAATAGTACATTAGGAGGGAAAAGATGATTTATCCAAGTTTAAAAGAAGTAAAAAAAATTACTACGAATCAAGATTATAAAGTTGTACCAATAAGTATGGAGTTATATTCGGATATAAAAACTCCTATTGAAACCTTAAAAATTTTAAAGGGAATCAGTATTAATGTTTTTATTTTAGAAAGTGTTGATAGTACTAATAAAATGGGAAGATACACCTTTTTAGGATATGACCCAAAGCTTGAACTTACTTGCTACAATCATAAACTAAAAATTACTACAGGGACCACTATTGAAGAAGAAGTAAAGCATCCAAATGAATATATAAGAAAAATATTAAAAGAAAATAAAAGTCCAAGGATTTCGGGAATGCCTACATTTACTGGAGGACTTGTAGGATATTTTTCTTATGATTATATAAAATATGGAGAGCAGAGCTTAAATTTAAATGCTAATGATGAAGAAAAGTTTAATGATGTAGATTTAATGCTTTTTGATAAAGTAATAGCATTTGATAATTATAGGCAAAAAATAATCTTAATTGTAAATATTAAGGTTGAAAATTTAGAAGTTAATTATAGAAAAGCAGAAATTGAATTAAAGGCAATGGCAGATTTGATTATTAATGGTAAAAAAGCTGAAGAAAGACCATTAAAGATAAAGTCAGATTATAGGAGTTATTTTTCTAAAGAGCAATATTGCAATATGGTAGTAAAGGCCAAGGAATATATAAAAGAGGGTGATATTTTTCAAGTAGTATTATCAAATAAAATTGAAGCTGAAATAGAGGGAAGTATTTTAGATGCTTATAGAGTTTTAAGAAGTACTAATCCATCACCTTATATGTTTTATTTTTATAGTAATGATATTGAGATATCAGGAGCTTCACCAGAAACTTTAGTAAAACTTGAAAATAATAAGTTATATACTTTCCCACTAGCTGGAACTAGAAAAAGGGGAAAAGATGAAGAGGAAGATTTGGAGTTAGAAAAAGAACTTTTAGCTGATGAAAAGGAATTAGCAGAACATAATATGCTTGTTGACTTAGGTAGGAATGATATAGGTAAAATAAGTGAAATTAATTCAGTAAAAGTTGATAAATATATGAGTATAGAAAAGTTTTCTCATGTAATGCATATAGGTTCTACAGTATCTGGGACATTAAGATCAGATAAGGATGCATTAGATGCAATAGATTCAATATTACCAGCAGGTACATTATCAGGAGCACCAAAACTTAGGGCTTGTGAAATAATAAATGAGTTAGAAGGAAATAAAAGAGGAATATATGGTGGAGCTATTGGATATATAGATTTTACGGGAAACTTAGATATGTGTATTTCAATAAGACTTGCATTTGCAAAGAATGGAAAGGTGTTTGTAAGATCAGGAGCTGGTATTGTTGCAGATAGTGTTCCAGAAAATGAATATGAGGAATGTATAAATAAATCTAAGGCTGTTATTAATGCATTAAATATTGCAAAGGGTGGGATTAGATAATGATACTTTTAATAGATAATTATGATAGTTTTTCTTATAACCTTTATCAGCTTATTGGAACTATTGATTCTAATATTACTGTAATAAGAAATGATGAAAAGAGTATTAAGGAAATTGAAGCAATGAATCCAGAAATAATAATTATTTCACCAGGACCAGGAAAACCTAAGAATGCAGGAATTTGTATTGATGTAGTTAAGTATTTTAAAGGGAAGATACCTATATTTGGGGTATGTTTAGGTCATCAAGCAATATGTGAGGCTTATGGAGCAACAGTTACTTATGCTAAGAACTTAATGCATGGTAAGACAAGCATAGTTAATGTGAATAATGATAGCAAGTTGTTTAGAGGGCTTAATGAAAAAATAAAGGTTGGAAGATATCACTCTTTAGCTGTAGATAAAAATACTTTACCATTAGAGTTATCAGTAATAGCAATGACTGATGATAATGAAGTAATGGCAGTTGAAGATAAGAAAAATAAAGTATATGGTGTTCAGTTTCATCCTGAATCAATATTAACTAAGGATGGATTGAAAATAATAAATAATTTATTAAGTTAAAAATAATTTATTGTACTTTGCCTTAAGGGAATATTCATAAATTTAACTAGAGATGTTCGCAAATTAAAAGAGAAAGATTCGTAAATGAAAAGTTCTTTAAAGGCAAAATAAAAGAGGGGGCAATTTAAATGATTAAAGAAGCAATTATTAAACTAAGCAATAAGCAAGATATTGGTTATAACATGGCCAAGGAAGTTATGAATGAAATTATGAGCGGGAAAGCAAGTGATATTCAAAAAAGTGCATATTTAACTGCATTAAGTATGAAAGGTGAAACTATTGGAGAAATCACTGCTTCAGCAGAAGAAATGAGAAATCATTGTATAAAGCTTTTACATGATAAAGATGTACTAGAGATAGTGGGAACTGGTGGAGATGGATCTAATTCATTTAATATTTCAACTACATCATCAATTGTAATTGCAGCTGGAGGGGTACCGGTTGCTAAGCATGGAAATAGAGCTGCAAGTAGCAAGTGTGGGGCTGCGGATGTATTAGAAGCTTTAGGAGTAAATATAACTATTTCGCCAGAAAAAAGTACTGAGTTATTAAATAAAATAGGTATTTGTTTTTTATTTGCACAAAATTATCATATTGCAATGAAGTATGTAGCACCAGTAAGAAAAGAGCTTGGAATAAGAACTGTATTTAATGTGTTAGGGCCACTGAGTAATCCTGCAGGAGCAAATATTGAGCTAATGGGTGTTTATGATGAAGAATTAGTAGAACCTTTAGCTAGAGTCTTAGATAATTTAGGCGTAAAAAGAGCATTAGTAGTTTATGGGGAAGATAAATTAGATGAAATATCTATGAGTGCAGCTACTAAAGTTTGTGAAATTAAGAATGGAAAATTTTATTCTTATAAAATACGTCCCGAGGACTTTGGATTTGAAAGATGTAATAAAGAAGAATTAGTTGGAGGCAGTCCTAATGAAAATGCAGAAATTACTCTTTCTATTTTAAATGGAGTAAAGGGTGCTAAAAGAAATGCTGTTGTTTTAAATGCTGGAGCAGCTTTATATTTAGGTGGAAAAGCTGATTCAATAAAAGATGGTGTTAGATTAGCAGAAGATATTATTGATAGTGGAAAGGCTAAAAAGAAATTAGAAGATTTCATTAAGTTTTCTAATGAGTAGGTGATTAAATGATTTTAGATGAAATAGTTAAAAAGACAAAGGTTAGATTAGAAAAGAAGAAAAAGGAAAAGCCTTTTGATTTAGTAAAAAAGGAAGCACTATCAATAGTTGAACAGCAATTTTACTTTGAAAAAGTATTAAAAAGTAAAGAAATATCATTTATTTGTGAAGTTAAAAAAGCATCACCATCAAAGGGAATAATAGCAGAAGAATTTCCTTATTTACAAATAGCAAAGGATTATGAAAAAAGCGGAGCAAATGCAATATCAGTCTTAACAGAGCCATATTTCTTTAAAGGTGAAGATAAGTTCTTGAAAGAAATAGCCAGTGAAGTAAAAATTCCTGTATTAAGAAAAGATTTTGTAATAGATGAATATATGATATATGAAGCTAAAATCTTAGGAGCAAGTGCAGTATTACTTATTTGTTCAATATTAAATGAAGATACTTTAAAAAAGTATATAAAAATAGCAGATAGCTTAGGATTATCAGCATTAGTGGAGGCTCATGATGAAGATGAAATTAAAATGGCTTTAAGAGCTAGAGCAAGAATTATAGGAGTAAATAATAGAAATCTTAAGGATTTTACTGTTAATATAAATAATTCTATAAATTTAAGAAAGCTAGTAGCAGAAGATATTATTTTTATAGCTGAAAGTGGAATAAAAACTTCGGAGGATATAGAAAAGTTAAGAAAAGCTAATGTAAATGCAGTATTAATAGGTGAAACTCTTATGAGAAGTAAGGATAAAAAGACAGCCTTAGAGTATTTAAGAGGATACAAATATGAGTAAAGTAAAAATAAAATTTTGTGGGTTATTTAGAGAAAAAGATATTGAATATGTAAATGAGTTAAATCCAGATTATATAGGCTTTGTATTTGCTAAAAGCAAAAGAAAAGTGAGTATAAAACAAGCAATAAAATTAAAAAGTAAGTTGAATACTAATATTAAGGCTGTTGGAGTTTTTGTTAATGAAGATATTGAAAAAGTATTAGAGATAATAGATAAAAATATTATTGATATAGTTCAACTTCATGGAAATGAAAGTGAGGAGTATATAAAAACTATAAAAGAAAGGAGTACAAAAGAAGTTATAAAAGCAATAAAGGTAAACTGCTTTGAAGATATTGAAGTATGGAAGGATTCTTGTGCAGATTATTTATTGTTAGATAATGGACAAGGGACAGGAAAGACATTTAATTGGAATAATATAAAAAATCTTAATAGACCATTTTTCCTTGCTGGTGGATTAAATTTAGAAAATATAAATGAAGCTATTTTAAAGGTAAAACCAATGGCTATAGATATTAGCAGTGGCATTGAAACTAATGGAGTTAAGGATTTTGAAAAAATGAAGGAAGTAATAAAGATTGTAGGAAGGTAGGTAATTTTATGAGTAAAGGGAGATTTGGAATTTACGGAGGACAGTATATAGCAGAAACATTAATGAATGAACTTATTAATCTTGAAGAAAAATATGAATTTTATAAAAAGGATAAAGAATTTAATGAGGAATTAAATAAATTACTTAATGAATATGCTGGGCGACCATCATTATTGTATTATGCAGAAAAAATGAGTAAAGATCTTGGAGGAGCAAAGATTTATTTAAAAAGGGAGGATTTAAATCATACAGGCTCTCACAAAATAAATAATGTTCTTGGACAAGCTTTGCTAGCTAAAAAATTAGGTAAAACAAGAATAATTGCAGAAACAGGAGCAGGGCAACATGGTGTAGCAACAGCTACTGCAGCAGCTCTTTTAGGGTTAAAGTGTGAAATATTCATGGGGAATGAAGATACAGATAGACAAGCCTTAAATGTGTATAGAATGAAGCTTTTAGGGGCAAAGGTTCATTCTGTAACTAGTGGAACAATGACTTTAAAGGATGCTGTTAATGAAACTATGAGGGAATGGGTAAGTAGAATTTCTGATACTCATTATGTTTTAGGATCAGTAATGGGACCGCATCCATTTCCTACAATAGTAAGGGATTTTCAAAGTGTTATAAGTAAAGAAGCAAGGGAACAAATATTAAAGGCAGAAGGAAAGCTACCTAGTGCAGTTATTGCTTGTGTTGGTGGTGGAAGTAATGCAATTGGAGCCTTTTATAACTTTATAGAAGATAAAGATGTACAGCTTATTGGATGTGAAGCTGCAGGAAAAGGTGTAGATACAGCATTAAATGCAGCAACGATGGCTAATGGAACAGTAGGTATATTTCATGGAATGAAGTCTTATTTTTGTCAAGATGAATTTGGGCAAATTGCTCCAGTTTACTCAATATCCGCAGGTTTAGATTATCCGGGGATTGGACCTGAACATGCATATTTAAATGATATAAAAAGAGCTAAGTATGTACCTATAACTGATGATGAAGCAGTTGAAGCCTTTGAGTATTTAGCAAGAACAGAAGGGATTATTTGTGCAATAGAAAGTGCACATGCTGTAGCTTATGCTATGAAAATAGCAAAGAATTTTAGCTCTGATGAAAATATTATTATTAATCTTTCAGGAAGAGGAGATAAAGATGTTGCAGCAATAGCTAGATATAAGGGGGAAGAAATTTATGAGTAAAATATATAAAGCATTTGAAAGTAAAAAGGCATTTATAGGATTTTTAACTGCAGGTGATCCAGGAGCAGATAAGACTGTAGAATATATTTTAGAAATGGAAAGAGCAGGGGCTGATTTAATTGAAATAGGAATACCTTTTTCAGATCCAACAGCTGAAGGTATAGTAATTCAAGAAGCTAATATTAGAGCATTAAAAGGTGGAATGACAACTAGTGGAGTTTTTGAAATTGTAAAAAAGGTAAGAGAAAAAAGTAATATTCCATTAGTATTTTTAACTTATATTAATCCGGTTTATAAGTATGGGTATGAAAAATTCTTTGAAGAATGTAAAGAAGTTGGAATTGATGGAATTATTATTCCAGATGTACCTTATGAAGAAAAACATGAAATTGAAGATATAGCAAATAAATTTGATGTTGATATTATTTCTTTAATTGCACCTACTTCAGAAAATAGAATAAAAAAAATAGCAAGTGAGGCTAAAGGATTTATTTATGTAGTTTCTTCTATGGGGGTTACGGGTGTTAGGAATGAAATAAAAACAGATATATCAAGTATAGTAAAATCAATTAAGGAAGTTACTGATATTCCTTGTGCTATAGGTTTTGGAATTAATAATTCAAAACAAGCAAGGCAAATGGCAGAAGTAGCAGATGGAGTTATTGTTGGAAGTGCAATTGTTAAGATAATTGCAAAATATGGGGACAATGCGCATGATGAATTATTTAATTATGTGAAAGAAATGAAAGATGCAATAAAATAGGAGTTCAACATGTATAAAATTTGGTTATTAAGAAGTGCTGTTGCATAACTAAGAAAGTTATAATCCATGTTTAATATAGATAAAATTGTAGAGGTAGTGTGAAGTAATTATTATAGATGAGTGGCTAAATTTAGAATATAAATTTTGTATTTGCGCATACCTTATAATAAGAGCATAAATTTAGTAAGTGTGCTTAAAAAAGTAGTACATGAAATGTTGTAAGGAAGTGTAAATATGCTATCAGAAATTGAAAAGCTAAGGGAAGAGATAAAATACTATAAGCGAGAAAGAGATGATTGGAAAGTAGATATGAAAATGCTCCATGCAAAGGAAAAAGTACAGGAATTAGATAATAAAATTCAAGAATTACAAGATAAGCTATATGACATGGAATTTAAAGAGTTAGTAAAAGAAGAAAGCCAACATAATAATATTCAAGGGTAAAATAAAGCCATAAATATTGAATGTTTAAACATCCAATATTTATGGCTATATTATTTAATTGTTAAATAATATATTTGAATTAGAGGTAAATAAACATATTCATTTAAAAGTTATTTTAAATAATTACTTGAAAATTATGATTAATATAGTATAGTTTTAAATATATATGTTTAATAAAAATACAGTAGAAAATCATTTGTATGTAAAGGAGTACTAGGATGGGGATATTTGATATATTTAATAAAAAGAAAAATAACGTAGAAAAAGTTGAACATAAAGTTCCAGAATATTATGGAGTGACTAGTGATTTATTAGGTGAAGTAGAAGATTTAGCTTCAAAATATTTAGTAGATGAAAGTATGTTAGATATATATAGCAAAGATAAATTAGAGGTAAAATATCTTAATGAAGCAAGACAAGAATTAGAAGAGGCATTAAAAAATTTAAACAAATCATTAGAAGAATATTATGATAATGAATATACTATTGCTAGTGCTACAAAAGAAAAAGATAAGACATTCCCATATTCATTAGAGGCTTTAGTGGTGTTATTTAATAATTCACTTGATTTATATGCTGAAAATGAAAGTGCATGGGATACTTTAAATTTAGCATATAATAAGTGTAATGGTAAATTAAACAAAGTAAAAGAAGTATTAAGTGATGATGAAGCTATTCAAAAGTTTACTGGACTTAAACCTATAGTAAAAGAAGAGGAAAAGATAGAGGAAACTGAAGTTACTAATGAAGAAAGCAATGAAGAGGTTGCATCAGATGCTTCAGTAGTTGTTGAAAATATTAGTGATGATGTTGATGGAGACATAATAGTTAATACTGATAAAATTAAGGTGTATTTTATTAGAATAAGCAGAAATGAAGATGATTCTTTAAATTTAAATTTATGTATTGAAAATAAAACTGACAAAAATGTTGTAGTAGAAAGTAAAGAAGTTATAGTTGATGGAAGAAGCACAGAACCAGTATTTAACTGCAATATTTCAGCAGAAACAAGAGTGTTTGATAAAATGATATTTAATACTAATGTTGATCAGTTAGTTAATTTAGAATGTTCAATTACTATGAAAGATAGTAATACAAATGAATTATTAGAAGAATGTAAAGTTAGTATGTTTAAAGAAAATTAATTATAATAAATATGAAGTGGTAGATATTTTTTAATTGTCTACTGCTTTTTTTACTTCTTAATAGAAAAATTCAATAATTATTAATGCGGTATAATATTTTAGTAGTCGAAGAATAAGTTTTTAAAAAAGTGAATTTAGTATTACAATCAAGAATTTAACTTTTCATTTTAGGCTAGAAATTTATAAAAAATATTGACTTGGAGTTAGCTCCAAGGGATATTATTAAATTATTAAGAAAAATGAAATATAATATTTTATAGGGAAATAGATAAAGTTAATTAAATACTTAAAAGGAAGTTGAGGTTAGTAGTATGACAATTGCAGAGGTTAGTAAAAAATACGATATTTCAGCAGATACATTAAGATATTATGAGAGAGTAGGAATGATTCCACCAGTAACTCGTACAGCAAGTGGTATTAGAGATTATCAAGATAGTGATTTAGGATGGGTTGGCCTTGCTAAATGTATGAGAAGTGCAGGGCTTCCAGTTGAAGCAATGATTGAATATGTAAGATTATATCAAGAGGGAGATTCAACAATACCAGCAAGATTGCAGTTATTATTAGAACAAAGACAATCACTTTTAGAACAAAAAAAGAAAATAGATGAAACTTTAGATAGACTTAATTATAAAATTTCAATATATGAAGATGCAGTAAAAACAGGAAAGCTTTCATGGTAAAAGTAAAATGTATTGTAAATTAATTACTGGTTAAAACATAAATATTAGAGTATAGTTTAACTTATACAAAAATCTGGAGGAAATCAAATGATAAATAAAATTGGAAAAATAACAATATACGTAAATAATCAATAAGAAGCTAAAGAGTTTTGGACTAAGAAAATGAATTTTGTTGTAAAACTTGAACAACCAATGGGGCCAAATATGAAATGGTTAGAAGTTGGACCAAGTGAAGATTCATTTACTACTTTTGTAATATATGAAAAGAACTTAATGTTAGCTCAAAATCCACAAGCAAATGTAGGTCATCCAAATATAATTTTAAGTACTGATGATATTGAATCTACTTATAATGAAATGAAAACAAATGAAGTAGAAGTTGGGGAAATTATGAAAATGCCATATGGAAGTATGTTTAAATTTAAAGATATGGATGGAAATGATTATTTAGTTAGAGAAGATAAGTAAATAATATTAATTTTAATATAAAAGGTTTAAATTAATATGAAATAAAAGTATATGTAAAAAGCATCATAAACTAAATATGATGCTTTTTATATATAAAAACGTTAATATTAATATGGCGAAGTTTTTAAATCCAATTTACATTAGCTTCTTTTCTAGGAACAGTTCTCTTATATCTAACATCTGGATATCCAATAACTAAGCAAGAAACTATTGTATTACCATCCTTAATTCCAAGTAAATCTAAAATTTCTTTATTGTCTTTAGATGCAATTAATAAAAATCCACTAAAGAAAGTACCAAGTCCTAAAGCATCTGTCATAAGCTCCATATTAGAAGAAGCTAATCCACCATTAATAGGATTTGGAGTAGTAACAAATATTACTGATGGTGCATTAAAAAATATTCTATCATTTTTTAAAGGATCTTCTTTGAATTGATTATAACTATGAATCCACATATTTGCATATCTTTTTAAATGCTCAGTTTCAGGAGTTAAGTTAGCTAATATATATTCTCCTTTTTTCTTTAAGCTTTCATAAGCTAATTCTCTAAGTTCATGTAATTTATCTGTAACTACAGTATAAGAAACATCTTGGCTATTAGTAGAGGTTTGAGTGAACCTTCCAGCTTCAATAATTTGTTTTAGTTTTTCCTTTTCTACTGGAATATTTTTAAATCGTCTAACACTTCTTCTAAATTTAATAAAGTTTAAAAGATTTTCAGCTTCTACAGTGAAAGTTTCTTTATTATAAGGTTTTACTTCAGACATATTATAATCATCAGTTGAAACAGCATCTACAGGACAGACTGCAACACAGTGAGCACATTTTATACAACCTTCATTATTTATATCAGCTTTACCATCTTTTAATGAAATAACACGTGTAGGACAATCTTGAATACATTGTCTACAAGCGATACATTTTTCTCTATCTACTTTAAACATATAAACACACTCCTCTTTTATATTTTTATAGTTAGTATTTTTTGACTTTTATATTCATAAAATTTATAATTAATCCATTAGTTAATAAAAAGTAATGAATCAATATTGATATTATAGCACTATTTATTAGAGTAGGTCTAATTCAATATATTCATAAATGTATAACTAAAAGTTATAGATTTGTTTTGAAGTTAAGGATATATATATAAATTAAAATAAAGTTTTAGATTAATTTACACAATATGTAGTAGTTATATTAATGGAATTAAGAGTATTATAAATTTAAGTTATATTCCTTTAACAAATTAGATAAAAATCAGTAGGAGATATAAAAATGAATTTACAACAATTACAATATTTTAAAGTGATTTCACAAACAAAGAATTTTACTACAGCATCAAATATATTATCAATAACTCAGCCTGCTTTAAGTAAAGCAATTTCAAAATTAGAAGAAGAATTAGATGTACAACTATTTGAAAGAGAAGGTCGTAATATAAAAATAACTAAATATGGAGAAGTATTTTTAAAATATGCAGAATCAGCATTAGATGATATTGAAAAAGGCATAGAGAAAATACATGATATGAAAACAAATAATGATAATATTATTTCAATAGCATCAACTTATTGTATAGGAGCGACATTTATTCCATTTTTAATAAGTAATTTTATAAATTCACATATTCAAACAAGATTTAATTTTAATAATCAAAGTACAGAAGAAATTTTTAAAGATTTAAAGTATGAAAGAGTAGATTTGGGGTTTTTTGATAGTATTGAAAAGATTGATAAGTATTCAGAAATAGAAACAATATTAGTTAAGAAAGAGGAGTATGTTTTAATAGTACCTAAAAATCATCATTTAGCAAATAGGGAGGAAGTTGAGCTGAAAGAGTTAAAAGATGAGTATTTTATAGCTTATAATGATAGGAATAATGAGAAAAAAATATCTTATTCAGAACTTATAGGATATACACCTAAAATAGCAGTTGAGCCAACAGAAGCAACTATGCTTGCAAGTTTAGTTGCTGCAGGAGCAGGAATTGCAATAATTTTAAATACACCAATGATAAATACTAATAAGCTATCTATTATAAAAATAAAGGATTATATTGGACGTAAGAATATTTATATGGGATGGAATAGAAATTCATATTACTCGAAAACTATAGAAGAGTTTAAAAAGTATGTAATTAAAGATTTGAAATAAAAGGTATTACATTAGTAAATATAAAGAAGAAAGAGGAAAAATATAATGAATATAATTGTTAGAAAATATGAAGAAAAATACTTAGAGGAAATGATTAAAATATGGAATGAAGTAGTTGAAACAGGAATAGCATTTCCTCAGATGGAGACTTTATCATTGAATTCAGCAAAGAATTTTTTTGATGAACAAACATATACGGCAATTGCAATTGATGAAGAAAAGTCAGAAGTGTTAGGATTATATATTTTACATCCTAATAATGTAGGAAGATGTGGTCATATATGTAATTCAAGTTATGCTGTAAAAAAAAGACTGTAGGGGCCTACATATTGGTGAAAAACTTGTAATTGATTCTTTAGAACAAGGAAAAAAATATGGCTTTAGAATAATTCGATTTAATGCGGTAGTGGCAAGTAATATACATGCAAGAAATTTATATGAACGTTTAGGATTTAAACAATTGGGGGTTATACCGGAGGGATTCTTAATGGAGGATGGACATTATGAAGATATTTGTCCATATTATAGAGAATTATAAAAAGGAGATGTTATGGATAAAAGGTATCAATACTAAATAATATAAAGTATTTATATAAATAATAAAGAAAAAATAGTAACTGTGAAACTTTAAGTTTTACAGTTATTTTTATAAATAGGTAAGGGTAAATTTAGTTGGTATAAATTTAAATTAAGTAATATTTTTACAAAATATTACTGTATAATTATTTATAAGAATATCTATATCATTTATTAAGTGAATTATATTATGGGGGTATATATTATGAATTACAAATTAACTAGGAATTTGTGGATAATTTCTGGGGTGCTTTTTTTTATAACTTGTATAATAAATATTTTTAGTAAAAGGACATTTGCTTTGATTTTATTAGACATAGTTGTAGTTATTTTATCTTTTATAAATGCTTATATTCAACATAAAAAAATATATCAAAACAAAGATAAGGAGTAAAAAGGGAGGGGTTATTTTGAAATCATTAAAAGTTATTAGTGCAATAGAATTAGTATTAATGGTGTGTAGTACAATAATTAATATTTTAGGATATGCTGATAGAATATCAATGTCTTATGTTAGAATTTTATTTCTTATTGTAATTTTATGTGGGATGATTATAAATTTCCTAATAGTAAGAGAGCAAAGAAAGAACTTAAAAAAATCTAATCCTGAAAATAAAAGTGTATTATTATTACTAGTTGTACTTATAATAGGGACAAGTTGGATAGTATCATATGGATTTGCAATATTCTCGAAATAGGTATTAATAAAAATTTAAATGCTAGCAATGTAGTATAGTGATATTTAGTTTTTCCTTTTGAATGTATCTATAAATTTATACTAAAGTACCATTTTAGTTAGAATGTTTAATGTTATATGAAAATAATGTATAATGTAAAAAACAATTTTTTATAATAGGTTAACTTATATTAATTAAATGATACAAAAGTACCTCTAGAAGGGATAGATTAATATTTAAATCAATCTATTGTGAGTTAAAATAAAAGGAGAGCAGTTATGGAAATTAGGTTAGAGCAATTAGTAGTAAGATTAGAGCAAAAAGATGATTATAGAGAAGTAGAAAATCTAACAAGAGAAGCATTTTGGGATGTATATCGACCAGGATGTAGTGAACATTTAGTATTGCATAAATTGAGAAATGCAAAATCATTTATTAGTGATTTAGATTATGTTTTTGTAGTAGATAAGAAAATTATAGCTAATATTGTTTATACAAAGATGTTTAATGAGAAGGGTGAAATGCTTAATGATGTAATTGCCTTTGGACCAATTAGTGTACATCCTGAATATCAAAAAAGAGGTATAGGGAAGAAGATAATTGAAATATCAATAAATAGGGCAAAAGAACTAGGGTATAAGGCAGTTCTTATTACTGGAAATGATAAGTTTTATAACCCATTAGGATTTGAAGGGGCATATAAGTATGGAGTTACTTTGCCAGGAATGTCTGTAGAGGATAAGGCAGAATTTTTTATGGCAATGGAATTAGAAAAAGGTTATTTATCAAAGCATAGTGGAGTTTATAATTTTGATTCTTTATTTAATGTTACTGATGAGGAGTTAGAGAAATTCGAATTAGAATTTCCAAAGAAAGAAAAAAGGGAGCCAAGAGATACTGATTTATAAAAACGGATGGTTATAAATAAGCAATAGAGGTTTTAAAAGAGGGGTAATACATGAAAAATATAGGATATTATAATGGGGAATATGGATTAATAGAAGAAGTAAAAATACCAATGCTTGATAGAGGAATTTATTTTGGAGATGGGATTTATGAAGCTACATTTTCGATAGGTAATAAAATATTTGCATTAGATGATCATTTGGACAGATTATATAGCAGTGCATCATTATTAGATATTAATTTACCTTTTACTAGAACAGAAATAATTAATATATTGGAAGAGTTAAATAGTAAGGTCGATTCAAAAGTAAAGTTTATATATTGGCAAGTAACAAGGGGGACAGCACCTAGAAAGCATATATATAATAAAGAAATAAAGGGCAATCTTTATATAACAATAACTCCATTTGCTGAAGTTAAGGATTATGAAAAAAAGCTTAAGCTTATTACTGTTGAAGATACTAGATTTTTACATTGTAATATAAAAACATTGAATTTAATTCCAAATGTTATGGCTTCTCAAAAAGCAGATGAAGCTGGATGTGATGAAGCGGTTTTTCATAGAGGAGATATAGTAACTGAAGCATCACATAGTAATGTTCATATAATAAAAGATGGTGTATTTAAAACTCACCCAACTGATAATTATATTTTGCCTGGTATTTCAAGAAAACATATAATTGAAATTTGTAAGAATAATAATATTAAGGTTGATGAAACAGCATTTACAGTAAAGGAAATGATGGAAGCAGATGAGGTATTAGTAACTAGTTCAAGTAAATTAATAGTACCTGCTTGTGAAATCGATGGAATAAAGGTTGGGGGAAAAGCCCCTAATATAGTTAAATTACTTCAAGATGAATATTATAAAAAGGTTGATTTAGAAACAAGTTTGTAAAATTAAAAAAATAATCAGAGCTTAGATAATGTAGAAATATATTTATCTAAGCATTTTTTATTGGAGTTATTTAATTTGAGATTTTTATAAGAAGTTTATTTTATAAATAAGGTTGAAATAAAAAAATAATATATATAGCTAAAATGCAAAAAAGAACACTTGTTCATTAAGTTTTGTTGGTCTATAATATATCTATAGATTATTAATAAAGCTGGTGATTAAAATGGATATTAATGAAAAGCTAAGAATTTTAAGTGGTGCTGCTAAATATGACGTGTCTTGTTCATCTTCAGGCTCTAATAGAAGTTCAAAAAAGGGTGCAATAGGTTCAGTTTCATCAAGTGGGATTTGTCATAGTTTTACTCCAGATGGACGTTGCATATCTTTACTTAAAATATTATTAAGTAATTGTTGCATATATGATTGTGCTTATTGTATAAACAGAAAATCTAATGATGTGGAAAGAGCTTCTTTTACAGCTGAGGAAATAATAAATTTAACTATGAATTTTTATAGACGCAATTACATAGAAGGATTATTTTTAAGTTCGGCAATAATTAATAGTCCTAACTTTACTATGGAGTTACTTACTACAGTAGTTGAAAAACTTAGGGTAGAATATAATTTTAGAGGATATATTCACTTAAAGGCAATTCCAGGTGCTGATGAGGAACTTATTAAAAAAGCAGGTTCATATGTTGATAGAATGAGTGTAAATATTGAATTACCATCATCAAATTCATTAAAGCTTTTAGCTCCAGAAAAGAAAAAAGAAGAAATATTTAAGCCAATGAGTTTAATAAAAAATAACATAATCTCTAATAAAGATGAACGTAAAAGGTATAAATCATCACCAATATTTGTACCAGGAGGACAAAGTACACAGCTTATTGTTGGTGCAACAAAGGAAAATGACTTAAATATATTAAATTTAACAGAAAATCTTTATAATAAATTTGATTTAAAAAGAGTTTATTATTCAGCTTATGTGCCAGTTAATAATGGTGGAAACTTACCAGAAATTAAAAATCCACCAACACTTAGAGAACATAGATTGTATCAAGGGGATTGGCTTTTAAGGGTATATGGATTCAAGGCCAATGAATTATTAGATGAAAAGAATCCTAATTTTGATATTAATTTTGATCCTAAAACTACATGGGCTTTAAATAATATAGATAAATTTCCAGTGGAAGTGAATATAGCATCATATGAAATGTTAATTAGAGTACCAGGAATAGGAATAAGGGGAGCAAGAAAAATTATTAGTGCTAGAAGAATAAATTCTTTAGATTTTATAGACTTAAAAAAACTAGGAATAGTAATAAAAAGAGCACAATATTTTGTTACTTGCAAAGGAAAGTATTTTGGAGCTGTTGCTTTTGATGATGTTAAGATACGAAGTGCATTAAAACCTAAATTTGATTTAAATATTATTGATGAAGATGTTGAGCAAATATCATTTTTTAATAAGGATATAGGAAATATTATTTTAGAGGATAATGGCAGCTATTCTACTGAAAAGAAAGTTTTATTATTAAATGATAAAGATACGTCAATAAGTGGGGAGTTATAAGAGGTGATAATATATTGAATTCATATTTATATGATGGAAGCTTTGAAGGTTTTTTAACATCTATTTTTTATGCTTATAGCTGCAAGGATAGTTGCATTATTGTAAAATCAAAAGAATATATTCCAAATTTAATAGATGAAGTAATAGATATAAATACAGAAATTGATAAGTTTGAGAGAGTTTATAAAAGTATGTCTGAAAAGCTTAATAATAATGTTTTAAGAAATATATATTACTTATACCTTAGTGATATACAAGGATCAGAAAATCTTGCATTAGATTATTTAAGATTATGTTACAAGTATGGAATAGATATTAACTTAGCTAAAAATAATGAAACAATAATTTTAGTAGATAAATATTGCAAAAGAGTAAGTGGAGAAGCACATAGTTTTACTGGTTTTGTAAGATTTAAGGAAATAGGTCCTTTAAGTTATTATTCAGTTATTGAGCCAGATCATAATATATTACCTATAATATTAAGGCATTTTACTAACAGGTTTTCTGATCAAAATTTTATAATACATGATTTAAAAAGAGAAAAGGCAATAGTTTATAACACAAAAGAAGCAATTATTACAGACTTAACTAAAGAACAGGGAGAAAAGTTAAGTAATAAAATTGATGATAGTGATTTTGAAAATTTATGGAGGACTTTTTATAATTCTGTAAATATTGAAGAACGTAAAAATCATAAATGTAGAAATCAGCATATGCCAAGAAGGTATTGGAAGCATTTAACGGAGTTACAGTAAATAGTAACTCCTTTTTAGTATATAAAAAATTAAATGTTTACATAAAGATGTTGACTTTGTTTAAAGTTAAAAAGATAATTAAATTGTAAATAATGGTAGAGGGGATAGAGAAATGAATCATGTAGCAAATAATAAAAAATATGAAGAGGTAAAGTAGCATTGGGGGAAAGTTAAATAAAATTTTTGGACATTAAAGGTCCAGAAAAATGGGAAAAGGTGAGAATTAATGGATGGGTCTATAAAAAAGAAGTTAGAGAAAAGAAATGAGAGAATAATTAATGCAGTTATAAAGAAGGCAAATAGTATTTGTCCAGAATCCATTGCATTAATAGGGGTTTATGGTTCATTTTATACTGGAGATATACATGACAAGTCAGATTTAGATTTATGTATTGTCATAAATGATGATGAAGGATGGAAACTTTCTTCATGTTTTATTTTAGATGATGTTGCTTTTGATATTTATTGTACACCATGGGATGTACTTGAAGATATGGCTGAATATAAAAACCCTTATATTACAAAGCTTTTAGATTTAAATGTTTTATATATTAAAGAGAAAAAGTTCTTAATAAGATATGATGAGTTAAAGTTAAAGGCTATAAAAAGATTAAAAGAAAAATTTTCTATAAAGGATAATGAAAATGCTGAAAAGCTTCTTGAAGAAGGAATTAAGGAATATGCTAATATAATGCTTAGTAGTGAGTATGGAGAATGTAGATATAAGGTAGCAGGAATGCTTTATAATATTGAACAAGCTATTTATATATATAATAAAAAATATATAAATACAGGTGTAAAGAGAATTCCTGAAGAAATATCAAAAATGGAAAATTTACCAGAAGGGTTTATTGAATTATATAAGAAGCTTATTGAATCAGAAAATATTGAAGAAATGAAGAATATATCAACAAGATTAATGAAATCTATGAAAGATTTTTCAAGTGTTATGAGAGCTAAGGTTACTACTAAAAAAACAATAACAGAAAATGATATTAAGGGATCTTATGAAGAAATTTACTCTAATTGGAAAAATAAGATGTATCATGCTGCTGATATAAATGATACTTATTTATCTTTGAACACTGCTGCAAGTTGTCAGGAATTTTATGATGATATGTATAATGAATATAATATTAAAAAGGTTGATATTATGAAAAAGTTAAAAGATAATAATTTAAAGGAAGCAGCAAAATGTTTTGATGAAGCTATGGAAGAATATAAAGAAAATTATAATAGGTTAAATATCGATGTTGTAAAATATAATGATTTAGATGAGTTTGAAGAAAATTATTTACAGTCTTAATAAAATGGATTATATATTTGATATGGATAAATAGATTAGCCCTAGACGTGAACTACTAATTAGTTTAGTTTGCTTCTGGGGCTAATTTATATAATATCAAAAGGATTTTTACTCAACATTGCCTAAAAGCTCTAACTCTAACTCAGCTAATTTTAAATTTGCATCAATAACAGAGTAGCCATTATTTATAAAATAAATTATTAAGCCATCACGAGCATTTTTAGAATATAGCTTATTAAATCCTGCAAGGGTAAGGCATCTGTTAGATTCATCAATAGATAACTTGCAAGCAAGGCAGAGTTTTAATACATTATCTCTACTTGGGTTTTTTGTTCCATTTAGTATTTGATAGCCATAATTTCTATGAATATCAGCATTAGCAATAAGTTCACTCTTTTTTATTTTTTTAGAAATTCTTAAACTATCTAAATACTTAGAAAATGTTAATTTAGGAATTGGTGAAAGTGTATTTTTAATAAAATTATCAAGCTCACTTTCAGAATTAATATTATTAATTATATTATCAAGTTCAGTAGTATTATTATCTAACATTATTATTCTCCATTATTATTTTTATACTCAAAATTGAGTAATTCATATAATAATGATAAAATAAAACTTGCTAAAAATCAAATAACTAAGGGGTAGAGGAGTATGGAAAATGTTAGCTTTGATGAAATAGAATCAAAGTACAGTGAGCTTACAGAACTTAATAATTCAGCAAAAAGTAATGTATATTTAGTTAGAAGTGAAGTAGATGGAAGAATCTATATAAAAAAGGAGTTAAAAAATTATAATATTGACGTATATAAACAAATAATGAATATAGAAAATTTCTACATGGCTAGAGTATATGAAGTATTTAAATGTGAAGATTCATTAATAGTAATTGAAGAGTTTATTAATGGACAAACATTACAAGCTATATTAGACAATGAAGGACCATTAGAAGAAACAAAAGCAATAAAATATATGATTAATTTATGCTCGATTTTAGATGTTTTACATAATTTAAATCCAGCAGTTATACATAGAGATATAAAGCCTTCTAATATAATAATAGATAATAATGGAATATTAAAGCTTATAGATTTTGATGTTTCAAGAGTATATAAAGAAGAAAGAAATATGGATACGCATATATTAGGAACTAAGGGGTATGCGCCACCAGAGCAGTTTGGTTTTGAACAAACAGATTGTAGAAGTGATATTTATTCAGTTGGGGTAATGCTGAATGTATTAACTACAGGAAAGCATATAAAAGAAGAGCTAAATGGGGGAAAATTAAAAGGAATAATTAAAAAGTGTACAAACATTTCACCAGATAATAGGTATTCTAATGTAAAAGAATTAAAAAAAGCTTTAGAAAATGTTTTATACTATAAAGGACAAGAAGAGTATAAAGAAACAGTTATTAAATCTGAAAACTCTGAGCCAGAATTTATAAAAGATAAGTATAAACAAGAAGAAGAGGAAAGAGTATCAATTTCTTTAAATGAAAATAAATATACAAATGAAAAAACTAAAAAGGGAGTTCCAAAAATAAAAGAAAAGGAAGCTTCAAATAATGAAAATTTATTTTCAAATAAGGAGAAAGTATACAATAATTTTAAGAAATCAAATGAAAAAGAGAAATTGAACTTAAATAAATTTGGTAGAAAGAAGAAAGTTAATTTAAATAAAGCAGATGAAAAAGAAAAGCTTAATTTAAATAAAATAGATAAAGAAGAAAATTTAAATTCAAATTTAAATAAGGGAAAAAAACATAAAAAAATTAATATAATATCTGAAATAAAAGATTTACCAGGATGTGGGGCTAGGAATCCTTTTATGATATTGGGAGCAAGTTTATGGTACTTATTTTTAGCCTTTGGATTCTTTGGCAATTGGGGAAGTGGTGATATTACATTAATTTTAGAAGATATATTTGTTGTAGCTTTATTATTATCATTTACTTTATTTAATGGAAATTATAAAAATATAAAAAGTAAATTACCTTTGACTAGAAGTAATGTGAAAAATAGAGTGATAGCAGGTGTTATTATATATAATATTGTTATTTTTATGATATATGGAATTATCACAGAATTAATTTAAAAAAATATTAAAATGTATGCTGACAGCATAACAAAGGCCTTCAAAAAGTAATTAAAATAATATTATCAAGTGAAGTTAATATTATTATTTATTTTTTGGAGGTTATTTTTATGGAGAAAAAAGTTAAAAAACCAATATGGAAAAAATGGTGGATATGGATACTTGCTGTTATTATAGTCGGTGCAATCACATCAGGAGGAGAAAGTGATAAGACTACTGATTCTAGCAATAATAGTAATCAAGGTATTGTAGTTCAAGAAGAAAGCGCTGATACAGCACAAGAAGTAAGCATAGATACTGCAAATGAAGAAAGTAATACAACTAAGGAAGAAAAGAAGAATACTAAAATTAAAGCTGGAACTTATAAAATAGGTGTAGATTTACCAGCAGGAGAATATATATTTTTTGCAAAAGGAATGGGATATATAGAAGTTGCTTCAGATTCAACAGGAGCATTAGATAGTATTATTTCAAATGATAATGTATCAGGTCATACTTATATAACAGTTTATGATGGGGAATATCTAAAACTTAGAAGTGGTGAAGCTTATGCAGTTGCAGATGCGCCATCAGTAGTACCAAGTGATGGAATATATAAAGATGGAAAGTATATTGTAGGGAAAGATATACCAGCTGGAGAGTATAAGGTAACTGTTAATTCAAATATTGGTATGGGATATATTGAAGTGTCTAGTGATAGTAGAGGAGTTCTTGATTCAATTATAACTAATGATAATTTAATGGAAGATTCTTATATAACAGTACAAGATGGACAATATCTAAAATTATCTGGAGCTGAAATTAATATAAATTAGTTTGGAAGTAGAGGAAAAATTGATGAGTTATGATGGAGAGAAAGAAAATATTGCAGAAATTTTAGAAAAAGTTTTTGATAAATTTGAGAAAGAATTAAATGAAATGAGTCCAGAGGAAAAAGGTTCAGAGTTTGAATATGGGAAGTATATGGTTATATCTGATAAGGGACAGGAGACTGAAGAAGTCTATGGAATTTTTGATTATGAAATTGATGCATTAAGAAGATATAACGAAGTTAAAACTAAGAAGAGAAAGAAAAGTGTGTGTATTATTAAAGCTGATATAGAATTTATTTATTTAGAAGGAGTTAGATTTATTTTTGCTTATAAAGAGGTTTAAATAGATAGGCGAATTTAAATATAAATATAGATATGCAGATAAATATAAACAGATAGAAATATAATATGAAAAATATTTATAATCCCCATAGATAAACAATAAGTTTATCTATGGGGATTATTTATGGAATCTAAAATTAGAAAATAAATTAGAAGTATGTAAATAAGTTTGTTTAAATTGTATAAAGTCAGCTGATTTTTAGTAATAATTAATATTATAAAGTGAAATTTTATAATTTCACTTTATAATATTAAGGTTTGTTAGCAACTAAATATTAATGTTTATAACCACTTCCCGCACCAGTTCTAGCTTTAATTTCATGAAGATTAAATTTTCTATCGGAGTTATGGAATAATGCATGAATTCTGTGGCTTTTATGAGTCATTGATTCATTAGATGTAGTATTATTTGAATTATTTACAGCACTTTTACTATGATCTTTATAGCCATTACCAGCACCAGTTTGTGCTTTTATTTTATGTATATTAGCTTTTCCTTCGATTTTTGTTACTACATCATAGATATTATGACTTTTATGTTGGACTTTTGATACATTATCATTAGATGGAATAGTAGTATATTTATGACCACTTCCAGCACCAGTTTTAGCTTTAATTTCATGTAAGTTTAAATCACTTCCATGCTCATTAATAACCTCATTTATTTTATGACTTTTATGTGTTGGATTATTGTTATCTATCATTTCTGATGGTGTTGTATTAGTAGAACTAAGTCCATTACCAGCACCAGTTTTAGCCTTTATTTCATGTAAGTTAAGATCTTCATCACTTTTATTTATTACTTCAGATATTTTTTTGCTTTTGTGTGTACCCATAATAACCTCCTTAAAATAAAATACTTTTATTAATATTGTTTTGTGTTTAATTCAAATTTTAATACATGAAGTTTATGGATGAATATGAATTAAATATGAAAATAATTAACCAATAAATCACATAATATTTAAGGATAAATTTAATGTAGGAGATTATTTATCGTTATGAGTGAAGGTTTTAAAATTGAAAGTTGAAAGTTCTTTAAATAACTCAAAAATCATAGTTTTAATTTCCTTATCTACATGCTTTGCAGAATCCCATATAAGAGGAAGATTTTTTTTCCAATCATGAAAAATTTCAATAAAACTTTCAGATTTAGTACAAGTAAAAATATCAAATAAACCATCAATAAATAATTTTCTCTTTTTATCATCAATATCTTTTAACCATTGATGCAACGTATCACAAGTATATTTAGAACCATGAGAAATCTTTTCTAAATAAACAAAATCAGAGTCCTTTATTTCCCAGGAAAAAGGATTATGTTGTCCTATGCCTCCAATTTTATTACTTTTTATCACATGATAATCTTCATGGTTTTCTAGAAGCATTCCTATAAGCGAAGAATATGGTAATGTTTTACTTATCTTATCTTGTATCTTAATAAAAGCATCACTTTTTATAACTTCTTCTCGGAAACCAGGACCATCATGGCTAAAAATTTTTTTAATACGTGGTGATGCTTCAAAGTCACAATGCATAGAAGCATAAACAGCAATATTTCCACCTTTAGAATGACCGCCTACATAAAAATCATGAGGAATTAGTTTTGAAATTTTATTTATATAACCAACTCCTTCTAATTGAGAGGGAACTGGAATAGTAAATGCCATGTTAAAGTCTTCTTTCCAACCAACAATGCTATAATCTGTACCACGAAAGGCTATATAAGCTAAATTTTCATTTAAAATAAATGTTGTTGCAGAAAATTGTTTTTCAAAAATTGGATCAGTTTTTGATATATGATAATTAATTTTTATATTTCTAAATCTAGGATTAGAGCAAAGATTAAAAAGCAAGTCCTTAGTTTGCTCTGCATAAGCAATATCCTTAAACATTTTAGGAAAAAACTCAGCTTTTAGTAAATCTTTTAAAAGTATTGAATCACTATTACTATCTATTGTTCCTATTAATTCATCAAGTTTTATGTAACTTAGTTGAGAAAGGATTAATGAATCTACATCATTAAATTCTTTTATATCCATTGTATGTAATTCGGTTTTAGCATAATCTATAATATTTTCCATTTTAAACTCCAATTATAAAAATATAATTATTTAATATTTTTAAAATAAAGATTATTAATTTATAAAAAAGTATTCTTAATATTGTTTTATCTAAATTAATAGGAAAGATACATTAAATTAATTAAGATTTGTAATTTTTATAAAGGAGAAAATTATATTTAGAAACTATATATGAATAAGTAGTTGGATTTTTTATTAAATAATAAAAGGCTTTAATGGTATTATAGCAATATGAAAAGAAAGCTAATAATACATAATCATATATCAATTATTAAAGACGTAAAATAGTTTAAACAATTATTTTATGTCTTTTTTATTATAAAAATTTTTTTATATTTATTTATAAATTAATCAATGGAATTTTGTGGGAGAGAGTTATGTATGATTTAGGAATTAAAAATGGAACAGTTTATTTAAATGGAGGGTTTTTCAATTGTAATATTTATATAAAGAATGGTGTTATTACTAATATTACAAATGAAGATTTAGGGTGTAAAGTAGAAGAAAATGCTTCTGGAAAGCTAGTACTTCCAGGTTTTATTGATCCTCATGTTCATTTTAGTTTAGGGGTAGGAAGTAATATATCTAGTGATGATTTTTATACTGGTTCAATTAAGGGGGTGCTTGGAGGAGTTACAACATATATTGATTTTTTAGATCCTATAAAAAGTGTAGAAGAAATTGAAGAAGCATATAAAAATAGAATGAAATTAGCAGAAAAGAGTGTAAGTGATTATGCTTTTCATACAACTATTGCAAATCCTAAAAGTTCTCCAGAAGAAATAATAAAAGCAGGTATTGAAAAGGGGATTACATCTATAAAGTTATTTACAACATATGCTGACACAGATAGAAGAACATATGATAAATACATATATGATTTATTAAAGCTATCAAAAAAGTATAATGTTAGGGTTGTTATTCATGCAGAAAATGATGAGTTAGTAAGTGATGATAAAAAAGTAAAAGTCAAAGATCATGAAGTTTCAAGACCAGTAGTTAGTGAAGTAACAGAAGTTTTAAAGCTTGCAGAAATGGCAAGGGAAACTGGAGGGTTATTATATATTGTTCATGTTAGCTGTGGAACTACTGTAAAGAGATTGAAGGAGTGTTTTTCTAAAGAATTAAAATCAAAACAAATTATTTTAGAAAGTTGTCCACATTATTATTTATTTAATAGTGAGATATATAAGGGTGAAGAGGGATACTTATATCTTATGACACCACCATTAAGGCCTGAAGAGGAAAGAAAATTATTATATGAACAAATAGATTTTATTACAACAATTGGTACAGATCATTGTCCATTTGCAAAGGAATTAAAAAATAAAAAATATACAAGTGAAATTGCCATGGGAATAGGTGGAATACAGTATTCTTTTCAAAATATGTATACAGAGTTTGGAAGAAAAATTATTTCCAAATTTACAGATGGACCAGCAAAAGCATATGGATTGTATCCACAAAAGGGAAGTTTAATGGTTGGCTCATATGCGGATATTGTTATTTATGATGAAAATATAAAAGAAGTTATAAATGACAGTGAAAGTATTTATGATGGGAAAAGTATGAAAGGTAAAATTGAAAAGGTATTTTTAAGAGGAAAGCTAATAGCTGAAAAGGGAAAGGTTTTAGAAAGTAAAGGCTCTTATGTGAATAGAAATGAAATAAGCTTATTTGATAATAATAGTAGGTTATAGAAAAGTGTGAATACTTAATTACAATATTTAAATAAAGAGAAAGTAATGGTAAGGTGAAGAGAAGAATAAACTAAATTATGGAAGAGAATGGGAGGTAAATTATGAGTGATAAAATGACCCCTATATCATTTAAAGAACTTTTAAATCAAGCTATTAAAGAATATAAAAGAGAAAAAACTATATATTATGTACCAGTATCAAAAGAAAGAATTAAAAGTCCAATAGGTCCAGCTGCAGGGCCCCATACGCAATTAGCTCAAAATATATTAGCAGCTTATGCAGGTGGTGCAAATCACTTTGAATTAAAAACAGTTCAAGTATTAGAAGGTAAAGAACTAGGTATTTTAAAACCTTGTATTTATGTAGAAGGAGAAGCTTATAATACTGAATGGTCTACAGAATTAACTGTACAAGAGGCTTTAGAAGAATATATAAAAGCATGGTTTTTACTTAAATTAATTTCAAAAGAATTTAATTTTAATGATGAAAATGATTTTGTTTTTTATATGAGTGTGGGATATGACTTAAAAGGTATTAAATCAAAGAAAATAGATAACTTTATTGAAGGGTTAAAAGATGCTTCAAACACAGAAATATGGAAAGAATGCAAAAAATATTCTCTTGAAAACTTAGATCTATTTGAAAATGTTACAGCAGAATATATTGAAAATATAACACCTAATATTTGTAATACTATAACCTTGTCTACAATGCATGGATGTTTGCCAGAAGAAATTGAAAAAATAGCAGAGTATTTATTAAATGAAAAAGAATTAAGTGTGTATATAAAGTGTAATCCAACATTAGTTGGATATGATAAAGCAAAGGAAATATTAAAGGGGCTTGGATATGATTATGTTGTTTTATCAAAAGAAGCTTTTGAACATGATATTTCTTTTAAGGAGTTAACTGATATTATTAGAAGATTAATTAAAATTGCAGAAAATAAAAACTTAGTTTTCGGAGTTAAATTAACTAATACATTTCCAGTTAAGATTACAAGAAATGAATTACAGGGAAATGATATGTATATGTCTGGTCCACCACTTTACCCATTTTCAATAAATGTTGCAGCTATGATAGCAAAAGAATTTAATGGCGATTTACCAATTTCATATTCTGGGGGAGCTGATGTAAATAACATAAAAGATATTTTAGACACCGGAATTTATCCAGTTACAGTTTCAACTTTGTTATTAAAGCAAGGGGGATATAAAAATATTACAAGATTAAACGAAAAATGCAAGGATTATAAGAGAGGCAAGATTACAAAGATTAATGTAGAAAAATTAGAAGCACTTGCATCTAAATCAATTTCAGATTTTAATTATTCAAAAAATATTAAAAAGAAGGCTGAAATTAAAGGTGGAGATTATAGCGAGTTTTGCTCAAAGTGCAAAAACTGTGTTGATGTCTGTCCTAACAGGAGTAATAAGTTAGTTAATGTGGATGGTAAGAAATATACAGTTCATATTGATGATTTATGTAATGAATGTGGAAATTGTGCTTTGTTTTGTATTTATAATCATAGTCCATATAAAGAAAAGTTTACTATATTTAGTTCAAAAGAAAATTTCGATAATAGTAAAAATAATGGAGTTTATTTAGATAAAGATATGTTTTTAAGAACTAATAAAAGAGATGTTTCTATAGAAGAAGCTAATGAGTATAAGAAAATTTATAAAGCAACAAGGAGAGATATTTAATGAGTTTTGAAATAGTAAGCTATGAGAGAAAAAAAGAAAAAGTTTCTGTGAAACATTTAGGATTAGAGACTGCAAAAAAGGTACAAAGATTTCACTCAAGCTTTCCAATTTATAAAAAAACACCTTTAGTAGAATTAAATAATTTAGCAAAGGAATTAAAGGTTAAAAATATTTATGTTAAGGATGAATCATATCGTTTTGGTTTAAATGCCTTTAAGGTGCTTGGAGGAAGCTTTGCTATTGGAAATTATATAGCTAAAAAGTTAGTTGAGGATATTGAAAATATGCCTTATGAAAGAATGATTTCTAAAGAAGTAAGAGAAAAGCTAGGAGATTTGACTTTTATTTCAGCTACGGATGGAAATCATGGTAGAGGAGTGGCTTGGACAGCTAATCAATTAAAGCAAAAATGTGTGATTTATATGCCAAAGGGAAGTGCAAAAGAAAGATTAGATAATATTCGTGCTGAAGGGGCAGAAGCTGAAATTACAGAGTTTAATTATGATGATGCAGTTAGATATTCTAATAATTTGGCAGAAAAAAATGGATGGGTAATGGTTCAAGATACTGCTTGGGATGGATATGAAGATATTCCAACTTGGATTATGCAAGGATATACTACAATGGCTTATGAGGCTTATGATCAATTAAATGGAGTAAAGCCAACACATATTTTTGTACAAGCAGGAGTGGGATCTTTTGCAGCTGCAGTACAAGGCTTTTTTGGTGATGTTTATGGTGAAGACAGGCCAATTACAACAATAGTAGAACCAAATGAAGCAGCTTGTATTTTTAAAACTGCTAAAGCTAATGATGGTAAAATTCACCCAGTTACAGGGGAGATGAAAACTATTATGGCAGGGCTTGCTTGTGGGGAACCAACAACAGTAGGATGGAGAATTTTAAAAGATTATGCTGATAACTTTATATCTTGTCCAGATTATGTAGCAGCACAAGGAATGAGGATTTTAGGCAATCCATTAAAAGGTGATGAAAAAATAATTTCTGGGGAAAGTGGAGCTTCAAGTTTTGGATTTGTAAGTGAAGTTTTAAGAAATAAAGATTTAAAGTGGCTTAAAGAAGAATTAATGCTAGATGAAAATTCAGTTATTTTATTTTTTAATAGTGAAGGAGACACGGATAAAGAAAATTATAGAAAAATAGTATGGGATGGAGAATATACGAGGTAAGAAATAATAAAAAAATTGATAAAAAATAAAAGTGCTGTAAAGCTTGATATTTCAAGTTTTATAGCACTTTTCCTATACTCTTATAATACCACAAAATAGCGAAAATTTCAAGTCTAGTACTTGTGTAGCAACAGTAGTAAGCTATATGAGAGGTGATAGGAATGAGTGAAAATTTTGCTTTAACTATTCAAAATATGAAGAAAAAACAATTAGCAATGGAAATAAAAAAATGTAATGAAATTACAATGAAATATGGAGTTACATTGTCAGATACACAAATTGAAAATTTAATTAATAAAAGAAGTGAGGATTTACAAGGGATAGATTTTATTAATGAATATCTTACAAGATTATTATTTGAAAATAAGTTTTGTAATAACTTTGAGAAAGAAAAAATAATAGGAATTTTAAACAGTTATTGCAAAGATTATAAAGGATTATTAATAAATATATTTGAGCCAGTACTTACAAATGTCATAGGATTAGATTTAGTAGAAGCAGATATATTTGAATTAGAAATGAAAAGTTATGAAAGAGAAGTACTATTATATACTTTCAAAAATATGACTATAAAAGAAATAGAAGAAGAACTTATAAAAGCAGCTAATAATGTATGTAATAAATTAAAAATAGTTAATAACTTTGAAGTTAATTATGTAAAAATGACAGCTTTAAACTTACTTCCTAGAATTGAAGAAGGCATTAAAAATAATAATTTAGCAAATATATTTTTAAGTTATAAAATAGAAGAAGATAAGTTAGAAGATATCTTTGTAGATAATAAATCTATGGATGATGAAAGATTAAGAAAGTTAATAGACGAAATAAGAGTTTGCAGATTTACTAGTGATAAGATAACAATTATTCATAATGAAGTTAAAAGTTTAGAGGATTTAGTAGAGATTTTAAATAATTGTATTTGGGAAGATGAAGTAGAGGAATTAGTTAATAGTCTTAGTAAAGAGGAAATTGAGGCGTTAAAATATTATTTGAATAATAAATTAAATGATAATATTTCAAATACAGGTTGGGAGCAGAAGTTTATTGAAGTTATAAGTAACTTTTAATTGTGGTAATTGTAAGGTTGAGATGTAGTAATTTAAATATCTTAGTTATTTTGAAGCATACTATTTTTAAGTAGTGATAATAAAGGAGGATAATATCATGAATATAAAAATGGTATGTAGTGTAGATAATGAAACTAAAGAAGTACAACTGCCTATAAGAAGAGGAAGAACTTTTAAAAATGCAAGGTCAAGTTTTAGATAGGGATACAAAGGGCTATATTGAAGGGGCAGATATAAATTATTATGATGAGCAAGGAAATAAGATAGAAAATATATTTTTATTAAATAAACAATTACAAAATGGTATTAGATAATAAGGAATTGGTATAATTATTGCCAATAATCTGAAAGAGTTTTTAGAAATAACTGATAACTGGAAAAATAATCTCAAATTATACAATGAGGTTATATTTTATTTATTTGAATTAGCTTCTAAGCGGATACTTTGAATTACAAGTTGATTTTCGTCATAAAGGGTTAAGAAAACAGCGTTTTCTGATGAAACGTTCTGTACAAAATAAGTTTTATCTTCTGAAAAGTTAAAATCAGACGATTTATAAACACCCTCTGTAAAGATATTTTTAGTAAATGCAGGTATTGAAATAAATGTAGTAGATATTAATCCAATTAAAATCAGAAATATAGCAATATATTTTTTCATAAAATAGCCTCCTTTCAAGATTATTGTGTGTAATACAAATGAGAATATTCAAGTTTAGAATAGTGGGTGGTAAGAATTAAAAAGTTAAGGTTTTAATAGTTAAGAAAAAAGGATTTATAGAAGAGTTAATATACAAAATATGGTATAATTGTGCTATAGATAAAATAAAAGGGGAAACGAGAGAGTACAATGAGGTTGAATGTTGAACAAAGAAGAATAATTGAAAACAAACCTAATGGTCATGTACTAGTTAAAGGGGTAGCAGGTTCGGGAAAAACTACAGTAGCAGTACACAAAATACCATTTTTATTAAAAGATTATACTTATGAAAAAGATGATAAAATCCTTGTTATTACATATAACAAATCATTAATAAATTATATTAAATATATATATGAAGAAATAGAAAGAAATAAAGAAAATGAACAATTAACATTAGGAATATATGAAAGCGGAGATAAGGACAAGCTATATATAGAAACTATTGATAATATGATGTTTAAGTATTTTACTTCATATATTAAAGAAGAAAAGCTAGAAAAATTAAGAGTTGCTACTGAAAAGCAAATAAATAAAGCTATGGTGGAAGCAATAAATGTAGTAAAACAAGAGTATGAAAAAGTAAACGTACTAGATAGAAAGAATCTTACCTTTATTATAGAAGAAATAAGGTGGATGAAATCCTGTAATTATACAGACATTGAAGAATATCAAACAATTGATAGAATAGGAAGAATATCAAATAATAATGTGGAATCAACACACAAATTAAGAAAGAATTCTAAGATAAGAAAAGCTATTTTTGAAGTAATGATTCAATATAATGATAACTTAAAAAAAGAAAAGCTAGTAGATCTTCAAGATGTTGCATTAATGGCATTAAAGCAAGCAAAAAGGGAAGTTGGAGAAAAATACACTCATATTATAGTTGATGAAACACAAGACTTAACAAGAGTACAATTAGAATTTATTAAAACATTATATATGAATAGAAGCTATTCTAGTATGTTATTTGTTTCAGATACAGCACAAAGCATTTATCCAGAAGCTTGGCTTGTAAAGGGAAGAAGCTTTACTAGTATAGGACTTGATATGACAGGCAAATCTACATCACTATCAAAGAGTTATAGAACAACAATGCAAATAGCATATGCAGCATATAGTTTAATTGAAGATGATAAAAATATCCTTGAGGATGATAATTTTGTAAAGCCATCATTAATTGATAAACAAGGGGTTTATCCAGTATATAGAGGATTTAAAAATAAAGTATCAGAAGCAGAATATATTGCTGAAACAATAGAAAATGAGCTAAAAAATAAGTATGACTACAAAGATATTGCAATAATAAGTAAGTTTAAAAATCAACTTAAGGATATTAAGATTTTCTTAGAAAAAAATAATATTCCTTATAAAGAACTAGAAAGTAATGAAGAATTAGATTTTAATGAAGATTGTGTAAAACTTCTTACTATGCATTGTGCTAAGGGGTTACAGTTTAAGGCTGTAATAATAGCTGGACTTAATGATAAAATTATTCCTTCAAGAGATTTTGCAAATGAATTTGAAGATAGTGATTTTGTTGAATCTATAGATAGAAGATTATTATATGTAGGAATGACTAGAGCTACAGAAGAGCTATTTTTAAGTAGTTATGGAAATCCATCTAAATTTATTAAAGATATAAGCTGTAAGTATTTAAGAATTAATTCTAAGTGTAATTTTAGAAAATTACATAGGATTGATATTGATGAGTATTTATTTACTTATAAGATTGACGATATTTATAAAAGTGAAGAAATCACAAGACAATGGATTATTAGTGAGCTTATGAATAGATATGGATATCCTAAGGATTTAATAGATGTTGAAGTTAAAGTTAATATAGAAGCTAAGGCTGAAGTAGTTGATATTGTTGTATATGTTTATGAAAATAAAGATAAAGTACCATTTATTTTTATTAAGAGTAATAAATTAGGAGCAGGAACAGAGAGTGAAATTAGTCATCTTAAGATATGTATGAATATTTTTGATACTGTTAAGTATGGTGTTGTTACTGATGGAAATGAAATTGTCATTATTAATGATGATTTTGAAGAAGTTGATGATATTCCATCTTTTAATAAGAGAATGATTAGTAGTGTGAATTTAGTATAAATAATATATTAAAAGTAGCCCCAATAATATATGTAAACCAATAAAAATGTATAGATGATACTAAGTTAAATATATAGGAATTTTATTAAGGTATTTTGAATATATAATATGGAATTAATAAATAGTTTATTAGGAGAGAATTATGAAGGAGACAGTAAGAGTAACCAAATGGGTTGCTGGAGGAATCGAAGCTTTATTAGGAATTCCAGTAATAGGTGCAAGTATAATAATAGGATTAGTATGGGTACCATTAGCAGCTATGCTAGCATTCCATATTGTAAATTTAGTATTATCAAAAAAGGAGGACTTGCCTATAACAGGTAGTATTTTAGGGATTGTAGGTAATGCTCTTGGATGGATACCATTTTTAGGAATGATAATGCATATCTTAACGGCTGTATTTGTAATGATGGAAGCTTATAAAACTAAAGTTGATTAATATTGA